>Ga0302326_10004985_pt1 | contig 30463 bp, 27 predicted proteins | sample Palsa_T0_3_FD_202264 | JGI IMG/M metagenome (GOLD analysis project Ga0302326, IMG submission 202264) | Peat permafrost microbial communities from Stordalen Mire near Abisko, Sweden - Palsa_T0_3 | ecosystem: Environmental > Terrestrial > Soil > Palsa > Peat permafrost | place: Sweden: Abisko... | reverse complement strand
AAAACGAAATCGAGGTACAAACCGTCCGGTAGCTGGGTCGTTTGTGGTGGAGACCTTTCAACAACCTCGACTGATTCCAAAGAGCTTAACCCGATCAGGAGTGCCCAACTGCGAAAGTTCGGCTAGCCGCTAGCCCGTCTTTAAGGGGAAGCGTCCCAAAAGTCCGCTGTCGCTCTAAGCGGTGCTCGGGATGGAGGGTGTTTCTATCAGCATCTTGCTCGGCTGGCGGCGGGCAGGATGGTTGGGGTCGGTGAATTCGAGCAGTTCGATGGGCGCGCCGTTTTCGACGATGAACGCAACGCGGACGCCGTCGGATGGGCTGTTGGGAGGAATCAGGATTTCGCGGCCAGCAAGCTCGGAGGCGAGATCGGCCACTTCAAACGCGACGTGCGGAACTTGCCGGACCAGATCAGGGACCGCCGCGTCCGCTTCGAAACGCATCCACTCCACGCCAAATTCGCTTTTCTCGTGGCTGACGACAAACAGTTTCAGGTGTTTCAAGTGGGTCTCGCCAGGCCTCGCTTCCGTCGTGGGAATTCCGATGTGATGGTACCGGCGCATTGTTTTTCGCTCTCCGTGGAATTGGGACAAATTCTACGCTGTCGTTACCGCGTTTGAAACCGCCCTCGTAACCGGATGGTTAAGGCACGAAGTCAAATTGTACTTCACTGGTTTTGGCACAAGGCAGATTCGGAGTGCCTGACGGGCTAGGCGGAAACAATCGCTCAGTCGCGCTTCGGTGGCGAAGCCCGGCCTCGACTGAGTGCAAGGGGCAAATGAAACCGCCGGCGAGCTAGGTTGCGGGGGCTAGGCGGGGCAGATGCCTGCACGTTTATTTCCGCGGCCGATTCTTGACTGGGATCACGAATTTCAATCCCGACCACACTTCGGTGACTGCGCAGACTTTTATATCGACCAGGCCGGCATCAAGCCCGTTCTGGCGAATTACGTCTTCGGTGAGGTCGGTCGCGACGCCCGAGCTCTTCTTCGGCCAGCATATCCACAACATGCCGGCTGGCGCGAGCGCCTGCGCGGCGGGAAAGAGTTCGAGTTCAAGCCCGGCGCGCGATTTGACAAAAAGAAAAATGAAGTCGAGATCCTTATCCGTGACCTTCTGCCGGTTGAGGTGTCGGATACGGCATTTTCCGAGCGCGTCGCGAAGTTCGGACTTGACGTCGTCCGGCACATGCAACAAGGCGGCACGGAAATCGTCCTTGATGCCCAACTTTTTCGCCAGTGGTGTTCCCGAATATCCCGGCATAGGAATCGTGTGGAGATTCTCGCAGAAAAATGGAGAGTTCAAAATATTTCGATTCCCTCCATTCGACCATCCAGCGACCGCTTCAAAACTTGAAGAGACGCCGCTTCACCTCGGGAGCGGAGGCGCACAGTTCGGTGTTCCCCTGGTTTGTACGACAGAGATTTTTGCAATCGTTCGAAGCTTGGTGGGCGCAACGATTTGGGAGAAATCGGTCTACTGCTTCGGAGCGTAGTATCCCTTGCGGGTGCGCACCTTCAGGCCCCTGTCCTGGGAGAGGATTTCGATCGTGCGATAGCGACCATCCGCGACAAAGTTTGCCGGCTTGTACGCCACCGCATATTGGCTGCGCAGCTCCTCCTGAATGGAAAGAAACGCGTCCGACATCTCGCGCATCTGGAAGGGAAAGAACGCGCGGCCACCGGTTGCCTCCGCGATGCGCTCCAGAACCTTGTCGCCACTGCCCTTCATGCCGCTGATGTTCGTGCTGATGGTATAGACGATCACGTCCGCGCGCTGCGCCATTTCGATGGCTTCCTCGCGCGTAACGTGACTCAAGTTGTCATCGCCGTCGCTGAGCAGAATGATGGCTCGCCGCACCGAGCCCGTCTGTTCCTGCTTCAGGAGCTTGTCCCGGCACGCAAAATAAAGCGCGTCATACAACGCCGTGCCGCCGCCTGCCCGCAACATTCGCACGCCGGCCGAAAGACTCTCCGTGTTATCGGTGAAATCCTGGGTCACTTCCGGCGTGGCGTCGAAGCCGACCACGAACGCCTTGTCATAGCGGGGGCGAATGATGGAGTTCAAAAACTCGATGGCGGCGTCCTGCTCGAACTTGAAGCGGTCGCGCACCGAATTGCTCGCGTCGACCAGCAAACCCACCTGCAGGGGTAGATCGGTCTCACTCCGAAAACTCCGCAACTCCGCGGGCTTTTGATCGTCGATTACTCTGAAGTCGTTGCTCTTCAAATCCTTGATGTAGCGGCCGTGCCGGTCGGTGACGGTGAATACCACGCGAACTTCGTTGACCGTCGTCTTGAGTGTCGTGACCGAGTCGTCGGAATTGGAATTGGACGAATTGTCGGCCGGTGCGGCGCTCGTTTTCGCTGGCGAGCTCTGCGTTGAGGCTGGAGCAGAAACAGGCGGCGCCGTCTGGCCGATGAGCGAGACAGTCAGCACGTGAAAAGCAACCAGAAGCACGAAAATGCGCGATTTCATCAGGACGTTTGCATCAGAGTGAATTCTCTCTATTATAGTCCCGCGCCTGCGAGGGGACGGCAGGTTACTGTTGTGCATATCCGATTAGGGCCAGCCTGGTTCTGTGCAGAAGCTGGTAAGGCAGCCGGGAATACCGAATTTGTGGGGTTAAACGAAATTTCGCGTAAAAGCGCAAGTTGATTTTTTCGGAACGGCCGTGGCCGAACTGGTTTGGTCCTTCGTTAGTGGCCAGGTTCCGGCCGGGGACCTTCCTGCCGGGCATTTTCAAGGCCGGCGAGCAGGTTCTCCAGTTCCTCTGGTAACGGGCGGGAGAACTTGAGCGACTCTTTCGTCCGTGGATGCGTCAACTCGAGCCCCGCGGAATGCAGAAAATTTCGATCGAGCGTCAGGGTCGCCGGCATGCCCGCCGCCCGCCGTTTGTTGGACTGCGAGCGCAATTCGCCGGGCGCCCCGTAGAGCGCGTCCCCCACCACCGGGTGTCCGAGCGATGCCATATGCACGCGAATCTGGTGGGTGCGTCCGGTCTCGATCTTAAGCTCGACTAGCGCAAACTTGCCGTAAGGCGAATCGATCTTTCGGCGCACAACGTAATGCGTCACCGCTTCGCGGCCGCCGGAGCCGCGCGTCGTCATCCGTGTGCGCCGCTGCGAATGGCGGCTGATCGCGCTGTGAATCGTGCCGCGATCCTGCTTGGGCCAGCCGTGGACGAGCGCAATGTAGGTCTTGTGTACTTCGCGCCCGCTGAACTGCTTTGCCAGGCGGCGGTGCGCTTCATCGTTTTTCGCCACCACCATCAGCCCACTGGTCGCCCGATCCAGACGATGGACGATCCCCGGACGCAGTTTCCCCCCGACCGCGGAAAGCGCTCCGAAGTGATGCAGCAGCGCGTTGACGAGCGTACCGCGATTGCGGGCATCGTCGGTCGTTCCCGCGCCGGCGTGCACCATCATGCCCGCCGGCTTGTTGACGATCGCCAGATCGTCGTCTTCATAAACCACGTCAAGCGCAATGTCCTCCGCCATGGCGCGCAGCGGAGGAGCATGCGGCGGCCCGGTGACGGTAATCTGCTCGTCACCCTTCAATCGCAGCGACGCCTTCGCCGGTGTTTCGTTCACGAGCACCTCACCTTTCACGATGAGTTGCTGCACGCGCGCCCGACTGACTTCGGTGTGATTCACTTCAGAAAGTTGTGTTGCCAGATATTGATCCAGGCGCTGCCCTGCGTCTTCGGGAGATGCCGTTATCGTGAGGGGAAAGTCGGGCATTCAGCACTCAGCATTCAGCATTCAGAAACCAAGTGCAAGGGGAATCTACTTTGGCAGGCCTTGGGCAGCCCCATCATGAGCCTTCGGCAGCGCACCCAGAATTAGGCTGCACAACGTGAAACGAACCGCAAATTCAACCGCAAATTCTCTCGCGGTTTGTCGCATGGATGAAACCCAGGTCTCAAACCGCAGAGCCCGATTTTTGCGTGCTGAGTACCGAATGCCGAGTGTTGCTCTTCAGCCACCAGATCAATCCGCCGCCGATGACCAGAAAAATTGAAATCAGTTGCGTTCCGGTCATCAGCCCGTTGAAAACTTCGCCGCGTCCCGGATCGCCCCGCAAGAACTCGATGAAATAACGCTCGATTCCGTAGAGAATCAGGAAGCTGCCAAACACTTGCCCGTCGAACTTCTTGCGCTTGAGCAGCCACATCAGCAGCACGAAATTGAAGAACTCCGCGGCAGCCTCGATCAGTTGGGTCGGTTCGATCCTGACGCCGAGCGGGGTCCCGCTAACGTCATGTGCCAACGGATTGGTAAAGATGACACCCCAAAAGTGGCTGGTCGGCTTGCCGTAACAGCAGCCCGCCGAAAAACAGCCGAAGCGCCCGAGCACGTGGCCAAAGGCCAGCCCGGGAGCGAAGGCGTCGGTGGTCCGCAACACCGGCATGTGGTGACGCCGCATGAACCAGGCCGCCGCGAGGAACGCGGCAATCAGTCCGCCGGAGAATACTCCTCCCGCCTGCAGTGTGTTGAGGCTGAAAATCTCTCGCCAGTTATTGGCGTAGGTGCTCCAGTCATTGATGACGTAAAGAACTTTCGCCCCGATGATTCCCGCGAGCACAACCAGAATGCCAAAATTCCAGGCGTCGTCACCGTTGATGCCCTGCTTTTCTGAATTGCGCACGCTAATCCAAAGTCCGATGAGCACGCCCGAAGCGACCAGGACACCGTAGGTGGGCAGGTAGAAACTGCCAATCTGAAAAAGTCTGGGGAACACGTTAGTTTAGATGCTCCAAGAGAAGGCTGAGTTCTAACGAGAGTCTAGCAGAGAGGAGCAGATAAGGTCTGAGACGTCAGATTTCCGGAACAGCATGGCCGTCTTGAGACCTGACACCCAGGACCTGCGACCTGAACGAAAAAGCCAACCCGCTAAGCCGTGTGGTGGGCCGAGAATGAACCCGTCTCAGACGGTGGGAACCCGCCGCGACCCATTAGGCTTTTCCGCATGACGGAACATAGCACACCGGATCTTTTTGCGAGTCGAGTCCCCGTTCATTCGGCATTGGTTCAAAAATCGGTTGCCACCATCACCAACCTTGCAGGTCGGCTTTCACCTATGGATGCTAGGAAACTGCGAAGAGATTCGCAAGAGGAAAATGCAAAATAGTTGGCAGAAAGTTTGCTAGAGGGTGTGCGACTAGCGTGCGTGACAGAGCAAACCGCGGATCAACCCCGAAGATCAACCCGAAGATGAACCCAAGGTTACGATCGATTTCGCCGGTCGCGAAATGCCTTGGTTTTCGCATTCCTTTGTCTCGGGTTAGTTTTTCGGCTGGGTGATCGGTGTCAGGGTATGGCTTTCGCGACAGGGTGGATTGCTCGAAACGAAAAGTTCCTCCAGCGGCCGGGTGTCGCGTCTCTGCGACTTGTTCAGCCCGTGCGCCGCGTATCCTGCAAAACTTCGTCGAGCGCGCTTGCCAGCTTGTTGGTTCGCCTTCGCGCTTCGGGCGATGTCGTTCCCAGTCGCTGCTTCAATAGATGATATTCATCGGCAATATTCAGTGCTGCCAGCACCGCCAGCCGCACCGAATCGACAGTCGCGGTTTGTTCCGACACCGCGCGCATCTTGCCATCCACGTACTCGGCAAGCTTGACGATGTAGTCGGCGTCAGAGCCCCGCAAATTGTAAACCTGGTCGAAGATTTCGACGCGGACACTACCGCTGACGCCACTGGTGATTGGCGTTTCTTTGCCCGCAACAGCTTTCGTCAACGCATCTTTCATCAATGGTTCGGTCGGAGCTTCTTTGCTCGCAGTGGCCACAGGTCACTCCTCGGCGGATTCCATCCTGCCAGATCGCCGCCGGAGGACGATTCACCCTTCAGCTGGCCGCCTGCTCTAGCGTCAGGCTTTCCATCTGGCTCAACATTTTCTCGACCCGGCCGCGAATGTCCTCGCGATCCTTTCGCAGTTGCACGAGTTCGCGGCGCATGGCTTCGTTTTCTTCCTCGCGCTCTTCGAGTTGCTCCCGCAACCGCTTGGCGTCGCGCTCGGCGGTCGACCGGGCTTCTTTGGCAGCCTTGTACAGTTCAATGGTGCGGTAAACCTTCTCTTCGAGCACCTGAAAATCTTCAGCCGGAACCTCGGCAGATACCTCTTCCACGGTTTTCACAGACATGGGCAACCACACTCGCTTTCGGGAAATAATTCAGCGTTGAGGCGAAGTATAGCGCAGTTTCCTGTGGAAGAGCCGCAACTTTTGCCGCCACTCGCGCCGAGCATGGTTCTGTGTGGTGGCGGAGCTACGAGTTCGCCGCACGAAGCGTCGCTACAAACGTGATCGCACCTTCTGCAGCCGTCGCGCTGCCTCATCGAGCGTCTCAGGCTTCTTGCAGAAGGCGAAACGTACCTGTTGAGACCCGTCTTTCGCATGCTTGTAGAAACTCGATCCCGGCACGCACGCAATCCCGACATCTTTCACCAGGTGAGCCGCGAATTGCACGTCGTTTGCGAATCCGAAGGCGCTGATGTCGGTCATCACGTAGTAGGCGCCCCGCGGAAGGTAACAGCGGAATCCGGCTTTCTCGAGCGCCGGAATCAGATGATCGCGCCGGGAACGGTACCTGTCGGCCAGTTCGCGATAGTAACTCCCAGGTAAACTTAACGCCGCCGCTCCCGCTTCCTGCAACGGCGCGGGCGCGCCCACGGTCAGAAAGTCATGCACTTTGCGGATCGCGTTCGTGATGGCCGGAGGCGCAACCGCCCAGCCGACACGCCAGCCCGTGACGCTGTAGCTTTTCGAAAGGCCGTTAATCGTGATCGTACGTTCGCGCATGCCGTCAAGCTGCGCGAGCGAAATGTGCTTCGACCCATCGTAAAGAATGTGCTCGTAGATCTCGTCGGTGATGGCCAGCACGTTGTATTCGACACACAGGTCGCGAATCAGTTCCAGTTCCTTGCGGCTGAACACCTTGCCAGTAGGATTGTTCGGCGTGTTAACGATGATGGCCTTGGTCTGATACTGGCTGGTTTTGTGCTGGAACGCCTCGCGCAATTCCAGTTCGTCAAACGTCCACTCCCCATGCGCCGCTTGCGGCGGGCGCAAACTGACAAAGCGCGGCTTGGCGCCGCTAAGAATCGCATCCGGGCCGTAGTTCTCGTAGAAGGGCTCGAAGACCACCACCTCGTCGCCCTTATTGCACACCGCCATGAGCGTGGCGATCATCGCTTCGGTCGAGCCGCAGCACACCACGACTTCTCTTTCCGGATCGACCTCGATGCCCTGCCACTCCCGCATCTGCCGGGCAATCGCGCCGCGCAAGCTCTTGGCTCCCCAGGTTATGGCGTACTGGTTCACGTCGGCCTCGATCGCTTCCTGCGCAGCCCGCTTGATTTCAGCGGGCGCCGCGAAATCGGGAAACCCCTGCGCCAGATTCACCGCGCCATATTGCATCGCCTGCCGGGTCATCTCCCGGATCACAGACTCCGTAAAATGCTCAACCTTGTCGGAGAGAAAGTTCTTGGGATGGGCCGAAACCTGTGCCATGGAGAACTAAGGCTAGCACAAGAACGAATCGCCTTTCACCAATTCCCAAGCTTTGACGAATTCCAAAACAAGGAGGTCTTTCGTCCGCGAATTCGACTAGCGGAATCAATCATTTCCTGGCGCTTCCCCGGTCCAGACCTTTCCGGAAAGTCCGAATCCGGTCTACGGCCGTCAAATTCTGCTATGCTTGGCAAACAAATCTGGCAAACAAATCTAACGACCACCGCCGCTCGCTTTATCCACAGACCTTAGTGCTCGCCTCTTAACTTGCCGGCCACAGGCAGGAAATGGCTGCGATCGTGATTTCCGGCATCCAAGCTCTGGGATTTACAAAAGTTGACAAAATTCGCGGCCCCGGGTCATGAACAAGCGGTTGCGACAAATAAGATTCGCCCACAAAGCATTTGGAGACAATGACTTCTATGAGAAAAAGGCTGAAAAATTTATCCTGGTGGAACGCAGTCCTGGGCTTGGCGCTCTCGACTACGATTCTGACGACCTTACTCCTACCCCCAAGAGCCGCGGCTCAAGACGACCAGCAGGACGATCCACCAACCCGTGTTGCCCGCCTGGGCTACATGGAGGGTTCAGTTTCATTCCTTCCCGCCGGTGAGACCGATTGGGTGGGAGCGGTTCCGAATCGGCCGATGACAACCGGCGACAAGCTCTGGGCCGACAAAGACTCGCGTGCCGAGTTGCAGCTCGGATCGGCCGTGATTCGCTTGAGTGAGAATACCGGCCTTTCCTTTCTGAACCTCGACGACCACACGGTGCAGATCCAGCTCACCTCGGGCACGCTCAACATTCGCGTGCGGCGCCTCGGCCCGGACGACGACGTCGAAATCGATACGCCGAACCTGGCATTCACGGTCTCTGAACCGGGAAGCTATCGAGCACAGGCCAGTGAAGACGGCACCTACACTGTCGTAGGCATACGCGATGGCGGGGGCCAAGCCACCGGCAACGGCCAGACCTACACGCTGCACGCTGGGCAAAGAGCCACTTTCAGCGGGACCGATTCCCTGAATGCCGACGTCGAAGAAATTGGCGACCCCGACCCATTCGATAACTGGGCCTACGCACGCGATCACCGCTACGATATTTCGCCCTCAGCGCACTATCTCTCCCCGGATGTCGTCGGGTACGAAGACCTGGATCAGAATGGCGACTGGCGCGCCGATCCAAACTACGGCCACGTCTGGTTCCCGCACATCGAGGCTGGCTGGGCGCCCTATCATACGGGCCATTGGGATTGGATTCCCCCCTGGGGATACACCTGGGTTGATGACTCCCCGTGGGGCTATGCACCCTTTCACTACGGGCGCTGGGTCTTCGTCGGTGGCAGTTGGGGCTGGATCGCCGGACCTGTGAATGTGCAGGCCGTCTATGCGCCCGCGCTGGTGGTCTTCATCGGCGGAGGTCCAGGCGGCTGGGGTGGCAATGTGGGATGGTTCCCACTCGGTCCGCGGGAAGTGTACGTGCCGCCCTACCAGGTCAGCCGTGGCTACCTGACCCAGGTCAACGTCAGCAACACGGTCGTCAACACTACCGTGATTACGAACGTCTACAACACCACCATCATCAATAAAAGTACGACCATCACGAACGTGACCTACGCGAACAGAAGCGTCCAGGGCGCGGTGACAGTCGTTCCGCAACGCGCCTTTGCCAGCGCACAGCCCGTCGCCCGCGCATCGGTTACGGTAAATGCGCAGCAACTGGCCAGCGCGCCCGTGAGCGCCAGGGTCGCGGTGGTTCCCACGCAGCAAGCCGTGCTCGGAGCCAAAGCTTCGACTGCGGGCCATGTGAACGCACCGCCGGCAGCGGTTATGAACCGCCAGGTGGTCGCAAAGAAGACACCCCCTCCGCCGCCCGTGCCCTTCGCAAAGCAGCAGCAGGCTCTGGCAGCGCATCCCGGACAGCCCGTCGCTCCGCGCGAGCTGCAGAGCTTGCGTCCAACTGGCGCGGCCGGGCGTCCGATGGTCAAGCAGGCGCCTCCGGGCAAACCTGCAACGCTGACCACCGGCCATCCCGCTAACCAGCCAAGCGCGGCGCGACCGGGACAGCCCGCTTCGCCGCCCGCCAACCAACCCGCCAACCAACCCGCCAACCAACCCGCCAACCAACCAATGAACCGCCCGACCACTCAGCCGGCTCCAAGTCAGCGCCCTGCCGCGCCCGCAGAATCGAACCGTCCACCAGCCACTCAGCCGAACAATCGCCCGCCAACCACGCAGCCGAACAACAATCGCCCGGAGAACAATCGTCCCGAGGCGAACCGTCCAACTCCGCCTCCGGAGACGAACCGCCCGCCGGCGACGCAGCAGAATAACCGTCCATCTCAACCAAACAACGCTGAGCCGTCGCGTCCTCAGACGAATCGTCCTGCGGAGCCAGCAGCGCCCAATAACCGTCCGCCAGCGGCCCAACCAAATAATCGCCCCGAGACCGCTCGTCCGGAGGCCAACCGCCCCGAACCGAGTCGTCCGGAGGCGAAACCACAGCCCACTCCGCGTCCGCAAACGCCTCCGCCCGCCGAACGCCAGCCGCAGCGCACAGCTCCGCCCGCCGAGGCGAAGCCGGCACAGCCTCCTGCGCGTCAGCAACCCAAACAGACGCCCCAGCAGAAAAAAGAAGAAGATGAAAAGAAGAAACAGGAGAAGCCGCCGGGTCAGTAGAGGCGAGCCAGTAATAAGGTCAGGAATTCAAAGGGCATCCCGGTTCTTTTCGGGATGCCTTCTTTCTTAACAGGACTAGGTTCGCGCCACGAAAAAGCCGATTCGAATCACGCGCTTCGGAAAGCCCGCGGCCGAAGTCGTTCCGCCGACAGCGTTAGAAGATCCAAAGGCGCGGATTCGGATCGATGAAAGACACCATGATTAACGGGGACATCATCTCTCCGGCAACGAGGATGAGTGGGAGATGTTGCGGGATTGAGACTCCTTCTCGATACGCGTATCTGGCGGTGGAGTTTGAGCAAACTCCAAACAAAACCTTACGTGCCAGATGCTCCCTACGCCCTCTGAGCGCCACCGAGCCCCTCGAGCGCCTTCGCAATTCGCCCCGTCCACTGCGCCACCTCGTCATCCCGCAGTGTCCGCTCGCTCGACTGAAGCCGGGCGCGCATCAGAATCGAGTACTTGTCCGCGCCAACCTTTTCGCCGCGGAAAATTTCGACCGGAGCAAACCCGCGCAACTCGGTAATCCCCAACCCAGAAACGCTCTCATAAATTTTCGCAAACTCCACGCCGTGATCAAACACAAACGAGAAGTCGCGCTCGACGGCAGGGAAGCGCGGGAGCGCTTCATAGCGCACCTGCCGCAGATCGTGTTTGTAGAGGCGGTCGAGATAGATTTCGGCGACAAAAACATCCTGTCGCAGTTTGCGCGCCGCGGCCACATCCGGATGAATCTGCCCAAACTGGGCGACGGTAGCGCCATCGAGCACGGCGCGGGCCGAGCGTCCGGGATGATAGTAACCAGCCGTCTGCGCATCGTAGTAGAGCGTCCAATGACTGAACGGAGCGAGCAGGCTTTCGACGTCACCCTTCAAGTCAAAGAATGAATACGGACGCGCCCCCGCTCCTGGAGCCAGTCCGCGCACGATTTCGGAATCGACGCTCCCGGTCGCGCCGATCGAGATGCGCTTCATCTCCAGTGGCATATGGACCAACTTCGGGCCCTCGCCCGACGCCTCAAACACATTTCCAGCTTCGAACAGGCGCACATGATCGCTGCCGCGATTCAGGTTGTAGGCCAGCATGTTGAGCATGCTCGGAACCAAAGAAGTGCGCATCACCGAAGCCTCATCGCTCAGCGGATTGGCGAGATCGAGTTCGGGGGCGGTCGAAAAGCGCCGGGCGTCCTCTTTCGAAATAAAGGTCAGCGAAATGGCTTCGTTGTAGCCGAGCGCCAGCAGAGAGGACCGCAACCGCGCGTCTTTATGCGCGTCGGGCAGATCGCGAACCTCGCCACTGTAGGCGGGAAGCGTGTTCGGAAACTTGTCGTAGCCGTGCAAGCGCGCCAGCTCTTCGATGACATCGATCTCGCGCTCGACATCAAGCCGCCAGCTCGGAATGTGCACCAGGTAGGTATCCTCCCCGTCCGGAAGCAGCATGAAACCGAGACGAGTAAGGATGCGGCTGATCTCCAGCGTGCTGAGGTTCTCGCCGAGAATCCGCTGCACCTCTCGAAGATCAAGCTCGACCGGAGCAAGGTCAAGTCTGCGGGCGACCACGTCGATCACGTCTCCGATGAGCGTGCCACAGCCGCATACCCCGCGCGACTCCATAATCAGCTCGGCGACCCGGTTGGTCGAAGCGACGGTCGATTCGAAATCCGCCCCGCGCTCAAATCGGTGCGAAGCGTCGGTGTGCAGACCGTGCCGCTTCGACATCCGCCGCACCGTGACCGGGTCCCACCAAGCGGATTCGATCAGAATGTTCTTCGTCTTCTCGGTGATCATCGTATCGAAGCCGCCCATCACGCCCGCCAGTCCCACCGGCTTTTTCGCGTCGGCGACGACAAGATCTTCCGGGGAGAGCTTGCGCTCCACACCATCCAGGGTCTTCAGCGTTTCACCAGGCCGAGCTTTGCGGATGACCAGTCGTCGCCCTTCGAGCAGATCAAGGTCAAAAACGTGCGTCGGCTTGCCACTCTCCCCTAGAACGTAGTTGGTAGCATCCACCGCGTTGCTGATGGGCCGCTGACCGAGCAATCGCAGACGGCCCGCGACATGAGGCAAGGAGGGTTCGACTGTTACTCCGCGAATTTCACGCGCGGTAAAGCGCGGACAGAGCTCAGGCTCTTGAATCTCGATGGTGACGTCAGACTTGCCCTCTGAGAGCGGCGGTTTCGGCTCAATCGGCCGGAGCGGCAAATCGTAAAGTGCCGAGACCTCGCGAGCCACGCCATAATGATTCATCGCATCAGGCCGGTTCGTCGTGATCTCCATCTCGAAGACAGTGTTTTCGCCTTCCCCGGAAATGCCTTCGACCGCAACGCCCACCAGAGTAAGTTCGTCCGCAAGCCGGTGGTAGTCGACCGGAACGTCAACAAAGTCTCGCAGCCATTGAGGAGAGATTTTCATGAAAGCAAGCTACTATCGCAGCACTTTGCCCTAACCGGATCTCATCCTGAGCGAAGCGAAAGATCCCTGTTTCCGGCACATAGTCTCGGTCGAGTCGGCCTTCGCCTCGCTCGGAGCGTTGCGGCGAACGACCCAGGACCCCACGACGAACGACGAACGACCAACGACCTCTATCCAAACTGCTCCAAAAACCTTACATCCCCCTGGAAAAACAGCTGAATATCATCCACGCCGTACTTCAGAATCGCAATCCGCTCCACGCCCATCCCAAAGGCGAATCCCGAAACTTTACTAGCGTCGTAATCGACAAATCCGTACACATTCGGATCGACCATGCCGCAACCGAGCAGCTCAATCCATCCACTGGCCTTGCAATTGCGGCACGGAGCGCCGTCGCGCGTGCCCTTGCCGTCGCAGAAAATGCAACTGATCTGCACGTCGGCGCTCGGCTCGGTAAACGGAAAGAATGACGGATAGAAGCGCGTCTTCACGCTCGATCCAAACATCGCTTTCATGGCGTGATCGAGCGTGCCCTTCAGATCGCAGAACGTGATGTTGGTGTCGACCGCCAGCCCCTCGATCTGATGAAAGATCGGCGAGTGGGTTGCGTCGAGCGCGTCGTTGCGGTGAACTTTTCCCGGGCACACCACGCGCACCGGTGGCTTCATCTTCTGCATCGTCCGGATCTGCACCGGCGAGGTGTGCGTGCGCAACAGCAGACGGTCGCGCAGCGGCTTCGACTCCTGCCCGGCGATGAACAGAGTGTCCTGCGTGTCACGCGCCGGGTGATTCGGCGGAAAGTTCAGCGCTTCAAAGTTGTAGAAGTCGGTTTCGATCTCGGGGCCCTCTTCGACCGAGTAGCCCAGGTTGCGGAAGACGCCAATCATCTCGTTCATGGTCTTGATGACAGGATGCTCGGCGCCGATCGGGCGGCGAACGCCGGGAAGCGTGACGTCGAGGCGCTCGCCCGAGATCCTGTCCGAGGAAGCCCCGCTCTGAATGCGATTGAGCGTCGCTTCCACCCCCTGCTCAACTTTGGTCTTGAGTTCGTTGACGCGCCGTCCGACGTCGCGCTTATTCGGCCCCGGAGAGGCCTTCAACCACTGATCATTGAGCTGAGTGAGCGCGCCGTTCTTACGCGCCATCCAGCGATCGCGAAATGCCTTCCAGTCGCTCTCGGAACCGACCGCTGCCGACTCGTGGTCGAGCGCCGACAGAAGTTCGCGCACCGCAGCATCGAGGGCTGCGGGTGAGAAGTCGGTAAGCTTGGGGACTTCGTATGCCATGTCGCGGGCAATTCTTGAAAGGCTCGTGATCCTGAGCGAAGCGAAGGACCTTAGCATTTCGCCTGCGTCCGCAGGATGCATCGGTCCTTCGCTCAGGATGACAGATTGATTAGAGATGACGACCGAAACCTAGGCCGAAACGGCCGCGGCGTTCGCCTTCTTTGCCTGCTCCGCCAGACTGCCAAATCCCGCCGGATCGTGCACCGCCAAATCCGCCAGGATCTTGCGGTCCAGTTCTACGCCGGCTTTTTTCAGTCCGCTGATGAACTGGTTGTAGTTCAGTCCATTCAGGCGCGCGGCGGCGCCGATGCGCACGATCCAGATCGAGCGGTACTGGCGCTTTTTCTGCTTGCGGCCCGAGTATGCGAACTTCAGCCCACGCTCAACCGCTTCTTTTGCCGACCGGTAAAGTTTGGATTTGGTTAGGAAGTATCCGCTGGCGCGTTCAAGAATCTTTTTGCGTTTGGCGCGGCGTTTGGTCCCGCGTTTTACACGAGGCATTGCTGTTCTCCTTTTTCACTTCAGTATGGCGGCTGGAGGTAAGGAGGCCTCTACCCGAACCGGGATCCCCGGAACGGCTGGTTTGCCGTCCTGGGGTTGGGAAGGGGATTTCTGAAGCCCGACCTCTTCACGCGCCGCTGCAGGGCATTTCGCTCCGCAGACTTCTTTGCAGATTCGGTCTTCGGTCAAGGACGGACACGAGACGCCCGTCGCTCCATTACATATACGGGATCATTCGTGCCGCTTTTTTATAATCGCCATCACTCACCAAAGTCGGTTGGCCGAGCTGCTTCTTACGCTTCTTGGCCTTCGATGACAGCATGTGACGCAACCCCGCCTTGTGACGCAGAATCTTCCCAGTACCCGTTTTCTTGAAGCGCTTGGCCGCGCCCTTGTGTGTTTTTAGTTTTGGCATAAATAGTTCTCAACTCTCGTTTGTCGGCTACTTCGTTCCGCCCTCATGAAACGTAATGTCCCGTCCACTCGCAGCGATCGCACCAGAAGATTTTCCTCCAGAGCTGATGGCTGAGAGCCGACGGTTGCTTTTCTACGCTGTCTGAGCGCCGCCGCGCGACGCGGGTGGCGGCGGTGGAGGCGCGGGCTTCGGGGGAGCCGGCTTTTCTTTCGCTCCGCCTTCTTTCTTCGGCGCCAGAATCAGGTGCAGCGTGTTGCCCTCCTGCCGCGGACGGAACTCGACCAGTCCCTTCTGGTCGACGTCCTTAATCAGACGTTCCAGAATCTGGCGGCCCAGGCTCTGCCGCGTCATTTCACGACCCCGGAAGAAGATGGTCGCTTTCACCTTGTCCCCTTCATCCAGGAAGCGCAACACATGATTCTTCTTGGTTTCGTAATCGTGATCGTCCACGTTGATACGAAACTTCACTTCTTTGACGGTAATGGTCTTCTGCTTCTTCTTGGCTTCGCGTTCGCGCTTTTCCTGCTGGTACAGGAATTTCCCATAGTCCATGATGCGGCAAACCGGGGGTTGCGCGGTCGGGGAAATTTCCACCAGATCCAGGTTCCGTTCGCGGGCCATCTTGAGCGCCTCGAAGGGAGGCATCACGCCAATCTGTTCCCCTTCGTCCCCGATCACGCGAACCTCACGCGCCCGGATACGCTCGTTCATGCGGATAAAACGCTTGTCGATACCGTGCCTCCGTCTGCTTATCTGACAGGATGATTCTGACAGGAAAAGATGCTTCAAAAGTATAACATGCAGGCGCCCGGAGCCTCATCGCGCGATCCTCGCTATCTGTCTTTCGCCTTGACCAAACTCGCCAAAAGCGGCTAGCATTGCGGGATCGCTCCTCCGGTGGTTCTCCCCTCCCGTGCTGGAACCACCTGAGTTTTCACCGCTTCCGGAGGTTCTGACTATGCGTCGCTTTGCTTTCGTTCTCCTCCTGATTTCGGTTGTACTTTCCTCGATAACTGCGTTTGCGAATGGTCCCGCGAAGCGATCTGCGGATCCCGATCGTCCGAAGCCAGTAATCACCAGTCCGATTGATGAGTCCCAATTGGTCACGCTGGCCGGAAACACGACCCCCGCTGCCTTGCACCCCGGGAACGATCGCGGCCCCGTGTCCGATCGCCTCGTCTTCGATCATTTACTGCTCACGCTCAAGCGCGCGCCGCGAATCGAAGCTCGCCTCGAGAGACTGATCGACGAAATGCACGATCAGAATTCGCCCGAATTCCATCGCTGGCTGACCCCGCAACAATTCGGCGAGCGTTTCGGCCTTGCCCCCGAGGATCGAGAAACCATCCAGCGCTGGCTCGAAGCGCACGGCTTTTCGATCAATCGCGTCTATCAGAATGGTTTGGTCATCGACTTCGCCGGAACCGCCGCCGAAATCCGTGAGACGTTCCACACCGAGATTCACAACCTGGTTCTGCCGAATGGCGAGAAGCACATCGCCAATATGCGCGATCCCGAAATCCCTGCCGCCCTCGCACCTGCGGTCGAAGGCGTCGCATCGCTCCACGATTTTTTTCCCAAGTCCCACGCCATGCGACTCGGTCCCGTTTCCTACGACGCCGCCACCGCAGAGTGGCATCCGCACTTCAACGTCAAGTTCGAGGGGGAAGTCTTCCATACCGTCAGCCCCTATGACTTCGCGACCATCTACAATTTGTTGCCGCTCTGGAAGCGCGGATTTACCGGCAAAGGCGTCACCATTGCCCTGGTCGAGGACTCCAACCTCCTCCATCCCTCCGATTGGTATTCCTTCCGCAATGTATTTGGCCTGAAGGACTTCAAGGACGGAAGCTTCAAGCAGATTTATCCCAACTGCCCGAACCCCGGTCAAAACGGAGACGAGATCGAGGCCGCGCTCGACGTGGAATGGGCGAGCGCGAGCGCTCCCGACGCCAACATCGAGCTGTCCGCGTGCCCCAATTCTGGCACCGCCTTTGGACTCGACCTTGCCATCCTCAATCTCCTCGACCTCGAGCCGCCCGACATCATTTCCGATAGTTACGGCCTGTGCGAGACCGTCACCGGCCACACCGAAGTCGCGCTCGAGAATCGCGAGGCCCAGATGGCCACAGCGCTAGGAACCACATTCTTCATCGCCCAGGGAGACACCGGCGCCGACGAATGCTCGCCCGTAGAGGACTTCTTTTCCCACCTCGGCATCAACAGTGGCGACAACACCGCCTCCGCCTATGCGGTCGATGTGGGCGGCACCGATTTCATGGCCCAGTACAACCAGGACGTCAACGGCGTTCCCCTCAGCGACTACTGGAGCGCTACCAACAATGCTGAGACCAAGGCTTCCGCGCTGTCCTATATTCCGGAGATTCCCTGGAACGACGGCTGCACCAGCCAGCTTATTTACAGCGATCCTCTATTCAGCGGCGGTTACACGCAGTCCTATGGTCCCACGGGATTCTGTAACTCGAAAATCGGGAAAAAATATTACAAGTACTCAGTCGGCGGCAGCGGTGGACCGAGCACCTGCTTCACCGGAAAGCCGTCCATTCCCGGCGTCGTGAGCGGAACCTGTCAGGGCAACCCCAAACCGTCGTGGCAGACCGGCGTTCCCGGAATCCCCAACGATGGCTTGCGTGATCAGCCCGATCTTTCGCTATTTGCCGCGAACGGCATCTGGGGAAGTTTCCTGGTCGAGTGCATGTCGGATCCCAACCAATTCGGCGCGCCCTGCACTGCGCGGAACGATGCGCTGCTTGAGGGTGGCGGCGGAACTTCGTTCGCCTCGCCGGCGATGGCAGGCATTCAAGCGCTGATTGATCAGAAATATGGCAGGCAGGGAGACGCCAACTACGTCTATTACGCGCTGGCGGCCAACCAGTTCAACAAGCAGGGAGCGAAAGCTTGTAACGCCAGTCAAACTAGCGGCAAGCTGCCCGCTGCTGCCTGCATCTTCAACGACATCACGCTCGGCGACATGGACATCCCTTGCGGTCAAGACCCGAAGGTATTCTCCTACGATTGCTACGGGAACGGCTACCAGATCGTCGGAGAGCTTTCGACCTCGACCTCCGCCGGCGAACCCGCTTACCCGGCGACCGTCGGCTACGATCTGGCTACCGGACTGGGCTCGGTGAACGCCACCAAGCTGTTCGACGCCTGGCCGGGCGGCACCAAGTAGGGGATCGGCCACTCGAGGGAGCGAGTTGAGCGAGGCGCAAGACTATCGCGCCACCACGTCAAACGGCCGCATCATCTCGTTATCTTCGTGCTCGAGAATGTGGCAATGCCATACATACCGTCCTGTGAAACCCTCGAAGCGAACAATGATCCGCGTCACCATTCCGGGATCGGCGCGCACGGTATCTTTCCAGCCCGCCTCGCCCGGCTCCGGAGGCACCACCGGGCCGGTATATCGGACCTCGCCCGTCGCCCAGTACGCACTAATGTTGCAGGCCCTACGATCAAGAATCTGAAACCTGACCAGATGCAGATGAATGGGATGAGCATCATCGGTCAGATTGATGAGATTCCAGATCTCAACCGAGTCGAGAACGGGATTTTCGGTCACCGGCATGCTCCAATGGGCGTTGTTCAATAACATCTTCACCGGCCGCTGGACCAGATCATCAACCTCGACCAGAGTGAGCATGCGAGTTTTCACTGCCGAGGATTCCGGAATCCTGGGAACGTCCCTTAGCACCTGCGGCAGGCGACTTTCGTCGCGCGGACCTTTCTCGGCAACCCGGAATTGCATGACGTTAAGGGTATCGTTCCTAAGGATGACGCTCGCTCCGCCGTAACCCGAAAAATCAACAATGACGTCGGCACGCTCACCGGGTGCGATCGACAAACGTTGCAGCGAAACGGGTGCGGACAGCAGTCCCTGATCGGTGCCGATCTGGTGGAAAGCCAATCGGCCAGACGTCTGTCCCGCAGACAAGGTCAAATGAAAGAAGCGCCCATTCGCTCCATTGAGAACCCGGAAGCGATACTTCCGCGGTTCCACTTCGAGGTAAGGGAAGATTTTGCCGTTCACCAAGACGGCATCACCAAAAACCTCCGGAACCCACGGCGACTTCGGATCGTCGGCTGATACCGGGTAATTCAGTTGCCCTTCGAGATCGAAGATGCGGTCGTAAAGCAAAAGCGGAATTTCGTACTTGCCGCGCGGCAGATTCAGAGCGTCTTCGAACTCATCGCGCACGAAAAATGCGCCCAACAGCCCAGCGAACACATTGAGCCGGTTAATGCCGAGAGCATGGTCGTGGTACCAAAGCATGGTTGCGTCCTGCCGATTGGGATAATGGCAAACCGCAGACTTTCCCGGCACATACCAATTCTCAGGATATCCATCGCTTTCGGGGGGAGCCTTGGCGCCGTGCAGGTGAACCACGGCGCGCACGTCCGGCTTGTCCGCCTCAGCGCCGTGAATGCTGTGGTCAACCGCCAGCAGATGCGTCCGCGGCAACTCGTTGACCCATTCGACCAGCAGCCCCTGGCCACTGCGCGTTTCAAAACTGGGTCCCGGCGATCCCGACCCATACCCCCAAACGCGAGTTGGTTTCATGTCGCGATGAACCTTATTTTCAAACTCTCGCATGGCCACACGGTAGTAAGGAAGTTGGACTGCGGGATGATCCGGGCTGGGCCGATGGCCGCTCGGCTGAATAATCTCGGGCAGGGGCAGCGGGTCCACGAATTGCGCGAGTGAACTCGCATTGAGCTGAGTTCGAAACCTGGGCGGGGTCGCGTGCGACATGCCCTGGCGCATCGCGAGCGCCATCGTCGTCATTCCACTCCGCGCCAGAAACGCTCGTCGCGTAATTGCCAACCGGAATTCTCCGCGTCGCTTGTGTAGAGACGGGGCCAGCCGTCGTCTCTACGGAAGATCAACCGCAACCCGCCAAAACCAGAACGGGCATGCGAATCAATCTTCGCATGCCCGCTCGATTCAGGAAATCACAGTTCTCTACGGCTCTTTTTCCCCAGTGCTCGGGTTCAGGAACAGCTCCCCGTCGCTTCGGATCTTGCTGAAGTCGAAAAACTGAGCGAGGGAACTGGAGATCGCATCGAACGAGCCCTGGCCAATGCGTTGTCCGCCCAGCCAGTTGTCTTCGATGAAGTGGATGATGGAACTCTGGTCGGTGATCGTGTGGTCCACGAAGTTTTTCTTCGCCCACGGTGAGATGACCAGCAACGGCAACCTCGGACCGTACCCGCAACGCCCGAGAGCATGCGTCGTATTCGGATTCACCCCGGGCAGCGCGGTCGCCGCTGTGCCGCAATAGCCGGGCGCGGTCAGAGCATCCTGTGGTCCAGTCGAGGTGTTCACGATGGGTCCGATCTGATGGTCGTACCAGCCGTCGGAGTCGTCATAGGCGATCACCACCGCGGTGCTGCTCCAGGTGGGCAGCGTCTCGAGGAAGTTGATCGTATTGACCACGAAAGTCTGCTCGTCCAGAGGGTCGGAGTATCCGGCGTGTCCATCCTGATAACCCGGCGCCTTGAGGAAACTCACCGCCGGCAAGTTGCCAGCGGCAGCCGTCGTGTAGAAATCGAGGACATCGTATTGGTGGTTCGCCGGGCCAGCATTTCCGATTTCGGCAATCGAACCGGGCCGGGCATGAGTCGGATTGGAGGTCGAATTCCAATACGCAAAGAACGAGTGGTGCGGAATGTAATCGCTTTCCGTCACGCCGGTGACCGCCGAGGTTGTACTGCGGGCACAACCGGTCGTCCCATTCGGATTCACGATCGACAGGTTGAATCCGCCCGTAAAACCTCCCCAAGTTACCCCAGCGGAGGTCAACAGATCGCCAATGTTGTGGCTGCCCATCGTCACTTGGTTGCTGCTCGGGTTGGTGCAAACATCGCCCAAGGGGTTGGGATCGCCGATCACCGTGAGTCCGCCGTTGCCGTCGCTCACTTCGTCTCCGGTTCCGTTTTCGATATCGGCCACACCATTGGTCTGGCCCGAGATGAGGTTCATCACCCCGACCGTCGATGGACCGAAGGTCGATCCGTACGAGTTATCGCTCAGCCCAAAATACTGGGCGTAGTTCCACAGAGCGGTCACCGTATTTCCATCGAAATAACCGAGGACCAACCCGTTGGTTTGCGACACTCCCGTGCCCGAAGGCGGAGGTCCGGGAGATCCCGTATTCAACGGAAACAGGTCCATCAATCCCGCATCGAACGCCTCTTGCTCGGGCAAGTAGTCGTGGTCCATGTCGTTGGTGGCGGCTTGGGACCGGTCGAGCCGGAACGGATTTGCCGCGCCCGTGCCGTTCGCAGGATTCAAGTTGGGGTTGTTATTGAGCAGAGCATTGGTCAGCCCGTTGACCGTCGGCGTGCCGGCTGTCGCTTTGAACTTCGGTTCTCCCGCCGGATTGAGCGCGTTCGGATAGGTTCCGAAGTAGTGATCGAAGGAAATGTTCTCGTTGAAAATCACCACCAGATGCTGAATCGGCGTTGCGGTGGCGCTCGCCGCTTGTCTGGCGATTGGTTTGGGGGAGGAGGCGAAAGCGGGGGTAGCGCTCGGTCCCAGGGCAATGGTGATCATCAGGAACGACGCCATCAACCGCCTGAGGTTGGCAGAGGCTTGCTGCTCGTCAAACATGCTCAATTCTCCATTCTTCGAATTGCCCGGCGCAGGGCCCGACGGGCCCGCCGCGTGGCGAGAAGATTGAAGAACAATAGGAGGAAAATATTTCGGGACTGTGACTGAAATGTTAAAGGAGAATGAAAATCCGGAATTGGCCCAGCCTGTAGCCGCTTTAGGCCGCCATTTTCGCAGGCCGCAGCCGTCGATAGAGCCGCAGATAATCGTCCACCATCCGCCGGGCGGTGAAGCGCTCGCGCGCCCGGTTGTAGGCGCGCGTTCCGTAGAGGCGCGCGAGTTCGCGGTCTTCGTCCAGTTGACCGAGCACTTCGCTGAGGCTCTCGGCATTATTGCGTTCGAAATACAAGGCCGAGTCGCCCCACAGCTCGCGATACACCTCGGTGTCGTTGGCCACGAGCGCGCAGCGCGAAAACGCCGCCTCGACCGACGCGAGCCCCGTAGGCTCGTAGCGCGAAGTCGCCGCAAAGATCTTCGACTTGCTATAGAGCAGGCGCAGCTGCGATTCGGTCTGCGCTCCCTTCACCGAGATTTCGTGTGCGCCGGTCGAGACACGCACATCTGCGCGGATCGGCACCGGTGGCACGGGAATCGGGTTGTCCGCCCCCACAATGCACACCGGCAGACGGTGCGTGTGCTGGGTCAGTAACCCAACCTGTTTTCCCGTATCCCACAAGCGCCCAATCGCCAGCACCGATTCTTCCTTGGCCACGAAGGGATTGAAGTAGATCGGATTGCGCCCAGGCGGGATTACGTGTCCCTCAAAATGGTCGCCGTAAGCGGCGCGCAGCATGTCTTCCATCCAGCGCGAAGTCGAGACCACGGCCTCGGCCCGCCTCAACCCCGCGATCATGGTTTCGCGATACCACTTCAGCCATGCCGAGGAAGGAGGTTGCTGTCCGTGGATGCTCAACGACCACGTGATCACATCACCATGCGCCACCACCACGCGCGGCGTGGGCACCGGCAGCGCCCCAAAACTAAGCTGATTCAAATGCAGAAAATCGGGACGCGTATCGCGAACGATCGCGCACAAATAATCCTCGGCCGCGTGGAAGTCCTGCTCACCTTCCTCCATCCAGTCGAGACGAAAGGCGGTGGGATGATATTCGAGTCCGTGCAGCGAATCCATCCAGGCGGTCTGATGGGGAAGAGGAATTTCTCCAAAGCTGACGAGCGTGACCTGCGCCCCATGGGTGACCAGACCCGACACCAGTTCGCGCGAGTACGTCCACACGCCGCTAAAGGTGTCAGCCGTCACCAGTACGCGCACAGAACCCCCGGGGATTCGAGGGCTGGGAGTTACCCTCGGGCCTGCCTAGCTGTACAGTTTAGGGGAGAGTTCTGCCCGAGGGAAGAGTTTTCTTAGGCATTCCCCCAACCCCGGTCGACCCCCCATCCGGCTGTCGCCTGTCGCGCTCGAAAGCCAATCGATCGCGGTGAAAGAACATCGGTTTTTCAACCGAGTTCGAAGGCGTGTGACCCCAGCCGGCGCGTAAGTCCTTAGAAATCAGCCGCCCTTTTGGGCGTCGGCGAGGGGGCGTCGTCTGGGGTTGCGGGAAAACGGCGCCGAAGCGCCCGCTGCCCTCATGTCGAGTCCGCCCACCGTGTCATTTCCCTCGGACCAGCCGCATGTGCGTGCATCGCGGTCATCTTTGGTTGCGTCAGGATTCGCATCGTCCACAGCAGATCGTCGAGCGAGGTTCCGAAGCCGAAGTGAGCATCAACGAACGCCAGCTCCTCGGAGGGCAGGGTTGTGCGGCCAGAGATCAGGACCACGGGAACATCCGGCACCAGGTACTTGATCTCCTGGGCCAGCTGCGCTCCCGACATCTTCGGCATTTCGTAGTCGAGAAGCGCCACGTCAAAGTAGGTTCGCCTGCAAAGCGCGAGCGCCTCGCTCGGATCATTCTTCGTGATCACCCGGAACCCACATTCTTCAAGAACACTGGTTAACAACCGGCTGGATTTGGGATTGTCGTCCACGTAAAACACTGTCGTTCGTTTCTCCATTACAAGCCTCCGTTCCTTACCTGAAGAACGCACCCGGCAGATCGAGCTTGCGGAGGAAGTGGTAGAGATTTGTAAATGATTGCCGTAGAGATGGGGGTAGCCCCAGCTCACTCCGGGAGACGCGGTGAGCCGCGTCCCTCGTTAATTGATTTTGGGATAATTATTTGGAGGAATTGCCGGCGGTCGCTGACATCGACATGGGCTTGGCGCTCAACTCTTTCTCGACCGAAGCTGCGCAGGGCAATGTGAAGTTGAACGTGGAACCACCACCAGCATGTGGTTCGACCCAGATCTTGCCGTCGCAGCGCTCGACGATACTCTTGCAGATGGCGAGGCCAATCCCGTTGCCCGGGTATTCGGAGCGGGTGTGCAATCGTTGGAAGACCGCAAAAACATTGGTTGCAAACTCCGAGTCGATGCCGATGCCGTTATCGCTCACGCTGAACAACCATCGCGACCCCTGTTTCTCGGCACATACAGAAATTTCCGGCGCTTCTTTTCCGCGGAACTTGATCGCGTTTCCGATCAGATTCTGGAACAACTGCGTGATCTGCGAGCGTTCCGCCCACACCGCGGGGAGCGCCTCGTAGGTCACCCGCGCGCTACTTTCTTGGATCGCCGGACCCATACTCATCACGACCTCGGCCATCGCCGAGTCACAGTCGACACGTCCGCTGGTGGAGGCTTTCCGGTTTACTAGCGAAAAGGCCAGCAAATCGTGGATCAAGGTTTGCATGCGCACTGCTCCCTCGCTGGCATACCCAATGTATTTGTCGGCGTTCTCATCGAGTCTGCCGCGATAGCGTTCGCGGAGCAGTTGGGTGTAGTTTGCGACCATGCGCAGCGGTTCCTGCAGGTCATGCGAAGCCACATACACGAATTGCTCGAGCTCGGCGTTCGAGCGGGCGAGCTCTTCCACTTTTCGCACCAGGTTCTCTTCCGCCAGCCGGCGCGAGTGCAGCAGGCTCTTTTCCTTCAAGGCGCGGCGTATGGCTCCGGGCAGGCGCGCCAGTCCGTCTTTCAAAACATAATCGGTGGCGCCACGTTTGATGCACTCGACCGCGGTTAGGTCCTCTAATGCACCGGAGACGAGGATCAGCGGGATGTCCAGTCCTTCGCGCCGCATCACTTCGAGCGCTTCCATGCCCTGCCACTGCGGCAGATTGTAGTCGGCGAGCACTACATCGGGAAGGCGCACGCGGAGCTCGCGCTCGAACGCCGCTTCGGTTTGCACCACTACGGTCGAAGTGGAGAGGCCGTCTTTGCGCAAAACCTGGGCGACAAGCTCCGCGTCTTGTTCGTTGTCTTCGACGTGCAGCACTCGGAGTTGCCCCGGTTGTGCCGCGAGATCGTGAGTGGGCGTCATGAGCCACTCCCAGGAAGGCTTGGAGTCATCTGGTGCCACGAGTATGTTGTTTGCCAGCTTCCCAGGCGCAGCGCATGCAGGGCAACATCGATGCCCTTGTCCCGATCGTCTTCTACCGGCAGTATCTCGAAAAATCCCTCTGAGTTCATTCGGCCTCCGATTCCGCCTGTTTCAGTTCTGAGGGTGAAATAGAAATTGGGCCGTTGTCCGCTTCTGCTTCCGCGACGACGTGCAGCCACACGATTCGCGGATTCCACAAGGAACAGAGCCCGTGCGGCACGAAATCCGAAGAAAACCATGCTTCGAGCAATTCCATGAATCTGGCATAGCCTCTCGAGGAGTTATCGGCAGCCCTGGTGCCGCGAATCATGGAGACGCAGGTTACTTTGGGGATGTACCGGATGCAGATCGGGAATTTCCGGATTGGTTGCCTCGCTTGGCGGCGGAGCCCGCTTAGTTAGCGACTTGCAACCTGGGCCTGTTTGGAATCTTCCGGTGTCGCGGCGCCTTCCAGTTGTCTGCGCAGTTTCTTCACCAGGTCGTGCACCGACCCCAGCCGTTCCGAGGCAGAAGGTGGCAGGCCGGGGGTTTCCAAGGCCAGTTCAGTGGACAGTAGCAGCGCCGTGATCGTGCCGTTCAGTTCGCCCGAGATCACGCCGAGCGCCGCGTGGCGGGCCTGGACTTGCTCACGCTGGCGACGTTCGACGGCCGACCGCACCTCCCGCACCAGACGCTCGATCCCGGTGATCGCCAGATTAACCTGGACCGGGATGGCGGTGCCCAAATGCGCGAGCGTGCTCCCCGCTTCTTGGGGCTCGGTTTCGAGCAGGAACTGATCGAGCACTACCACCCGGTAGCATTCCGCCCGTAATAGTGTGGTTGCCCGCGCCAGACTTTCCGCTGCCATGACCTTCTCGCCCGTTGCGTCATGCAGCGCCGCCGAACACTCGGGGGCCCGCTCGCTCGCCGTCACAAGAAGAATCATGGAGACTCTCTCGCAACTGCTGGGCCAAATTGCCCTTCGCTGAAAATAAATAACTTGAGCCGTCAGCCTGCTTCCCTGAAATCCCGTTCTGGCACCAGGGCCTGGGCGGAGCGCTCAGTTTCGGAACTCGTACTCTTTCAGCTTTCGGTACAGAGTAGTCTTGCCAATGCCCAGTAAGCGCGCCGCCAGCATCTTGTCTCCGTTGACCTGGGTAAGCGCATTCAGAATGGTTCGTTTCTCCAGTTCTGCCATGGGCACGATGCCATTCGACGGCTGGCTTACTCCCATCGCCTCGATGGGCGCGCCGTAAATCTGGGTGGGAAGGTCGCGAAGCTGAATTACGTGCGCGCTGCTCAGCGCGCATGCCCGCTCGAGCGAGTTCTCCAGTTCGCGCACGTTGCCCGGCCAGTCGTAATTCAGCAGCGCCTTGAGCGCCTCGTCGGAAACGGTTTTTTCGACGCCGGCGTCGCGCCCGATGCGCTCGAGAATATGCGCCACCAGCAGCGGGATGTCCTGTCTCCGCTCGCGCAGCGCCGGAATCCGCAAGTTCAGCACGTTCAGCCGGAAAAAAAGATCGCGTCGGAACGCTCCCTCGGACACGGCCCGTTCCAGGTCGCGGTTGGTTGCGGCCAGAATGCGCACGTTGATGGGCACGCGCTTCACGCTTCCGACCGGACGAATCTCCTTCTCCTGAATCGCCCGCAAAAGCTTCGCCTGCAGATCGATGGGCAACTCGCCGATCTCGTCCAGAAATACCGTGCCCCCATCGGCGATGGCCAGCAGTCCGTCCTTTGGATTGGTCGCTCCCGTGAATGCGCCGCGCACGTGGCCGAACAATTCACTTTCGATCAGCGTCGGCACGAGCGACCCGCAATCGACCGGAATGAACGGCTTGTTGCGGAAAATGCCGGCGAAGTGAATGGACTTTGCGACCAGCTCCTTGCCCGTGCCGCTTTCGCCGAGAATCAGCACCGGGTGCACGCTCTGTCCGGCCTTTGCGATGATGCGGTAAAGCTTCTCCATCTCCGGCGCGCGTCCGACGAGGTTGCCGAATCCCTGCCGCGATTTGATGGTTTCGCGCAGCATGCGGTTCTCCGTCCTCAGGCGCAGATGTCCTGCCACTCGCTCGAGCAGCAGACGCAGTTCTTCCATGCTGAAGGGTTTGGTAACGTAGTCGTAAGCGCCGTCCTTCATCGCCTGCACCGCCGATTGCACAGTGCCATGGCCGGTCACCACGATCACCAGCGCGTCCGAGCGATGCTTCTTGATCGCATGCAGCGCTTCGAGTCCGCCTGCGCCCGGCCGCAAATCCAGCAGCACGGCGTCGGTGCTGGAGCTTTCGAGCAAGCGGTAGGCCTGCTCGACGGACTCCGCCACCTGGGTGTTGAATCCGAGCGACTGCGCCACCTCGCGGCAGCGCTCGCGGATGGTGCGGTCGTCGTCCACGATCAGCAGGTTCAGGAAATTTGCTCCCTGGATTTGCGCGGGATGGCTATGGCCATGATTGAGGACGGCGGCGGTCGATGCGCTGAACATGATGAACTCTCCTTGCAATGCAGAACTTCACGAGCGATTCGCAGATCTGGCGATGCAGCACGTGGAGACGGGGGATCGTCCCGTCTCCAGCGGGATGGAAGCGCGATTCCGCTTCACAGATTGAGGAAAACTCGGCCTTCGGAACCCAGCCCCCAAAGGGCATCTGATTTCCCCGAAGCACGGACATCGCCAGAGCGATGCCCCTGATTCGAAGCCCGAGTTTTCAGGGCTCTGTTCAGGTGCCAAGACTGCTTCAGGATGAATCCGTCTTCACCCGCTGAATAGCGTCGGTTGCAGGTTCGATCGCCGGCAGAAACACCCCGATCGACGTGCCCTGTCCCGGTTCGCTCTCAACCTCGATCACGCCTCCCAATTCGCCGACGATGCGCTCGACCGTTGCCAGGCCCAGACCCGTGCCCTCTCCCGGCTTCTTGGTGGTGAAAAAGGGCTCGAACAGCCGCGCGCGGGTCTCGGCATCCATGCCGCAGCCGTTGTCTTTGACCACCAGCGAGACCCCGCGCCGGGCCGCACCCGGCTCGAATCGATGAGGCGATCGACGGGACAGGTCATCCGGAATCTGGCTGGGGAATTCGGCAGCACGGGTGATCAGCGCGATCTTTCCACCGAGCGGCATCGCGTCGCGCGCGTTCAGCACCAGGTTCAAAATGATCTGCCGCAACCGGGCCGGATCGGCCAGCACCAGTCCGTCGTCCAGGCCGAGTTTCGAATCGAGCGCCGAGTCGAGGACTATGATCAGTTCAATCCGTTCTCCAATCAACCGGCGCAACAGATTTTTCGTGGAAGCCACCAGTTCGTTGATCGGGGTTGGGCCGGCCTCCGCCACCTGCTTGCGTGCGATCGCCAATAGTTGATGCGTCAAGGCCGCGCCTTGCTCGCTTGCCACTCGGACTTCCTCCAGGTACTGGCTCAGTTCGCCCCGCGCCCGTCCTCGTCCCAATTCAACATTCCCAAACTCGGCCCTCAAAAGGTCGCAGTACAACAGAACCCCGGTCAGCAGGTTGTTGAAGTCGTGAACGATTCCTGCCGCCAGTCGTCCGACGATCTCGATTCTCTCGGCTTCGCGCAGAAGCTCTCGCATCCGCTTGCGCTCGGTCGCATCCGCCAGCATCGCGATCAGGAATGCCGGCCGACGGCTCTGATCGCGCGCCAGTGACAGCGTCAAGTGTCCCCAGAGCTCGGAACCATCTTTGCGCCGGTAGGATTTTTCGATTTCGAACGATTCGCGCTCGCCTCGCATCAACTCGCCCAGCCTTTGTTCGGCGGGCGAAAGATTGCCGGGAAAAATTTCGCAAGGATTCCGCGGATGAAATTCCGGATCAAGTTCGGGATAAAGATCGCGCGCATGGGTGGTGGCCAGTTCCTGCCCGCTATAGCCGAGCATTCTGCAAAGTGCGGGGTTCGATTCCAGGATCCGGCCATCGAGCTGACAAATTCCGAATCCAATCGCAGCCCCTTCAAACATCGCCTGGAAACGCAGGTCGCGGCCGTAATTGCGGGGCGCCGGAAATCGGGTGACGACATTCATACACGGGTGAGGTCTCAGGTCGCAAGTCTCGGGTCTCGGGAAAACAAAGGCTGAGACCCGACCCCTGAGCGCGATTCCAAGCCGGGAAAAAACCAGCAAGTACTTTCCGCGATTGGACCGCGTCAAACCTGATTGGGAAAAGTGTAGTTCGAAAGCCTTCGCGGCTAAGTGCGCGCCATCACACGCAATTTGTGACGATTCCGATGGGCCGGGACTTGGCCAGGGCGGTCAATGCTGATAGGTCAGCGTGAACTCGGCTCTTTTCTGCGGATATGCAGCAACTTCTCAACCTCGGCGACGACCGTCCCGGATTGGTCTTTGACCTCAACCGTGAATACGCGCTCGATCTTCGCTTGGGAATTCAGAGCTTGTCTGATTTCGCCGATCTGTTCGTCGGATAACCGGAAATTCGCGGAAACCGTTCCGCGGCCCGGCTTCCTGAAGCGGATGCTGGCCGCCTTGTCCCAGACAATGTAGTCCTGGCCCAAATTCTCAATCAGCATAACCATGAAGAACGGGTCGGCCATCGAGTACAGCGAGCCTCCGTAGTGGGTGCCAACGTAGTTTCGATTCCACCAGTGCAGCTTCATCTCGACATCAACCTCTTTCCAGTCGGCTGTCAGTCGCCGCACCCGGATTCCCGCGCCCAGAAATGGCGGCCAGAGGTTCAAACGCATTTGCATGTGGCGCTTCAATCGGATCTTCACCGGGTGTTGTTCGCCGGACGCTCCTTGCTGAAGTTCATACTCGGGGCATGCCTGTTCAGTTCAAGAATGACCAAAATCACGAACATCAAGAATCTTGTCAAGTGCCCAAAACCTTGATTTCCCCTCTATTCCCATGATTCCATTCAGGAAATAAATGTCGAAAGTTGACGCTACATCCCAACCCAATTCGATACTCGGAATCGAGCAAGAGTCTAAAGGCAAACGCGGGACCGAGCCCGCTTTTTTTGGGGATAATCGGGGATAGAAATTCTCGCGCGTCAGACAATGTTGATCCGCGAATGGTTGAAAGGAGAAACCGAATCTCGAACAGTACGCACGTCTAAGCAGACACTCAAGCGCTCGCCAAAACGAGCCTCACCACAGCCAGCTTCACCACGCCAGCTTCACCACAGACATCAGGGGCGCAGACAGAGCTAAGAACAGTAGGGAGTTAACTGTCGCCTTCATCTTCACACCTCTTGATCCCCTCGGAATGAATCAACATGTCTGAATCACATTGTGTGAACCAAACGGGCAGCTGGTTTTGTCTGTGCAAGCAAAACTGAGGCACCATCTGGTGGACAAACGAATTCGCAGCAAGCTCAAACGAATGAACTACACGGTCTCGACGCTAAACCTATTGAGTATTGCATAATATAGTGACATTCCTGAGGATTCGTGTTACTCTGCGGTCATGGGAAACCCGGCGGGAGTAAGACGCGATTTTCAGAAGTTGGAAGAACGGCGGCTGTTAGGGGCGCGGCTGTTGCGCCAAGGAGTACATCCGGCCGAAGTGGCGCGCCAGGTGGGAGTGCATCGGCAGTCGGTCAGTCGCTGGGCCGAACAACTGAAGCAGGGTGGTGTACGGGCTT
>Ga0302326_10004984_pt1 | contig 30465 bp, 24 predicted proteins | sample Palsa_T0_3_FD_202264 | JGI IMG/M metagenome (GOLD analysis project Ga0302326, IMG submission 202264) | Peat permafrost microbial communities from Stordalen Mire near Abisko, Sweden - Palsa_T0_3 | ecosystem: Environmental > Terrestrial > Soil > Palsa > Peat permafrost | place: Sweden: Abisko... | reverse complement strand
GCTCGCTGCGTTTCAATTTGGTATGGTTTCTTCATAGCGACTCCTCCTTTTCTCGGCAAAAGAAAATTGCTCTTAGCCTATCAAAGGCTTCGAGCGGGGAGTCGCTACTTTCTACGATCTACCGGGCGTTCCCGTGGCGCTGGATCCGATCAGCAGAGTATTTCCCTGATCGTGGACCGCGCTCTCCGCAGCCAACACCTCCTCTCTGGAAGCCGGCAGGTCGGTAAAAGTGTTCGACTCGTAACCGCGCGTAGCGCTTACCTGTTTCAATTCAGCAGGGTTGTATGTGATTCCCCCGACTGCCAGGAGTGTGTGTAGGAACTGGTGTGAGCGTCGCCGCTCTGTCGTCAAGAGGCAAAAACTGGCAGCCGATGGTGCGTATATGACGGTGTGGGCTTCAACAACGTAACGGCCTGCTGCATCTATAAATCCATCAAACGGCACCAGATGCAGTTGTCCGTCGCGGACCACGACCAGGTCTTCTTTCTGTTGAGCTTCAGGAATCGGCCCGAGCAGCACGTCGTACAGATGGCGCCCTTCGTCCCGCCCCGTTTGCTTCGCCTTGATGGCTTTAAGATAGGCCGCCACGAGCGTTTCGATCTGATGTTTGCTGGCTAATCGTACAATATGTGATTCTGTTTGCGAGATGACCAAACAGTACGAGCGGGGATCAGCCACCACGTATTCCAGGATCACGGCCGACGACTTGAGATTATGCTGAACCCGCGCAAGGCCAGGCGTGCGGTGAGACTCAGTGTTCAGAATACTGAGGTCAGGCGTTATCCAACGCGACTGTTCTGCCATGAAAATTTGATCACGAATGTGGTGCACTTCGTTCGCGGAGTGTGTCGCCATCAATTTCAGCCGAAGTTGCGCCACCGTTAGTTCCGCCTTCTTCGCCTCCTCAGAGGCTACCGAGCCGGCCATCAACAGGTCAGTAGTGGCTCGGCCCCGAACTTGCTCGACGATGTGGTAAGCTTTCGCCACGTCATGGAATCTTTCCGCAACCAGCGTAAAATGCTGCGAGTACAGCTCGCTCGATGCCGTGAGCAAGGCAGCCTTCTCCAAGACGGTCGAATAGTTCCCTATCAGCGAGTCAATGAACGCGGCCGCTTGATCGTAAACCCGATCCGCTTCGGCGTATTTGCTCTGGCTAACCTGCAATTCTGCAATGGTCTTCAGTCGCTGGGGAACCGACCAACTGTCAGCGCTTGCCTGCGTTGAAAGTGCCGCGAGGGTTGCAAAGCGCTCGGCGGTTCGCAGGTCTCCACGAGTCCGATAGACATCCGCCAACAGCGATTGCGCGTCGGCGGCGTCCCGCAGATAACCTCCTGCTTCAGCCAAAGTCAGGGACAGCTCAAGCGCGGACAATGCTGCTCGCTGGTCATTTCGAGCTTCAGCGACGCGGGCCGTCAAATTCAGCGCGATTGACTCCTGCTGGATGCGGTGCTGTTCCTGTGCGTGCTTTACGATGTCATCTGCCAGACCGTGAGCTGCATTGATTTGTCCCAATCCTAGAAGCGTCAGGACACGTGCTCCGTTCGTCAAGAATGGATAACCGGCATCCGGCGTCGTATCAGCGATCTTGAGAGCATTATCGAAATAGGGAAGCGCCTGCTGGTACATCTTCGAATCGAGCAAGCCGACACCAATGGCGGTAAAGTACCTGATCTGGGCACCGATGTCACCGTTCTTAGTTGCAGCTACCAGAGCACTCCCGACATTCTTCCGAGCTGTAGTAAGATCGCCGTCGTAGAACGCGGCTAAGCCGAGTTGAGCCTGAGCACGGTACTGCCACTTAGTATCGCCTAAATTGCGCGCGAGTGCTGCGACCTGTTCCCAATCATGGCGCATGGCTCTCGCGTCAATTTCTCCATCAATGTCCCCTTTGACAATGAGGCAAAACATCCGCAACTGCTCGTCGGTTTGGAGAAGAGGGTCAGCATTTAGAGCGGCAGCTAGCTGGGCAGAGGTATCGGGGAGGTTCTGGCGTTCAATATTGGACCGAATTTTGCCCAGCCTCGCATATAAGCTGTTTCGCTGATCGCCGTCTTTAAGAAACAGCTTTTCGGCCTCGCCAAACTCAGCGGCAGCATCCGCCCAGTTGTATAAGTCCGCGAGATAGAGGGCGTGTTTCAACAAGGCTGCGGCACCTAGTGACGTCTGAGCTTGCAATGGCAAAAACATAAGTACCACAAGTGGAGTAATAACAATTGCGCGTCGCATAGTTCGTGGTTAGTAGCAAGTGTATACTGCTACAATCTCCTAGAAGAGTAGTATCATCAGACCGTGGATGGCGCGGTGCTGTCATTCCAACAGGACCGGATACGTCCGCCAATCAGACCGCGGATGTCGCAGGTACAGGTGGTATAGTCCTGGGGCAACATTAGTGAGGTCTAAGCTGACCGGTAGAACAGCAATCTGATTGGCGAAGCTAGCAGCCCCGGATACATTAAGAACCGTTTCAGCAGTATCGCGGATAAGTGCTACGTCGTAGTCGCCCTCATCGCTTCCGACGGGAAGGTATATCGATAGGGATAGATTAACCCGTGGGAGTCGAGGTGTGGCGTGTTGTGCCCGTGTGGGCCTGTCGCCCCTAGTTAAGCCTTCTTGTCGTAAATCGAGTACGAGCTTAGCCACCTGCGTGGTTGTTTCAGCGTGTGGCGCGCCCGCCGTCGGTGCCGGATAAGGTGTCAGGTTCGGTCGTAGTAGAAGATGGCCGATCAACAGCAGCAGACCTACTGCCGCTAGTGACGCTGTAATGGCATTGCCGAGTCTGCGTTTGTGGGCGACCCGGTATTGGGAGTACTCGTTGAAGCATTGCGAGCACGTGCCGATATGGTCGACAATGTGCGGCGAGTCCGCGAGAGGGAAGCGACGGCGAGCCAGAAGCTCCAGTTCCTCAGAGGTCGGACAGTCCAGACGTTGCGCACTCGGATATTCTGTGCGCGCGACATCCGCGGCTGCCTTCAGGAGTTGCTTCTCCTGGCTATGCGAGAGCTGCCGGCCTGGATCCCTCATGTCCATTTGTCAGCTTCTTCCTTCTGTAATGCCCGCTTGCCCTGGATCGCCAGCAGTGCGTTATGCGCCTGGCGGACTCCATAGTAGAAGCGAGATTTCGCCTGCTTTGCGGTGGTTCCCAAAATAGCCCCAATCTGCTTCCAGGAGAAGTCCAGGATCCGGTAATGGAGGATCTGACGGACCGCATCTGGCATATATGGCAAGAGAGACTGCAAAGCCAGCCGATCCTCAAACATCTTCGTCCAGTCGGAGGAGTGAGGTTGGTGCTGTTCTTCCAAGTCCTGCAGACCTCCGTTAAACGCTATTCGGCTCTCCCGTATGGCATGTGTCCTAACCCGCCGCTGCAGGGCTGTTTTGAAGTAGCCGTTTAGATTGTCTCGGATCCTAGGATCGGCGTGAAGTCGGCTTGACACCTGAATAGCTACTTCTTCGACAATCTCGGGAGCGCGGGTGCCGTCGTTGAGGTGCTTCTTGACAAGCCAGAATGCCCACAGCCAGTTCCGTTCTGCCACCTCGATAACGATTCGATCGATCGGTCTTTCGCCACGATCAGCCGTGCGTAACCAGAACGGCGGAGCCGCCTCGAAGTTTAGTTTACCAAGGTCGTTGTTACCAGCCCTTCCCATGGGAGTCTTGTCGACGATCCTTGGCCAATACGTTAGAGGGATCGGATTCGATGTTGCGATACGGCCCTCTATAATAGAGAGCATTAAGTCTGACAAAAAGTCCAAAAGATTTTAAAAACATCCTGGCACCAGATCCATATAGAGGAGGTAGCGGTGAGAAGAGGTACGCCGGTACCAGGACTCAGAGTGTGACCGTCGTCGGCATACATAGTGTCTTAGCGCACGGCTACTGTTTTCTCGAAGCATGAAGCACTATGCAATACAAAAAGTTTCGGCCGTTGTACCTGCTGAAATGCTTCTTATTTGTAGAGGGACAGATATTGTCGTTAGAATCCAGCGCTGTTTTTTCGGTGAGGTGCCCTCAGAGCATTGTGTTTGGTGGTGGCCTGTACGTACTGAGGTACTGAATACCGGGGGTCGGCAAGCGCAGTCCAGATGTTAGTGAGCAAGGGATGTGCCAAGAGACGTGGGCGGATATGGAATACCATCACGGCCACGCCGGGGCGCGGGTTGACAGCATTAACGGATTGAATGCATGAACTCAGAGCTGTCGCACCTCCGCGAACTTGTGAAGGTCACGCCGCGAACCGCGAGCGGCAAGGTAGGAGCTGCCTGGGCGGTAATCAGAACGAATCTTGAGGCCGGCAAGAAACTGAGGGAAATCTATGAGGCGGCCCAGCGGGACGGCTTAGGAGTGCCTTATGCGCAGTTCAGAGTGTATGTCCACAGGCTACGAAAACGGGATCTGCGGCATGGCTTGCAACCTGTTTCCACCCACTCGCGCGCGCAGACAGCGGTTCCGGAAGTACAACAGCGGTGTGATGCGCCGGGGAGACAATCCCGGCCGTCGCTGGGGGTGCCGTACGATCCACTGCGGAACGTACGCGAGCAGCGCGCGAAGAACAAAAGTTTCGACTATGATCCATTTCCCACGAAGGGGTTGACCCGATGAGGAGAGGGCGTGCCTGAAGACCGCAGCACGGCAGCTGTTTCACTGCGATTGCGGAATTGCCCGATTTTTCGAAGGCACTCAAGGGAAAGGCTTGCTCCGCGGAGCATCTGTAACGTCGACTTGTGGCGTAAGCCTCGCAGCGGACGAGGCGTTCGGGTTGGCGGTGATTACCGTCAACAGGAACGTCGGATTCACTTACGACACCGCGTGCCGGGATTAGCTTTGGCTGTTTTTCGTAGCGATAGCGTTCTGTGTGCTGCAAGGCTGTGCTCCAACGCCTGGCATACGGAAAGGAAGGCATGCCGAAAGAGAGAAACGCAACAAACGGTCATAGACCATCGGTGCATGTAGTGTTGCAGGCCAAGGGAGGAGTGGGCAAAAGCTTCGTGGCCGCCATCCTGGCCCAATACCTCAGCCGCCAACGGGCGGTACAGTGTTTCGACACGGATCCGGGTAATGCCACTCTGGCACAGTACAAGGCCCTGGCGGCCGAGCATATCGGCGATTTGATCCGAGGCGGAGTCATCAGCCAGAAAGGGTTCGATCCGCTGATCGAGAAGTTATTGAACGGCGATGGTACCTCCATCGTGGATACCGGCGCCTCGACGTTCCTGCCATTCTGGAATTACGTGCTGGAAAACGAAATCCTGTCATTACTCGATAGCCAGGGGCGCCAGGTTTACATCCACTGTGTGGTGACCGGCGGTCAGGCCATGACAGACACCCTGAACGGTCTCGATCGGCTGGCACAGACGACCAATCAGAGGGCTCTCATCATTTGGCTCAACGAATTCTTCGGCGAGGTCCGTGAGGGCAACAGGTCCTTCGAGCACTTCAAGCTGGTGCAGGACCTGGCACCCAAGCTGGTGGGCTCGGTGGTCATCCGCAAACGCAATGCAGATACCTTCGAAGACGACGTGCAGCAGATGCTGCGAGCCCGGCTAACGTTCGAGGAAGCCATCGCCGCCGAGGATTTCTCGCTGGTCAGCAAGCAGCGGCTACAGATCGTCCGCCGCGAACTGTTCGAGCAATTGGACGGGTTGGGGTTATGAGCGCAGCACAGCCCCAATTGCCGTTCAAGGCGGAGCCTGGAAAGAGGTTTGACGTACGCGCCTTTGCCGCGAAGGTGTTCGAGCGGCATGGCATCGCGCAGAAGGAGGACGATCCGGCGTTTGCTCTGGTGACGTTGAACGAGTTGATCCTGCGGAAACTGATGGGGGAGTTGCTCAAGGACGTGGACCAGCACATGACCGCCCGATTGGGGGAGTTCGAACAGACCATGCAGCGGGTGGAGGCACGTGCCAGTAAGGTACTGGCGCAACAAGTGCGGGAGAGCGCCGGGGCGTTGAGCGGAACGCTGCTCGAAGAGATTACGGGTGCGCGGTTGCAAGTCCAGCGGATGGTGGAAGAGATCCAGCACGCGTACCGGATCGGGGCCCTGGCGCGGTGGTGTGCAGTCGGTGCGGTGCTGGCATTGATGGTGTTTGGCTGCGGATTCTGGATCAGGAAATTGTAGACGGAAGGAGGATTGGGGCAGTGGGAAGCGGCGTTAGCGCGCGTCAACTGGTCCGGCAGCGCCTGGAAGGATGGGAAGACCGGCAGAGAGACCGGCAGTTACGGCGGAGTGCAAAGCACGAATACTATCGGGTTTACAACAGGGGTTTCAGTGGGGCGCAGGACAAGACTTACGAGGCAGTGGAGGGTCAGCTGAGCGCCATGGGGTCGGAGATCTTCGAGGTGGGGGCGTTACAACGTGGGGACGGGGGTCAGCCTCAGTTCATGTTATTGCGGAGCTGGGATCGGGAAAGATTGATTTCTTCCATTCCTTGGCTTCTGTATCAAAACTGGCACGGGAGTCATATCTATGTCCGACCCAAAGGAGAAAGCAATCTCACCTTGATCGACGATCTGAAGGCCGAGGCCGTCGCGAAGATGTGGGAGGAGAGGTACCAGCCAGCGGTGGTCGTGCAGATGTCTCCCGGCAATTATCAGGTGTGGGTCAAGCACACGGAGAAGCTGGACCGGGAACTGGGGACGGCTGTGGCACGCGATCTGGCGAGGCGTTTTGGAGGGGATGTGAAGGCCGCTGACTGGCGGCACTTCGGCCGTTTGGCAGGTTTCCGGAACACCAAGGAAAATACAAACAGATTGTGGGGGTGCCGGCGTATGAGGATTGGCGGAAGACAAATTTTCGGCCGGGTCCAGGTGGTCATTGGGTGGACAAGAAGGGGAACGAGTACCAGGAGGAACGCTTGCACGAATTGCACGCCGGCCTCTTACCCACGACGAGATTCCCATTCGTTCGTTTAGTGGGAGCTGCCGGCGCGATCGCGCGGGAAAGCGCAGGGCTGGTGGCGCGGACGCGAGACCGGCTGGAGCAGGAGTACGCCGAGAGGGTCCGCGCGCAGGCCCGGTACCAGGCGGAATTGCCCAGACTGGACGGAAGGTCGTTGAAGGGAATCGAGGCCTTCCGCGCGGATCCCCGCTACGGCGGGGATGGTACGCGTGTGGATTTAGCGTACGCGGTGTATGCGGTGGCGCGCGGGGTAGATCTGGCGAGCATCAAAGCCGCGTTGGGCTCGCGCGATTTGAGTCACAAGGGAAACCCCAAGCGGCAGAGCGACTACATCGAGCGAACGGTCAGGAAAGCTCTGGTTAATGTGGAGCAGGGGAGGGGACGATGAGCGGCAGGCGCAGCATCTATCTGACGGTGCGGTTGACCACTGAGGAAAGCCGGCGTTTAGCGGAAGCGGCGCGGCAGCGGGGGTACCGGAAGATCGCGGACTTTGTGCGGGCCAGTCTGGGAAGAGGGGTCACGCAAGGTCAGCTGACAGAGGAAGTGCATAGCCTGGAGAAGCGCCAGGCCGCGACTTGGGCGGCCGTGCGCACCGAGATCGCCCGTCTGCAACGGACCGAGTACGTGATCTTCGCCATGCTGGATAATCTGGCTAAATCCATCCTGACGTACCTGCCGCCGGTATCGGCGGAAAGCAAAGCGGCGGCGATCGCGCACGGCAAAGCGGGCTATGAGCGGTATCTGAAGGCGGTGGGAACGAGCCTGCACAACGATTCGAAGACAGCCCTGGAAGGCCTGGCTGGGGAGGGCTAAGGAAAATGCCGGTGGCGAACCGACATACCCATGGAGACGATTCGCCGATCCAGGCGCTGATGTGCCTGATGGGCGCCGATGCGCCGGGTTACTTCGCGACTGTCCCACGGCAGCCGATCGGGTGGGCCATCCACGATCCCGAGTTACCGGCGCCAGTGCGCGTGGTGGAGTTTATGCGCTTCCACACAGTGTGTTATGAGGGGGTGCCCAAGAACGCGCAAGGGGAGGCGCAGTACAGCCCGTACTGCGTGGGGGTGGATGGCAAGCGACTGAACCAGCGGGATTGCGCGCGCGAGACCGGACTATCGACCAGCGTGGTCAAGCGCGTCTTCGATGTATTGCAGAGAGGCGGCTACGTCAAGATTAAAAAAGACGGCAGCATCTGGTACTGCGGCAAAGTGGAGCTGCGTGGGGAGGCTGCCATGCGGCTGAGCGTGGCGGAGTGCTTGCGGAGCCCGGCGAATCGGTCCGCGGATCAGGTCTACCAGGGGTTGAAGCCTCTGGTCGCGGGGCGGGTGATGGCGGCTTCGCTGCTGAAAGCCGCGCAGGCCTTTCCGGCTGCCGATCAACCGGCCGTAGAGGCGCACTTGCTAGAGGTTGCTCGCTGGGAACGCGCGGAGATCGCGCGCGCGATCGCTCAGGTACGGAGGGAAGCCGAGGGGCGCTACCAAGCACCCGTCTGGCATGGCTACCGCCTCAAAAAAGTGGGCCGTACTTGGGTGCGCATGCCGGCGCAGGAGGCATTGTTCGCTATCCCGGAAGAGGCGTCAGCGGTATCCCCGGATCCCACACTGAGCGCGCCAGAACAGGTCATCACCAGTTCTGCATTCATGCCGGTACCCCACACTTCCGGTCCGACGCGCGGAGGAAATCCTCCTATGCCCGAGGTCACACCGCCGGCGGCCGACGGGGCATCCTCGGCGAGCGCGCAGGGCCAGGCAAGGCCATGGGTCGCCCCAAGCCTAGCAGCGCTTCGCGGCTGCCAGCACGAGGAAACTCGAACGAATTCAACCGCTGCCGCGACGGCGGAGGCGGAGCCATTTGTCGCCCCACGAAACCCGGCCGCGGGGTCGCCCAAGCCGCTATCTTCCGTACCAGAAAAGTCATTCGTCAATTCTTCGCCACTGCCGATATCAGAACACGAAACGCGCGCTGGCGCAGAGAATCCGCGCCTGCCAGCAACCACGGCAGCCAGTGGCGGGGCGAACTCCTTCGCCTGCGCGAACAGCCGTTCTGATGAAGAGCGTCAAGAGACAAAGACCGGAAGCGCTGCGGCAACTGTCTTGCCGCACTCCGGTAACGGTGCGGCCGCCGCGCAGGCTGCTCCAAGAGCGATTCCCGCCGGTGCAGAGAGTAGGTACGCCCAGCATATCCGCCAGGCCTTTGCCGGTACCGGCAAAGGAGTGCCGACCGATGGACAGATCCGCGAGGCGCTGGCGCACCTACCGCGCCAAGCGCCTCCGGAAGGTTTCGCTGGGTTTATCCGCAGTAAGCTCACCAACATCCGGCATGCCGGCGCGGTGGTCAAACTGGCGGAGGAATACGCCCACGAGCTTCAGCACGCCCCGCGGGCTACCGTCTTCCGCTGCGGCCAATGCCATGACCAGGGATTTGTGTTGGGGGACGGGCAGTATTGTGCGTGCCCGGTGGGCCTGCGCCGCCGGGAGGCAGGCGAACGAGGATCCCAGGGTAACCGGGTCATGAGTGGGTGAGGAGCCGTCTATGTCGAGCCTTCTGCAGAGGGGCCTGCCGAGCAATGTGGATGCAGAGCGTTACGTGCTCGGTTCCATCCTGCTGAACGAGAATCTGTACATACAAGTGGCGGGCAGTTTGGATCCCGACGATTTCAGCTTGGAGAAGCACCGCCGGATCTTCTCGCGTATGGCGGAGTTGCAAGTCCGCGGCGAGCGCATCGACCGTGTCACGGTAGCCAATGAGCTGCTGCGCTATCGGGAACTGGAATCCTGCGACGGCCTGAGCTATCTGGTGTCGCTCGACGACGGCCTGCCGCAGATTCTTAATCTGGATGCCTATGTCCGCATCCTCAAGGAAAAGGCTGTGCTGCGTCGCATCATTTTCGCCTCGCAGCACCTGATGAACCGCTGCCTGTTCGGAGAAGAGAACCTCCTAGAGATCCTGGCGGGAGCGGAAGAAACGCTGCTCCAACTGGGAGAGTCCCAGGTTCACAGCGGCCTGGTCAGTCCTCGCCAGGTAATCGAAGGATATGCCGGCGGCCTGAATGCGTTTCTGGATCCCAGTAAACGAGTGAAAGGTCTCGACACGGGCTTCACCAGGTTCGACGAGAAGACCAGAGGACTCCACGCCGGCGACCTGTGCATTCTAGCCGCACGCCCGTCCATGGGCAAGACCGCACTGGCGCTGAATATCGCACACCATGTCGCCACCAGGTTGCGGGCCACAGTGGCAATCTTCTCGCTCGAAATGTCGAAGGAGTCCCTGCTGACGCGCATGCTGTGTGCCGCGGCGCGCGTGGACAGTCAGAAATTCCGGGCTGGCTACCTCAGTGCGGAGGAGCGCCGGAAACTACAAGCGGCCGCCTCCAGCCTGGTGGAGGCGCCCTTGTTCATCGACGACACGGCGGGCGTCCACCTGGTGGATATGCACGCCAAACTGCGTCGCCTGCGGAGCGAGCAAGACCTGGGCCTGGTGATTGTAGATTATCTGCAGTTGATGACCGGGCGGGGCCGCTTCGAGAATCGCAATCAGGAGGTCAGCGTCCTCTCGCGGGGCCTGAAGCTGCTGGCCAAGGAGCTGCACGTACCACTGCTGGTGCTCTCGCAACTCAACCGGGCGCCGGAGACCCGGCCGGGCGATCACCGTCCGCAGCTCAGCGACCTGCGCGAGAGCGGCTCGATCGAGCAGGACGCGGACCTGGTGGCCTTCATCTTTCGCGAAGAAGTGTACCGGCCGAACGACGAGAGCCTGCGTGGCGCTGCGGAGCTAATTGTCGCCAAACAGCGCAACGGTCCGGTGGGAACCGTCGAACTGGTGTTCCTGCATGCCTTCACGAAATTCGAGAACCGGGCCCAGGATGCTGATGGAATGGAGTGCGTTTCCGGGGGGCCATAGGGCGCCGGTTACGAACCGGAGGCAGCCCTTTGAAAAGCAGAAAGGCGTTTCTTGCTGTTAGTCGAGAAAAGGAGAAAACACGGTGAATTCACAAAACTTGCCATCTGATACGACAGCCCTACTCGCAGAGATTGGGGGAGAGCCGCTGACTGGTTCGGGATTCGAAGCCGAAGCACCCGAGCCCGGTTACGTCAAAGACGAGCTGTCCGAAGACAATGTCCGGCGTGCTGGCTGAACGCACGATCAGGAGGACAAATCATATGTCAGCCACAGTCCCGCAACCAGCGACAGAAGCGCAGCGCACCGATCAACCTGGAGCACGAGACTTTCGTCAGGAAGTCACCAACGGCATCATCCGCCTGTTGGAGCAAGGTGTAGCTCCGTGGCAGAAACCCTGGCATCCCGGCGCCACCGCACTCGGCATGCCGATGAATCCGACCACGGAGAAAACCTATCGCGGCGGCAACGCCCTGCACTTGATGGCCACCGGTCTCCGCAAAGGCTACGGCGACCCCCGGTGGATGACCTACAAACAAGCCTCCGAAAGGGGCTGGCAGGTGCGCAAAGGAGAGAAGGGAACCCAGATTGAGTTCTGGGAGATGAAACCCGGTTCCGATCGTACCCGGCTCCACCGCCCCGAAGACCGTGGCGAAGGCCGCGGGACCACCGACGATGGCCCGGATCGAGATAAGACCCGCTTGATCCATCGCGTTTACACGGTCTTCAATGCGCAGCAGATGGATGGCATTCCGGCGTACGTGCCAAGGCAGCACTCTCCATTTGAGGCCGTGCAGGCCGGCGAGCAGATCCTCGAGAACTCCGGAGCACAGGTGATTCACGATCAGGCGGACCGGGCCTTCTACCATCGGGCGCAGGACCGCATCCATCTCCCGCCGAAGGAAGCTTTCCGCAATGCCGCCGGCTATTATGGGACGGCTCTGCATGAGCTAGCCCATTGGAGCGGACACCCCTCGCGATTGAACCGGCCCACACTCACCGAATCCTACCGCTTCGGAGATGCCAACTATGCCCGGGAAGAACTGCGGGCGGAGTTGGCCAGTGTCTTTCTGGCGGCCGAGCGCGGTATCCCCCACGATCCTGAGCAGCACGCCGCGTACGTAGACACCTGGATCCAAGCGCTGCAGCAGGACAAGCACGAAATCTTCCGGGCGGCCCATGACGCTTCGGCCATAACAGACTATCTGCTGGCGCTGGAGCGAGAGCGTGCCGTCGAGGTCGAACGGCCGCCCGCACCAATGGCCCGTGCAGCAGCGGTCATTCCGGGGGAGGTTCCCAACCAGGAACATTGCAAGAGCGGACCGCAGAGCCAGCGCGACGATGTGGCGGATTCGCTGAGGGCCGCCGCGTCCGTCACCGACCGAGTTCTCGGGAACACCGCGCAGTTGCTGCCGGCCCAAATCCATAGCGGCATCTACCGCGGTCCTATCGTTGGGGAGACCGCCGACCACCTGGTGCAGCGACAATCGGCGCACTCCTGCATAGCACACGTCAAAGGCTTACTCGACCGGCAGCCGCAGGTGGGCGAGCTGGTGCGCATTCAATATGCGCATGCGAAAGGCACGGTGCGCCAGTGCCACGAGCCGGCCAAAACTCAGGAGCTCGGCCGATGAGCGCAGTCTGGTTGCTGCCGCGCTGGTTGTGGCAACTTTCCCGCGTGTTAGAGGAAGACTCCGCTGGCTTCAAGAGGGATTGACAAACAACCGCGTGGCTGGCCGCGAGAATTGGACTCCGTCGTGGGGCATAGGATTGTGCCGAAGCGGCGGCGCGACCCTTTGAAACAGATCGGCTGGCGAGCGGATCCTGAGCCGCTTCCGCCTCCGGCCGTCTGTCGGCGGAGCGCAGCTAACATCGCCCTGCGGCGAACCCTGAACGATAATTCCACCGTCCCTCGGGGAGCCGCCTTTCGATTCTTCGCTGGGTATCGCTGGCCCCGAACGTGGTGACCAATGGCGTTAGACTACAGAGGGGGACAATCCCGCCGGTCCATCCAAAACAGCGCGCAGCTGGAGCTTTTTGGGACGACGGCCGACGACGCCGCGGCCGAGGAATTGGAGGCCACAGCTGATGAACGAGAGGAACGCCATGGGCGACCTCATTTTGAAGCACTGGCGGACCCACCTGCCGCGAATGGTCGCGGAGCTGGAGAAGAACGATCGTTTGGAGCAGGCGATCCTGGAAGCGCAGGAACAGACGGGGGACCTGCTGTACGAACTGCTCACGGTGCGGAAGATGGGGTATCACGCGGCGTGGGAGCTGGCGACACGGGAATGGGCTTTTCTCCCGAGCGAGGAGGAGACGGCCCGGTCGTCGTCCGGGACCTCGATCCCGAGCCAGGCAGCCCCAGCAGCTCCCGCGACTTCCGCATAATAAGTGCGCACCGCATTGGCGAAGGCAGCCTGCGGGAAAAGGCGCGCGGCAACCTCGAGGCGATCCGGATCCTGAAGAATATCGAGACGGAGGGTCGTGACGCGAGCGGCGCAGAGCAAGCGCAGCTTGCCCGCTACGCAGGCTGGGGGGCATTGGCGAGTGTCTTCGATCGCGACCCGCCGCCGGAATGGGAACAGGCTGCCGAGGAGCTGCGCGAGCTTCTGAGCGAGGATGAATACGCCTCGGCGCGCGCCTCGACCCCCAACGCCCACTTCACCTCGCCCCTGGTGATCCAGGCCATGTGGCAGGCCATGCTACGGTTCGGCCTTCCGGCGGGCGCCCAGATTCTGGAACCTTCGATGGGGGTGGGGCACTTCTTCGGTCTCATGCCGGAGAAGCTTCTGCCCGGCAGCGGTAGAACCGGCGTGGAACTGGACAGCATCACGGCCCGGATCGCGAAACAGCTTTATCCGGGCGCCAACATCTTCGCCAAAGGGTTCGAGGAAACGCCGCTGCCCGACAATTTCTTCGAAGCGGTGATCGGCAACGTTCCCTTTGGCAGCTACCAGGTGTTCGATCCGGCCTATCGGCGGAGCCCTGCTCTGACCCGCGCCATTCATGATTATTTCTTCGCGAAATCTCTCGACAAGCTCCAGGTGGGCGGTGTCATGGCCCTGGTCACCAGCCGTTACACAATGGACAAACAGGACTCTACCATCCGCCGCCACCTGGCCGAACGAGCTGATCTGGTAGGAGCCACGAGGCTTCCCAATACGGCCTTCCAAGCCAATGCTGGCACGGCCGTCACCACCGACATTCTCTTCCTGAGGAAGCGTGCGCCAGGGGTTCCCGCCAGCGGCGAAATGTGGCAGGAGCTCGCCTCCATTTCCACGCCGGACGGGCCGGTGTGGGTCAACGAGTATTTCGCGCGGCATCCGGAGCTGCTGCTGGGTGAGATGCGGATTGAGTTCGGACTGTATCGCCGGGAACCGGTGCTCACGGGCGACCTATCTTCGGCGCGCCTCGCGGGCGCCGTGTCCTCGCTCCCCGCCGACATTTACAGGAGCTCTCCAGAACCGCACGCGGGGCGCACGATCATCGTAGAAAGTTCCGGCTTGGACACCATCAAGGACGGGGGCTTCGCCGAGCGCGATGGCGCGATCGTGGTGCGCAGCGGCGATCGCTTTGAAGCCCTCAACCTATCGGGCTCCGTGGCCGCCCGCGTGCGCGGCATGATGGCGGTGCGCAACGCGGTGCGCTTGGTCTTCCAAACGCAATTGGAGGACGCGCCCGAGGAGCGCATCACGGAAGCGCGCCGGCAGCTGAACGAAGTCTACGACTCTTTTGTCAACAGGTACGGACCTCTGTGGTCGAGGGAAAACGTCGGCGCATTCACGCGCGATCCGGACCACCCGCTGCTGCTTTCCCTCGAAACCTACGATCCGGAGACCCGGCGCGCCACCAAGGCCGCTATTTTCGAGCGGCGCACTCTCGAACGCTACCGGCCCGTGGAGCGCGTCGAAACGGCGGCGGAAGCCCTGACCATCTCGTTGAACGAAACCGGCGGAATTGACTGGGCACGGATGGAGGGACTCACCGGCCGCACGGGCCGGGCGCTGCAGCATGAATTGGGCAGCCTGGCCTACCGCAATCCGGAGGGCGGGGCCTGGGAAACCGCCGATCGCTACTTGAGCGGCAATGTCCGCGGCAAACTGGTGGTCGCCCGTGCCGCGGCTGAACTCGACTGCGGCTATGCCCGCAACATCGAAGCCTTGGAAGCGGTGCAACCGCCGGATCTGCAGCCGGGAGACATCGAGGCCCGCCTGGGGTCTCCCTGGATTCCGGCCAGCGATATTAGCGATTTCGTGGCCGGCTTGCTGGAGACGGCGCCGCGCAGCGTACGCGTGAACCACGCCGAGGCCATCGCCGCCTGGACGGTCGAGATGGACGTTGGGGAAAGAGGGAGCGTCGCCAATACCACCACGCACGGCACGCAACGTTTCCGAGCCACGGAACTGGTCGAGCAGTCCCTGAATGGCCGCGTGCCGACTGCCTATGACGAGCGCGAGGACGGATCGCGCGTAATCAATCAGCAAGAAACCATTGCGGCCCGCGAAAAACAGCAGCAACTCAAGGATCGTTTTCGGGAATGGATCTGGGAGGACAGCGATCGCGCCGTCCGCCTGGCGCGCGAATACAATGATCGCTTCAACAATCTGCGCCTGCGGAAATTCGACGGCGCGCACCTCTCACTGCCTGGCATGGCGCGCGAGTGGCTGCGCGAGCGGGATCTCGACCCCCATCAGAAGGATGCTGTCTGGCGGATCTTACAAAGCGGCAGCACGCTGTTAGCGCATGTCGTGGGTGGTGGGAAGACCTGGACGATGGCGGCGGCGGCGATGGAACTCCGTCGACTGGAGCTTGCCCGGAAGCCCATGTTCGTGACACCCAATCACCTGGTGGAGCAATTCGGCGCCGAGTTCCTGAAACTCTATCCGAACGCCCAGATCTTCATCGCCGGCAAGGAACATTTTGCCGCCGTCCACCGCCAGGCCGCCATGGCGCGCATCGCCACCGGCAATTACGATGCGGTCATTGTGTCGCACCGCTCCTTCGAGTTACTGCCTGTCTCCGATGCGTTGTTCAAACGCTTCGTGGACGGGCAGGTGCGGCAGCTCGAAGACGCCATTCTGGAGGCCCAGGCCGAAACTGGCGACACCCGACGCATCGTGAAGGAACTTGAAAAGGCCAAGAAGCGCCTAGTCACCAAGCTGAAAACGCGAGCAGCTCGTGACCTCAAGGACACCACCCTGACCTTTGAGGAGCTTGGCGTCGATTACCTTTTCGTCGATGAAGCCGACCTATACAAGAATCTCTTCTACACCACCAAAATGAACCGCATCACGGGCCTGCCGAACAGTGAAAGCAACCGCGCCTTCGACATGTTCCTCAAGACCCGCTATATCCGCCAGATCAACCACGGGCGGGGCGTGGTGTTCGCGACTGGTACGCCGATCTCCAATACGATGGCCGAGATGTACACCATGCTCCGCTATCTGTCGCCCGAGCTGCTGGAGGAGCGCGGCCTCGCGCATTTCGACGCCTGGGCTGCGAATTTCGCGGAAGCGGTCACGGCCCTGGAACTGGCCCCGGACGGTTCCGGGTACCGGATGCACACGCGCTTTGCCAAATTCATTAACCTGCCGGAACTGCTCTCCATATTCCGCACCGTCTCCGACGTGCAGACGGCTGACATGCTCAAGCTGCCCCGGCCGGAGCTGGCCACCGGCAAGCCGCAGGTGGCCGTGGTGCCAGCCAGTGAGGCCCTCAAGAACTATGTCAAGAGCCTGACGGAACGCGCCGAACGGCTGCGCACGCAGCGCATCGATCCTTCCCTGGACAATATGTTGAAGATCACCGGCGACGGCCGGAAGGCCGCGCTCGACATGCGGCTCGTGGATGCTTTCGCGAGCGTCGATGGTCCCACCAAGCTCACCAGCGCCGCAAGCCGTATCCAAGCCGTCTGGCAGGAAACCCAGGGTCTACGCTCGACCCAGCTGGTGTTCTGCGATCTTTCCACGCCCGACCCGGCACGGTTCAATGTCTATCATGAACTGCGCGCCGGCCTCATCGAGAGCGGCATTCCCGAGCAGGAGATTGCCTTCATTCACGAGGCGGACACGGATGCCGCCAAGAGGACGCTGTTCAGCGCCGTCAACGCCGGGCGCGTGCGCATTCTCATCGGCTCGACCGAGAAGATGGGCGCCGGCACGAATGTGCAGCGGCGGCTGGTGGCGCTCCATCACCTGGATGCGCCCTGGCGCCCGCGCGATATCGAGCAGCGTGAGGGACGCATTCTCCGCCAGGGAAATCTGAACACCGAAGTGCGCATCTTCCGCTATGTGACGGAAGGCTCGTTCGACGCGTACATGTGGCAAGTCCTGGAGACGAAGGCCCGCTTCATCCAGCAGGTGATGAGCGGCCAGACCTCCGTGCGCGCGGCTGAGGATCTGGAGGGCGGCGTCCTGACCTACGCCGAGATCAAGGCCATCGCCTCGGGCAACCCGGCCGTCATGGAGAAAGTGAAGGTCGACACGGAGATTCGCAAGCTGGACCAGCTGCGCGCGGCCCACCTCAATCAGCAACACAATATCCGCTGGCAAATCCGCAGCCTGCCGCCGGAGATCGGCGAAGCACGCCAAAGCCTGGTGTGCATACGAACGGACATCGCGACGCGTGACGCGCACCACGAGGAAGAGTTTTCAATGACTGTCGGGGACCGGCTCTTCACGGGCAAGGGCGCGCGGGAGGAAGCCGCCAAGGCCCTTACCTACGTCGTACTTTCCTGGCGCGACGATGCGCATCTGGAGGTTCGTGCCCGTTTCCGCGGCTTTGAAATTCTGAGCCGAGGTAAGCGCAGCTCCGCTATGACCATCGACGGGTCGCCGCCGCTACCGGATCTGTTCCTCAAGGGATCGGGAATTTATGCGGCCCATCTCAACGCCGAGAATCCACTCGGTACTGTGCAAAGCCTCGAACATGCCCTGCGCGCGCTCGACAAACTCGCGGCGCAGGAACAGGACCACATCAGCCGCCTGGAAAAGACACTCTCCGACTACCAGACGCAGGCCAATCGGCCGTTCGAGCAGGAGGCGCGGCTCAAGGAACTGCAGGGCCGCCAGGCGCAACTGCATGCTGCTCTGGATCTGGACAAGGGCGAGCGGCAGGCGGCCGAGCCTACCGAGAATGAAGGCTACCTGCGGGTCCCGGAGGCCAACCGCTCGCTCGCTGCGGAACCGCAGGAGAACAGGCTCGCCCACCCGCAGAACACCTGTGCTGCCGTGGGTCCGAACATCGCCAAGGGCGAGGAAAATGGCAAGAGCGGCCCTCAGAGCCAACGGGACGAGGTGGCCGACTCACTGACGGCGGCGCAATCCGTTACTGCCAGAGCACACGGCGACGGCGCGCAGATGCGGACGCCCCAGACCGGGAGTGGTATCTACCGTGGCGTGATTCTGGGCGAGACCACCCACCACGTGATCCAAGGCCAGTCGGCGCACTCTGGCATCGCTCACCGCAAGGACCTGCTCAACTGGCAGCCGCGGGCGGGCGAGCACGTGCGCATCCAGTACGCGAATGCGAAAGGCACGGTGCGGAAGTGCCATGAGCATGCCCGGGGCGAGGAACTTGGGAGATGAGTATGGGTGATGAGGTGAAGCTGAATTTGGCACTGCAGGCGCAGACTACGCCACTTTTCTTCATGGCCACTTGGCGGGTGTATGATCGGTCGTAGCGGGAGGGCTGCCGGCGTCTCTGCGCAGGGCTTAGAGGAAGACAGATGAGCCAACTCAGATTGAAAAATAAACGGCGCAGTCGAGTGGGGAGGGACTCAGACTGGGACTTGGATTCGGTTGTGGCGGCCGCCGCGGGACTGTATGGGATGCCGCTCGGTTTGGGTCAGTTCTTGCGCAAACTGCCGGACCGGGTGCTGCGGCTAGCACTTGATGATGAGGCCGGTACGCCGGCCCTGCTGCTCATTACCGGTCATGCTTTATTGATCGTAAAGGGGGATCTGAATCAGGGGTTGCCGCAGAGCCTTGTCCTGCAGTCTAGCGGCGCGATCCACCAACTGCTGGTCGCGGAGCACCTGCGACGGCTGGGGATGCTGCGAGCGCGGTATCCCAGCGACCCGCTCCGGGATCCCGCCGAACTTTTCTGGTGGACGGGACATCCGCTGCTGAGGTTGGTGCTGCACAAAATGCCTGCCGCACACGGCGAGAAGTCGAAGGAGCTGATTCTGAGGAGCGGCGATGTGAACCTGGTCAATGGACATGTGGCTTTGCTCCCTGCCGAGGAACAACAAAAGCTGGCCGAGGCTTTCGAGGAGTTCGATCGGCACCTGCCGGAGCTCCTGGCGCGGGTTGAGGAACAGTACGGCGACGCGGATAGTCTTGCGTGGATGGCGACACCCGTGCTTCAGTGAGTGACACGCTTCCCTGTCGCTGCTTCGCCAAAGACCAGCGCTTAAACAATAACATTTCAGCTTGTGGGGCGGAAGCCTCGGTACGCGGCCTCGACGCTAATGCCGGTACCGCGAAAACAAATTCTGGTGCGCGAAGAAAATCCTCGCGTACTAGAAGCCGTGCCCTGCGGTACCGGATGGCAATGGCTCGTGTGCGCGAATGGCTTAATAAGGAAGAGAGTAGAGAGGGAGAGGCAGAGGCAGAGGTCGATACCCGCTAATTCGTCGTCGTCACTTTGTTGCGGCTTTGCGACGACGACGGCTCAAGAAATGTTCCGAAAAAGAACGAATGCCGGCTGATGCGGAAAACCCCGCAGGACAGGCACCCAGAAATCTTGTCGGTAGAAGGGCAGGGTTCGCCCGTTGCAAGCGCTCCGAGCGGCGCGGTCGCGCTTAATCCGCCCCGCCGCATTTGCGACCGGAGCCCAGAACGCGGAGCGGTGTGCCCGCCCCTGTACGGGAACGGCTAACTGCCCAGCGGAGCGACTATAGCTTCACGTTTCGTAGGAGCGGTTGCGTTTCGGTCTGAAGACCGGACTGCCGCGCGATTAGCTACATAGCAACAGGTAGTGCGCATCGATTCAGTGGTCGGCTGTTCCGAAACTATGGTTTAAATCTGATTAACGCTCCGATGGCCTCGTCAGCCCGGTTTGTGCGGATTATGGTCGCAGGGACGATTATGCCACAGAGCGACATCTGTCTGACCATTCGCCGCAGACCATGCTAAGGTGAAAGAGATGGCAAGCGTTCCGCAGGCCCAGGATCTCACGGTTGAACGGGCACTCGGTGTGACGGCAGTGGCCCGCATTCTGGGAGTGCATCCGCGGACCCTTGAACGGCGCCGGGGAGCGCGGAAAGCTCCGCGACCCCTGGAGGCACAGCGCGAGGAAAAGCTCCATCGCGTCTGGCGCGAACTGATGGGCTTGTTTACTGAGGAAAATGCAATCTACTGGCTGACGCATCCGGTGCCCGTACTGGAGGATCGCCGACCAGTTGAGCTTATGGCCGAGGATGGCGGCCTCGATCGCGTGCTTGAAGCGATCGGTCGAATGAGTTGGGGCATCCCAGCCTGATGCCGGACTTGCGGGCGTATTTCCGCCGGGCGCCGGTGAGCGAGTTCGCGGGCACCGTGTACCGCATCTGTCCGGCCCGCTACGGTGGCAGTCTCATTTCGATGCGGGGTTCCTTTCTGTACGGGGCGCGTTACAACATTCGTTGCTACTTCGGAACACTTTACACCTCACTTTCAAAAGAGACTGCTCGGCGCGAGATGGCGCGGTATTTTACAGTGCCACCGAGAGACGGGTTTGTGGAAGCCTCCATCATGCTCCGGCTAAGCCGGGTCGTGGACCTCACGAATAGAAGACAGTTGCGCAAGGCAGGGGTCACATGGGAAGACTTGATCGGAGGACGCTATTCAATCACTCAAGAGATCGGACTACGGGCGTGGGAAAGCGGCATTGAAGCACTGCTCGCTCCATCGGCCGCGCACGCCGCAGAGCGCAATCTGGCGGTGTTTCTCGACAATCAGCGCCCTTTGTGGCAGGTAGCACTCACGGGCGTTACCACTGAGGAATGATGTTTGTGAGGCGGTCAACAGGAATCAGGCAGCGTTACTATCCGAGGCCGGGACGAACGGTACGGGCGATGGCTTGGCGTGCCTAAAGGTGCGGAATATTTGGTGACGCGGAAAATGGGGAAGCTGCGCGGGACAAGTGGCAGGAACTGTTCACTGGGCGGTACTTAAAGTTTGCGAGGTCAGTTCTGAGTGGCGGTATGGAGGTCAGCATCCCATGGTGAAGCCGATCGTGGAGCTTGCCCCATGTTGACAGTTCCTTTTTAGGCTAGGGCGGTGCACGGATAGTTCGCAAGTGCGAAACAATAGCCAGCGCGAATCCGCAGGGCCGACGATGATCATCCAACGACACTACTTTGGCCGAGATCATGGAAAAAATGGGCTGGCAACGGCATACCGTCCGCGGGTTCATGGCCGGCGCGATGAAGAAGGCTGGATTCACCGTCGAGTCTTTCAAACCGGAGGGCGGGGAGCGCACTTACCGCATCAATAAGTAACATCGAACCCTCTCTCCTTTTCTGGCCCGCCCGGCACTTGCCGTGGCGGGCTTTATTGCTTGAATCGCCAATTATTGCCTTGCCTTTGCGGCGCACCGGAGTGATCAATGGTCATGTATGAAAATCACTCATGATTCGATTCAGGACTTACCCGTGAGAAAAGCGAAGCAATCCAGGCCCACACGCGAAGAGATCCTTCGTCACTCGTGAGACTTGCGCCAGTCCTTTTCCGAGATCATGACGATGGGCGCAACTTTCTTCGCTTGCAATCCCCGGTTGAGATCCGGCAATTGCTGGTTTGTAAGATCGGCGAACTCATGGATCACATCCTCGAGTTCATGGCCCAACACGTCTCCACGCGCCACTTGCGAATCCGTGGGCCGGCCTTCGTAGGAGTTCACGTCGCCGTACAAGCCGCCGGAATCCGAGGATCCGGCCAGAAACTCACGCAGCCGCTCTTCGCCTGTGATCATCCCGCCTTCCTTGGTAGCGACAATCTTGGAGCGGATTCTATCCGCAGATTCCGACAGTACCACCAGCCTGGCCCGTAACGGGTCGCCTTCAGGGAGCTTGGCGGCGTTCTCTTGGGCGCTGTCGCGCACTCCGACGATCGCATCCACTGCCCAGGTCATATGATTCAGCAGGTCCCCCAGCTTGGTCACCAGTTCGAACTGCGCCTTGCGATCATCCAGCGTGTACTTGGCGCGCGGGTCGAGCACTACATGGACCTCGGCGTTGTAAACCTTGTCGCCTTTGGTCATCTTCACCGTGTAGACACCTGGCAGGATGCGCGGTCCGATTAACGCGCCAAAAGCTCCGGTGGCCGCCGGAGGGATGTGGGGCGGCTTCATGTGCATGGACCAAACCAGCCGGCTAATGCCCCTATGGCCGCTAGTGGGCAGCGTGTCCACCAGTTTTCCCTGCGCATCAAAAACTTCGATCTTCATGTCGCCATAGATATGGCGGCTTCTCTGATAATAGAGGATCGCCGCGTCAGTCGGACGGTTGGGTCCCACGAATGTCGCATCTCCCTCCACCCAGCCACCAGACGTTTCCATCCATTGCACGGCGGGCGGAATGGGAAGAAATGTGGCGTATTCGGACATCAGGTCCGGTGTGAGCGCGCGCAACGGCGAGATGTCGTCGATGATCCAAATGCCGCGGCCATGCGTGGCTAGAATCAAGTCCGACGTGCGCGGATGAATGAAAATGTCGCGCACCGCCACCGCGGGAAAGTTGGATCCCTTGTACTGCGCCCAGCGCTGGCCGCCATCGACACTCACCCACAGTCCGAATTCGGTTCCCAGAAAAAGCAGGTTAGGATTGACGTTGTCTTCCTTGATGACATGCGCATAGCCGCGAATACCGTTCTCTTTCACGGGCAGCGAAGTCCAGCTCTGGCCGTAGTCGGCGGTCTTGAACAGGTACGGCTTCATGTCGCCGTACATGTGGCGGTCGAACGTGACGTAAGCCGTTCCTTCGGCGTAGCGGCTGGCCTCCACCCAGGACACCCAGGGCGCTTTCCCGACTCCCGGCACACTAGCGGCGACGTTGGTCCAATGCTGGCCGCCGTCCCGCGTGATTTGGACATTGCCGTCATCGGTCCCGGCCCAGATGAGCTGGCCATTCTTTGGCGACTCGGCAATCGAATATACCGTTGTGTGCATCTCGGCCACGGAGTTGTCTACGGTCACGCCGCCGGATTCTTCCTGTTTCTGCTTTTCCGGATCGTTGGTGGTCAGGTCGGGGGAGAGACGCTCCCAGGACTGGCCGCGATCGCGCGAGCGAAACACGAATTGCGCGCCGATGTAGATGGTGCCCTTTTCATTCGGGCTGAGCACCAGCGGCGCGTTCCAGTTGAAACGCAGCTTCTTCTCGCCATACCGCGCGTAAGGCTTAATGGAGCGCGTTTCGTGCGTAACGCGGTTGACCCGCTGGACTTCCCCGCCCTGAGTTTCGACGTAGATATAGGCCGCGTCGGTCGGGTCTTCCCACATCCAGAAGCCGTCGCCGCCGCACATATTCTCCCAGCGCGCATTGCTTACGCCGCCAGGATAGGACGAATCGCCCACCCAGCAACTGTTATCCTGCAAGCCGCCGTATACGCGATACGGCTCGGCGTTGTCCGCGCTGACGTGGTAAAACTGCGAGACCGGTAGGTTCATCAGGTGCTCCCAGCGCGTGCCGCCGTCCTGGCTGCGCCACAACCCGCCGTCGTCGCCCGTGAACATCATGTTAGGATTTCCTGGATCCATCCAGACGTCGTGAAAGTCGCCGTGCGCATTGGCCACCGCACTGAAACTGCGCCCTCCATTCACGCTGAGCAAAAGGGGCCCGTCGACTTTGAACACTTTGTTTTCGTCTTCAGGATCGACGATGAGGTTGGCGAAATAGAACGGGCGCCACACTTGGAATTGGCTGGCATCCAGGCGCGTCCAGTTCTGGCCGCCGTCGGCGGAGCGGTACAGCGCGCTGCTCGTGGACTCGATGGTGGCGTAGACCACCTGCGGCTTGGAGGGAGCCACCGCCAGCGCGATGCGGCCATAGGGCTTCTCGGGCAGGCCTTTGGCATTCGCGGGCGTAAGTTCGGTCCAGTGCTCGCCGCCATCGGTGGACTTGAACAGGCCACTGCCAGGACCGCCCGAGCGGAAGGTCCATGCCTGTCGCCGGAAATCCCACATGGATGCGTAGACGGTCTTGGGATCCTGCGCGGCCATCGACAGCATGCCGCATCCGGTCGACCCATTCGTTCCAGCGAGCACTTTCCGCCAGGTCTGGCCGCCATCGCTGGTTTTGTAGACGCCGCGTTCATCGTTGTCGTCCCACAGGTGCCCAGTGGCGCAGGCGTAGACGGTATTGCCGTCCTTGGCATTGATCACAATCTTGGCGATATGCTCGGAATCCTTGAGGCCGACGTTCTTCCAATTCTCACCGCCGTCGATGGATTTGTAGACGCCATCGCCGACCGAGACGCTATTGCGTACCCAGCTCTCGCCAGTACCCACCCATACGATCTTCGCGTTGGAGGGATCAATGGCCACCGAACCGACGGACTGCACGTCGGGCAGATCGAACACGGACTTAAACGTGGTCCCGCCGTTGATCGACTTCCAAACGCCGCCGCTGGCCGAGGCTGCGAAGACAGTGAGCCGTCCGCTATCGCTGACGGCGGTGATCGCGGCGATGCGGCCGCTCATTTCCGCCGAACCAATATTGCGCGCGGGCAGACCGGATATGGTGCCCGAATCGTATCGGACGGGCGTCTGCGCAAGCAGCGCGGGGGACAGCAGAAACGACAGATACCACACTCGCGAATGAACGATCATAGTCACAACTCCCTCTCGGAGGCCGCATGCTGGCGGATCGGCGGTTTTGGATCGGCAGGCTTTGCCTGCCCGGACGAAGCGGATGGGGCCGCCGGCATCTTAAATTCGGCGGGATCGATTGCGACATTGGCCTCGATCTTATCAATGGTCACCTTACTGGTCTCGCCGGGATTACGCGGATTGCCCTGCTCCACCGCGAACGGGAAGTAGATGCCGTTGACCAGCTTGTAGGATCCCATTTCGGAAAACGATTCGCGCACCGAGCCGTGGATGAATTGCACCGACTCGGTGCGGATCTCGAGGAACGTCTCGGGATCCAGATAATAATAGACGATGTCGCCGTTCTTGAGCGTCACTTTCAGGCGGTAGGCGTCGTCGCCGTCCACGGTGTCGTGCCCCAGGTACTCGATGGTATTGCCTTTCTCCTTGAAATCCACTAGATGGCCGTAGAAATCGGCTTCGTCCTGCAAGCCACGGAGGTCGTCTTCCCCGAGCATCTCCGGGTCCTTCCGGCCGCTGAACGGCATGATGCGCCAGCCGATCGTGCCGTCGTATGCCGATATCCCGGTCATGTTCATGATGGTGAACGTCCGCCGGACCAGATCGGGCGCCATAGTGTCGAGCCCGATCTGGGCCGAGAAGCTGCCCTGCTGCACCTTGCCGGTCATCCGTAGCGAGTGGAGTGCCTTGAGGTTCTTTGTGCCGCCGTGGGCCGTCAAGTTCTTGTTCACCAGTTCCTCGGCGGTCTGCGCCGAGAGCAGCGCGGCGACAGTTAACCCGACCATAATTCTTGTCACGTAACCCATCCGTTCGCTCCTTGTCGTGAGAAGAATATCGTAACAGGCCAAAGACCAACTCGCCGCTGCCGGTATCGACCGGGGGGAGGTACGGCCCGAGAATCTGGAAAGGTTTTACACCGTCATCCGGGAGCGCTTTTCTGCTGCAGAATAACCCGCCGTGCCCCCAGGGGAATTGATATCGATGCCCAACATCAAACCCAAGTCCAAGATCTATCCAGTGACACCCGGTCCGAGGAACTGCATGCGTCTCAGCGGCAACACGCGCGCCTGCGAAAGGTGCGGCAGTACGCCAGCAGTGCTTCATACACCGATCCGAGCTTCGGCCCGTTATTGTGCAATCTGCTGTCCGGACTGTGGACCGCCGGAGCAGGCGAGCGAAATACCCGTGGAGCAATCGAGCCAAGGAACGGGATGACATCCGGACGCGGTGCGCTGCTTACGACGCCCTTACGCTAAACGACAGCCGGCGGGTGGGCTGGTTCGGCGGATGAGAAGCGGGGCGGTCTCACTTTCGCTCGATCACACACCGGATTCCAACCATTGGTGCGGGATCTTCGTTATCCATCTCGGCGCGGCGCGTGACCCGGATATTCTGCACCTCGGATTCCCAGAAGCCACCCCGCGCCAAAGCGGAAGCGTTCGAAGCCAGCGGCTGCTCTACATTGCCTATGGCGGGCGCCTCGATGTCATACTTATGGTAGTAACGATCCAGAACCCATTCTGAAACGTTGCCCAGCATGTCATAGAGTCCGTATGCATTGGGCTGCCTTGTCGCCACGTCATGGCGAACCCCGCCGCTGTTGCTGGCAAACCATGCGATTTTTGAGGGCACCCCGTAGTAGACACCCGTGGTGCCGCCGCGCGCCGCATACTCCCACTCCGCTTCTGCCGGTAGGCGTCCGCCAATCGCGGCACAATACGCCTTCGCCTGGCGCCAGGAGACGCCGCTCACCGGCAAGTTGGCTTGGTTGGCACGAAAGTTCGAGGATGTCATGACCCGGTGGTAGGCTGCGTTTGTGACCTCGGTTTGCCCCAGCCAGAATCCGCCGGGCACCTCCACCCGATGGCTGGGGCTTTCGTCGGCCTTGCACTCCGTGTCGCCCGGGGAGCAGCCCATGGTAAATGTGCCCGGTGGAATCCAGACGTAGTTCAAGCCGTCCTTCGGATTCACCCATGATTGCGGCTTGGTATCGGGAGGGTTGCTCTTTCTATTGTCGACCGGTGGCACAATCTTACTGTCGGTGGAATGGGGCTGTTTCACTTCAATCCCGGCGGATGCCCATCGCCAATACGCGGCCGCTCCCAGCGCCATCAGGAACACAGCTCCGGCCAGCAGAATCGACTTGTTCCGTCCAACTTTTTTCACGCGAAGAGCCGCAGCCCCGCCGCTGAGTGCTTGCGACGCAGCTTCTGCCAGGCGCGCCAGATTTTCGCTCGTGCATCCGTCATGAGCATCGAGCCACTGGCTCATCGAAAGAAAGTAGTCGAAATTCGGGGGCAACTCCGCGGCGCTGAGCCGGAAGGAAATGATCGGTTTCTTTTCGCTGAAGGCATGCCCAACCTCGCTCAGGATGTGGGGAGAGGCGACCGCGGCTGCACTAACGACGACCACTACCGCGTGAGCATGTTGGAGAGCTCCGAGGATTGCAGCGGGGTAGTCAGCGCCCGGTTCGATGTCACGCGGCGCGATCCAGCACCCGTACCCTGCCGCCTCTAGCGCGGCGCAGGCCTGATCCGCCACGACCTTATCGCTCGACGAGTAACTGATAAAGATGGGACGATCCATGGGAGCCTACCTGACGTGTTATACCATGTGAGACCCGTCACTTCACGCGGTTCGGGACTACGGTGGTATTGTCTCAGAGATAGCCGGGGGGAGTGCGGGCACGCTCCTTTCGCATATACACTGACGCGAAGCGGGGCCGCGAAAGGTGGCCTTGGCGCGCGCAACTCGACGACCTCAGAAAACGGGCGCTCATTGCGTTTCTCGGAACTCTCGACACCCACGCAGTCCGATCGTCATAGTTGCGTTCTTGATCGCCAGACCTTCGCCATCGTCGATTACCGAACAAATGACTGTCCCGCGGCGTGCACCCACTTATGGCGATGACCTCGTTTCTGTTCCGAATCGGAACATTTGTACTCCTGGCAGCCGCCGCGGCGTCCGCCGACGTTTCACAATGGGGCGCCTGCGGCCAACTACGTGACCAGGGACGCCCGCATTCGTCTATCAGCCACCGCTCGGACCGGGATGTCACGCCGAGCGGCATATCGGGCACACGGCACCGCTCGACCTACTGCTTTTCATGCGAGCGCACGCCGAGCGGCCGGATTCGCCGCAGTTCGCGCGCGCGCCATGCATTCCAAGAAATGAATCCGTGCCCCTCAACGGGAGCGACTGCGGGACGATGTCCTGGATACGTGGTTGACCACATCGTACCAGTTGAAGCGCGGCGGCGCCGATTCCCCGGACAACATGCAGTGGCAGAGCGCAGCGGAAGCGAAGGCTAAGGATCGAGTCGAATAGGCTCACTGCTCCCCGCCAGCTAACCAGATCTCCATTTCCATCGCCAGTCCTTCGCCATCCTCGAATTACCGAACAAATAACTTGCCTTTGGGACCGAACCGAGTGATCCATGTCATGACCACATCGAGCGCGGCGCTAAAGGAAACGATTATGACGACTTTCACTATAGACACTGACAACAACATCACGGCACATGGTACCCCTGAAGAGGCGGCCGCCACGACCGCCACCCCGTTTGATACCTTCGCCGGCCAGAAGGAACTGGCAGAACTGGCCACCGGGTGGCCGGCGGAGCGGCTGGTGGCCATTTGGAACAGCCTGCCGGGCGTTACCCCGGTCAAGAAGTTCAAGGATCGGACGACGGCGGCTACCCGGATCTGGAAGAAGTATCCAGAAACTGGGCGAGTCAGTAAAACCGAACCCGGCACAACCAGCGAAGCCGAAAGCCGAACGCAAGGCCAAAGGCGGCACACAGTCGGCCAAGGGAGCGCCCACGAAGGGTAAGGCCACTAAGAAGGCCACCGCGGCCAGAAACGCGCCCAAGGGCAAACGGGCCGCCAAGACGCAGGAAGCCATGGCACCGCGCGAGGGCAGCAAGACGGCTCAGGTAGTCGCCATGCTGCAGCGGAAGAACGGAGCCACTTTGGCCGAGATAATGGAAAAAATGGGATGGCAACGGCATACCGTCCGCGGGTTCATGGCCGGCGCGATGAAGAAGGCGGGCTACACCGTCGAGTCTTTCAAACCTGAAGGCGGAGAGCGCACTTACCGTATCAACAAGTAACAACGAACCCTCTCCTCTTTCTAGCCCGCCCGGCGCTCACCCTGGCGGGCCTTATTGCTTAATTCCCAATTATCACCTTGCCTTTGAGCCGCCCCGGAGTGATCAATGGTGTGTATGAAAACCACCCATAAATCGATTCGGGACTTACCCGTCAAGAAAGCGAAGCAATCCAGGCCCACCCGCGAAGAGATTCTGGAAGGTATCGGCTACACGCCGCTAACCTTTCCGGAGAGCCTGCATGTGCCGGAAGCGGTGCGCGCCGCAGAGGACCTGGCGATGCAAGATTACATCGTCGGCTGGACGCTGGGACTCTGGGATCACATCAACAATTTTGATGCCGCCCCTGACCGCCAACCATCAAAACGAGGGCGCGCAAAAGCATCTTCACCGCGCGATCCGAGCAATCAGATCTCGCTGAAGGAGACAAAGTACCCATCGGGGTACTTCACCCCTGGGCAATGCGCCCTCTTGGACATGCCTAACCCGTATGGCTATACCCTCGGGGAGCGCATGCTGCGAGCCAAAGGAGCACGCCGTGCCGTGCTGATCGCCGAGGAGCGCCAGCAGAAAGCCCGCTGGTTCTACCTCAGCTTCGCAACGGGCTATGCATTCCTGGGCGCCGCCATTGTACGAGGCCATGGTTTCCTTACTGCAATTCAGGCCGCCTCTGATCTCAACATCAATCCCGGTGGCGAAGTCATGGACCGGCCACTGAACTGGAGGCACATGAAACGCATTCCCACCGATCTTCGCAACCGCCTCCTGAGTAAGGAAGAAGTCGATACTCGGCTGGAGGTGCTCGGAAACTAAGCCAGATCACCTGTCGTAAGCGCGAGCGAGAGGACCGACGTTGTCCGTTGCGGTGTCGAGGAACTGCGTACAGTCATCCTGCGAGATCCACCTTGACAGAGTCAATGGCTGTGACCGTGGAGCAGGGGAAATAACATGCCGAATAACAACATCTGCTTTGAAGCCCAGACGGGCATCATCCGCGACGAGCCGTCCGCCGTCAGTAACTTCTACCAGTACGCCATCCAGGTCTGGCACCGCGCGGAGCTGGAGGAAGCCATAACTGCCGGACAAGGGGGAGCGAGTTGCAGTACGCGCCCGGATTCCTGCGCCGCTTGGACCACTGGGAGAGCGAACCCAAAGGGCAGCGCACTTACCACGTCGAAGGCTTCGGCCTGATCGGCGAAGCTTTAGGAATGAGAAACCGGCATCGCGCCGCCGACAGCTACGGACAGGCTAAGAGCTAACTCACCTCGACGAACACGTATTCATGTTGGGCATCCCGGACAATGAGGGCGCGCTTTCCATTCTTTTCACTTTTGACGAACTCAAAGCCACTCAGGGGCGGGTCCGCGTTGATGAACGAGATGGTACCGTCGTCGTTTTGGCGCGTCGCCATGCGGCTCTCGCCACCGTCCCAGGTGAAGACAATATGTTCACCGGACTTTGTCACCTTTATATTGCCTAGCTGAGCATTAACGTAGTGAGCGGCTAGTTTCGACGCTTCTTGCTCAGCGGCCGGAAAGGTCAATCGGGCTCGTTCTTTCGCTATGACGGTTCGGTAGTTGGCATTGCCGGTATCCACGGAAGCCACTGCTTCCGGCTTGCCGTCATAGACTACCTCCAGCAAGCGGCGCATTAACGGACCCAGCAAGGCCCCACCCCTATCGGAATTGGTCAGTAGAACGGCTCCAATACCTGCGTCGGGCAATATCATCCAATCGCTCTTATATCCGAA
>Ga0302326_10004982_pt1 | contig 30470 bp, 28 predicted proteins | sample Palsa_T0_3_FD_202264 | JGI IMG/M metagenome (GOLD analysis project Ga0302326, IMG submission 202264) | Peat permafrost microbial communities from Stordalen Mire near Abisko, Sweden - Palsa_T0_3 | ecosystem: Environmental > Terrestrial > Soil > Palsa > Peat permafrost | place: Sweden: Abisko... | reverse complement strand
TACGCTGGCGATCAGCAGCCGCCGGGTGCTCTCCATCAGCGGAAATCTAGGGCGACGCGACGGTGGGCACTACTCTGGGGTGATGCCCGCGCTCACCGATCGCTGGACGTTTGCCGGCCTCGAGCTGCCAAACCGCGTCGCGCTCGCACCGCTCGCCGGCATCGGCAACTGGTTCGTCCGTTTGCAAGCGCGTCGCTACGGAGCCGGGCTCGTCGTCTCGGAGATGGTCTCGAGCTGCGCTGTGCACTACCGCAACGAGCGCACCTGGCGCGAGCTGCTGGTGATCGATGAGCGCGAGCGTGTCGGTGGGCCGGTTGCGATCCAGCTGTTTGGCTCCGACCCTGAGGTGACGCGCTCGGCTGCGGCGCATGTCGCAGCCCTCGGTGCCGATCTGATCGACCTCAACATGGGCTGCCCGGTGCCCAAGGTGTGCAAGACCGGCGCCGGCGCGGCGCTCCTTGACGACGGCGATCGGGCGGTCGCGCTGGCGCGCGCGGCGCACGAGGGGAGCGGCCTGCCGGTCACCGTCAAGCTGCGCTCTGGCCGGCGTGCGGGAGAGCAGGCCGGAGTCCGCCTCGCCCACCGCCTCGTTGAGGAGGCGGGTGTCTGCGCGATCGGCTTCCATCCTCGTCCGGCGGTCGTCGGGCATCGCGGCGTCCCCGACTACGCGCTCGCCGCTGAGCTGGTACGCACGCTCGATGCCCCAGTGATCCTCAGCGGCGCGCTCTATAGCGCCCAGGCCGCACGCGAGGCCTTCGAGCTGACCGGCGCCGCCGGCGTGATGCTCGCCCGTGGAGCGCTCGGCAACCCATGGATCTTCGAGGAGCTGCTCGGCCGGCGAAGCGCGGCGCCTACCAACGCCGAGGTGCTGGCTGAGCTCGACTGGGTGATCGATCGGGCGCGCGAGCATCTTGGCGCGCCGCGCGCGGTGCGCTACATGCGACGCTTCTACCCGTGGTACCTCGAGCGGCTCGAGCTCGATCGCCTGCCGCGGCGGCGGCTGCAGGCCGACCTCCAGCAAGCGGACTCATTCAGCGTGGCGCGTGATCTGCTCGCGCAAGCCGTTGATCAGCCCGGCCCACCGGAGCGCAGGGTTGCGCTCCCCGCTCTCGCCTAAGCGAAGTCCGCGAGGTCGCTATACTGCGCGACCGTTTGCGCGGGCCGCTGCTTTCGGCCAAGGCGCGCGCGGTGCTCCTATGCCGCCTCACGGCGGCCGTTGCGATCGAGAGGGACATGCCGAAGGACATCATTCTCACCCCGGAAGGACTCGAAAAACTCCAGTCCGAGCTCGACTTCCTTGCTACCGAAAAGCGCCGCGAGGTGGCGGAGCGGATCAAGGAAGCACGCGAGTTCGGCGATATCTCAGAGAACTCCGAATACGACGACGCGAAGAACGAGCAGGCGATGCTCGAGGCGCGAATCGCGGTCGTGCAGGAGAAGCTGCGCATGGCGACGGTGATCGAGGCCGACGAGCTCTCCACCGACGTCGTCCAGGTCGGCTCGATCGTCCACGTCAAGGACGAGAAGACCGGCAAGTCGGCTAAGTACACGATCGTCGGATCTGCTGAGGCCAAGCCGGCTGACAGCAAGCTGTCCAACGAGTCGCCGGTGGGCCGCGCGCTGCTCGGCCACAAACGCAACGACACGGTGTCGGTGCAAGTGCCACGCGGGCCCGCGCGCAAGCTGAAGATCACGAAGATCGACGTCGGTCTCAAGTAGCCTCCCCGCCGTGAGCGGGGAAGATCATGGTCTTGCCGAGCTGCTCGCCGCGCGGCGAGCCAAGCTCGAGCGCCTGCGCTCCGAGGGCGTCGAACCGTTCGCCTACGACTTCCCGGGTGTCGAGCCGGTCGCAGCGGTCGCGGCCAGCCACACCGACCTGTCCGCCGGAGAGGAGACGACCGTCGCGCACCGCGTCGCGGGGCGGATCGCCGCGCGCCGTGAAGCCGGCCGGGCGGCGTTCATCGACCTCGTCGATCGCTCCGGCCGGCTGCAGCTGCATGCTCGCGTCGACGAGCTCGGCGAGCAGCGCTTCGAGCGGCTGATCTCACTCGATCTCGGCGATCTGATCGGCGTCGACGGCCTCGCGATGCGCACGCGCCGTGGCGAGTTCTCGCTGCGCGTGAGCGACTTCACCTTGCTCGCGAAGTCGTTGCGCCCGCCGCCCGACAAACACCACGGCCTGAGCGACGTCGAGACGCGCTTCCGCCGCCGCGAGCTTGACCTGATCGCCAACGAGCAGGCCCGTGAGCTGTTCATCGCTCGCGCGCGGATCGTCAGCGCGGTTCGCGAAACGCTCGACGAGGCGGGCTTCATCGAGGTCGAGACGCCGGTGCTCCAGCCGCTCTATGGCGGCGCGCTCGCGCGTCCGTTCACCACCCACCACAACGCGCTCGATCGCACGCTGTACCTGCGGATCGCGACCGAGCTCTACCTCAAGCGCTGCATCGTCGGCGGTCTCGAGCGGGTCTACGAGCTGGGCAAGGACTTTCGCAACGAGGGGCTCTCGCCGAAACACAACCCGGAGTTCACGATGGTCGAATGGTATGAGGCCTACTCGGACTACGAGGGGCAGGCGCTGCGGCTCGAGGCGGTCGTCGCCGCGGCGGCGCAGACCGTGCCCGAGTCGGCGATCGACCTGGGCGGGCCCTGGCAGCGGACCACGCTGCGCGAGGCGATCCGCGAGCGTGCCGGTCTCGACATCGGCGCCTTACGCCAGCGCGCCGAGCTCGTCGAGGCGATCACCGCCGCCCGGCTCGAGCTCGAAACCGAAGGCCGCAGCTGGGCCGGGCTGGTCGACGATCTGCTGTCGCGCTACGTCGAGCCGACGCTGCAACAGCCGACGTTTGTCTTTGACTACCCGGTTGAGCTGTCGCCGTTCGCCAAGGCGCACCGTAGCGAACCGGGCTATGTCGAGCGCTGGGAGGCCTTCGCCGGCGGCATCGAGATCGCCAACGCCTTCAGCGAGCTCAATGACCCCGACGAGCAACGCGCGCGCTTCCTCGCCCAGCGCGAACAGGCGCAAGCCGGCGAGCAGGACGTGCAGCCGTTCGACGAACCGTTCCTCGAGGCGCTCGAGCAGGGCATGCCGCCGACCGGCGGCGTCGGCCTCGGTATCGACCGCCTCGTGATGCTGCTGTGCGGGGTGCACTCGATCCGCGAGGTGATCCTGTTTCCCGCAATGCGCGACCGATGAGCCGCATGAATGACCCTCCGGCCGGCTACTGCGCGGGACTACCCGCGCCGGTTGGTAGACTGCGGGAGGCGCTTATCGAGGCTTTGTGCTCAACAGTTTTGGCGGATCGCGCCGAATAAAAGAGCAGCCTTGTAGCGTCAGCGTCCCCGTTTTCAACGAGCACCGTCAGGACCGCCACAACGAGCCAGCGCCAGTAGCGGGAAGGAAGCCGGTAATTCATGTTCGAGCGATTCACAGAGCGAGCCCGCCAAGTGGTCGTTCTTGCGCAGGAAGAGGCGCGGACGCTCAAGCACAACTACATCGGTACGGAGCACATCCTGCTCGGCCTGTTGCGCGAGGAGGAGGGGCTCGCCGCGCGTGTGCTCGAAAGCCTGGACATCACCGTTGAGCGGGTCCGCGGACAGGTCGTGCGGATCGTCGGATCGGGCGAGGAGGTCACCTCCGGCCAGATCCCGTTCACGCCACGGGCCAAGAAGGTCCTCGAGCTGGCACTGCGTGAGGCGCTCAGCCTCGGCCACAACTACATCGGCACGGAGCACATTCTTCTCGGTCTCGTGCGCGAGAACGAAGGCGTTGCTGCGCGCATCCTGTTGGACTTCGACGCCGACTCGGAGAAGATCCGTAACGAGGTCATTCGGATGCTCTCGGGGCCAAGCCGCGGTCGCGGAGCCGGCACGACCGCCGGCGGCGGGCCCGCCGGGGCCGAGGGCAAGAAATCTTCGAAGCTGCTCGACCAGTTCGGCCGCAACCTGACGAAGCTGGCCGCCGACGGCAAGCTCGACCCGGTCGTTGGCCGCGAGATCGAGATCGAGCGGATCATGCAGATCCTTTCGCGGCGGACGAAGAACAATCCGGTGCTGATCGGCGAGCCGGGCGTCGGCAAGACCGCCGTCGTCGAGGGGCTCGCGCAGCGGATCACCAACTCCGAGGTGCCGGAACTGCTCAAGAACAAGCAGATCTACACGCTCGACCTGGCAGCGCTGGTTGCTGGGTCGAAGTACCGCGGCGAGTTCGAGGAACGGCTCAAGAAGGTGATGAAGGAGATCACCCAGCGCGGCGACATCATCCTGTTCATCGACGAGCTGCACAACCTCGTCGGAGCCGGTGCCGCCGAGGGAGCCATCGACGCGGCCTCGATTCTGAAGCCGGCGCTGGCGCGCGGCGAACTGCAGACGATCGGCGCAACCACGCTCGACGAGTACCGCAAGTACCTGGAGCGCGACGCGGCGCTCGAGCGCCGCTTCCAGCAGATCCGCGTCGATGAGCCGTCGGTCGAGCAGACCGTCGAGATCCTCAAGGGCCTGCGCGACCGCTACGAGCAACACCACAAGGTCACGATCACCGACGAGGCGCTGGCGGCCGCCGGCGAGCTTGCCGACCGCTACATCTCAGACCGCTTCCTGCCCGACAAGGCGATCGACCTGATCGACGAGGCAGCGTCGCGGATGCGGATCAAGTCGATGACGGCGCCCCCGGCCAATCGCGAGCTGGAGCTCGAGATCGAGACGACGCGGCGCGAGAAGGAGGCCGCGATCGAGGCCCAGGAGTTCGAGAAGGCGGCGAACCTCCGCGACAAGGAGCGGCGCCTGACGAACAAGAAGCGCGAGCTCGAGGAGCAGTGGGAGGCTGGCGAGACCGGCGGCGAGCGTCCGTCGATCGGCGAGGAGGAGATCGCCGACATCGTCTCGATGTGGACCGGCATCCCGGTGTTCAAGCTGACCGAAGCCGAGACCGCCAAGCTGATGCGCATGGAAGAGGAGCTGCACAAGCGTGTGATCGGCCAGCACCCCGCGATCGAGGTCATCTCGAAGGCGATCCGCCGCTCGCGCGCCGGCCTCAAGGACCCCAAGCGGCCAACCGGGTCGTTCGTCTTCCTCGGTCCTTCGGGCGTCGGCAAGACCGAGCTCGCGCGGACGCTTGCCGAGTTCCTGTTCGGCGATGAGGACGCGATGATCCGCATCGACATGTCCGAGTACATGGAGAAGCACGCGGTGTCGCGGCTGGTCGGCTCACCGCCGGGCTACATCGGCTACGACGAGGGTGGCCAGCTCACCGAGGCGGTGCGGCGCAAGCCGTACTGCGTGCTGCTGCTCGACGAGATCGAGAAAGCCCACCCCGACGTCTTCAATATCTTGCTGCAGATCCTCGAGGACGGCCGCTTGACCGATTCGCAAGGACGCACCGTGGACTTCCGCCACGCGATCGTGATCATGACCTCGAACATCGGCGCGCAGGAGATTGCGCGCAACACGCCGCTGGGCTTCGCTGTCTCTGACGATGAGACCGGCATCAGCTACGACGAGATGAAGAACCGCATCATGGGCGAGCTGAAGAAGGTCTTCCGGCCGGAGTTCCTCAACCGCATCGACGACGTGATCGTCTTCCACAAGCTGCAGCGCGACGAGATCAAGCAGATCGTCGAGCTGCTCTTGCTGCGCATCCGCCACTCAATGGCACAGCGCGAGCTGCAGCTCGATCTCACCGATGAAGCCAAGGACATGCTGGTCGAGAAGGGCTGGGATCCGGCGATGGGCGCCCGGCCACTGCGGCGCGCGATTCAGCGCTACATCGAGGATCCGCTCGCCGACTTCGTCCTGCGTTCCCAGCTCCCACCGGGCGCCACGGTCGTCGTCGATCCGGCGCCGGAGGGTGACCCACGCGAGGTCAGACTGACGGTCGTCAAGCCGAAGAAGGCCAAGACTCCCGTCGCCGTCGGCGGTGGCCCGAGCGAGGATGACGACGACGGCGCCGCCGAGCCCGGCGAAGAAGGCGTCGAGGCGAGCGAAGGCGACAAGTAGCCGCTTCGCAGTGCGACCGGCGGCGTTGCGTCGCTAGTCGAGGAAGGTGGCGATCTCGTCGACGGCTGCGCGCTCGGGGACGCGCTGGTCCTGGATCGGATGGCCCAGGTGCAGCAGTCCGATCGGCTGCTCGTCCGCGGTGATCTCGAGCGCGGCGCGGACGGCGGGCGCGTCGAGGAGCGGCAGCGTGCGCCAGTAGCCGGCGAGTCCGCGCGCATGGGCGCCGAGCAGGACCACGTAGGCGGCGATCGCCGCGGCCAGCAGGTCTTCGAGGCGCTCTTCTGGATCGCCGTGCATGCTCGCGCTGGCGACGACGAGCGTTGGCGCACGATCGAGTTTGCCAGCTGAGCCAGGGCTTAGGAGCTCGGCCTCGCGGGCCAGCTCGGCACGGCTTTGCGGACCGAGAACGCGAAAGCGCCAAGGGTTCGTGAGCCGGTGGTTCGGCGCCCAGCGCGCTAGCTCGAAGAGTTCGCGCAGCGTCACCGAGTCGATCGGCTCCGAAGCGAACGCCTTGTGGGTTCGCCGCGTACGGACCGCCGTGTTCACATCCACCTGCGAAGTATCGCCTGCGCAGGGCTGGCGGCGCTCCGTGCAGCGCCGACGAGTCGTGTCCCCGCTCGCCCGTAGGCTTGCGCAATGGCTCGCTCTGGCACCGTTCACGTCTGTTCGGCCTGCGGCCATCAAGAACCTCGCTGGCACGGGCGCTGCCCGGGCTGCGGCGAGTGGAACTCGCTGGTCGAGGAGGGTCGGGCCGGTCCGACGGCCAGGGGTCTGGGCCGGGTCGGCGCCGCACCACTGACACCGGTCGCGCTCGGCGACGTCGAAGCGCCCGCGGCGCCGCGGCTCAGCACCGGCATCGGCGAGCTCGACCGTGTGCTCGGCGGCGGCATCGTCCCCGGCTCGGTCGTGCTGCTCGGCGGCGCGCCGGGGATCGGCAAGTCCACGCTCACCAACATGGCGCTCGGCAACCTGGCGCAGGCCGGTCATCGCACGCTCTATGTCTCCGGCGAGGAGTCCACGGCACAGATCCGACTGCGTGCGGAACGTCTGCCCGGTGCCGCGCTGGCGGTGCCCGCGATCGCCGAAACCGACCTTGAGGCGGTGATCGCAACGCTCGAGCGTGAGCGACCCGCGGTCTGCGTGATCGACTCGGTGCAGACGCTCGACGCACGCGAGCTGACCAGCGCGCCCGGCTCCGTCGCCCAGGTACGCGAGGTCGCGGCGCGGATCGTCGGCGTGGCCAAGCGCCAGCGGATCGCCGTGCTGCTCGTCGGTCACGTGACCAAGGAGGGCGCGCTGGCCGGCCCACGGGTGCTCGAGCACCTCGTCGACTGCGTGCTGCAGTTCGAGGGCGAGCGCGAGCGGAGCTACCGCACCGTGCGCGCGATCAAGAACCGCTTTGGCTCGACCAACGAGGCAGGAGTGTTCGAGATGCGCCAGGGCGGACTCGTCGAGGTCCTCGATGCGTCGGCGCGCTTTGTCGGGTCGGCAACACGCGCGCCCGGCAGCGTCGTCCTCGCAGCGATGGAGGGCACGCGGCCGCTGCTGGTCGAGGTACAGGCGCTGGTCACCCCGTCAGAGCTGATGCCGCCGCGACGCGTGGTCAACGGCCTTGACCGCAACCGCCTGGCGCTGGTGCTCGCCGTGCTCACGCGACACGGCGGCGTGCCGCTCGCCGGCGCCGATGTGTTCGTCAACGTCGTTGGTGGGGTCCGCATAGACGAGCCCGGCGCCGACCTCGCGGTCGCCCTCGCCGTGGCGAGCGCGGCACGCGGGACGATGCTCGGGCCGGCCTCGGCGACGACGCCGCTGGCGGCGTTTGGTGAGCTCGGGCTGACCGGGGAGCTGCGCTGGGTCGGCCATCCCGAACGACGGATCGGCGAGGCGCGCAAGTTCGGCCTCGAGCCGATCATTGCGCCGCCCGGTAGCGGCGGCTGCGACGAGCCGACGCTCCGCGCGGCGCTCGCCGCGGCGCTGCCCAGCGAGACGCGCGCGCAGCGCGCGCGTGTGGCGGCCTGAACGCCAGCACTCGAACGATCCACTGCCGAGCGTCGGCGCGCGGCCGACGGCGTCGATCAGGCCTTTGGTGGGGCGTAATCCACCAGTAAGTAAGAGCTAAATCTCGCTAGAATGTGTGGCGATGTCAGCGACTCGATCCGATGACGTAGGCGAAATCGAGCCGCGAGCAGAGCCTAGGCTCGTCAAGGCGCTCGAGATGGTGGCGCCCGGGACGGCCCTTCGCGAGGGTATCGACAACATCGTCGATGCCCGCAGCGGAGGCCTGTTGCTGATCGGCGAGCTCGACGAGCTGTCGTTCCTTTACTCCGGCGGGATCAAGGTCGACATCGACTACTCGCCGGCCCTGCTCTACCAGCTCGCCAAGATGGATGGCGCGATCACGCTGAACGCAAACGCGACCCATATCGCGATGGCGAACGTTCAGCTGATGCCCGATCCGACGATTCTCTCGGTCGAAACCGGTACTCGCCACCGCACCGCCGAGCGCGTCGCGAAGCAGACCGACGCGCTCGTGATCGCGATCTCGCAGCGACGCGAGGTGATCTCGCTCTACCTCGACGGCGTCAAGTACATCCTCGAGGACATCCCGGTCGTGCTCGCCAAGGCCAACCAGGCGCTCGCGACGCTCGACAAGTACCGGGCTCGCCTGGACCAGGTCTCGACCCGCCTCACGGCGCTCGAGTTCGAGGGCGGAGGCACCCTGCACGACGTGCTCACGGTGCTCCAACGGGCCGAGCTCGTGACACGTATGGCGGTCGAGATCGAGCGCCACATCGTCGAGCTTGGCAATGAGGGCCGGCTGATCGAGATGCATCTCGAGGAGACGATGGTTGGCAGCGCCGCCGAGAAAGCAGCGCTCGTTCACGACTACATTGCCGCCGGCACCGATGAGCAGTTCGCCGCCGTACTCGAGCAAATCGGTCGTCTCGGTCACCAGGACCTGCTCGACTTTGGCCGGCTCGCCGAGTTGCTGGGCTACGGCCGCAAGCTCAATACGCTCGACTACCCGGTCGCGCCGCGCGGCTACAGGATCCTCGGGCGCATCCCACGGCTGCCGAAGCTGATCGTCACCAGTATCGTGCACGCGTTTGGCGGCCTCGACGAGCTGCTTGCCGCGAGCGACACGGAGCTCGAGAACGTAGACGGAGTTGGGGAAATCCGTGCGAAGGACATCCGCGAGGGCCTTCGCCGGCTGCAGGAGATCAACCTTGTGGATCGCTACCTGCAAACGTGACCTTGTCTAGCCCACTCCCTGTGGAGTGGGCATGCCAATCGAGGAGGACATCATTCCCGGAACAGCCGCAGCAGGCCCCGAAGTAGATTTGCTCGATCACGAGCTCGATCCTGAACTTGCCAATGAGATCGAGAGCGATGTCGACCTCGATGCCGATATCGACCTAGACGATAACGCTGAGGTTGACGTTGAGATCGAGGTCGAGGTCGAATTCATCGAGTTTGAGCTCGGCGACAACGTCGTCTACCCCCACCACGGGGCGGGCAAGGTGCAGGCCAAGGAGATCAAAGAAGTCTTCGGCGAACGCCGCGAGTACCTGACGATCAAGATCCTGCACAACGACATGACGGTGATGGTCCCGACGGAGAACGCAGCGCTTGCCGGGCTTCGCCGCGTGATCGACGAGGAGACGGTCCAGAAGGTGCTCGACGTGCTTCGCGACGACGTCTCAGACATGCCGAAGAACTGGAATCGCCGGTTCAAGCACAACCGCGACAAGATCAAGACCGGTGACATCTACGAGCTCTCCGAGGTTGTCCGCAACTTGGCGCTGCGCGAGAGCGAGAAGGGCCTCTCGAGTGGCGAGAAGCAGATGTACACGCGGGCCAAGAAGATCCTCGCCTCCGAGCTCATGTACGCGCTTGACAAGAACGAGGCTGAGGCCGAGTCCTATCTCGATGAGCTGCTGTCGCGCTCGACCGACGGCGAGGCTCTCAGCAGTCGCCGGTAGCGACTGGGGAACGTGATGGCAGTCGCGCTCGTCGTGGCTGCCGGTCGGGGTGAACGCCTTGGGTCCGCTGGACCCAAGGCGTTCGCGCCGTTGGCTGGCAAGCAGATGCTCGACTGGAGCCTGGAGGCACTGCAATCGGTGTCGGCGATCGAGGAGATCGTGGTCGCCCTCCCGCCCGGCGTCAAGCCACCGCAAGGATGCGTCGGCGTCGTCGGCGGCGCCAACCGGTCGGCGTCGGTGCGGGCCGCATTCCAGGCGGCGCGCGCAGACGGTGATCCGCTGCTGATCCACGATGCGGCCCGTCCGCTGGTGAGTATCGAGCTAATCGAGGCTGTGCTCGGCGGGCTGGGCGGCGTCGATGCGGCGATCGCCGCCGCCGCGGTCAGCGACACGACAAAGGAGTGCGACGCGGCGCACCTCGTTCTGCGCACGCTCGACCGATCTCGGCTGTGGGCGGTCCAGACGCCGCAGGCCTTCACACGCGCCGCGCTCGAGCTGGCGCTCGCCGCGCCCGAGGACGTGCTCGCGGCGGCGACCGACGAGGCCTGGCTCGTCGAGCGGACGGGCGGCAGCGTCCGCGTTGTCCCGGCGCCGGCCGAGAACCTCAAGGTGACGACGCCTCTTGATCTGCTGGTCGCCGAGCAGCTGCTTGCAGGGCGAGCTGATTGAATCGCCCGGTGCTGACTGACTACCACCTCCATCTGCGCCCCGACGATCTCGATCGCCATGCCTCGGAGTACTTCACGAGCGCAAACGCCGAGCGCTACCGCGCAGCGGCAGACGAAGCTGGCATCGTCGAGCTCGGAGTGGCCGAGCACATCCATCGCTTCCGCCAGGCATTGACCGTCTGGGACCATCCGCTGTGGCGCGAGCAGGCCGTCGATGACATCGACGCCTATTGCACGTTTGTTCGCGATCAGACCGACCTGCGGCTCGGGCTCGAAGTCGACTTCGTTCCCGGCCGCGAGGATCGCACGCAGAACCTGATCGAGCGCTGCGGGCTCGACTACGTTGTCGGCTCCGTGCACTTTCTCGGGGACCTCGCTGTCGATGACGACACCTACGACGTCTGGGAGCACGCGCGTAGCTCTGAGGCGATCTGGCGGCGCTACTTTGAGACGCTCGCGCAGGCCGCCGCCAGCGGTCTGTTCGACATCCTCGCCCACCCCGATCTCGTAAAAGTGTGGGGCACCGCGCGGCCCTTGCCTCCGGGCGACCTGCGCCGCTACTACGAGCCGGCGGTCGAGGCGATCGCCGAGTCGGGCATCGCCGTCGAGGTGTCGACCGCCGGGCTGCGCAAGCCGGTCGGTGAGATCTATCCGGCGCCGGCGTTCCTCGAGCAATGCCTGGAAGCTGGCGCCGTCGTCGCGTTATCCAGCGATGCGCACGTGCCCGAGCAGGTCGGTTTCGGCTACGACCAGGCGCTTGAGCTGCTGCGCGGTTTCGGCGTTGGCGAGCTCGCGACGTTCGAGCGCCGGACGCGGCGCCTCGAGCCGATCGGCCGATCCGAATGAGCTTTCGTAGCGGCATCGGCTATGACTCGCACCGCCTCGTGACGGGGCGCCCGCTGGTGCTCGGTGGCGTCGAGATCGCTTCCGAGCGCGGGCTCGCGGGCCACTCCGACGCCGACGCTCTTGCCCACGCGCTGATCGACGCGCTGCTCGGCGCCGCCGGGCTTGGTGACATCGGTGAGCACTTCCCCGACAGCGAGGAGCGCTACCGCGACGCCGACTCGCTCGTGTTGCTGGCCGACGCGGTGGCGCTCGTGCGTGCCGCCGGATTCGAGCCGGTCAACGTCGATGCGACGATCGTGATGGAGCGTCCCAAGCTGGGTGATGCGCGCGCGGCGATGCGCTCGCGGCTCGCCGATGCTCTCGGCATCGCGGTGTCTGACGTCAACGTCAAGGCGAGCACCGGCGAGGGCATCGGATTCGTTGGGCGCGGGGAGGGCGTTGCCGTGATCGCGATTGCGACGCTCCGACGCGGGCAGGCGGGCGAGGTTGGCTGAGCTTCGCCTCTACGACACGCGGACGCGCGAGGTGCGTACATTTGAGCCGCGCCAGGCGGGACGCGTGGGCATCTACGCCTGTGGGCCGACCGTGTACGCGCGGATTCACGTCGGCAACGCCCGGCCGTTTGTCGTTTTCAGCCTGCTCAAACGCTTCCTCGAGCACCGCGGCTTCGTCGTGACATTGGTCGTGAACGTCACCGACGTCAACGACAAGATCTACGCTGCGGCCGGCGCGGCGGGTGTCTCGAGCGTTGCGCTTGCGGCTGAGATGACCGCTGCCTATCTGGAGGACACCGAGCGACTGGCGCTCGGCCGTCCCGACCGCGAGCCGCTGGCCAGTGAGGCGATCGCGGCGATCGTCGAATACATCCAGACGCTGGTCGACCGTGGCCACGCCTACGCGGTGAATGGTGATGTCTACTTTCGCGTGCGTAGTGACCCGGAGTACGGCGCCCTATCGCGTCGCGATCCCGACGGCATGGACCAGGGCGAAGAGGTTGAAGGAGCCGCGCTCAAGGAAGACCCGCTTGACTTCGCGCTGTGGAAGGCGCACAAGGCCGGTGAGGACAGCGCCTGGGACGCGCCCTGGGGGCGCGGCCGCCCGGGCTGGCACATCGAATGCTCGGCGATGGCTGAGAACGTGCTCGGCGACGGCTTTGACATCCACGGCGGCGGCCTCGACCTGCTCTTTCCCCACCACGAGAACGAAGCCGCTCAAACGCGTTGCGCGCGCGGCACGGAGCTCGCTCGCTTCTGGGTGCACAACGGCATGCTGGAGCTCGGCGCGGCCAAGATGGCGAAGTCGGTTGGCAACATCGCGCCGCTGCACGAGGTGCTCGACCGCTACGGCCGCGACGCCGTGGTCCTCTATTTCTGCTCCGCCCACTACCGCCAGCCGATCGACTACGGCGAGGATCCACTCGAGCAGGCGCGCAGCGGCGTCGCCCGGTTGCGTGAGCTCGCTCGCAAGCTCCATCCGGGTGAGTCCCCCGCGGAACTCGCGCTGTTGCGCGAGCGCTTCTTCGCCTGCCTTGCCGAGGACTACAACACGCCGAGCGCGCTCGCCGCGATGTGGGAATGGGTACGCGAGGCCAACCGTCGCGAGCAAGGCATCGGCGACGGCGACCTGCGCGAGATGCTTGGTGTGCTCGGCCTTGAAAATCTGCTCGATCAATCGCCCGAGGTCGCACCGGCCGAGCTGGTCGCGCTCGCCGAGGAGCGCGAGCACGCTCGGGTCCAGGGTGACTTCGCGCGCGCCGACGAGCTGCGGGCCAAGATCGCGCAGGCCGGCTGGACGGTCCGCGACAGCGCGGCGGGGTTTGAGCTCGTGCGCGACGATGGCTGACCAGATGCCGCTCGGCGCGTCGTGATCGTCTATGGCCGCAACGCTGTGCGTGAGGCGCTTCGCGGCCGACGCTCCGCGCAGGCCGGCGAGATCCTCGCGACCGATACCGTTGCGCGCCAGCCCTGGCTCGCCGCGGCCAAGGTCCGTGTTGCCGGCGCCGTCGAAATCGAGCGTGCCTGCGGCTCCGGTGAGCATCAGGGGGTATGTGGCGGGTTCGGCGACTTTCCCTACGTCGCTGCCGAGGAGCTGTTGCGGGCCGGCGAGCACTGTTTCGTCGTCGCGCTCGACGAGGTCCAGGATCCGCAGAACCTCGGCGCGATCTGCCGCACGGCGGAGTGTGTCGGCGTCACTGGCGTTGTCATCTGTGAGCGCCGCGCGGCGGCCGTCACGTCCGCGGTGTGTCGTTCCTCGGCCGGAGCGGTCGAGCATCTGCTGGTCGCGCGTGCGCGCAACCTCGCCGACTTCCTTGCCGCCGCGAAGCACGCCGGCTGCTGGTGCTACGGCGCAGCGGTCGGCGGTGGGGCGGTGCCCTACGACCACCCGGACTACTCGGGCGGCGTGGTCGTCGTGCTCGGCGCCGAGGGGCGGGGTCTGCGGCCACGCGTCGCGGCGAGTTGCGACGTGCTGATCGCCCTGCCGTTGCGAGGTCGCATCGGCTCGCTCAACGTCAGTGCTGCGGCTGCCGCTCTGCTGTACGAGGTTTTGCAAAAACGCGGCGCCCTTGACAGCGCTCCATAACTACGGCTAATCTGCGCAGTACGTCAGCCTTAACCTGAGGTTTAGGTTGATCCATATCCGCAGATGACGCCAGGGGAGGCGCGCGTCACTGAGCAATCCTGCCTGAGAAGGCATTTACAAAGGAATAGCTCGTGGCCCTGATCTCCCGTCATTCCAGTCCTCAGCCCAAGGTTGAGGATGGATTCCTGATCGCACTGGCAAAGCAGGGCGATCCCACGGCCTACAACCGCATCGTCACGCGCTATTACGGCTTTGTGCGACTCAAGGCCTCGTCCTACTTTCTCGCCGGCGGCGATGCCGACGATCTCATCCAAGAGGGGCTGATCGGTCTCTACAAGGCGGTGCGCGACTACCGGACAGATCGCGAGTCGAGCTTCCGCAACTTCGCCGAGTTGTGCATCACGCGCCAGATCATCACCGCCGTCAAGACGGCGACACGCAACAAGCACACGCCACTCAACCATTACGTGTCGTTCTCCGCTCCGGCGAACGGCGGCGCTGACGAGGAGGCGCCGACGCTCGACGAGCAGATCGCCGGGCCGCTGGTGAACGATCCAGCGAGCCGGGTCGTCTCGACCGAGGAACTGCGCTCGCTCGTCGGCTGCCTTTCGACGGCGCTGTCGGCGCTCGAGTCGAGGGTTCTTTCGCTCTACCTCGACGGTCGCTCCTACGAGGAGATCGGCGGTCGCTTGGCCTGCGACACGAAGACCGTCGACAACGCGCTGCAGCGGGTCAAACGCAAGGTCGGGGCCCACCTCGACCAGCGCGTGGTCCTGACCTAGGACCGCTCTGTGCGCTCAGCCGTCGAGCGCCGCGAGCGTGCGGGCGACGATGTCTTCGTCACGCGCGTCGACGTCGGCTGAGGTTCGCTCGCCGCGCGCCCACCACTCGAGTGCCGAGTCCAGCGCCTCGACCGGCACCGCAACGGCGGTCGCCAGATCCCGTGCCCGGCGCTCGAGCGTCAGACGGTCACCGATACCGAAGACGCGCTTGGCTGCGCGGCTGACGGGATCGTCCTCGCTCAACATCAGGCCTGGCGCGCGTAGCGGATAGCGTCCGAGGGCTCCGAGTGTCACGAGCAGGTCATAGCGCGCACGACGATGCAATCCCGGCAGCGCGAGACGCTCGAACACCCGCTCGAAGCGCTGTTGGGGTGCCCAGGCCGGGTCCGCGGTGAACGCGGCGGCCTGCGATCCGGCGCGCTGCGCCCAGCGACGGTAGGCGAGCAACGTCTCCTCACCGCGGGCCGCGTCGTGCGACGTGCGAGGCCCGGGCTCAACGTCGCTGAGCCCTGGCAGCTCACCGCTCCGCCATGTAGTGCGCGCCGCCGAGATCTCCGCAAACGGATCCTTGGCGCCCTCGAGTGGGCCGATGTAGCTGATCAGCAACGCCAGCCAGCTGGCCTCTTCGAGATCGCGTTCACCGGCGACCACGGCGTAGAGCCCGGTCGGATCGGTCGCGAGCCGTTGCAGGCGGGCGCTTGCGCGTCCCAGCTCCTGGGCCAGCCGCTGCGCGTCGGGCGTCGAGCGCAGCCCGGGCGCAAGCGCCGAGCGGTAACCGTCGTCCTCCGCACGGCTCTCGTGGCGGATCGTGAGACCGCCACGCGCTCGCCCCGGCGTGCGAGCGCCCACAGCCGCCGAGGCTCGCCCGCTGGCCCGCGGTCGGGTCGCTCTGGCTGCGCCCGAACGCGACGCGATCTCGATTTCCACGCGGCAGATCGGACAGGACTCGATGACCGTCCCGTGACGGCAGAACTTCGGCACTTCGAGCCAGTGTAGTGAGGTGCGCTCACCGGTTGTCGCGGCTCAGCCGCGCCCGCGGGCGTCCGCTGCGAGCGAGCCAGTCGAGCAGGGAAAACAGCGCCAATGCGACGAGGCTGGCCAGCACGATGTAGACCGGCCACGGACCCAGCAGGCTGAGCAGCGAGGCCTGTGCGGGCTTGGCCCGCAGGAACATGTAGTTGCCGCCGGTTGCCAGATCGCCCAGCCCGGCGATTGCTGCCCACGCCCAGGTCACTGCGTAGACGCGCCACAGGGCCCCAGGTCGAGGGGCCTGGCCGGTGCCGAAAACGAGGTAGCACGCCGCGATGATCGCCCCGAGGTGGTAGGTGAAGAACGTGAAGTAGAAAAGGTTCGGGAACGTGTAGCCGAGGTCCGGCGTGAGCGTTGCCTGAAGCGAAGCCGTGAGGGCCCAGAAGTAGACGAGTTCGACAAACACCGCGCGTCGCGTCCACAAGGCGGCAACGGTCGCCAGCGAGATCGCATCGGTGAGTTGCAGCGGCAGGGTGTTGCCAACTGTCCAGATTCCATCGAGCGCATCGGCAAGGTATTCCCCCGCCCAGGCTGCAAAGACGATCAGCGCGAGCGCTCGCGCCGCCGGGACCTCCCAGCGTCCCGGGTGCCGGCGCGCCAGCCATACGCTGGCGCTGACCGCGACCACCAGTACACCGAGCGCAGCGAGATGTGCCGTCGAGAGCTCTGCCAACCTCGCGGGTGAGCTTGACAGCTGGGGTCAGCGGCCGTTGCCTGCGGGTCGGTGACCCGATCGCGGGCCGGGCGACGAGCTTCTAGCTCACGCCTCCGGCCTGGCGGACGGCTGCAGGGCGGCCTGCTCTGCAGCCGTCGCGTACTCGTTCGCAGCGTCGTCCAGCAGCGCGATCGCCTCCTCCTCGCTGACCGCCGAAAAGTCGCGATAGTGGGAGCCGACGCTGACCAATGTATGCGGGATCAGCGAGCAGACGACGCCATCGGCTTCGCGGCCGAGCAGTCCGATCGACTCGCGTGCGCCGACCGGGGTGGCAACGACGATTCGTGCCGCGCCGCCGTCGCGCAAGGCGCGGACGGCCGCGAGAGCCGTGAGCCCGGTGGCCAGCCCGTCGTCGACCACGATCACGGTTCGTCCGGCGAAGCCGAGTGGCTGACGTCCCCTGTGATAGCGCTCGACGGCGCGGAGCAGTGCCCGCCCCTCGCGCTCCAGGGTCGCGTCGAGCAAGCTCTGACTGAAACCGACGCGTCGCGCCGTGTCGCCATCGAGCACGACGCTGCCATCCTCGGCGATTGCGCCGACGGCGCGCTCCGGGTTCGCCGGCGCGCCGAGCTTGCGAACCCCGAAGATGCCCAGCGGGGCATGCAGGGCGCGCGCGATCTCGTAGGCCACGGGAACGCCACCACGCGGGAGTGCGATCACGATCGGCCGCTCTTGGGCCAGGTCAAGAAGCTGTCCGGCGAGTTCACGCCCGGCCGCGCGACGGTCCCGGAATCCCATGCGCCACATGATCGTCTACGGCGCCCCAAGATCGCATAGCCGGCGCCGAAAGTCGGGCCGCCCTTCCCGTTCCTGGTAAAGTCAATCGAGTTTACGGAGTATCGGAATCAGCGTCGAGATAACGAAACGTCGGTCCCGCGCTCCGGCGGAGCCGGCTCACCACAACTTCTGCAGGCGGCACGTCGATCTCGAGCTAGTCGAGACCATCAGGGCCGCGACATGACTAATAGATAACGAGGAACGAGAATGGCATTGCAGCTTGGCGACACAGCACCAGACTTCGAGGCTCAGACCACCGAGGGCCCGATCTCCTTCCATGACTGGATCGGCGACTCGTGGGCGGTCTTGTTCTCGCACCCAAAGAACTTCACGCCGGTCTGCACAACGGAGCTCGGCTACATGGCCTCGATCAAGCCCGAATTCGATCGTCGCGGCGTCAAGGTCATCGGACTCTCCGTCGATCCTGTCGAGAAGCACGCGGGCTGGGCAAAAGACATCGAGGAGACCCAGGGAACCGCTCCCAACTACCCGATCATCGGCGACGCCGACTTCAGCGTTTCGAAGCTCTACGGAATGCTCCCGGCCAGCACCGAGGGTGATCCCGCCGGGCGTACGCCGGCCGATAACCAGACGGTGCGTAACGTCTTCGTGATCGGACCGGACAAGAAGATCAAGCTCATACTCGTCTACCCGATGACCACGGGCCGCAACTTCGACGAGGTGCTGCGCGTCATCGACTCCCTGCAGCTCACGGCAAAGTACAAGGTAGCCACGCCGGCCAACTGGCAAAACGGCGACGACGTGATCATCGCCGGCTCGGTCTCCGACGACGCCGCTAAAGAGCTCTACCCAGACGGCTGGGAGTCGCCACGGCCCTACATCCGAATCGTCCCTCAGCCCCACTGACCCAGGCCAGGTGAGGTACAGGAAGGCGGGCGAGAGAGGCCGGGGAGGAGACGCCCGGGCGGGAGTCGAACCCGCGTGCGCGGCTTTGCAGGCCGCCGGCTCGCCAGTCGCCACCGGGCGCTGGATGATGTCCCCCGGCGCGCTGCCGGGGGACAGCTCGTTTGGTCAGTGGGCGATCGGTCGTCCTATCGGGTATTCGGGGCCGCTGCTAGCGCGTGACGCGATCGCGAGGAACACGTAGCTGGCTGCGGCGCCGATTACGAGCACCACGACGCCGGCGATTTTCCCAGCGGTGACGGATGGGCCGAGCGTGTTGATTAGCAACAGCACGAGTGCGGCTGCGAAGGCGACAAACAGGATCGTGAACGCTGCGGGGAGTCGCCGAGCACAAGCGTCGCGTAGCTGAGGAAGAACGCGGCAAGGATACCCAGGACTGTTCCAGATCAGCTGGCTCGCCGCGTTCAGTGCGACGGTGTGCTGAATATCGCTCGGCAGGACACCGAACCAGCCATGCACGAGGCCGTCGGCAGTGAGCTTCCCGCAGCCCATGGGCTCGAGGCTGGAGTGCCGTGGAGGGTTGCAGCCCATGCGGTGCTCAGCAGCAGGCCGAGTCCGCTGGCGGCGATCAGGATCGCGAGCGGAGTGCCGTTCGAAGTGACATTGACGTAGCCGACGAGCTGCAGTCCGAGCGCGAACGCGCCGACCGCGATTAGTGGCAAGCCGAGGACGAGTGGGTCACTAGTCCCGGCCGGCTCCCGTCGCGGCGGTACGGCAACGTCTGGTTGAGTGCGATGTCGTTGAGTACCTCGATATTCGGGTTTGCTCCGAGCACCTCGCCGAAGCGCCGCGCGTGCGCACAGCAACGCTCGATGAGCTCCGCGATGCCGGAGCGGCCGAGTGAGCGGATCGCGGCGTAGACCGAGAATCCCCTGGCGCGGCGTGAGAACTCGGGGTTCCAATCCAATTCGTCGCGCGGGCCGCCGGGGTCGGCGTGGATCAGGTAGTTCGCCAGAACACTCATTGCGGCCCGCTGGGCCTCGGGGTGCGCACAGAACACGATCCCGCTGTCGTAGGGAACGTTGAGCCACTTGTGCGCGTCGGTTGCCCAAGAGTCGGCACGCTCGGCGCCAACAACGAGGTGCCGCAGTGTCGGGCTCGCCGCGGCCCACAGGCCGAAGGCGCCATCGATGTGCAGCCAGGCGCCGGTTTCCTGCGTGATGTCGGCGATTTCCTCGAACGGGTCAAACGAGCCGGTGTTGACGTTGCCGGCCTGAGCGCAGACGATCGTCGGTCCGGCGGTCCCCGCGAGCGTCTCGCGGAGCCGCTCCGGCACCATCCGCCCCTGGGCGTCGGCTGCGACTGGCACGACGCACGCGCTACCTAACCCAAGAAACCGCAAGGCACGATCGACGGTGGCGTGGCGCTCCGCGCCGACCACCACGCGGACCGCCGGCGCGCCGATCAGGCCGCGCTCGTTGACGTCCCAGCCGACCCGGGCGAACACGGCGTGGCGGGCAGCAGCGAGCGCGGTGACGTGTGCCATCTGGCAACCGGTGACGAACCCGAACGAGACCCCGTCTGGCAGCCTGAGGAGTTCAGCCGTCCAGGCACCCGCGACCTCCTCGGCAACCGCCGCCGAAGGCCCACAGACGTAAAGCCCGGCGTTCTGATCCCACACCGACGTGAGCCAGTCAGCCGCCACGGCGACGGGGAGCGCCCCGCCAATGACGAAACCAAAGTAGCGCCCGCCTGGGCTCGCTACGAGGCCGGGTTCAGCGGCCGCAGCGAGCTCGGCGATCACCTCTCGCGCATCGGCAGGCGCTTCCGGCAGCGGCCCACCGAGACTCGAGCGGAGCTCGTCGACGCTAGCGGACCATCCCACGCGCCGCTGCGGGATCCCCTCGAGGTAGTCGGCAGCAAGGCCGGCGGTCTCATCGAGCAGCCTACGAACCGTCACCGCGTCAATCTAGCGCCCACCAGCGTGGCACGAGTGGCGCCGGCAGCCCGCTCCGACCGCGCACAAACGGCCGGTGCTTGATCAGGGAAGTTCGGGCAATTGGGGCTCGAGAACTGCCGATTCGCCAGAGACCCGACGTGTCGTGCGGGAGTTCAGGTTGAGCTGCCAGCCCGATTGGGGCCGACCGCGCAAGCGATGCCCTCCGTGTCTCACTACCACGCTCCTACCCTCCGCTGCGCCGAACCAGCCCGCTGCGGTTGCCCCTGAGGGGCGACGGACCAGGACACCAACCAACGTGCTTCAATGGCCGAGGACGCGACCGTTTGCGTTGCCACGAGGCGGGTAGGCTGTGCGCCACCGGCGGCAAGTCGCAGCCGCGCTCGCGCTGCGTACCTTGGTTGCCCTCGCCGATTTGGGAGGTTGATGTGGGTGTAGACCAATATCACGAGCCGCCAGACGAATTACCCGCTGCAACGCGCACGTTTGCGCGGATGTGCGCTTCACTGACCGAGGAGGCCGAAGCGATCGGTTGGTATGAACAGCGCATGGCAGTCGAGGAGGACGCTGGGGCCAGGGCGATCATGCACGACGCACAAGGTGAGGAGTTCAAACACTTCTCAATGGACCTGGAGTTCCTGCTCCGACGCACGCCCCGCTGGCGCGAGATCGCCCGCGGCGTGCTGTTCCAGGACGGCGATATCGTGCAGCACGGTGAGGCTGCTGAGGCCACCAGCGCCGCCGGCGACGTCGGCGGCGAGAGCGCAGGACCGGACGGCTCGGGGTCGCTTGGAATTGGCGGTCTCCGCCGGAGCGCGCCGTGAATCATCTTCTGCGGCGGCTCGCTCCACTGACCGACGCGAACTGGAAGCTCATCGACGACGAAGTAGCCGCGCGCTTGACACCGGCGCTCGCCGCTCGTCGTGTCGTTGACTTCAGCGGCCCACTTGACTGGACGCACTCCGCCACCAATCTCGGGCGTACGCGACCGCTCAAGTTCGCTGATGTGGACGGCGTGGGCGCCCTCCAGCGCCGCGTGCTACCGCTCGTCGAGCTGCGCGCCGACTTCGCTCTCTCCCTGGGAGAGCTTCGAGATCATGACCGAGGCGCACTCGACCCCGACCTCGACCAGCTCGACGCCGCCGCCTATCGAATGGCGGTCGCAGAGAACGCGGCCGTCGTGCACGGCTGGCGCGAAGCCGCGATCACCGGGATCTCCGAGGCGTCGCCGCACGAAGGCGCTCCGCTCGCCGCCACGATCGATGCGTATCCCGGTCCGGTTGCACAAGCCGCTGAGCTTCTGCTGCGGCGTGGGATCTCGGGCCCCTACGCGCTGCTGCTAGGGCCCGACGAGTACACCCGCGTGATCGAGTCGGCCGAGCATGGAGGCTACCTGCTGCTAGATCACCTGGGCAAGATCCTCGACGGCCCGATCGTCTGGTGTCCCGGGGTCAACGGCGCGTTGGTTGTGAGCCTTCGCGGGGGGGACTACCTGTTTGAGTCCGGACAGGATCTCGCCGTCGGCTACGAGCGACATGACTCCGACACGGTTCACCTTTACATCGAGGAAAGCTTCAGCTTCGTCGCAGCGACCCCTGAGGCGGCGGTCTGGCTGAGGCCCGACGAAACCGGCGCGCAACGCTCGGCAAAGTCTCGGCGTCGAGCGAGCTGACGCCACAGCCTGAGAGACTCGGGGTTGGTCCGCAGGCGCAGTTCACTCCGGGGGGTTCGCAGCGCGTGTCAGGATGGATCGCGTGCACCATGACGGGGGCCTGCGAGTCGTTGAGGAGCGTTGTCGGTTGGCCACCGCTGCGCTGCGCGAACTGAGGCGTCGGCTGGACGGCTATCGAAAGTCCGCGGCGGACGTTGGGGCGGCCTGGGACCGAGGCGTGCCGCGCGGCTGGCTTGACGCCCTGTTGGAGGACTGGCGTGTCTTCGATACCGACGCACTTCAACTGCGCCTCGACGCCCTGCGTCAGCAGCGCGCTGAGGTCGCGGGTATCGCACTGCACGTGGTGCACGCTGAAGGTCGCGGTCCGAGCCCGCTGCCGTTGCTGCTTACCCACGGGTGGCCCGGGTCGTTTCTGGAATACCTGCAGATCCTCCCTCTGCTGTGTGACCCCGGGGCGCACGGCGCAGATCCCGCCGACGCGTTCACGGTCGTCGTTCCGTCACTGCCCGGTTACGCGTTTAGCGGACCGCCGCCGCCCACCGGGATGACGGGCCGCCAGGTCGCGCGACTGTGGTATGAGCTGATGAACGTCGGCCTTGGATATGACCGCTTCGTCGCGCACGGCAGCGATCTCGGCGCCGGCGTGACGGCTTGGCTTGCCCGAGATCAACCAGAGGCTGTCGCAGCAATTCATCTTGCTACTCCCGGCCTGGCTGTTGCGCCTGGGTCGCGGACCGAGCAAGAGGAGGACTTCGCGCGTGCTGTGAGGGACTGGACCGCGGAGGAGGGCGGCTACATGCACGAGCACGCCACCAAGCCGGCCACCCTCGGCGCCGGCCTGTCAGACAGTCCCGCCGGGCTGGCGGCGTGGATCGGCGAGAAGATCGTCGGGTGGAGCAGCACCCGCCCAGATGGAAGCCTGGCATTTGACCGCGAGTTGCTGCTGGCTACCCTCACGCTGTACTGGACCACCGAGACGATCACCACGTCGCTGCTGCCTTATTGGGCCCACCGCCACCTCGCCGGCGGAGCACTGCCAGATGGAGAGGTGTCGCCGGTCCCCACAGCGATCAGCATCTTCGGCGGCGAACGAGTGCCGTTCCCCAAGCCACCTCGAGAGCTCGCTCAGCGTTACTACAACGTCACCTCCTGGGCTGAACACCCCACCGGCGGCCACTTTCCCGCCGTCGCCGAGCCTGAGCTGCTGGCCCGCACCCTGCGCGACGTGTTCCGTCCGGTGCGCTCCCGGGCTTGAAACGCGCCACCACTTCGCCTCTGCACGCACGGGACGGTCCCCACTTTCGCGCTCCCAGCTCGACCATTGGGGGTGTGATCGGCATCGGGTGAGCCGCGTGCTTCGAGGCGGCACCGTAGTGCTCACGCACGCCAGCTCTGGCCGCTGGCTCGGCTCGTCTCTCTGCTAGCCTCGCGGTTGAGGGCATCCACCACGACGTCGGCGAGCCTGCCGGCGGCGTGATGTGACTTCCGCGGTTCACGAATCATCGGAGGCTCCGTCGCGTCGTCGGCATTTCTGCTGTGCGACGGAGGTTCTTCGGAACGACCCTGCGGTTACTTCCACTTGAAACGCAGAGCTCGTGGGCGGTGCCACCGAGCCGCCGCACGGGGAGCCGAGACTCTGAACCCGCAATCCGCACATCCACGCGCCAAGAGATAGGGCAGGAGTGAATCATGAGCCAACAGCAACGTGACGCCCTGGACGAGCTGCTGCGCAACGGCCCGCTCGATCTGGGCGGCGACGTCAAGGAGCAACGGGTCATCTTTGAGGAGATGATGGGGGCGATCCCGGTCCCCGACGACGTATCCGCATCGCCTGGGAGTCTCGGCGGGATCCCCGTCGTCAACGTCGACGTGGACGGCACCGAACCAGGACCGGTGATCCTCTATTTCCATGGCGGGGCGTACGCAGTCGGAACGGCCGCCTCGTCGGTTGGCCTCGCGTCCGATCTCGCCCGTCACGCGGGGGTGCAACTGGTTTCTGTCGACTATCGGCTGGCGCCTGAGCACGCCTATCCGGCCGCCCTCGAGGACGCCGTGGCCGCCTACCGCGGCCTGCTTGCAGGCAGACTGTCTCCGTCGGCGATCGCGCTCGCCGGCGAGTCCGCCGGGGCCGGGCTCGTGGCTGCGACGCTTGTGGCGCTGAAGCGCGCAGGGGTGCCGCTGCCATCGGCTGCGGTGATGATGTCCCCATGGGTCGACCTGACCCTGTCCGGGGACAGCATGAGCGACAGGGCCGCGCTTGACCCCGCGCTCACACCAGACGGGCTTAGGCGTCGCGCCGGCGATTACGTGAGGGCGGGCGATCCAGCGGACGGGCTTCTCAGCCCGATCTTCGCCGATCTGACCGGACTCCCACCGCTGCTCGTGCAGGTCGGCTCACACGAGATTCTCCTCGACGACGCGACCCGGCTCGCAGCCCGGGCGGCAGCCGCCGACGTGGCCGTGACGCTACAGGTCACACCCCAGGTCCCACACGTCTTCCAAGCGTTCGCTTCGATGCTTGATGAGGCCGGCGTGGCTCTCACGAACGCGGGCGACTTCCTCCACGCACATCTCACCGCCGGCCCCGGCGACGTGCTCGGCGAACCACTCCCCGTCGGGAGCACCGCCTGATCGAGCTGCCCCCCGAGCCATCGTCCACTCGTTGACGTGGGCGGACCAAGGCCAGCAGCATTGCCGCCGGCCGCGCGAGTTTCTCACCTCGGGAGCTGGCCGCGTCTGCATCTCCATCAAAGATAGGAGCATCACGATGAACGCCACACCAAGCACAGCGCCCGCAACCCCGTCGATCCCCGACGACGACCCCACGCGAGAGGCTGCGGTGGCACGGCCCGACGACGATCAGACCTTGGCGCACTGGGGTGTGGTCGGGGACACGTACACGATCCTGATCAGCGGCGAGGAGACTGCCGGTCGCTACACGCTGATCGACATGCACGTCCCCGCCGGCGGCGGCCCGCCGCCCCACCGACACGACTTCGAGGAGATGTTCAGCGTCCTCGACGGTTCGGTCGAGGTCACGTTTCGCGGCGAGACGAAGACTGCCAGCGCCGGAGAGACCTTCAACGTCCCGGCCAACGCTCCGCACGTGTTCAAAAACACCTCCCAGCAGCCGGCGCGGCTGCTTTGTATGTGCTCGCCGCCCGGGCAGGAGAAGTTCTTCGCCGAGGTCGGTACCCGTGTTTCGACCCGAACAGGCGCACCACCCAAGCTCGATGAGGCGGAGCAGAAGGCGTTCATCGCCAAGGCGATCGCCCTCGCACCCAAATACCACACAGAGCTCCTGCTCCCTTAACCCGGTTGATAGCGCCAGCAAGTGCGCGCGATGTGCGACCGGCTAATGGGTCGCACGGGCCTAGGCGTTCCGGTCGCCGTGCCCTCAGTCGCGCTGTCGTGGTCGGCGGGCGCCGTCGGCCGAAATCCTTGAGATGTCGGCACGTTGACTTCAGAGCGCACTCTGATGAGATGACTTCATGAGTGATCTTCGGCGTCGCCGACGTCCGCCCGTGGTCGCCGGTCTGCCGCAGGTGATTCAGGTCCGGGGGCTGCGTCACAACACGTTGCGCGATGTCGATGTTGATGTGCCGCTGTGGCGGATGGTGGCCGTGGTCGGGGTGTCGGGTTCTGGCAAGACGTCGCTTGCGCTCGGGACGCTCTACGCAGAGGGGATGCACCGCTTCCTCGAAGGGTTGAGCACTTACAGCCGGCGGCGGCTGACCCAGACCCAGCGGCCCGACGTCGACCGCATTGAGTACCTGCCGGCCGCGTTGGCACTGCGTCAGCGCCCGCCGATTCCGGGTCCTCGCAGCACCGTGGGAACGATGAGCGAGGTGCTGAACGTGCTGCGGCTGGTCGTGTCTCGCCTGGGAAGCCATCGCTGTCCGAACGGCCACATGGTGGCCCCGAGCATCGCTACTCAGGGCCTGGAGATCGTGTGCCCGGAGTGCGGCGCTCACTTCGAGCATCCCGGGGCGGAAGCGTTCTCATTCAACTCCTACGGCGCCTGCCCGGCATGTCAGGGAATCGGTAGACGCTTTGAGGTCGACGTGGACACGCTGGTGGCCGACCCGGGCAAGACGATCAATGAGGGTGCCGTGCTGCCGTGGAACGTTGGCAGCCGGCGGCTGTTCGCCTACGCCGCCGGCGAGCTCGGCGTCCGGCTGGACGTCCCCTACCGTGAGCTGGCCCGGCGCGAGCGTCAGATCGTCATGCACGGCGAGCCAGCCCAGCGCCGCGTGAGCTTTCAGACCAGTACCGGGCGGACGGTCTCGCTCAACGTCAACTACGAAAACGCGGTTACCGCAGCCGAGCGGGCCGCTCGCGGCGACAACGAGCGCAGCCGTCGGCAGGCCGAGCGCTACGTGGTCACCCGCACCTGCTCGGTTTGCCATGGCACCCGGCTCTCCCCCAAGGCGCTCAGCTCGCGACTCGACGGGCGCACCATCGCCGACATCGCCGCGCTCGATCTCGATGCCATTTCTCCCTTCGCCGCAGCACTGCCGGCCAAGCTCCCCACCGAGCTGGAGCGACTGACCACCGGCCTGCTCGGCGAGCTCACCGGCGCTCTGCAGCCGCTGATCGCGCTTGGCCTGGGTTACCTGAGTTTGGACCGCGAAGGCGCCAGCCTCTCGACGGGAGAGCGCCAGCGCATCGAGCTGACCTCGACGGTGCGAACCAACACCACCGGCATGCTCTACGTACTCGATGAGCCCTCAGTGGGCCTGCACCCCTCAAACGTCGAGGGCCTCCGCGCCACCATCGCCGCCCTGGTCGCCAATGGCAATTCGGTGATTCTCGTCGAGCACGACCTCCCGCTGATCCGAAGCGCAGATTGGATCATCGAGCTCGGGCCCGGCGCCGGCGAGCACGGCGGGAAGATCATCGCCGAAGGGCCGCCAGGCCAAGTTCAGTCCGATCGCCACTCGGTGATCGGGCCATTCCTGTCAGGCCGAGCCACCGTCACCCGCACGCGCCCCGCCGCGACCGAGAGCGACGGCGAGATCGTGATCACGGTCGCCGAGCTCTACAACCTCCGCGACGTCACTGCCCGTTTCCCCGTGCGGCGCCTCTCGGCCCTCGCCGGCCCCTCAGGCGCGGGCAAGACCGCACTGATCCTCGACAGCCTCGTCCCGGCCGCTTGGGCAACGCTCGACGGCCTGCCGCTGCCCAGCCACGTCCACTCGCTGGACCTGGCCGGGATCCGCCAGGTCGTCGGCATCGACGCCACTCCGATCGGGCAGAACGCGCGCTCAGTACCCGCAACCTACTCCGGCGCCTGGGATCACTTTCGCCGACTCTTCGCCGACTCCCCCACCGCCCGGCGGCGACGTTGGGGGCCCGGGCACTTCTCGTTCAACACCAAGGCCGGTCAATGCCCGACCTGCCGCGGCCTGGGCAGCATCGACCTCGACGTCCAGTACCTGCCCGACATCAACGTCACCTGCCCCGCCTGTCATGGCGAACGGTTCAACGAGGACACCCTCACAGTCCAGGTTGACGGCCTCACCGCCGCCGACGTCCTCGCCCTCACCCTCGACGAGGCGCTGGAACGGTTCGGCGACCAAGCCCCTATCGAACGGGCCCTGCAGCCCGTCGTCGACGTTGGGCTCGGCTACCTACGCCTGGGCGAACCCACGCCGGCACTCTCAGGCGGCGAGGCCCAGCGGCTGCGCATCGCCTCCCGGCTGCGCCACAGCCAGCGCGACGTCCTGTACATCCTCGATGAGCCATCGATCGGACTGCATCCGCTCGACATCCGCACCTTGATCACCGTGTTCGATCGCCTACTCACCGACGGAGCGACGATCATCGTCATCGATCACGACCTCGACATCCTCGCAGCCGCCGACCAACTCACCGACATGGGACCGGGCGGCGGCCCCAACGGAGGACGCATCCTCGCCCACGGCACGCCCGCGCAAGTCGCCGCCAACCCCGAGAGCGTCACCGGCCCCTGGCTCACCGATCACGGGACCGCGACTAGTGAGAAAGGGAGCACGAGCGGAGCCGTGAACTTCGTTGTCGCTTCCGCAGGCGAAGCGAGCGTCTCGCAACGCGTAGAGTCAACACGAGCAGACGATCATCGAAGCTGAAAAAGAGCGGATGTGTCTCGTGAACGCGGCATCGCAATCGCCTGAGAGTCCCGGTGCAGACGGTGTGACCGACCATCCCGAGACGGTGGCGCCGCCGGCTCCAAATCCGCGGCGACTGTTCGCGGTCGCGGTCGTCGCGGCCCTGCTGGGCCTGGGAATCACGCTGTCGTTCGGCTACGCCGACCACGACCCGACGCCGCACCGGGTTCGCCTTGCGATCGCCGCCGCACCCGCTGTGCGCGCCGCGCTAGCGGCCGGCTTGCAGCACGCCGAACCGGGCGGCTTCGATCTCGTGAGCGTTCCCAGCGCCCAGGCTGCGACTCAGAGCGTGCGCTCACAGTCGAGCGCAGGGGCACTGATCGTGCCCCCGAGCGGACCGGTCACGATCGTGACGGCCGGTGCGGAGGGTGTCTCGCAGCAGCAGGCAATCACGGCAGCGCTCACAGCGGCTTCGCAGCGAATGCGGCGTCCCGCTAAACCACTCGACGTCGCGCCGCTTCCAAGAGCCGACCGCGCCGGCTTGTCGAGCTTCGTGTTCGGTCTCGGCCTGCTGCTTCCCAGCGTGATCGGCGGCATTGCTCTCTTCCTGTTCGGCATGCGCCTGCGAATCTGGTGGCGCGTCGCAGCCGCGACGCTGTTCGCGCTGTTCGCCGCAGGCGGCGGCGTCTTGGCGATGGACACAGTGTTCGGGGCCCTGACCGGCGCCAGCGGCTCGCTGATCGGCATCGGCTTCCTCGGCGCGCTCTCCTTCGTACTGTTCGTCGCGGCTCTGCAAGCAGTCTTCGGCTTGCCCGGCACGGCCCTCGCGGCAGTCGCGTTCATCTTCGTCGGCAACGCGGCCTCCGGTGGCTCAGTACCGATCGCCTTCCTGCCGGATGGCTTTCGTCAGATCGCACCATGGCTTCCAAACAATGCGATCGTCCGCGGCGCGCGGGACGTCATCTACCTCCATGGGAACGACCTCGGCCACCCACTGCTCGTGCTCGGCCTCTGGATTGCGGTCGCATTGAGCGTGCTCGCGAGCGTCGATCTCATACACATCTCCGAGCGTCGCCGCCGGCCGCAAGACTCACAAGAGATCTACCGCACCCCGGCACTTGTGCACGTGAGCCGACGGCTTGGAGCCCGACGCCTCCAAGCGGAGGAAGCAGCCGCCGTAACGCCTTCCGTCGTTCGAGCGAGGGACATTCCTTATGGCTCGTGAAGGCGCGCTGCACTGGCTGAGCCGATTCAGCCAGGCGCAGGTGACGTTGACTAACGCCGGACAGAGCCCCAGCGTGCTGCGGGCCGACCTCGTCGCTCAGGATCTCGCCCTGCCCTCGAGGCTGTCGGCGGCGTCATGGCAACAACCGAAGGCAACGCGCGCTGGCAGCGCCTCTTCGAGCTGCTGATGCCGAGCCTCGACTCAACGTCCAGTTCAGAGCTGCCTCACCCGCCGGCTCCCAAGCTGCTGGCGACGAATCATGGTGGATGCCCTCAACCGCGAGGCTAGCAGAGAGACGGGCGGGCCCAGCGAGGCTAAGCTAGCGTGGGTGAGCGTCACGTTCTTGCCCGAAGCAGGGGTATCACCCGAGGGCGATTACACACCCCCAACGACGAGGACCATGCGCCCGCGTTGCGGGCGACTTGATGCTCGGTCGCGCAGACGATGCAGGAGCGCCGACGGCGATGGCCCGCTGACCCGGAAATCGTCCAACTCGGGCGTCCCGCGCTACACGCGGGAGACCCGCTGTCCGCGCGGAGCAGGTTCTGCGCATGCCGGGGCGGATGCTCGCCGCCGACGGAAAGCACGGCCCCCGGTGGATGACCGGAGTGGATTTCATCAAGGGCCACCTGCCCAGCGGTCCGTGGTTGGTGGTCGGCAACCCGGCCACAACTGTAGACAAGGAATAGGCCAACGGGTGAAAAACCGATTTGGACGCGCTTCTCGGGGATACCAGCGGCACACAAAACTAGCCGTGTTGCAGGCTATTTTTGAGAGCCGGAGAGGGGACTCGAACCCCTGACCTATCGCTTACAAAGCGATACTACGGTCTTGTTGAAAACGCCCGATTTACCTGCAAACGGGTGGGTTCTCTGGAGATGGCGAATCTCGCTTTTCGGCTGATTAGGCTGAATTAGGCGCTATTAAGGCCAACGGGGCCCGCCGTTGGCCTTAACGAATTGCCTTCCGGCGAGGCCGGCCGGGAGTCATGCAACAGGCACCGCGACGAGCAATTGCGAGCGTCCAAGTAGCCGGTCGGCCGTGTGGCTCGAGGTGCTCCTCGTTTACGGCTGGCGAAAGATGTCGTGCGTCCCGACACGCCGCCAGATGATGTGCGGGTCGCCCGCGCGGACCGGGTCGCCGTACTCAAAGGTCGCGCGGCCGTCAGGCGCCCAGGTCAGCTCCCACACACCGCGCTGACCTTGAACTCGCTTGATGCGGAGCTTCTGGTCGAACCTCTGGGTGCCAAGACCGGCGACAAACAGTCCAACCGTAGCCAGAAACGCTTCGCG
>Ga0302326_10004981_pt1 | contig 30472 bp, 18 predicted proteins | sample Palsa_T0_3_FD_202264 | JGI IMG/M metagenome (GOLD analysis project Ga0302326, IMG submission 202264) | Peat permafrost microbial communities from Stordalen Mire near Abisko, Sweden - Palsa_T0_3 | ecosystem: Environmental > Terrestrial > Soil > Palsa > Peat permafrost | place: Sweden: Abisko... | reverse complement strand
TACAGCGGTCTCATTGGCGGCGCAGATTTTACGGGGATGCCTACCTCTGTCCAGTTTCATAGCCCTTACGAATATCCCACGACCGACAACGTCAACTGGTATCCGCATACGATGAAATCGGTGCCCAATGCGGCGGCAACGATGCTATGGCTCGATTATCCCCAGCTGCGCGTGTTCTCAATGATTGATAATCGCGCCTTCAACAACGCATATGGCTACACCCGGGCAGACTGGGCGCCGTTCATCCAGTCGGACGGCAATCAAGCCGTGGGTGATATGTGTCCCGTTCATGGAATGAAGCCGGCGACTACTACCAAGTTTCTGACCTTCGGAACGAGCGCACCGAACATTCAGCAGTCCATGACCGGGCAAATCAACGTCTGTTACTGCGACGGTCACGTGGAAACCGCAACGATCACACAGGGCGAATACGACACCCAATGTAACGCGGGAGATCACCAAAACGATAGTTCGAAAAATGGTTACAGCCTGCTCGGGAACGGATGCGCCGTTCCGGGGATGCGTTATGATCCAACTCAACCTCCGTAATTTTCCGATTAGTCCCGCACTTCCAATCGAAGTGTGCGGGAGACGAGTTGGTATCTATCCTTTGTGGTAAGCGCGGAGATATGTCAATTCGTGAAACAATCGCCAAACATCAGACCACGATGATCGCCATATGCTGTGGCGTCATCGTTCTGGCAGTATTTCTCGCCATCGCAAATACAAAAAGCGCGGTCCCAACAATGCCGACGAAGGCATTTTATTCGGACGACGATGGAAGCACTTATTTCGTAGACGATATCACTAAGCTATATCCTTTCGATCACGACGGAAGACAGGCTTATCGTGCGTATGTTTTCCGAAGCGACAGTGGCAAGCCGTTTATAGGCTACATCGAGCGTATCACCGATAATGCGATGCAGCGGCTCAACGAACTTAAATCGCAGCCGTCTACACCTGAAATCATTACACAGATTGGTGATGTGGAAGCTGCGGGCCGAGAAATCAAGAAACCCGGGGATTCGAAATGGTATCGGATAAATTCAAACGGCTATATCGCCATCATCCAGGGAGTTACCGCCCCCGATGGCAGCAAACAAGTCTTTGGTGTTTCGCCCTGATCCAAAGCCATGAGCACCCACCATCGCCCTGGTTTTTCATTCCCGCTGATCGTATTTCTGTCAATAAACGCTTACGCCCAAATACTTCCGTCAACCGAACCATCATCAGTTGTTTTCACCCCCGCCCTAACCCAGCCCCCGCCGACCGAGCCGATTGACACCACCTACCAATGGTCGGTGCCGATGCCGTCGCCGCAGTTTGAGCGGCGGGCGTATCTTTGGATTCCTCCCACGTGCCAGCGCGTGCGCGGCGTGGTGGTGGGCCTGCAGAATATGCTCGAAAAACTGATGTTCCAGAACGGCGATTTTCGCGATGCGTGCGCCGCCGAAAACCTGGCGATTCTTTACATCGCTCCCGGCTCGGTCTCCACGCACAAGAATGATCCCGCCCTGGCGCTGGGGTTTAAGGACCCGAAGGAAGGAACCCGCCAGCTTCAGCAGGTGCTGACGGATCTCGCCGCCGAGTCGGGCTACAGCGAGATCCAATTTGCTCCGCTGATCACCGTTGGACATTCGGCGGCGACGCCTTTCGTGTGGGGATATACCTCCACCAATCCCGATCGGGTTATCGCGTCAATCCCCTACAAAGGTTGGATTCCCGGCAATGCCGCCGCGGGCGTGCCGATTCTTTACACCGATTCCGAATGGGCCGAAGTTGGCGGTCCGAAATGGGGCCTCTCCTGGGCCAAGGACGCCGCCGTGATTACCAAAACACGCGCCGCCTCCAACGCGTTTCTGGGCGAATATATCGAGATCGGCAACGGGCATTACGCCTGGCAACCCGCTTCCGCGAAAATCCTCGGCATGTTTATCCGCAAGTCGATGGCAGCGCGCATCCCGCCCGATGAACCGATGGACAAGCCGACCCAACTGAAAGCCGTTCCAATCGAATCAGGCGTCCTGGTCGATCCGGCGACGCTTGGACGGGCTGATTTCAAGGCATATCCCTACGACGATTATCCCGGCGACAAAAAATCCGCGGCATGGTATTTCGATAACGAACTGGCGACGACGATCGATCAATATATGAGCGAGCGCCTGGCGAAGAAGCCTGAAGTCGTCGATTTTCTGATCAACGGAAAACCCGCCCCGCTCGACAAAACCGGAACCGCCGACCTCCATCCCACATTGCTCGCCGACGGCGTCACTTGGAAAGTCCAGGCGTGTTTCCTGGATAAAGCCCCGGCTCAATTGCAATACGGCGATGACTCGCTGGGCCATGCCTCCGGCGGCGTCTATTTCCACGCCGGCTCCGGCGCTCTTAAGCAAGTCGGCCCCGATACCTTCCGTGTTTGGCTCACCCGCGGCGGCATTGAACGGCAGGGAAATCCGTGGGACCCGTGGATCATCGCCACGGCTCCGGGCGACGCGGAATACCGCTCGGCGGATCGTCCGCTGCACGTCTGGATCGACATCAGGCGCAAGGATGGAAAACCGCAAACCATCGAATTTCCACTGATGGCGGATCAACCGGCCGATACCAAATCGCTGAAGCTTGAAGCAACGGCCAGTTCCGGTTTGCCCGTTCAGTATTTCGTCATTTCCGGCCCGGTGGAGATCGGGGGCAATGACACGCTCACGTTTCTTCCGATTCCGCCGCGGGCAAAATTTCCGATTCGGGTGCTCGTCGGGGCATATCAGTGGGGACGGGCAACTGGAGATAAATTTGCATCCGCCGGTCCGGTGACTTGCCAATTTTTCATTACCAAGCCGGCCAAAAGCCTTTCGCGGAATTGACGAAAAATAGAAAAGATAAGAAAGCTCAAGGCATCAGAGACGGGGTACATTTCTCGCCGGCCGTATTGCGGTGGAACGATTGGCATCGTTCGCCGCGAATAGGAGTGACCATACTGAAACCCTAAGGGTCGGCATGGCGCGATGTGGACTGTAAAATCCGCGGATGCGATTTTGTTGTTTTATTTTCGCGGTCCTCGCGGTGTGCGAGCTGGCGCGTGGCGATGGGGAAGGATATTTCGGTATTCATATAGTGGATGACCAGACCGGACGGGGCGTGCCGCTGGTGATTCTGCAGACAACCAACAAGATCCAGTTTATCACGGACAGCAGCGGATATGTGGCGTTTTTTGAGCCGGGTCTGATGAGCCAGGATGTCTATTTTGGGGTTTCGAGCTGGGGGTATGAAGCGAAGGACATTGGATTTGGCTGCCGCGGGGCCGTGTTGCGCACGGCACCGGGTGGGGAGGCTGAGATTCGCATCCACCGGCTGAATATCGCCGAGCGGCTGTACCGGCTGACGGGGGAGGGGATATACCGGGATTCGATCTTGCTGGGCAAGCCGGCGCCGATCGCCGAAGGCCTGCTGAACGGGAAGGTCATGGGAAGCGACACGGTGGAGACCGCCGTTTACGGCGGGAAGATGTATTGGTTCTGGGGGGATACAGACCGTCCGAGTTTTCCACTGGGGAATTTCTTTACTACGGGAGCGACGAGCTTATCGCCCCAGAGGCTCGATCCCGATCGAGGCATCGACTACACCTATTTCGTGAACGAAGACGGGTTCGCCAGGGGAATGCTGCCGATTCACGCGAAGGAATCGTTGCCGGTGTGGATCGATGGGTTGATGGTGGTGAACGATGATGCGGGCCGAGCGCACATGGTTTGCCACTGGATCAGGGCCAATAGCGATTTGACGGTTGCCGAGCAGGGTCTTGCAGAGTTTGACGATTCCCATCAGGTTTTTCAGCCGCGCGTGAAATATCCAGTCGAAGCTCCGCTTGGGCCATGCGGGCATCCGATGCGGGCGCTGAGCGGCGGAAAGGTTTACTATTACTTCGCGCACCCCTTCCTGATCGAACGTGCTGCGGCCGATTACGCGCACATGATGGATCTTTCGACGTATGAGGGATTTTCGTGCCTGGAGCCAGGATCAGACTGGGGCGACCCGAACATGCGCGTGAACCGGGACGGCCAGGGCCGGTTGGTATGGAGCTGGCAGAAGGGCGCTCATCCAATCGGTCCCGAGGAATTTGCAGAGCTGGCACGCAAGGGGCTCGTGAAGAAAAGCGAATCGCCGTTTGTGATCGAGGACATCGCCAGCGGCAAGCCGATCAAGCCGGTGGAGATCACCGTTGCATGGAACCCATTTTTGAAAAAGTGGACGATGCTGTGCGGGCAAGTTGGAGGCGACAGCAACCTGGGCGAGATCTGGCTCGCCTATGGGGACGCGCCGGAAGGGCCCTGGTCGTCGGCGCGGAAAGTCGTCACGCACGCGCTGCCCAAAGACAATAACGATTTTTACAATCCGATGCAGCACCCCGAACTGATGCGGCACGGGGGACGATTCATTTATTTTGAGGGGACTTTCGTAAACACATTTTCGAGCAATCCCCATCCAACGCCGCGATACGACTACAACCAGATTATGTACCGTATTGACCTGGCGGATCCGCGGCTGGCATTGCCGGAGCCACCACCGGGATTGACGGATACGAAGCCGGTGCAGTGAGCACGAGCGGGTCGTGATCCTGCAACCGAATCGATACCACGTCCAGTCCTATTGCGTGGTGAATTGGAGCCTATTGGCTCCCGGTTGCTTTAAGGTAAAATAAATTAGTGCCTGCATTTTCCGCCGGGTGCGGGATCTTTGCATGTGGAATCGGAATGATGCGGCTAAGCGCCATTGACTTGAAAGCCTTTTGCGAGTGCACGCACGCGCTCTATCAGCAGCATGATCTGTCTACGTTCCCGTCGCATGTCGTCAATTCTGTTGGCAAGCTGATTTCCGCGGATGTGGTTGCCTACAACGAAATCAACGCGCGTCGCCGGCGAGTAATTAACCTCGTTCCCGAGGGGCAGACATTTTCCTCCCACCAGATCGAAGCCTTCGAGCGCCACATCGCGGAGCATCCGCTGATCCGTTTCGCCCAGGAGGATCCCAATCATCCCGCGATGAGGATTTCCGATTTCGTGACGGCCTCGCAATTTCACCACACGGGTCTGTACAACGAATTCTTCCGCTCGGCCCAGCTTGAATATCAGCTTGCCTTCGGCATCTCTTCGAGATCGGGCGTGGTGATCGGCATTTCCGCAAGCCGGGGGAGGCGGGACTTTTCCGACCGCGAAAAAAAACTTCTGGAATTGGTGCGCCCTCATGTGTCACGGGCATACCAGGTGGCCGAGGCGCTGGCGGCGCTGAAGCGCGAGAATGATTCGCTCCATCATCTGGTTGCTCATGGCGGGCGGGCGCTCGTCCAATTGGATTCATCCGGCCGCGTCCGCGAGCTATCGCGCGAGGCCACGCGATTGCTGGAAGAATATTTTCCTCCCGGCAGGCGCAATCGGCTTCCTGAAACTCTGGCCGAGTGGGCGCAGGAGCAGATTTCGGTCCGCAAATCGGTGCAAACTTCTCCTCTGCCGCTGATCTGCGATCGGCCTGTCGGGCAATTGATCGCACGGCTGATCTACATCGAATCGGGCGGTTATTTTCTGCTGCTCGAAGAGCGCTCGCTGGCCCGGCAAGCCGAAACCCTTTCGGCCCTGGGCCTGACTCATCGCGAATCGCAGGTCCTGGCCCTGTTAAGCCATGGAAAAACCGATCCGGAGATCGCCCGCGAACTGGGTCCCACCCTGCGGACAATTAAAAAGCACGTCGAGCACATTTTCCGCAAGCTTTCCGTTGAAACGCGCATCGCCGCTGCCATCCGGGCGCGCGATCTTATCGATTGATATATTCTTCGAAGTCATTGCATATACGCTGATTACCGTATTGTGGCAGACCAATAGATTTTTTATTTTAAGTGCCGGTGAATCGCGCGGTATTATTCGCGTCCAAAGTCGGTTTTATTTGCCGGGTTGTTCACATCGCAAAATCAGATAAACAGAATTGGCCATGATTTCGAGCTGATTCGGGGAGAAAATATGAGACGGCGAGCTTTCGTTGGAGGACGAGGGGTTGTTCGCAATCGCCGGGGGATTAATTCACACGTTGCCATTGCGGCGGCGGCGTCGCTGGCCTGCTGGGTGACTACCCATCGCGCCGTTGCCGACACCTTCAACGGCAACACGGCCATCACCAACCAGACCCTGACCAGCAGCAACGGCACCAGTGACATCGCTGTTGGTTCCAGCACCACCACCGGCACGGTGAGCGTCGGCAGCGACGGTGTCTGGGCCAACACCTACAACATTGTTGTCGGCGTCGATGGGATCGGAACGCTCGCGATTGCAAACGGCGGAATCGTGGACAGCAATAGTCCGGGCGATTTCGCATCTCCCGCTTACGAGGATTCCGCCATCGGCGGCGAATATGATTTCACCAACGATGTCCAGCATTTTGGCTCGGGGGTTGTAACCGTCACAGGTTCCGGCTCGCAATGGAATGCCAATTCCAACATCATTGTCGGCCGGCTCGGCGGGGGAAGCCTTTCCATCACCAGCGGGGGAAAAGTCACCAGCACGCTCGGATCGGTTTCTGACGGCACTGATCCGACAAACAATTACGCCTATCCCGGCGGCAGCGGCACCGTGACGATCGACGGCGCCGGGTCTGACTGGAGCGTGGCCGGGCAATTTTCGCTGGGCGTCACCGGCACGGGCATCGTCAACGTGCAGAACGGCGGCTCGCTGCTGCTCAACACCTCCGGCAACGCCACGGCGCCCGCGCTGCAGATCGGTGTCGAACGATACGTTGGATCCGTCAATTCACAGGATCCTTACACTGAAAATTACACCGGCAACGGCACGCTCAACATCAACGGCGGAATCGTCAACTTGAACGGCGGCGGCGTCGGCATTGGCGATGGAATTATTCCTTACGGTCAGATCTCAGGGGAGGGCGGTAATGGGCAAATCACCATTGAAGGCGGCGGTCAGATGGTCGATGTCGGTGCGATCACCATGGGCGAAGCCGCTGCCGGCGCGTCCAACGGGCAGGCGACACTCACGATCGAGGGAAGCGGATCGTCCCTCAGCGCCACTTCGCTCCTGGTTCTAGGTAACTCCGCGTTTGCCCTGCATGCCGGGGCTACGGTGACGATCAGCGGCGAGCTTCAGTTCGACAGCATCAATGCCAACGCCGTCACCATCGACGGCGGGACGCTCTCCGCCGGCAGTACTGAAAACGATAAGACTCTCCAGCAAACCGGCGGGTCTACCAATTTCGGAAATGTGACAGGGACGGGAAGCCTCTACGTCACAAACGGCACGATGATGATTGGAGAGCTGACGCAGTCATCGATGGAGGTCGCATCGGGCGGCATCCTCAACATCACATCCTCCACCAATAGCGGCCAGCTTCCCACTCTGCAGGTCGATTCCGGCGGGACGATGAACATCCAGGGCGGCGGTGATTTGAACGTCACGGGCTCAACCCTCACCAACAACGCCACCATCACCATCGGCACTGGTACGAATACCAGCCCGGCAATTTTGTATCTCAGCCCCACAGGCAATGTTCTTCTTACGGGAACCGGAACCGTCGTGCTAAACGGCGCGGGCAACGATGCCGACCTGACGGTGGCGATCAATTCGACGCTGACGATCGACACGCATCAGATAATCTCCGGTCATGGCGATCTCACCGGCGCCATCACCAACAACGGGACCATCGACGCGAACATTTCAGGTTCGACGCTGGCGCTGAGCAGCTCATCGCTTACCAACAACGGCACGCTGGAAGCGACAGGGGGCGGTTTGCTGGAGCTGGATCAAATGACCCTGACCGTCGGCGCGATCGGCCAGATTAAAACGACGGGCACCGGCAGCGCGATCATCATCGGCTCCACGTCCACGCTCAACGGCCAGGGCACGGTGACCGCCAACCTTATCAATGACGGAACAATCGATTCAACCGTCTCCGGCGGGACGCTGAGCTTCGCCAGCCAGACGATCACACAATCCGGCGGCCAATTGCTCGCCTCCGCGGGCGCCACGCTGAACATAGCCGGCGCGACAATTCTTGGCGGCAGCCTCGGCGGCGCGGGCACGCTGGCGGCTTCGGGCGCGACGCTTAATTCCGTGACGATTCTCGCCTCGGCAAATCTGCCCGTGGTGGATCATTCGACCGTCACCGTGGCCGATGCACTGACAAACAACGGCATTATCACGGTCAACCCCACCGGCGGCTCCGACCCAACCATCCTGCTTTTTACCGGCGGAAATGTGAGCCTCACCGGCTCCGGGCAGATCGTCCTGAATTCTCCCGGGGCCGATGCGCAGATCAAAACCGATCCCACATCAACGCTTTCCATCGGATCCGGTCAAAGCATCGTGGGAACCGGAGAGATCAATGCCGCTTTCATCAACGGCGGCGCTGTGGACGCCAACGCCGCGGGCCAGACGCTGTCTATCCTTCCCGGCTCGATCACCAACAACGCCACGTTCGAGTCTACCGGCGGCACGCTCGATCTGCATGGCACCAGCATCACGCAGGGATCGACCGGCCAGATCATCGCGCAATCCGGAACCGTCAATCTCAATACTGCAACGGTCTCGGGCGGATCGATTTCCTCCAGCGGTGGCGCGCTTATGCTCAACTCTGCCGATCTGATCAACATCACCAATCCGCTCGGCGACACGCTGCCGATCGTCAGCGGATCGACCGTCGCTTTGGGCGGGACATTCACCAATCAGGGCGCGGTACTGGTGAATTCCAATCAGATTGCGCCGGCCGCGGTCTTGAGCTTCGGCGCCGGCTCCATTCTTACCGGTGCGGGATCAATCATGCTGAATGATGCCGGCGCTTTAGCCCAGCTCAATGGAGCGCTGACGCAGCAATCCGGCAGCACCATCGCCGGCGAAGGAGAGATCAACGCGGCGCTGACCAACCAGGGCGTCATCGATGCGAATGTCAGCGGCGCAACTCTGCTGCTGCAAACCAGCGCCATGTCGAACAGCGCGACGCTGGAAGCCACAGGCGGAGGAACGCTGGAAATCAGCGGCATTACCATAACCGATTCCTCAACCTCGCAAATTTCCACCAGCACCGGCGGAGAAGTTCTGATCGACTCCAGCGCAACTGTCGCTGGTCCGGGAAATCTCAGCGGAAATCTCGTCAACAATGGCACGATCAATTCCAACATCAGCGGTCAGACGCTTGTCGTCGGCAACGGGATGACCAACAACAATCTCCTCGAAGCCACCGGCGGTGGGGTGCTGAACTTGAGCGGCAGCACGATCAACCAGGGCTCGGCCGGCGTGATCGCCGCGGGCACTTCCAGCAGTGTCAATCTTTCCACGGCCACTCTCACGGGCGGCAGCCTGACTACCTCCGGCGGTGGGATCGTGAGCGCTGCCTTGGCTCTGCTCACTGGCGTAACGCTCACGACGGGCAGCACGCTGGATATCCCCAATGGCTCGACGACCACCATCGCCGGGACGTTCGTTAACAACGGCATGATCGTGGTGAATTCGAACAGCGGCGGATCCGCCACGACACTGCTTGTCAGCGGTGCGTCTCCTTCGCTGGCCGGCAGTGGTGAAGTCATCCTGAATCAACCGGGGGGCGATTCGCAATTGGATACCGTCACCTCGTCCGTGCTGACCATCGGTTCGCAGCAAACGGTCACCGGTCAGGGACAGATCAACGTCGCCCTGATCAATAACGGGACAATAAACGCCAGCGTCAACGGCGGCGTCCTTGCGCCGACCGTCAACGACATTACCAACAACGGAATCATGGAGGCGACAGGCGGGGGCGAACTTCAGCTTTCGGGATTCACAATCGACCAGGGATCATCCGGCCAGATTATTTCCGGCGCGGGCAGCGATGTCGAACTCCCCGGCGCGACCGTATCCGGCGGCACGCTCGGCAATGCCGCGGGCGGCAATATCAACGCAAGGTCGATCACGTTGCAGAACGTCACCATTGCCACGGGAAGCGCCATCAACGTGCCCGGTAACACCGCCTCCACGGTTTCAGGTGTTTTGACCAACTACGGGACGATCTTTATCAACAACGACCACAACGGCCAGGGATACCTGAACTTCACTGGCGCGGGAGTCAACACGCTGAATGGCACTGGCGTGGTGGTCCTCGCGGACGACGGCCAATATTCGCAGCTCAACACCGCGGCGGGGTCGTCGCTCACTATCGGGTCGGCGGAAACTATCGCCGGCATGGGCGAAATCAACGCGTCGCTCACCAACAACGGCACTATCAACGCATGGAACATCGACAATTACGGATACATCAGCCCGCTTTACCTGCAGACGTATAACATGACCAACAACAACGTCATGCAGGCGAGCAACAGCGGAGTTCTGGAAATCAGCGGAATTGAAGTGACCCAGGGCTCGGCGGGAGTGATTCAGGCTGTCAGCGGTGGACAGGTCAGTTTGGCGAACAACGCCGTCATCACCGGTGGAATGCTCACGAGCAGCGGCGGTGGGGCAATCGCGGCCGTCAACGATAACGAAACGCTCAGCGGTGTCACGATCACGCCAAACAGTACGCTGAACGTCTACGGCAGCGTCAATCTCCAGGTTGAAACTTCGCTCACCAACAATGGAACGATCTATATCAATAACAATCACAACGGGATTGGATATCTGACTTTCGTTTCGCCCGGAAACAATACACTGAATGGTTGGGGCACAATTGCGCTGAACGATGAAGCGCAGTATTCGCAGATCAACACCGCGCCCGGCTCGACTGTTACCATCGGCAGCCAGCAGACCATCGCCGGCATGGGTGAGATCAACGCGGCTCTCACCAACAACGGGACCATCGACGCATGGAACATCACCAATTACGGCTACACCAGCCCGCTTTACCTCCAGTCGTCCAACATGACCAACAACAATCTCATGGAGGCGACCAACAGCGGCAATCTGTATATCAGCGGAATCGACATTGTCCAGGGTTCGGCAGCAATCATCGCGGCGACCACCGGCGGCCAGGTGAGCCTCAACGGAGCCACGATTACCGGTGGAACGCTCAGCAGCGATAGCACCAGCGATATTATTGCCGTGGGGGGGACGAACGATCTCAACGGCGTGACCATCGCGGCCAACAGCACGATGAACATCAACGGCGGGGCGAGTCTGGATGTGGTCTCATCGCTGACCAACAACGGCACGATCGTGATCAACAACAATCATAACGGTACTGCCGCGCTCAGCTTCGCTGTCCTTGGAAGCAATGTTCTCAATGGAACCGGCACTGTCATCATTAACGAGAACAGCTCGTACGGCCAGTTCAACACGGTGCCCGGAGCAACGGTCACGATCGGCAGCCAGCAAACCATCGACGGCATGGGCCAGATCAATGCCGCCCTCACCAACAACGGCACAATCGACGCGTCCAATCCCATCAACTATGGGTACACCAGCCCAATGGTCCTGCAGTCGTCGAACATGACCAACAACAACGTGATGGAGGGAAGCGGCGGCTATACCCTTTCCATCAACGGCATCGCCGTCAGCCAGGGCGCCGGTGGAGTGATTCAAGCCGTCACCGGCGGGCAGGTGAGCCTGAGCAACGCCACGATCATCAGCGGCACGCTCAGCAGCGATAGCGCAAGCGCGATCGTGTCTGCCGGCGGGACGAATACACTTAGCAGTGTCACGCTAGCCGCGAATAGTACGCTCGATATCAACGGCAACGCCGCCGTCAATGTCGATGGCACACTCACCAACAACGGAACGATCGACATCAACAATAATCACACTGGCTATGGCGTGCTAGACTTCGCCAGTGCCGGCAGCAATACGCTCAGCGGTAATGGCACCGTGATTCTTGACAATAATTCCCCTTACGCCCAGCTCAACACCACCCCGGGCGCGAGCGTGACTATCGGCAGCGGGCAAACGATCACTGGCATGGGCCAGATCAATGCCGTCCTCACCAACAACGGCATCATCGACGCCAACAACGTCACTAATTACAGCTACACCAGTCCCATGTATCTGCAATCGTTTCCCATCACCAACAACAACCTGATCGAAGGCAGCAGCGGCTACACCGTTTACATCAATGGAATTGCCGTGACGCAGAACGCGAGCGGCGTGATCCAGGCGATTACCGGGGGCCAGGTCAGTTTGAACGGCGCCGGCATCACCGGTGGAATCCTCAGCAGCGATAGCAGCAGCGCCGTGGTGTCCGTGGGAGGAACGAGCACCCTTAACGGCGTTACCATCGCCGCCAATACCACGGTTGATATCCAAGGCAGCACGGCCATCGACGTTTATTCTTCGCTCACTAACAACGGCACGATCTTTATCAACACCAACGGCAATGGCACCGGTTATCTCAGCTTCGTCGCACCCGGCAACAACACGCTTAATGGATCGGGCATCGTCGATCTCATCGAATACAATAACTATTCGCAGCTCAGCACCCTCGCGGGTTCGACCCTCACCATCGGGAGCCAGCAGACCATTGTCGGGATGGGCCAGATCAATGCCGCGGTGATCAACGACGGTACCATCAATGCATGGAACTACACCGGCTATGGCTACACCAGCCCCCTCTCCATCACCGACACCATCACCAATAACGGCCTGCTCCAGGCATCGCATGGCTCAACTCTGAGCATCGGCTCAGGTGTGCTGGGAAATCTCTACAGCGGTGTTCTCACCGGCGGTGCTTACGAAGTGGATGCTAATAGCTCGTTGGCGTTTGCCGATCCTGTCTCAACCAACGCCGCGACGATTACGATGAACGGCGTCGGCAGCAGCTTCAGCGCGCTCTCCGCCCTGCAGAATAATTCCGGAACCCTCACGCTGGAACATGGCGCATCGCTGGCGAGCAGCTCGAGCCTGACCAACAGCGGCATCATCTCTATCGGCCCTACGGATGGCGTCAACCCTGCCAGCGCGCTTGCCGTCTCGGGCAATTTCACCCAGACCGCGGGGACAACGACGAATAACGGCACACTTGCCATCACGGGCGCGATGTTGCTTTCCGGCGGTGTCGTCAAAAACACCGGTGCGCTGGGTCCAATCACCTCTCTATCGATCACCGGCAACGCGAAGCTCGATCTGACCAACACCCATCTGATCATCGATTACGGATCCGGCCCCGATCCCATCGCGTCCATCGAGGCATGGATCAAGCAGGGATACGCGGGCGGAACCTGGACCGGCGACGGCATCGACTCAAGCGCCGCAGCCGTTTACGGGCAAACCTATGGGCTCGGATATGCCGATTCCGCCGATCCGAACAATCCCGCTGGCCTTGCTTCCGGCGAAATCGAGATCAAGTACACGCTGCTGGGCGATGCCAATCTCGATGGCAAAGTTAACGGCACCGACTTCATCATCATGGCGTCCAATTTCAATCAGAGCGGGCGGACCTGGGACGAAGGAGATTTCAACTACGACGGCAACGTCAACGGGGCCGACTTCGTGCTGCTCGCCGATAACTTCAATCAATTCGCGAGCCAGTCCGCCGTCAGTGCCGCGGATCTCGCCGCGCTCGATTCCTTCGCCGCCGCCAATGGAGTCAGCCTTATCAACGTGCCGGAGCCGGCGACCGCGGGGATGCTGACGATGATCGGATGGGGAATTCTCAGACGGCGCCGACGTTCCTCGCGCTGACTCGTTCGGTTCAATTCATTAGCTTTTCAGTTACGGCAGATTGCGTCAACCGGCCTCTGAGCGACTTCGTGATCGAAGCCTGCTACGGAGCGGCCGATCTCGGCCAGGAACCTGTGCGCTGCTTAAGGATCCACCGGATAGGACGTGCTGCCATCGGGCGAGTTGATATGTGGAAACAGCCCGGGCATTGGCCCCCATTTGGTCTCGCCGGGAAGCTTAATTTCCACGCCGCCGTAACGGATTGGATTGGTCGCCATCAGGCTCATCACCGGCTGGGTGGGATCGACTCCTGACGATTGGGCTTTGTTGTAGGCATCTTGAAGCAGCTTACGAGCATCGGGTTTGTAGCGAAGCAGAAAGCCAACAAACTCCTCGTGATCGCATTTGTAGACGAAGGCGCGATTGGCCTGGTTTCCATTGTGACTATACGGCGGGAAATTGAAGACAGAATCAGCGTAGAACGTTTTGCCATCGTCGTCGGAAAAGAAAACGGTTGTAACCTTGACATGCTGGCCCGAGGGCCAGAGTTCGTATCCCACGGCGGCAATTCCGAAGAGGCAAAGAATTATCCCGGTCGCCATTCCACCGATCTTGCTCGAGTCGATCTTTTCGAGGCTAGTCATGTTTGGATCCAAAAGCCTGAGCCATAGAACGCACAAGACCTGCGGCAACGGGCTACGGACTCGAAGGTTTCCGCAATGGCCCTCTATCAAGGTTGCTGCGCGAAACCACCATTGCCGGAAGACACGCAGATATCCTTCGCGTAGACGTCACCGAGTTGTCTTGCTTCAACGTGGCCGTCGAGGAACAGGAAGTTCGCCTCCGTGTTATTCATGTGGCGGAATCGCATATCGCAGTTGCACCAGCTGCCGAAAGCCTCTTTATTTTCACTTTGCAGATAGGGAATGGTCACGGCGCCGTTGCCCGCGCTGCTGGGAGCATTACTGTAGATGTTGCCCAGCGAAATGCGATTTTGCATGTCTTGTATGGTGAAATACGACTGCGCCGGTGGATTCCGGAAGCCATGGCCAAAAGAAATCTGGCTGCCGTCGGTCTGAAGTGCGACTGGATTGGCGCCGTTATTAGTTACGCCGTCAGGAAAGAAATCTGTTGAGCACCACATCATCATTCCCTGGGAGGAGTTTTTAAAGCTGCCGATTTGCCGGAGGGAATAATACTGCGTTGCCAAATCGCCGGCCGGATCGAACTGGTTGCAATCGGGCAAAACGCGCGGATTCGCGGTGTAATCGCAGCGGCGCTGCAGACTGACGCCATCGGGTGTATCGGTATCTCTAAAAACGGGGGAGTATCTTAAAGCGGCCATTTGCAGGTTCGGGCCATCCCATTGATACCAGCCTGGAAAATCTGTGCTCGCGGGGCTGTCCGCAGTCGCATTGTTTGTCATCAGCGAAAGCGTGTCGGGCCATGTCCAGTATGGCGTGCTCCAGATGCCGTCGCCGTAGTCGTAAAACCCGCCCTTAATCTGTCCAATCCCATAGGTGAACCAACCGTTGTGCTCGGCAGCGTAGGTGTCCAACATCTGTCCGATCTGACGCAGATTTGATTCGCACGCCACCAGATTGGCCTGCTCGCGCGCCCTGTTGAGTGCGGGCAGAAGGATGGAAATCAGCACCGAGATGATGCCAATGACTACCAACAGTTCTACCAATGTGAATGCCCGGTAAGTTCGTTTATCCGCCATGGGAACTCCTCTCTTGATCTGATGAAATGCTTGTTGAGGTGATGCTGTCTCGGTCCTGCGAAGCGAATCCACTCTGATGTCGGATTGCTCAGGACCTGGGTGAAAAGCTCCTGGTTCGTTCCTCTTGATTTCGGCATGCAACGCTCACACCGTAAATCGTCCTTATCGCTCGCCGCTCGCTGCCGTTCGGTCACTCATCGCCCGCAGGTTCGCGGCCCGCATCGCAGTAACCAGATCCCATTTGGGCCGATCCGTCACGTCAACGATGCCAAACGCATAGTGCTCGTCGTAAAACAGGTTCGGTCCCATGCCGGGTCCGCGGCCGGTGAGTGGTTCGTCGCGGTATTCGAACCACAGTGCGCCAACGCAGTACGGATTGAGGCTTGCGTCGCGCAGGTAATCGGCATATCGCCGGCCGGCGTCGGCATCGGTGCTGGCGTACGCCAGTAGATACTGGCTGTAGCCGCGTTCGCCGTTGTATGTCGGTGGGTAGCTGAATTCGCCGCACAACACGGGTTTATTCGTCTCCCGCATGAGGCCCGCCAAGTGATCGTCGGCAAATTTCCAGTCGTAGTGATCGTATCCAATAACATCGCAATACGGAGCAATGAGGTCCCAGTCCGAATCGTTCATCCACCAGCCTGGGACTATCCAGAATCCCAGATAGAGATGATCCGGGTCGAGCGACTTCATCGTTTTGTAGATGAAGCTGTAATATGCCGTCGCGTAAAAATGGCGGAGCCGCTCCATATCAGACTTTGGCGCGGTCAGCGGATTTGCCGCCAGCTGCTCCGGGCTGGTGCCGGTAACGTGCCACCGCGCGGCGAAGGAGGCGGCGCTGCCGAAGTAGATTCCCCTTATGGCTTCTTGCACGATCGCGATTTTTGCTGGTGTGGCGGTTGGCGCTGCGAGGATGGCGGCCATATCGTCGGTACGGACAATTTCATCCATCTCATTGCCGACCGACCAGCCAACCAGCAGCGGATCGTGACGGTGTTGCTCGACTGCGGCAGCGGCGGTGGCGCGAAAGCGCTCGCAAGCCGCGGGATCGAACACGTCCAGCTTGCCGTGTCCCGATTTGGGATCATCCGGGTGTCCCACCACAGCCACGTATGGCAATCCACCGAAGTTGTCGCACCACTTCCCCAGTCCCGTGAATCCAAAAGCGTGTAGTCGCTGCGAGCACAGGGACTGCGCCGTGTCGGACCAGTGATCGACGCCGTATTTACTGATCATGTTGGCCGTATCGAACGAGAAGTAGCGGTTGTCGGTCTCGCCCCACACGCCACCGCTCCAAGCAGCCTCGAACGGACCATTTGGTGACGGCAGTTCAGCGAAAAGGTATTCCCGGCCTTTCACCGGTGTGCCGTTGTCCTGCAGGCTCGGTGCGTGACACATGCCCGTGTAGAAACAAGGAAGTCCCGTCGGGGTAATCAGCCACCAGAAGCTATTGTGCTGCGCCACCCGATAGAACCCCGTGCCACGCTCGCTCCAGCCGAGGCTTTTGCTGCCGCCGTAGGAATCGAGATCACTGGGCGGCGACATGGCGGCGAGGCGGCGCTGCTCGTCATCAACATCCGATTTCAATTGCTGGTCACTGTTCAGCTTCCCTGGCCAATCACCGTAACGGTCCTGCCCGTAGCGATCGACCATGGGCGCAAGCGCATGCAGATCTGGCTGCGCGGCTTGAAGTGTAAACACCGCCGATAGCGTGAGCGGCTGGCGCGCGTGGATGTGGACATCGTCGTCCGAGACACTTTGCGGCGGAGAGAAGAGCGCTTGCGCGGCACTTTGTGCCGAGGGGGCCGGCCAATTCCGGTTCACCACTTGTTCGCCGGCACTGGTGATTGACGCTGATTGCTCGGTGACCGCATACGCCGCGGGGGCATTCGCCCAGTCGGGCGTGCTGGCTTGCAGCACAGGCCCCTCCTCGGGGGCGATCGTCACGCCTTCGCCCTGGGCGACAATGTTTCCGTCGATTTGCAGCGCGCTATGGTTGGAATCGATGGTCGCGACGACGTGATAGGTGTGGCCGAGTTGCCAGCCTGGCGTCGCGCCAATGAAGTGCCAGCGCGTTCCGTCGGCTCCAGCCAGTGCCAATCTCAATGTGCTCAATGGCAACGGCGCGTTGTTGTCGGAAGCGGGCTTGTCCGGATCGGACCCGCCATTATTCTCCAGACTGAGATAAAACCCGCGCTGGTGCTCCCACGAGTCCTGCTGCAGCAGCACGTAACGATTGTCCGCATGAACCGCCGCCGCGAGGCTTAGCACTGAAGCAACGACCAGCGAAGTCACTGTCCGGCTGCGAATGCTGTCACAAGAACCCATGAAACTCCTCCGCAGAGACCAGAATCAAAATGACAACTCACCGGCGCTTGCGCGGAGCGGTTGTGGTTTGGCCGCGGTCCAGCACTGGATCCACCTCGATAAAAGCGGCGCCTCTGGCGGCTTTGGCCTGCACTGCCTCACGTGCGGCGGGATCCGCGAGCAAAGTGGCGGCAGCTTTCCCGATCTCCCCCGGTCGCTGGTTGATGGTGGTGAACTTCGGCCACAACGCAAAATCGAAATAGAACTGCCCGAAACCCACTATTGACAGATCGCGTGGGATTTGCAGCCCGGCCTTCTGCGCCACATGCCATACACTGACCGACAACTGCTCGGTCGCGGCAATAACGGCAGTTACCTCGCGCAGGTCGCTGTCTAACTGGAGCAGTGCAGGATTATCGCCCTTGCTGATCTCTTTGATGAACACCGCCTCCAGACGCCGGGCGGCCGTTTCGTCGATGAATGCCTGCCGGCGATCGGTAACCCAATCGCCCGCCGTAGCGAAGCCGACATATCCAATCCGCTGGTGCCCCAGTTCCCCCAGATGATCCAGCGCTGCTGCCATCGCTTTATGCTCGGGTGTGCGGACTTCAATCGCGCTGGACGTTTGCGGCAACTGAAAATCCACGGTGACCACTGGCACCTGCTTGGCACATACCGTGGCCAGAAATTCTCTCGCATCAGGGTCGATGAGCGGTGACGTGACGATTCCTTCAACACGCAGTTCCATCAGGCTGCGAAGCAGTTCCAGCTCGGTGACGGCACTGGCATTATCATAGTCGGGCTGCATTGCCAGCGGCAGCAGATCGCGGCTGAGCAGTTCCATCTGCAAGCCGGTGCTGACCCGGTGCCAGTGCTCACCCGTTGTAAGCATCACGCTTCCGACCAGGCCTGTACGACCGGTTTGAATTCCTCGTACCAGTCGGTTCGGCGACCAGCCCAGTTCGCGAGCTACGCGAAGAATTTTTTCTCGCGTCACCGTGCTGTATCGCTCCGCGCCGTGACCGCGCAGCACTTGTGACACAGTGGCGATTGACACATTGCCTCGAGTGGCGATGTCCTTCATCCGCACAATGCCGGACATGACGGGCGAGCCAAAAATAGGCTGACCTTTGTGCACGCTTCGAACTCGCCGATTGGAAACTCGATTTGGCAAAACAAGCCCTCTTCTGCAACTCTAAATTGACTCCGCCGAGAAGTCTACACGAAAAGAGTTCGTTTGTCAAAGTGCTTAGAATAGGTCTTTTTGCTTGACAGGGTCCATGTATCGTTGTAATCTATTTGCTAACGCGAGCGTAAGTTTGTGCGCACGCGCCACATCTCTACAACGTTGACTTGAGGAGGAAAAATGAGGTCTCGTGGAAAATTCGGCGGCTCCAAAGTTCCGGCTATTTCAATGGCCGTGGCGATTGCGGCTGAAGCATTGCTGATGTACCCCTCTCACGCATCGGCTACGGTTGACTTTTCTCAGGACTTTGAAACGGTCGCCAGCAACAGCGCCACTTCGCCCGCCACAGGCTACGCGAATTTCGCGCAGATACCCGGCGGCGATAACACCGGGGGGTTTCAGATACAAGGCGGCAGCGGCGGCAATGGTGTATCCATCACAGGCGGCGTTGACAGCAACGGAGTCGGACCCAGCCAGGCGCTGTTTGCCACGATGGATGCCAGCCAGGCTTCCAGTTATCTCTTCTTCCAAATTCAGGACTACAATATGGGTTCTGCGCCCACCGATGCACCCGCCGTATCACAGGTGCAGGTATCTTTCGATATGGCGGTGACTGGCGCGAACCCATCGACCGTGGGTGGTACGACGAGCAATCTGTGGTCGTTCGACTTTGTGCAAGGGGGTTTAAACGCGCCGACATATAGTTCGACCTTCACTCCAACGCTCGCGATCGATGGCAGCTACACTCATGTCTCCTTCACGCTGGATGAAGGCGTACAAAGCGGAACCTATTCGCCGTCGGGAGTCTTTTCCATGCAGGCGTCCGCCTTGAACGGCGCCACCAATGGGTACAACTACGCGGCGGGTGACTCGTTCCATCTCGACAACTTCGTGATTCAGACGCTTGCTTCCGCAGCCCCGCAGCAGTGGATCGCATCCGGCTCCGGCGACTGGAACGTGCAGTCGAACTGGAGCGGCATCGTTCCCAATTCCGTGGGCGCCGAGGCCGATTTCTTTGGTCCGCAGACGTCCAGTCATACCGTGTATACCGACGTGCCTGTCACAGTGGGAACGATCAACTTCAACAGTCCGTTCACCTACGAAGTCACGGGAACGGGCAATCTCACGCTGCAGGTGTCAACCGGAAACGCCCAGGTGATCGTTCAGCAGGGAACGCAGGAGATTAACCTGCCCACGACCCTGGCGAACAATACGACCTTCAACGTGGCGGCCAATTCCACGCTCAATATCGCCGACCCGCTCACGATCGATTCCGGCGTCACGCTGACGCAAACCGGCGCCGGCACCGTGCTGTACACGTCAACCGTCACTGTTCAGAGCAACGCCAGCATTGACTTCGCGGATTCATCGCACGCCGCCGCGCTGAACCTTGCCAGCAATGCGACGGCGACCGTCGCGGCCCCCGTGCTGGAAGTGGACAACCTTTCCAACCTCGGCACGCTGAACATCCAGAACAACACCGTCATCATCAACTACGGCAGCGGCGCCGACCCGATTTCGTCCATCGCCGCCCAGATCAAGAGCGGATACGCGGGAGGTGCCTGGACTGGATCGGGGATCATGTCCACGAACGCACAAAGCAATTCCAGCTACGGCATTGGTTATGCGGATGCGGCCGACCCGGGCAATCCGGCGGGACTCGCCTCCGGCCAGATTGAAATCATGTACACGCTGCTCGGCGATGCGAATCTCGACCACAAGGTCAACGGCGCCGACTTCACCCTGATGGCGGCGAATTTCAACGATTCGGTGACCAATGGTTGGGACAAGGGCGACTTCAATTATTCCGGCACGGTCAACGGCGACGACTTCGTGCTGCTCGCCGAAAACTTTAACCAGTTCGCCGCTCAATCTTCAGTGGATGCGGCTGATCTGGCGGCGTTGGACTCTTTCGCGGTCGCCAACGGCATCAGTCTCGCGGACACATCAAGCGTGCCTGAACCGGCGTGCTTTGCAATGGCTGGATTTGCAATTGCCGGCTGTTTGATCCGAAGGCGGAAGCCGGCATCACTCTGATCTCAACCAGACGGCAGTGCCCTTTGTAAATCGGCGTGTTTCCGTCTATTCGCCGCCGACGGCGTTGCGGCGAATCACATCGGCATAGAATTCTGCGCTCAATTTCCGTGTTCGCTCTAGCGTCTGGTAATTTACGTAGTGGATCCCAAATCGACGGGTGTACCCGAATGTCCATTCGAAATTGTCCATCAGGCTCCACAGGAAATATCCACGCAGCGGATATCCCTCGGCCGTCGCCCGGTGGGCGTGGATCAGGTGTTGCTGCAGGTACATCATCCGCGCGGTGTCCATGGTCTGTCGGTCCTCGCCCGGCCGATCCGGATTGGCGCAGCCGTTCTCGGTTACATAAATGGCCGGCACTTTCCAGATCTCGCTTAGCAGCCGCGGCACCCAGTACAGGATGGACGGGCCCAGCGTAAGCCATGGCATGTGCATGCGGGGATAGTCCGGTCCGCAGGGAATTACTGACCAGCCGCGCCGATCGTTCGGATCATGCCGCACGTACGTCGGGAAGTAGAGATTGACCCCGACGAAATCCAGCGGCGTGGCGATGGTCTTCATCTCCTCGTCGGTGAATACCGGCGCGTCATCCTCTTGATCCTCCAGATAGTCCGGATGGTACTTTCCCTCCAGGATCGGCGTCAGATACATACCTGTGAGCGCACGCAGGGCTCGCTTCGCAGCGTCGATGTGCTCGGCCGTCTCCAGCACCGGGACCACGCCGGGAACATTCTCCGCCAGCCCGACTTTCAGCCCGCTCGCCCGCAGCGCCGCTGCTGCCAGTCCGTGCCCCAGCACCGCATGGTGCCGGGCCTGGTTCAGCGTTTTGCGTATGGCATATTTTTTCCCGGGCGCGAACAAATCATCATTGTCCAAGCCGTAACCTTTGTCGAGAAAACAGAGAAATTCGTTGATCGTGAACACGCCGGCAAGCCGATCGCCCAGCTTCCTGGCGATCGCCGCCGCATAGTCCCCGAAACGCAGAGCACATTCCCTTGATTCCCAGCCGCGGAATCGATCCTCTGCCCACTGCGGCAGATCCCAGTGAAACAGCGTCGCCCACGGCTGCACACCCGCCGCGAGCAGCTCATCCACCAGCCGGCTGTAAAAATCAATCCCCTTCGGATTGATCGGTCCATCCGCGGTCGGAAAGATGCGCGGCCAGGAGATGCTGAACCGGTACGCCGCCAGCCCCAGTTCCTTCATCAGCGCGACGTCTTGCTTGTAGCGATGGTAGTGATCGATGGAGCGATCACCGGTATGGTCCATCGCGGTCGCGCCGGGCGTGTGGCTGAACGTGTCCCACACGCTGGGTGAGCGGCCGTCCTCGGCAGCGGCGCCTTCCACCTGATACGCCGCGGTCGCGGCGCCCCATAGAAAATCCGGCGGGAACGGGCAGAACAATCGACTCATCAGGCGTTTCCTTCGTGGCGCTCCGCATCCAGCGCCCCAAATACTATCCCTGGCGCTCGCATCTTGCCGGCGTTTTAGCTCGACGATTTGAAACTTGATTTGCCAAAACGAAGCTCTCGCTAAAACAAAAAAATGGACGCCGCCCGCGAATTTTTACTCGAAAAGTTATTGCTTGTCAAAGTGCTTAGAAAAGCCTATTTTTGTTGACAGGACGATTCAAATTGTTAGGATCGGCAAATGCAATGCACGTCACCGAGGGCCGGGTGATAGGGTTGTCATGCACCAAGAGGAAACAGGCTCTCAAAGGAAACGAACCATGCTGCGATTCCATTCGCCACAACTCTTATCAGTCCTGTGCGCTCTCTTTGCTGCAAGTGTGTTGCCCGCGCAAACCGTCGCGCCTTCGTCGGCCGCATCCGCAGTTGCGGCCGCGCCCAGGGTGTCGAACGGCCACCCTTGCACCCTTTGGGACAATCAGGACGTGGCTGCCTACAAGGCTTCCTTCGCGACTAATCCGGAATTGAAGGCCGCCTTTGACCAGTTGCAGGCCTGGGGTAACGGGCGCATCACCGACCCGCTCAACGTGCCGGCGCACACCCTTGAGGCGAATGGCATGTGGACCTTCCCTGACTTTGCACGCGGATACCAGGACGCCTCCGGCAAGTGGAACTGGGAATGGGACTTCAACGGCACGATGCAGCAGCGCTCGGACGACGTCTCCAAGCTGGGCATGCTCTACGCACTCACCGGCGATGAGAAGTACGCAACTTTTGCCAGGCAACTCCTGCTGGCGCTGGCCGATGCCTATGGCTATGGGAAAGGCAGCACCGCCCCCGATCCAAACGGATACGACCATTTCCAGGCCTACGGCTTTGACGGTGGAGACGACAGCATGTTTCTGGCCAGGGTGTGCCACGGCTACGACCTTATCTACAACCTGCCGTCACTCTCCGCGGACGATCGCAACCACATCGAGCGTGATTTGATCCGGCCTTTGGCAGAGCACCTCAAGAATTTTGACTGGATGTATACCGGTCACAGTCGCTGGGGAATGGTCTGCCTCTATGGCCAATTCATCGCCGGAGCCACCCTCAACGATCAGACGCTACTCGCGCTGGCGCTCTATGGTCCCGGCGGAAGTAAAGACAACGTGACCGGCGGCTTCATGGATTGCTTCAAGCCCGCCTGCCTCCGCGATGGCGTGATCTGGGGCGCAGATACAAAGATCGAGGAGCAGATGGCTTCCCTCTGTGCGCTGACCACTGTAGCCGAGGTGATGTGGCACCGCGGCGTGGATCTGTACAGTTACCAGGATTCGGCAATCAAGAAAGCGTACGATGCTGCACTTAACTCGACCCAAAATGGCGCCGTCACAGACTTTTTCGCCCTTCCTGGAATCGATGCATATCAGTATGTCTTCCGTCGCTATCAGGAACCTGGCTATTTGCCAATCGTCGCCAAGCTGAAGCCGGGATTCACGCTGGCCATCAGCGAACATTTGCCCTTCCTGCCGGACGTGGCATCAACTGGAAGGTGAGGCCGTGCGAAAGCGTGCTGAGGACGGAGTCCGGGGGCCAGCCACGAATCGTTCTGAGATCAGCCGGGAATACTTCTCACGACTTGCAGCCGAACCGTGCGGACCGATATCGATATGCCGGCCATCAAGGATCACACGGGCTTGGCCACTGGGCTTGTGCAGAGCGTAGGCTGGAACACGACGAGGGCGGGGCATGGCAACTCCTCACGCCCGGATAAGTGGTAGTGCCACCACTTTTTCAGGCCTCGAAGCCGCGCCGCCCACGCAGGCCAAAGCGGGCGAAGAGGTTCGAACTCTCGACATTCAGCTTGGGAAGCTGACGCTCTACCAACTGAGCTACGCCCGCACATAAGTTTATTATCTACAATATCTTATATTCCATAATCCCCGACTTATTGCCAGGAAAAAACCGCATATTGCATATATGTATCTTCCATGAAACTGGAAGATCACACAAAACTATCGCGTCCAAACGACATTATATCGACCGCACGGCGAACCTAAAAGATACCTTGAGACAATTCAAGTAAAATGGACCAACCATGTCATCAAAAGCCAGTCTCGCCGACAGTCAGCTTTCACATTGGCGTCAGCTCAAATCGCAATTCGAAACGGACACAGAATGGAAATCCCATTACGCAATGGTTCGCGCCAAGCGGCAAGTCGTTCGCCCACAGATCGCCGAGTTGCTGGACAATTTTTTGGACGGCAAGATTGCGCTCGAGGATTTTCGGGCAACGTGGGATTCAAAGACACGTGGTGTCTGGAAAAGTTTCGGGCTCGCGGGACTGTCTTCTGCAATGTTTCTAAACCAGTTAGTGAAGCATTTGCCTGATCCCAGCCAGACGACGGAAGAGTTAAAACAGGTTATTCGCGCCCCCGACGACGAGCGGAGTGGCAGAAGTCGTTTGCAGGCATTCGAAGCGTTTCTTGAGGGTCAAATAAAGGATCGCAAGGTTACTCGAAGGATGATACAGACGGCGAGGACCCCATTTTTCATCAGTGCATTTTGGCATATGCAGAACCCCGAGCGATGGCCGATGTTTTATGTTTCGGCGAGAAACGTTTTTGAGAAACATGGCCTCTATATTCCAACGTATTCAGTCGTCGAGGATTACTTCGCGTTCCGAGATGTATATTTGTCCCTAATGTTATCGCTAAAAGCGACTTCGTGGGACGTAGAGCAGATTTGTTTGTTCGAGGACGCAAAGGACAAACCCGTTGAGAAGGTTGTTGAACCCAGTATTGGCGACGAAGAAGAAGGCAAAGAAGATGAAGAGGTAACCAAGAGCGAGGAGTCCGTTGAACCATCGGCCCATGCTCACGCTCAATGGCTTTTAGCAACCCTCGGCAAGACTTTCGGCCTCAAGGTTTGGATTGCACCCAATGACCAAAACAAAGAGTGGAATTCGCAGCGTCTGGGCGACATGAGTATTCCCATTCTACCACCGCTCGGTGTCGGCTTTGAAGATGCGGAAAAGATCGTGCGTCGCATTGATGTCCTTTGGTTGCGAGGATCGAATCAAATCGTCGCGGCTTTTGAGATCGAGCACTCCACGTCCATCTACTCTGGTTTGCTTCGGATGGCTGACCTAACGACGATGTGTGCCAACATCTTGTTTCCGATTTACATCGTAGCTCCCGAAAGCCGCATTCATGAGGTTGAAAGGCAACTTTCACGCCCGTCGTTACAGCGGTTAGGTTTGCATGAGGTATGTGGGGTATTTTCTATCGAAGCGCTAATTGAAAAAGCCGACCACATTAAGATGTGGGCAAAAGACCCCGAAGTAATGAAAAAGCTGGCTACCAAGGTCAAGCCGTTGGAAGCGAAGTGAGAGTGCTTCGTCCCCCAATCGCCCTATTGTATTTACGCGGTTCCGATGATTATGCTTAGGCGCAGCATGGGCACTATCGTATCAGGCATTATTATTGGGGCGGTCGTGGCCATTTTTTCCGAAGTGCTTCGGCATATCCCTCTTATCACAGTCGCAATAAAAAAAAGCCGCAGCTAAAGAGACCGACGCTCTAAATTGTTTATAGCCTTGTGAGACAGGAAGTTAGATTTACAAGATTTTCTGCGCGCAGCGCTTTCTGCAAAACAGTTGCGCCCGACTTTTTGCCAGAATCCCTTTTAATGACAGCGGAAATGCGATTTCGCAATAATACCAACTGAGCTACGCCCGCGAATGCGAAAACTATTCTAACACCGCGGCGCAAATGCCTCAACTTCCCGCCTTGTAGTTAATGATCACTTCAAGAATCCGCCCCTCTCCGAAATGCCCACGGCGTCGCCGTGGGGCTTTCCTCGCCGCGTCTCCCTTAATTCACGCCCCCGCCGAAACCAGCAAATCCGTATCCGTCTGCCGATCGAAAAACCCCGGCTCGCACAAATCCGCGATCGACGGCGTCACGTAATCCGGCCTGAACGCATATTTCATCAGGTCCTGCGGCTGCGTGCCGCCGCTGAGGACGAGCACGGTTTGAAATCCCATCTGCACGCCGCCGAGGATATCGGTTTCCATCGTATCGCCGACCATGACGGTCTGATCGGTTTCGATGCCCAGTTGTTTTCGGGCGGCCTGCATCATCACCGGGCTGGGTTTGCCCGCGCTGAACGCCTTGATGCCGGTGGCCGCTTCCAGCATGGCGACGATCGCGCCGCATCCGGGCCTCGGTCCGTGCGGCGTGGGACAATTGGGATCAAGATTGGTCGCAACCAGCTTCGCGCCCTTGTCGATCATCCGCACGGCCGCTTCGATCATCTCCATCGTAAAAGTCCGCCCTTCGCCCACCACGACATAATCCGGATCGTGATCGACGATCGCATATCCATTTTCGTGCAGCGCGTGCAGCAGCCCGCCTTCGCCAATGACGTACGCCGTTCCGTGCGGCTTCTGCCAGGCGAGAAACCGCGCCGTCGCCATCGCGCAGGTGAAGATGCGATCCTCCCCCACGTCGATATTCATCCGGCGCAGGCGCATCTGCACATCGCGCCGCGTGCGCTGGCTGTTGTTGGTGAGAAAAAGAAACGGCGTTTCGGTCTGCAGCAGATGCCGGATGAATTGATCGGCCCCGGGAATCAGCGAGCTTCCACGATAGATAACACCATCCATGTCGAGCAAAAAACCACGCTTCATAAATACGCCTTGATTGAAAAACAACGTAACGAATCAACTTCGGTAAGAACAAATTCGGGCGGAGAACTACTCCATTCACCGGTGCGTTCACGCAAGACCAGTGCCAGCACTTGCCGCAAACCAAGGAAATCCCCTCATTTCCTGAAGATAATCCCCTCTTTAAAGAGAATCAGGTGCAATATTTACAAAATGATAATCGTCGATGGCAAAAGCCGCGCAGCGCACCGTTGAAAACCTGTGCAATATCGCAAATCCGCGCCGCGAATCTGCGCGTGCTTTCGATCAACGTCGATTTGTTATCCTGCGCAGGCGCAGGATTTATCGCACAGGGCGCAAGAATTACCTGATGATTCCGCCCCATGCGTTGCGGAAGCGGCATTGGTATATTGGAGGGGCCGCGAATCTTTTCAGGGAGCGTCTCCGGTGGAAGAAGGCGAACTGCGTCAAGCGGTGAAGGATCAACTAGGTCTGCGGATCGGCCCGCACATGAGCCGTTATCTGCTCGAAAAATCCGCCGATGCCGCCGCTCCATTCCCCATGATCGGCGCCGATGCCCGCACCGGCATTTCCCGCCGGGAGATGTTCGATTCCCGCCAGTTTCGACCGGAGCTGTCATGATCTACACCGCCAATGCTTACGCCCGCGCTGGAATGGTCGGCAATCCATCCGATGGATATTTTGGGAAAACCCTCTCCTTCGTGATCCGCAATTTCCGCGCGACAGTGCGGCTCTGGGAATCGCCCCATCTGGAAATCGTCCCCGATCGCGGCGATCTCACCAAGTTCAACACCGTCGATGATTTCCTGCGAGATATCCGCCTCAATGGATATTACGGCGGAATGCGACTGATCAAGGCGGCCGTCAAACGCTTCCACGACTATTGCCGGCAAAACGGCCGCGAGCTCCATTCAAAAAATTTCACGGTTGAGTTTGAAACCGATATTCCCCGCCTCGTCGGCCTCTCCGGCAGCAGCGCAATCGTCGTCGCCGCACTCCGCACGCTCATGAAATTCTACGAAGTCGAGATCCCCAAGCCCATGCTCCCCACGCTGACCCTCAGCGTCGAGCGCGACGAGCTGGGCATCTCCGCCGGCATGCAGGACCGAGTCATCCAGACCTATGAGGGAATCGTATTCATGGATTTCGACCGCAAGCTGATGGAATCCCGCGGCTTTGGCGAATACGAGGAACTCAAGCCGGAAAAGATTCCCCCGCTTTATCTCGCCTACGACCCCGACCGCGCCGAAATCAGCGACGTCCCGCACCGAAACCTCCGCGCCCTGTTCAACGGCGGCGACAAAACCGTCGTCGAAGCCATGCAGAAATATCGCGACCTCACCGATCAGGGGCGCGCCGCCCTCATCTCCGGCGACTGGGACGCGCTGCACAAAATCATGAACGCCAACTTCGATCTCCGCCGAACCATCATGCCCATCGCCCCGGAAAATCTCCGGATGATTGAAGCGGCGCGCTCCATCGGCGCCAGCGCGAAATTTGCCGGCAGCGGCGGCGCGATCGTCGGTCTCTATCACAGCGCGCGGCAATATCGCGAGCTCGTCGATGCGCTCGGCGCCGTCCGCTGCTCCGTCGTGCGCCCCATGATCTTCGAAAATTGAAGGCGCGGGATATTGACGCTGGGCAACGGCGCGTTATCTTTTGTTTAACAAAATTTGATTTTCCATTGCGGACCGAAGGTGGTGGCTCCCTTTCGGTCCGTATCTTTTTTTTCATCCCCGTTTGCGCCGAATAAAATCTTTCAGCTGCGCCAGCGAAAAACAATTGATCACATCCGCCGCCGTCGCCCACGCGCGCTGCGCGACATACACGCCGAAAATCATCTGCTCGAAATCGGCCGTGCTGTGCGCATCCGTGTTGATCGAAAGTTTCACACCCGCGCCGATCGCGCCGAAGGCGTTGGCGTCGTTCAGATCCAGCCGGGGAAACGACGCGTTGATCTCCAGCGCCGTCCCGCTCTCGGCGGCCGTCTTGAAAATCCTCGCGAAGTTCAGCGGCAGCCCCTCCCGCCCGAAAATAATCCGCCCGGTCGGATGCCCGATCACGGTCACAAACCGGTTGTCGATCGCCCGCAAAATACGGTCCGTCGCCTTGGCCGAATCCTGTTTCAGCGAGATGTGCGGGCTGGCCACCACAAAATCCAGCTCCTTCAGCACGTCATCCTCAAAATCCAGCCGGCCATCCGCCAGGATATCAACCTCGCACCCCGCCAGCAGCGTAATTCCCTTCATTTTCCCCGAGATTTTCCGTATTTCCGCCGCATGCTTGAGCAGCCGGTCCGCCGTCAAACCATTAGCGATTACCTGCGATTTGGAATGGTCCGTCACCCCCAGGAATTCATATCCCAGCTCCTTCGCCGCCAGCGCCATTTCCTCGATCGTCCCCTGTCCATCAGACGCCGTCGTGTGCGAATGCAGATCCCCGCGGATGTCTTCCAGCCGCACGATCTTCGGCAGCTTGCCCGCCAGTGCGGCCTCGATCTCGCCGCGATCCTCCCGCAGCACCGGCTCCATCACCGGCATCCCCAGCGCCTTATAAATCTCCTGCTCGGTTTTGCCGGCGACCGGCTTGGCGGCGGGGGGGAACCCCGGCTTCTTCTCCGATTTGTCGTACTCCTCCAGCTTGTAAAGCCCCCATTCATTCAGCGTCATCTTCTTCTGCTGCGCCAGCCCCCGCAGTTTGGTGTTGTGCTCTTTCGACCCCGTGAAATATTGCAGCGCCGCGCCGAAATTATCCGCCGGCACGATCCGCAGATCGACCTGCAATCCCTGTTTGGTGAGAATGCTCGCCTTCGTCTGCCCCTGCCCGAGGATCCGCTGCACCAGCGGCAGCTTCACGAACGCCGCGGAAACCGCCTCGCCCGCTTTCGGATCATTCAGCGAGCAGACCAGGTCGATATCCCCGATCGTCTCCCGCCGCCGCCGAAGGCTTCCCGCAACCTCCGCATTTTTCACCGCCGGCAATTTCTTCAGCGATTCCAGCAGCGATTGCCCGATCTCCACCGCATCCACGATCCCCATGCGCCCCTTGGCCTGCGCCCGAAGCTCGATGCCCAGCTTGATCGCCTCGATTTTTTTGTCGCCGATGCCTTTCAGGCCGTCTAGCTTTCCGCTGCCGATCGCCGCGACCAGTTCTTCCAGCGTCGTGATGTTCCGCTCTTTCCACAGCAGCGCGATCGTCTTGGGTCCCAGCCCGGGAATTTCCAGCATCGGAATGAGCCCGGCCGGAACGCTTGCCGCCACTTCCTCAAAATCCGTGCTTTTGCCGGTCTTGATAAACTGCTCGATGATCCGCTGGCTCGACGGTCCGATTCCTTCCAGCTCCTTGAGCTTTCCCTCTCGGCACATTTCCTCCAGGTCGAGCGTCATATCCTTCAAAATCCGCGACACCTTCGAAAACGCGATCGCCTTGAACGCGCTTTCCCCCTTGATATCCATCAGGGCCGCCATCGTGCGGAACAGATCGGAGAGTTCGGAGCAGAGGGACATGTCCTTAAGGATATCGCAAATTGCGCGA
>Ga0302326_10004979_pt1 | contig 30473 bp, 27 predicted proteins | sample Palsa_T0_3_FD_202264 | JGI IMG/M metagenome (GOLD analysis project Ga0302326, IMG submission 202264) | Peat permafrost microbial communities from Stordalen Mire near Abisko, Sweden - Palsa_T0_3 | ecosystem: Environmental > Terrestrial > Soil > Palsa > Peat permafrost | place: Sweden: Abisko... | reverse complement strand
CCGCCGTCAGGGACGCGTATCCGGACGTCGTGATCAGCGTGGACACCTGGCGGCACGAGGTGGGCCGCCAGGCCTGCGCCGCGGGCGCCGACCTGCTCAACGACACCTGGGGCGGCTGGGATCCCCGGCTGGCCGAGGTGGCGGCCGAGTCCGGCGCGGGCGTCGTCTGCTCCCATGCCGGCCGGCTGCCGCCGCGGACCCGCCCGTTCCGGGCGGCTTACCGCGACGTGGTAGAAGATGTGCTGAACGTGACGCTGTCGCTGGCGTCCCGCGCGCTGGAGGTAGGCGTGGAACAGGACCGGATTCTGATCGATCCGGCGCATGACTTCGGCAAGAACACCTGGCACTCCTTGGAGGTCACCCGGCGGCTGGCCGAGCTGGCCGCCACCGGCTGGCCGGTCCTGGTTTCGGTGTCGAACAAGGACTTCGTGGGCGAGACGATCGACGCCGCGGTCGAGGACCGGCTCGCCGGGACCCTCGCGGCCACGACGGTCTGCGCCTGGCTGGGAGCCCGCGTGTTCCGGGCCCACCACGTGCGAGAGAACCGCCAGGTGCTCGGCATGGTGTCGGCCATCCGGGGCGATATCCCGCCCGCCCGCACGGTCAGGGGACTGGCCTAGTCCGTGAACCGAATCTCGCAGGCAGGACCGCGCCGGTGATCACGAGTGCGGCCCTGTGCCCATCGCCCCCGCTGCTGTATCCCGGAATTACCGGCCGCCAGACCGTCGTGCCCGAGCTCCGGGCGGCGTGCGCTGAGGCGGTCAGACGACTGGTCCGCGGCGAACCTGAGGTGATCGTCGTCGTCGGGCCGGCCGGCACCACCAGAACCTGGGCACCCGCCAGCCGGCTGGATCCCTCGCAGTTCGCGCCCGCGATGGCGAGCACGGGGATACCATCGCTGCCGCTGTCGCTCGGCCTCGGCGCCATGCTCCTGGACGAGGCGCAATACCGTGGGCGGCGCAGACTTCAGGCGATCGGCCAGGACGAGCCCCCCAGTACCTGCGTCGGACTGGGTGCCGAGCTCGGGATGTCAGAGGCCAGGACCGCGCTGCTCGTCATGGGCGATGGCAGCGCCCGCCGGACCCTGAAGGCACCCGGCTACCTGGACCCCAGAGCCGCGGCCCTCGACTCGGTGGTCGAGAACGCGATACGCACAGGCGATCTGGACGCACTGCAGCAACTGGACCCGATCCTGGCACGCGAGCTGATGGTCACCGGGCGGCCCGCCTGGCAGGTGCTGTCTGGCGCCTGGCATTCCTCCCGGCCAAGGACCGAGATCCTCTACAGCGATGCCCCCTTCGGAGTTGCCTACCTAGTAGCCCAGTTCCAGCGCGAGGGTCAGGACGAGCGAGGTTTTCCGGCTCCCTGCCTCGGATCGGCATCACGCTTGCCAGTGAGTTTCCCCGGCGCGGGACATGGCGATCAGGGGGACGACGGACCGGGCTGACATTTGTGCCAGCGCGAGGACAAGCTCGGCGATGTCGGCCGGCGGGATCATCTGGTCGGGGCCGATGCTGTCGTGCACCCAGGCGCTCATCTCGGTGTCGACGTAGCCGGGCGCGATCGCGGTCGCGATCACACCCGCCGAAGACTCCTCGGCATTCACCGACTGGCACAGCGAGATCAGCGCGGCCTTGGCGGCACCGTAAGCAGCCAGGCCGGGCTCAGCGACGATGCCGAGGATCGAGGCGATCGCCACGACCCGTGAACCATGGGCGGGCCGGGCTGCCGCGGCCCGGCGAAGCGCGGGCAGGCACTCCTGCACCAGGGCAAAGGGTGCGCGAACGTTGACGGTCATCTGCCGGTCGAAGCGCCGCATCGGGTACTCGGCGATGCGACCGCTGGTCCCAGTCCCCGCAGACAGGACAAGCAGGTCCAGCGAGCCGAACCGGTCGGCGTGACTGCGCGCCAGGGCCCGGATGTCTGCTTCGCGGCCCATGTCGGCCGGCACGACCTGGGGCTCGGCACCACTGCCAGCCAGGTCACCGGCCAGCTTGCCCAGTGCGGCCTCGTCCCGGCCGCTGAGCGTCAGGCGGTAACCGGCGTGCGCGAGCCGTCCGGCGATCGCGCGCCCTATTCCGCCGGTGGCTCCGGTGATCATCGCGCTCGGCGCAACCTCGCCGCCATGCCCGGGCGCGGTCAAGCCCAGGCCCGCTGGATCCTGGCCACTGCCCGGCGGGCGATCGCCGCGCGGTGCGCCTCCGATGGGCCGTCGTAAATCCGGAATGCCCGGACATCGGCATAGATACGGCTGATGACCGACTCCTCCAGCGGCGCGCCGAAAAGCTCCAGGCCGTTGGACAGTGGCACCCAAGCCTCCCGGGCCCGATCATTCTACTACCCGACTTGCCAGACGGTTAGTAAGTATTCCTTGAGGCTATCCTTGCGTTAACCTGGTCTGAAAAGCAAGACTGATGTCCAAACTACTGAACGCTGAAGTTAGGTTCGCCCGACTGGCCGGACGGTAACAAGCATGTGGTGAGCCTGCGAACGGGCCCTGATGACGTGCGGGAGGATCTCATGATCAGCGCGGCCAATCACGTGCCGCTGAGTCCGCTCAGCTTCCTGGCCCGGGCGCGGCGCGCCTTCCCGGACAAGGTCGCGGTGGTCGACGCCGACGAGACGCCGGTCAGCTACGCCGAGCTGGGCCGCGATTGTGACGCGCTGGCGGGCGCGCTGCGGGCCGACGGGATCCAGCCGGGCGACCGGGTGGCGGTGCTGGACCTGAACTCCCGCTGGCTTTTGGCCGCCCACTTCGCGGTGCCCGGTGCGGGCGCGGCGCTGGTCGCGCTGAACACGCGGCTGGCCGCCAGTGAGTACCGGGACATCCTGGCCCACTCCCGGGCCACGATCCTGCTCGTATCCGGCGACCTGCTGCCCCGGCTGGACGTGCGCACGGCCGCGGAGTTGCCGGCCGGACGGGTGGTGCTGCTTCCCGGCAGCCCCGCGGCGGCGCTGCCCGGCGCCACCACCTATGGCGACTGGCTCGTGGGCCAGGACGGCCAGGGCCTCATGCTGCCCGCCGACGAGGACGCCATGATTGCGGTGAACTACACCAGCGGGACGACCGGACGCCCGAAGGGCGTCATCTACACCCACCGCGGCGCCTACCTCAACGCGGTCAGCGTCGCGCTGGAGTTCGAGCTGTCCGCGGCCAGCTGCCTGCTGTGGACCCTGCCGATGTTCCATTGCAACGGCTGGTCGATGATCTGGGGCGCGACCGCCGTCGGCGCCACCCACGTCTGCCTGGGCTCCTTCGATCCGCAGCGGGCGCTCGACCTGGCCGAGCGCTACCCGGTCTCGCACCTGTGCGGCGCGCCGGTCGTGCTCAGCGAGCTCGCGCGGGCCGGGGCGCAGCGCGGCTTCACCGCCGGACGCCGGCTGCGAGCCGCGGTGGGCGGTGCTCCGCCGACCAAGGAGACGATCGCCGCGGTGCAAAAGATGGGCATCACGGTGACGCACCTATACGGCCTGACCGAAACCTACGGCCCGTCGCTGGTCTGTGAATACCAGCAGGGCTGGACCGATCTGCCAGCGGCCGACCTCGCCGGGCGGCTCAGTAGGCAGGGAGTACCCGCGATCTCCGTCGCCGACGTCCAGATCGCCGACGACGAGCTGCGGCCGCTCCCGGCCGACGGCGCGAGCACCGGCGAGATCGTGATCCGGTCCAACACGGTCGCCGCCGGATACCTCGACGACGACGCGGCCACCGCCGAGGCGTTCCGCGGCGGCTGGTTCCACACCGGTGACCTGGGAGTCATGCACCCCGACGGCTACATCGAGCTGACTGACCGCAGCAAGGACCTCATCATCAGCGGCGGGGAGAACATCGCCTCGGTCGAGGTGGAAAAAGCGCTCGCCGCCCACCCCGACGTGATCGAGGCCGCAGTGGTGGCACGGCCCGACCCACGCTGGGGCGAGCGGCCCGTCGCCTTCGTTACCACTGAACGGGCCGACCTCAGCGAACGGGAGCTCACCGAGTTCGTCCGCGAGCGGCTAGCGCACTTCAAGGCACCGGACCAGGTGTACTTCCAGACCCTCCCGAAAACCTCGACCGGAAAGATCCAGAAGAACGTGCTCCGCGAACGTGCCCGGGACCTTGTCCATGATCAGGCCCAGTCGGATGCTGGCCCGGCCGGCGAACGGTAAAGGGGTGATGGCGACGGACAGCGCGGTTCCCGGTATCGATATAGCCGGGCTGGAACGGTACCTGCCCACCGTGCTGGCGGACTACGATCCCGCAGCCGGCCTGACGGCCCGCTTGCTGACAGGCGGCCGGTCGAACCTGACCTGCCTGCTCACGCAGCCGCCCGGGCGGCAATGGGTGCTGCGCCGGCCGCCGCTCGGCCACCTCACGCCCACCGCGCACGACATGGGCCGCGAGTTCCGCACCCTGTCCTGGCTGGACGGCACCGGGTTCCCGGCACCGAAACCACGGGCGCTGTGCACCGACCAGAACGTGATCGGTGTGACGTTCCTCCTCTACGATTACGTCCCCGGCCGCATCATCAGCGACGCCGAGACGGCGCGCAGCCTGTCCGACGCCGAGGCCAGCCAGCTCAGCGGCGAACTCGTCCGGACCCTGGCGCAGTTGCACGCTATCCCCGCGCCGGCGCCCGAGCCGGGCCGCTCGCGCAGCTCGATCGGCTACCTCAACCGCCAGCTCACCCGCTGGACCGGCCAGTGGCAGCGCAACCAGACACGCGAGCTGCCTGCCTTCGGCCAGCTGGCCCGCTGGCTGACCGAAGAGATGAGCCGCCTGACCGCGGATTACCCGTCCACCTTCGTCCACGGCGACTACCGCTTGGACAACCTGATCCTGGACCCCGCAACATTCGAGATCCGCGCGGTCCTGGACTGGGAAATGTCCACCTTCGGGGATCCGCTGATGGACCTGGCCCTGCTGCTCGCCTACTGGGAGCAGCCCGGCGACGTGCTCAGGCAGCGCGTCGACGTGGCCAGGAACCTGACCGTCGCACCAGGTTTCTGGTCGCGCGACCAGCTACTGGGCGACTATCTCGCAGTCACCCGCGTACCTGATGAGCACCTGACCGCGTGCCTGGGACTGACCTGCCTGAAGCTGGCCACCATCATGGAAGGCATCCACCACCGGCATCAAGCCGGGCAGGCCCTCGATGACCTGTCCGCCGGACTGGCGGACGCCGCGCCAGCTCTGCTCGAGATGGGCCTGCTGGTGGCGGCGGGCAAGGGGCTAGCCGGACTCGCTAGTTAATCTGCGCCAGCTGGCAGACGAGCACCCAGAAGTGAGGCAGCAGATGAGAGCCCCGCCCGTCACCTCGGCGCGCCGAGCGATGTCAACGGCGCAGCGCCGACATCAGATAGTCGAATCCGCCGCGATTCTGTTCGACGCCCAGGGTTACGGGAACACGAGCATGGAAGACGTCGCGCTCTCGGTCTCCATAGCGAAGCCCACGCTTTATCACTATTTCCGGAGCAAAGAAGAGATCCTCCGGTCGATCCACGAGGAATTCATCCAGCTGCTCACCGAGAAATACCTGCAGCGGGTCAGCAGCGGCGCGGAACCAGATGAGCTGGTGCTGGGCGCCATGAAGGACATACTGTCCCTCATGGTCACCCACCGTGGCTACGTCCGCGTCTTCTTTGAGCACCACCGGGAACTGCCGCCAGAGGCCAAGCGCTACGTGACCGCGCAGCGTGACGCCTACGAGTCGCTCGTGCAATCAGCCATCAGCGCCGGCCAGGCCCGCGGGATTTTCGCCGATGACGCCGATACCAGGCTGATCACGCTCGCCCTGTTCGGCATGTGCAACTGGGCATACCAGTGGTTCGACGCGCACGGGCGGTACACGGCAGACGAGATCGCGGAAACGTACTGGCGGCTTCTCCGCCACGGCATCCAGCCCCAGCCAGCCGCTGCGCACTAATCCCCCTACGTGGACAAGCCTTGCATTACTGCAGGTCGAAGTCGATTTGATGGATCGTCCGGGATTTCGCCTCCGGCGCGAGGCTAACCCCGAGGCCAAGCCCAGAATTGGCAGTCAGCTCGCCGTTTACCACAACGGGGCCGCCCGAAAACGCGCCGTGCATCCACGGCACAATCTCTACCGCAGGGACGTTCACAGCATTACCCAGCAACGGCGCAGCGATCTCGCCAAAGGTGTGACACGTGACAGCCATACATGCGAGGTTGCACGCGTTCACGATGCTGTCGAATGCAGAAACTCCGCCCACCTTCTGCGGATTCACGGTGAGCACATCTGCAGCGCGCCGTTCGATGATCTCGGCTAGCGTCGCCGTGTCGTAGTAGCTCTCGCCCGTGGCGATCGGAACGTCGACCCGATCGCGTAGCCAGGCGAGCCCGGCCAGGTCGTGCGCTGGGAGTGGCTCTTCGACCCAGACGAGGTCATAACGCCGCCAACGCTCAAGTAGCCGCGCCGCCGACTTCGCTGTCCACGTCTGGTTTGCATCAATGAGTAGCCGGCAGCCGTCGCCCGCAGCCTCGTGGGCTGCGGCAAGGCGCAATTCATCACGCTTCTCGTCGCCACCCACCTTGATTTTCACCAGGTGGTAGCCCTGCGCAAGCGCAGAACGCACATCCACCGCGACCTCGTAGGGCGAGCTCGAGACGGAGCCGCAGGTAACATAGGCAGGGTAGCGTCGATCGGCGACCCGACCGAAATAGTTGCTCCAGTCCCGCTTGGCAGCTCGCACGATCAAGTCCCACAGGGCTGTCTCAATAGCTGCCGCACAAGAGATACCGATACCCGGGTAGCCGGTCAGCGAAAGCATCGTGCGCAGCGTGGCCCGCACTGAGGACGGCGCGGGCGTTGGCTTCGAACGAAAACACTTGGTAGTAAGCTGGGCCATCAGGTTCGCCATCGGCAGTGCATGCTCAGCGTCGAAGGTAAAGCAAAAGCCAAGGCCCGACTCGTCCTCCGCAAACAATTCGCAGACGATATAAACGGTCTCGCTGATCTTGATCCAATCGATCGCGAACGGAGGCTCGCACGGCTGCCGGACGACACTCACACGCGCCGAAGATACGTCCACGAACTCCGGTTGCGTGAGCCGAGCCGGCCCGCTCTCGGTCATGTGGCGGCCCGCAGCTTTCCGGCTTGCTCGCCAGCTACAGATGACAGGGACCGCCGGGTGCCGACGAGTCCCAGTCGCGAGACACCGAGTGCAGCGAGTTCACTCGGAAGTTGGTCGATCGCTCCGGTACCACAGGCGAACACTTGCCGGGGCTGGTCGTAACGGAACATGGTGGCTCGTCCCGTCTCAGCCGTCGGTGCGGAAGCGGGCGACCTGCTCCGCGTCCAGCGTGAATCCGAATCCGGGGCCGTCGGGGACCCGGAGAACGCCATCCTTGACGACCGGAGGCTCGGCAAGCAGGTCTCCGCGTAGGTTGAGGAAGTAGCCCAGCTCGGTCGGGTTGACAGCAGTGGCCGGATCAGCGGCTGCAAATGCGGCGGAGATGAAGGTGCCGATACCGCTCTCCCCTTGGGTGCCGAGGATCAGCGGGGCGCCGACGGCGGCGCAAAACTCGCGGATGCGGATGGAGGCTCGGATACCGGTTCGGGGTGGTTTGACACTGATCATCGCGCAGCGTCGTGCAAGTACTTCGGTGACGACTTCGCGGACCGTCGTGCAGCTCTCGTCGCCGAGTATCGGGATGGGCGAGCGTGCCGCGACGTCGGCACGGCCGAGCACGTCTCCGATGGAACACGGCTCCTCGATCCAGGCCAGGTCGTATTCTGCGGTTCGGCGCAGGAATGACAACGCGTCACGGGCGGTGTATCCAAGGTTTGCATCGACGTAGATGAGAGCTTCGGGCAGGTCGCCGCGCAGGGCGCGGACTATGCGGACGTCCTTCTCGATATCCATCCCGACCTTGACTTTGAAGCTGCGGATACCGTAGTCAGCGACGAGCTGCGCGGCCTCGTTCCGGACCGTGTCCACCTCACCGAACCCGAGGCTCCCAGTGACGGTCATCGTGTCGGCGTAGCCGCCCAACAGGCGATGGCAGGACTGCCCAAGCGACTTGCCGATCGCGTCAAACATTGCGAGTTCAACAGCGCTGCGGGCGGTCACGTTTCCCACCAAGTGCCGTAGCCGCATGTCCAGCACCGCGGTGTCACGTACGTCCAATCCGATGGCTGCGGCGCTGATCTCGGTCATGATGATGTGCTCGATCGAGACCGTAGTCTCGCCGTACACCATGAGACGGGGGATTGCCTCAGCGACCCCAACGACCCCACCGGCCGTCTCCACCTCGACGAGCACGTGCTCGGCGTGCGTCAGCCGACCCGTCGAGAACCTGACTTCGTGGGCGTACGGAATGCAGAACGGCGTAGTCCGGATGGCAGTGATTGTCGTTTCGGCCATCGGCCCTCCTATCCAACGGCAACTGGTGAAGGTCGGCTCAGCCCTTGCGGATGAGGTCGGCTGCCCGCTCCGCGATCATGATGCTCGGGGCGTTGGTATTCCCGCTCGTCACCGTCGGCATGATCGACGCGTCGACCACCCGCAAGCCATCCACCCCTCGCACCCGAAGCTGGGGGTCGGTCACGGCCAGCTCGTCGACGCCCATCCGGCACGTCCCGGACGCGTGCGAACCCTTGACCGCGAAGGCCCGCAGGAACATCTCCCACTCGGTGTCGGTCTGGACATCCAGTCCGGGCGCCATCTCGCCGTCCACGACATCCCGCAGCTTGGGCGCCTCGAACACCCGCCGGGCCAAGCGGCACGCCTCGGTGAGCGCGGCCAAGTCCGCCGGGTCACCGAGCAGTTCGTGGCGGATGACCGGCTTGTCGCCCGGCTCGGCCGAGCGCAGCGATACCGTTCCCCGGCCGCGCGGATGCAGCACCGCAGGATAGACCGAGACCGCCGAACCGCGATAGATCCGAGCCGCGTGTACGTCGTGCGCGAACTGGGTGGCGTCCCCTGAGGTGTGTGTCGTACCGGCGTCCACGGCAAAGCATGCGAACATCAGCTGGAACTCCGACCAGGTGGCCGACTCGCCGAAACGGTCGAACACGACGGCGTGACAGAACGGCGAGGTCAGCCCGCCACGGCGGCGAAGGATGAAGTCCAATCCGTGTCGGGCGGCCCGGACGGGAGTCAGATCGCGATTGAGGCTCGGTTCGGTGATGCGGTACTTGAGGATCGCGTATGGGTGCTCCATGAGATTCTCACCGACACCCGGCCGGTCGGCCACCACGTCGACACCCACCGCACGCAGCGCATCGGCCGGCCCGACCCCGGAAACCATCAGCAGCTTGGGCGATCCGATCGCGCCGGCGCAGACGAGGACCTCACGCTCGGCTTCTACGCGCGTCACCTTACCGACGCTCACGTACTCCACGCCGGTCGCCCGTCCGTCGGCGAACAGGATCCTGGTCACCTCGCTGCGCAGCCGGACAGTGAGATTCGGGCGACGGTGCGCGGGCCGCAGATAGGCGGTCGAGGTGCTGTCCCGCAACCCCCGCCGACCTGATGACTGAGCCCACGAGACGCCGGCCTGCTCCGCACCGTTGTAGTCGGCGTTGTAGGCGAATCCGGCCTGCTGCGCCGCCTCGACGAAACGCGCGCTGACCGGATGGGACAGGCGTAGCCCGGTCACGCCCTGGGGACCGTTCCCGCCGCGATACGAGTCAGGCCCACCCGAGTAGGTCTCGGACCGTTTGAAGTACGGCAGGACGCTGTCGAAGTCCCACCCGTCGCAGCCGTCCGCAGCCCAATGGTCGAAGTCACCGCGGCATCCCCGAACCCAGAGCATGGCGTTGATAGAGCTGCCGCCCCCGATGACCTTGCCGGCGTTCCACACGTTCTTCACGCCGTTGCGCGAACCGTCCGGCTCGGCAAGGTAGCCCCAGTCGTACTTCGGACCGAGCAGCCGTAGCGCCGCCGGGACCCGCACCGGTATCGACCTGTCCGAGCCGCCGGCCTCGAGCAGCAGCACGCGTACGTGCGGATCCTCGCTCAGGCGGTTGGCCAGTACACATCCGGCCGCACCGCCGCCCAGGATGACGTAGTCCCAGCTCATGGGGCGTCCAGTCCCTTTGCGACGGCTCGCAGCCACGAACCGTCCAGTGCCGTCGGCGTGAGGACGAACCCATACACGTCGGTTGCGTTGCGCCAGCAGACCTTGTCGATCGTGTCCGGCGACAGCCCGGCGAACTGGCGGCGGAACGTCGCCTGGGTGTCGGGCCAGGACGAGTCGGCGTGCGGGTAGTCGCATTCGACCAGCACGCGGTCGGCGCCGATCGCGTCGAGCTGAGCGAATCCCGCCGTGTCGTCGAGCGCGCAGAACCAGAAGTTCCGCTCGAGCACATCCACCGGATGCAGGGGTTCCTCGATCCAGCCGCCGGTGTACTCGCGGTACCGGAAGCAGTGGTTGATGCGGTCTGTGAGTGACGGGACCCACCCGATCCCGCCCTCGGACATGACGATCTTGATATCGGGAAACCGGACCGGGATCTTGGAGAACAGCCAGTCGGTAGTGGTCATGATCGCGCCGGCGAAGAACAGCGTCGTGGCCACCTCGGCCGGGGCGTCCGGAGTCGTCGTCGTGATTTCAGACGCCGATCCCACGTGCAGCGACACTGGCGTCCCGGTCTCCGCGCACGCCGCCATTACCGGGTCCCAGTAGCCCGAGTGAATGCTCGGCAACCCCAGCTTGGCCGGATTCTCGGGAAAGGACAACGACTTGAATCCGCGGGCGGCATTGCGCCGGATTTCCTCGGCCGCCAGAACGGGATCGCGCAACCAGGTGACCTGCTGTGGGATGAAGCGATCCGGATAAGCCCCGCACCACGCCTCGAGGTGCCAGTCGTTCCAGGCCCGCATCGCGGCCAGGCCCAGCTCGGGATCCTCGGTCTCAGCGAATCGGGCGCCCGCGAACCCGGCCACCTTGGACGGGAAGCAGACCGACGCCCAGATACCGCCGAGGTCCATGTCGGCCACCCGGGCCTGGACGTCGTAGGCGCCCTTCCGCATGTGGTCGAACCGGCTCGGCTCGGTGCTGTATTCTCTCGGCGGCCGGCCGACCACGGCGTTGGTACCCGAGTTGGGGATGACGCGGTCCTCGAAGAGCCAGACCTGACTGCCGTCGGGCTGCTCGATCACCCGCGGTCCGGACTCGGCGTACTTGCCGGGCATCCGGCCGTCGAACGTGTCGGGCGGCTCGACCAGATGATCGTCTACGGAAACCAGCACGAACTCGCGCGGTCTGGCCTCCGGTTCAGGCAAGAACGTCACCGGACCGACGTTTGCCCCGTGCTTTCCGATCGCGAGATCGTCGATCGAGCGCATCTGTGCCCCGCTTCCTAGAAGTTCCGGCCGAAGAATGACAGCTTGTCGGGGTCGATCTCGATGCCGAATCCGTGGCCTTCCGGGACCGACATCCAGCCGTCCTCGATCGTCGGGTCCTGGGCACACACCGAACCCTCGAGGATCAGCATGTAGGCCAGCTCGGACGGGTGGCGGGCCGTCACGGCCGAAGCTGCACCGAAACTCACCGCGGTCAGCGAGCCGATCGCGCTGTCGCCCTGGCTGCCGACCACGGGTGACGCGCCGGCCGTGGCGCAGAAGTCACGGATGGCCAGCGAATCCACCAGCCCGGTGCGGGCCAGCTTGATGCTCACGAACGAGCTCCGGCCGGCGCCGACCTCGACCGCGACCTCGCGCGGCGTCATGCAGGACTCATCGCCGAGGAACGGCGTGACCATGCAGGCCCGGGCGAGGTCGGACTTGGCCGCCAGGTGCTCCAAGCCGCAGGGCTCCTCGATCCAGGACAGACCCAGGTCGCCGGTCCGGCTGAGGAACTCGAAGGCGTCGCTGGGCTGATAGGCCATGTTGGCGTCCGGGCAGATCACCGCATCCGGCAACTCCCGGCGCAACGTCTTAATCAACTCGATGTCGCGGGCGAGGTCGTGCCCAACCTTGACCTTGAACGAGCTGATCCCGTGCGAGGCAGCCACCGCGAGCGCACCTTTGACCGTGGTCGACATATCCGCCAGGCCGAGGATGAAGGTGGCCCGCATCCGGTCGGTGTAGCCGCCCAGCAGCGAATGACACGAGATGCCGAGAGACTTGGCGAAACAGTCGAACGCGGCTAGCTCGATCGAGCTGCGGGCCACCGGATTGCCCTTCACGGTCTGCAGCACGGCATGCAGCTTCTCGATCTCGCCGACCGAGACCCCCCGGACCTGTGGCGCGAGCACGTCCTCGATGATCGTGCGAACACTCGTCATCGTCTCGCCATAGATCATGGGCCGCGGGATTGCCTCGGACCATCCGATCGCGCCGTCCTCGGTCACCACCTCGACGAGGATGTGCTCGGCCTCAGTCAGGTAGCCCTGAGCGAACTTCACCGGCGTGCTCAGCGGTATGGCGAATGGCGTCAGCCTGACTTCCTCGATCTGCATTGTGTCTCCCCTCTCGATCGCCGACTCGCAGCGGCCCTGACCGACGCGGCGCCCGGATCCGCTCAACCCTCCTTAGACGGCGCTTGCTCGCTCGCCCGCAAGGGCGAATCGGCGCTCAGCACGTCGGCGAACAGATCGCCAGGTGGCTCGGGATGCCGGTACAGCCTGCTGGCGTTCCCATAGGCGATGCTGCGGATCGCCGATGGGTCGAGGTGTCCGAGGCAGCGGCGGAACACCTGCTGCGAGTCGGGCCAGGTGCTGTCCGAATGCGGGTAGTCGACCTCCATCATCACCCGGTCCACCCCGATGAGGTCGATATTCTGGAATGCGGACGGATCGTCGATCGACGTGAACCAGAAGTTGCGTTCGATCAGCTCCACCGGATGCGGGTCCTCGGGTCGCCACCAGATATAGGAGTCGCGCCGCGCGTAGATGCGGTCGAGGCGCTCCTTGACCATTGGCAGCCAGGAGACACCCGCCTCGGACGGAACGATCTTGATCTCGGGGAAGTTCGTCGGGATTCTCGCGAAGATCCAGTCTGTGACGGCCTCGATCCCGCTGACCGGGAAAAGGGCGCTCGCGGCCGGATCGGGTGTCTGCTTCGACGGCAGATTGAGCCTGCCCGATGACCCCACGTGAAGGTTGATCACCGTCGAGGTCTCCTCGCAGGCCCGCAGGAAGGGTTCCCACTCCCCCGAGTACAGGCTGGCGAAGCCCATGACTTCCGGGTTCTCCGGGAAGCTCACGGAGCGGAAACCCCGCTCGGCGTTGCGGCGGATCTCTGCCGCCGCCTCGACCGGATCGCGCAGCCAGGGCAGCTGGCATGAGATGAACCGGTCGGGCGCCGCACCGCACCACTGTTCGAGAACCCAGGTGTTGTACGTGCGGACGCACGCGAGGGCGAGCTCGGGGTCACGGATCCCGGACAGTCGCCGGCCGGCGAAACCCCAGGGCATGGACGGGAAGCACAGCGATGCCCAGACTCCGTTGAGGTCCATGTCGGCCAGGCGTCGCGCCGGGTCGTAGACGCCTGGGCGCATCTCCTCAAACTTGAGCGCGAGCTGCTGATACTCAGTCATCGGCCGGCCCGAAGCCGCGTTCGCTCCGATGATCGGGATGATGTCGTCCTCGATCAGCCAGACCGGACGGCCCTCGTAGTCGACGATCTTGGGCGCCTGGTCGGCGAACCTCGCCGGGATGCCGTCGAAGAGCGTGGGCGGCTCCATCGCGTGGTCGTCCACGGAGATGACCGGGCACCAGACCTCGCGTGGGGCGGGATCGTCCAGCAGGGTCAGTGGTTTGTCCGGCAGGGAGATCCCTCGCTCGGCGAAGAACCGCACCAACGGGTCGGCCGAGTCAATCGTCACGGCGCGCCTCGCTTCCTGCCGAGCCCCGGATCGAACACATCAGCTCACTGCCTTGAACGCTGACCCGTCCCACTGCACGAGGATCCAGTTGTTGGCCACGTTGTACGGGCCGCCCTGGAACTCGATCTGACCGGCGACCGTGCTCACCGTCAGGTTGGCCAGCGCATCACGGATCTTCGAACTTTCCGTCGAGTTCGCGTTCTTGATCGCCTGCGTGACGACCTGCATGCCGGCGTAACCGAATGCCGAGTACTCGTTGGGCGCCGTTTTGTACGCGGTGGTGTAGGCAGTGTCGAAGTTGTCGATAGCGGCGCGCGGTGTTCCGGGCAGGTAGGACGTCCACGTGTAGGAGCCCGTCGATGCGGTACCGGCGAGCTGGAAGATGCTCGGCGTCGCAATGGTCTGTCCGCCCACGAACGGCGCCTGGACACCGACGTTGCGCATGTCCTTCATGATCGCCGAGGCGTTGGCGCCGATCAGGCCGTCCCAGATCATGTCCGGGTTGGAGCTCTTGATCTGGTCGATCTGGGTGGTCAGGTCGGTCGCGGTGGTGGCCGCGGTCGTCGCAGCCACAACCGTGAAGCCGACCTGCGATGCGATCGACTTGATGGCAGTAGCCTCGGCCACGGGGAACGCGTTGCTGCTGTCGTTGATCAGGGCGAGCCGCTTGAACGGGTGCGACTTTATTAGCTGCTGGAATAGCGCGAGGATGCCGTTGGTCTCGGTAGAGGCCGCGTGGAACGTGTAGTCGTTGAGCTGCCCGGCGGCGAACTTGTCGAAGGATGAATCCGCGATCACCGGGATCTTGAGCGACTCGGCCAGCGGGGCCAGCGAGAGGAGCTCGCCCGAGGTACCGCAGAGGACCACCGCGGCGTCACCTGACATGCCGCGGAAGAGGGTGGCCGCCTGGGTCGGCGAACTCGTCGTGTCCTGCACGTTGAGCACGATCTTCTTGCCGTTGATGCCGCCGCTTGCGTTGATCTGGGCGGCGGCGAGGCGGGTGCCGTTGAGCTGCGGCAGGCCGTACGCGGATACCGCGCCGGTCTCGTCGGCCAACACTCCGATCTGGATCGTCCCGCCGGTGCTGGCGCTGGCGCCTCCACCGCTCGCGGAAGGACTGGAACTCGATGAGCTGCTGCAGGCGCTCACCGCAAGGATCCCGGCAGCTGCGATAGCCAGGACGGACGCTCTTCGCTTGACGCTCATATGATGAATACCTCGTTCGACTAGTGGTGAGCATGAACAGGGTGAAAGGGACGGACACCGCGTGGCGTCCGGTGCGATTACTACCGATCGGGGCCGGCTAGCGGAACCGGGCCGGCTCGGCTCATTCGGTTGGTGCGCGACTCCTTCGACCAGGCCAGCGGGCCCTTGAGAACGCCGATGTCGGCGGGCCGCGCAACCCTCGGCGCCGCGTGTCAACCAGGCGCGTTGAGTGTCGGCCCAGCAGGCCGCCCGGGCGCACGACGAGGACGACGATCAGGACGGCGCCGTTGATGAGCAGCTGCGCGGGTTCGCCGAGGCCGCTCTGCAGTTCGATCTCGGTCATGGCGAGCGCGACGACAATCGGTCCGATGTTGCTGAACGCTCCACCGACGACGGCGTAGATCAACCAGGTCAGTGAGGTGTCGATCGCCAGGTCGCTCGGCTGGACGAGGCCGGCCGAGAACGCATTAAGCACACCCGCGATCCCCGCCGCCGCTCCGCTAATCGCCATCATGGCCAGGTAGCTCGACGTCGGCCGGCTACCGACACTGGCCAGCACGTCCCGGCTGTTGGCCAGCAGCGGCAGCTGGATACTCAGCCGGGTCTTGTACACGACCATTCCGAGCACGATCACCACGGCCAGGGCGACGATGCCCTGGTCCAGGCCCACCCGAAGCGGCAAGCCGGTCAGGCCGATGTCCGCCCCGAGCGCTTGGATGCCACTGATGGAGGCGATGAGTGCCTCGCCCAGCACGAGGGTCGCGACGGCGGCGAGCAATCCCCGGATCCGCACCGTGGCCAGGCCGAGCACCAGCGCCAAGACGATGCCCGCCCCGATCCCGGCCAACCAGGCCAGGAAGTAGTTGTTGGCATGCAGGATCGTCCAACCGGCCGCATACCCGCCCGCACCGGCTATCGCAGCGTGGCTGGCCGACAACAAGCCGCCGCGGATGCAAAAGGCAACGCTCCATGCGCCGATCGCGTTGATTATGGAGAGCAGCAGGATGTACTGCGACGCGGCCGACATGTCACCACTCCCCGATGATGCCGGCCGGGCGGATCAAGATGACCACGACGAGCGCGGCGAAGATGATCGCCGACGCGAAGGTGCCTCCCACGTAGATCGTCACCGCGGTGTCCACGAATCCGACCGCGAGGCCGCCGGCCACCGCGCCGAGCGGATTACCGGCGCCGCCGATCAGCATGGCGACGATGCCTTCGAGGGCACCGTCGAGCCCGGAAAACGGGTCCACCCCGTGCGTGAGCCCGGCCTGCATGATGCCCGCGGTTCCGGCCAATGCAAACCCGACTACCGTCGCGAACAGCGCGACCCGTCGGCCGTCGACCCCGTTGGCCGCGGCGATGATGCTGTCGTGTGCCGTCGAGCGCAGCGCCAGTCCCGCCCGGCTGAACCGCAACACTACGTAGCCGACAGCCATAAGTCCGGCGCTGACCAGGCCGGCGGTGATGTAGTCCCAGGTGAGCGTGACGCCGGCGACGTTGATGAAGCCGGCGGGCAGCACCTTCGGCGGCGACACCGTCTGGCTGCTGGTGATCACCTGCAGCACGGCCCCGATCATTCCGGTGAGCGCGATGCTGACGATCAGGGTCATCAACCGGGGGTCCGGAGCCCGGCGCAACACCAGGCGCACGATGACAAAGCTGGCGACGGCGAGTGCGATCGCGATGAGGATCGCCACAACGTATTGCGTGAGCATCCCGTCGTTCCGGCACACCCACAGGGCAACCCCGCAAGCGGGGATCACCTCGGCCTGGACCACGTTCACCGTCTTGATCGCGGCCCAGACCACACCGAAGGCGAACGCGACCAAGCTGATGTTGAGCCCGTCGAGCAGGCCGTTGAGCAATAGGTTCATTGCCCCTCCTGCAGTTCCGGGACGCTCGTGTAGCCCTCGAAGAACTCGTGGGTGTCGATGGACTCGGCGCTGGAGAGATGGAGCTGTCCGTCCAGCAGGAGGTAGATCCGGTCGGCCAGGCCGACCACGAACGCCGTGCGCTGCTCGACGATCACGCAGGTCATGCCGTCTTCGCGGAGCGCGGCGAGTTCGCGAACAGTGTCCTGGAAGACTTTGGGCGAGAGCCCGAGCGAAGGCTCGTCTAGAAGCAACAGCTTGGCGTTTGCTTCGAGCGCCCGTGCGAGGGCGACCATCTGCCGCTCGCCGCCGCTCAGCGTGCCGGCCCGACGCCCGGCCAGCGCGCGCAGCTGCGGGTAGCGCCGGAAAGTGGCTTCCCTGGACGAGCGGGCCTTGGTCGCGAACGTGGCCAAGTTGAGGTTCTCGGTGACGGTCAGCTGCGGGATCACCGGGCGACCCTCCGGCGCCCAGGCTATGCCCATGCGCGCGCGCCGGTAGGAGGAGCGCCCCCGGATGGACGCTCCCTCGAACCGGATGTCGCCTGCGCCGACCGGATGCGCACCGCTGAGACACTTGAGCAATGTCGATTTGCCGGCCCCGTTCGGCCCGAGGATCAGGACGATCTGACCGCGTTGGGCGACCAGCGAGACTCCGCGCAGGATTCGCTTCACCCCGTATCCTGCGTGGACGTCGGTCACGGCAAGGTACTCACTCGGTTCCAAGGTAGGCCTCCACGACGCGGCGGTCGGCGAGCACCTTGTCCACGCCGCCCGCTGCGATGACCCGACCCAAGTCGAGTACGACGAGACGGTCGGCGGTGGCTCGTACGAACGGGATGTTGTGCTCCACCAGCAGGATTCCCGCACCGTCCGCGGCCATCTGCCGGAACAGCCGGCCCAGTGCCTGGCTCTCACGGTTCGACATGCCCGAGGCCGGTTCGTCGGCCAGCACGACCTTCGGCTCGGCGACGACGGCTCGGGCGACCTCAAGCCGGCGGACCTCGCTGAGGGTAAGGTTGCGCCCGAGATTGCGAGAGTGTTCGAGCATACTCACCGAGGTCAGCGCCCCGGTCAGCTTGGGTGTGAGTCGGCGGGTCAGCCATACCCGGTCTACTGGGCGGTGCGGCCGTAGCCCGAGCACGACTTCCTCTTCCACCGTGAGGTTCTCTGTGACCCGGGGGATCTGGAAGGTGCGGCCGATCCCCAGACGGGCGCGCTCCGTTACCGAGTATCGGCTCATGTCCCGGCCGGCCAACTTCACCGCGCCCTGGCGTACCTTCCAGACGCCGCAGATCGTGTTGATGACGGTCGACTTGCCGGCGCCGTTCGGCCCGATGAGGCCGACGACTTCGCCCGACCCGACCTCGATCGACACCCCGTGCAGGATCTCCTGACCGCCCAGACTGACGTGCACGTCGTCGATCTCCAGGATCACCGCGCGGGCGGTTGCACCGCCTGCGCCGCCGATCTCGGTTTGTCCCTGCGCGTCGAGGGGACGGGGGCTTACCGGCATGACGTTGGTTCCTCCGTCCGATCGATCTCGGCGTGGCTGAGCTATCGGCTGCGAACGAGGAGCACACCGCCGATAGGCCGTGCGACTCGATGGGCTGACCACTGATTTATTTCGGGACAGTCAAACCCTTGTTTCGGCACAGTCAACCACAAATTTCTCTGTCAGAAAAGACCATCACCGATTATTTTTCTGTCAGGAAAGATAACTAATCGGCACCGACGTCCCAGGCCAGATCTGATCAGTCCGAGCACCGACGACGAGGCGACCGAACTCTGCCTCTGCAACCGTCAGCAGTTCTGGGAAGCTGCGAAGATCAGCAGCCGGGCTACTTGATCGCGATGGCGTTGGCCGGCGAACCGACTCCGCCCACGAGCGCCAACGGGCAGGCGACGACCATGCAATCCCACGTGGCTGTGGCCGCGCAGTGCCGGGCAAGCTCCTCGAAGTTCCACAGCTCGCCCAGTGCCATGCCCAGCAGCGGGATCACCATGCGATGCAACATCCCGCGCTGCGCGGTCCGAAGTCCCGAACGCCGCTCGGATTCCAGGACGAACGGCGAGTCCTCCGGGACCGGAAACACCTCGACCGCCAGATTGTCCGCGGCGACAACTGAAAACTGCTCGTCCCACAACCACGCGAGCAGATCCTCGGACTGTTCCAGTCCGGCCGAGGCCATAGAGCCGCGGAACCGCATTCGTTGCTCGTCGGACTGGCCGAGCACCGAGGCGAGCCAGCCGGTTCGCAGCAGGAGCATGTCGCCTGGTCGGAGCTCACTGCCCTGAGCCTCGATGGTGGCCGTCAGCTCGGCGAGAGTGATCGCCCGAGCCGTCGTCGGATCGAACGCCATGCCGGCGTTCGCGAGATGACGCGCGACATCCACGAGTACACCGCGCCCGACCAGACCGTGCTGCGCCCAGTTCTGGATCCCGAGCGCGGCCGTGCCCTCGGTGACGTCGGCATCTGGGACGCCGTTGTAGAAGCCGAAGTCCGGATGCCTGACATGACGCAGTCCGTCGATCTGCGTGGTGTTCTGCAGGTAGTAGTCATCGAGTCGATCGGACAGCCGGTCATCGCTCCACTCGATCGCATGGATCGGCGAACCCCGGGTCTTTACCAGCGCGGGATCGAAGGCGTCGAGCGGGATGTCGAGCGGGAACAACAGTCCCTCCCGAATCGACCCGGCGCCGGCGAGCACTCGCTCCGGAGTCAGGAGGTTGACCGTGCCGCACTGGTCGTCGTCGCCCCAGAGCCCCCACGCCGAACCGGGCGGGGCATCGGTCCGCTTGCGCAGTTCCCGAAAGGTTCTTCTCGTCATGTCCGCCGAACCCAAACTCCGCCTGCCGTCCTAGGGCATCTACGTCCCATCGGAGTGACTAGCTCGCCCGGCCGAAGTAGAGCCGCAGATACTGGCGGCAGATCACGTCGGGCGAGACGTGGATGTCGAGGACGGTGGGAGCAGGATTGGCCTTGAACGCAGTGATCGCCTTGCGCAGGTGCTCGATCTCGGTGATCGTCTCGCCGACCGCCCCGAACGCGCGCGCCACGGCGCCCAGGTCGGGGCGGCCAAAGATGGCTTCGTCGGCCGAGAGCCCCTTCGACCGGATCTTGTGCACCTCGGCGCCGTAAGCGCCGTCGTTGATGCACAGGACGAGGAGCGGGATCCGGTGGCGGGCCAACGACTCCAGTTCCTGGATGTTCATGATAAGGCTGCCGTCGCCCTCGATCAGCGCGACAGGCCGGTTCGGATCGGCGACAGCGACGCCCATGGCGGTGGGAAGGCCTTGGCCGATCACACCGAAGTCGTAGGTGTATTCGTAGCGCTCGGGATGGCGGCCGCTTAGCCAGTCCACGGCGAAGTTCCAGAAGTGACCCGCCCCGATGACGATCTGCCAGTCCGTCGGAACCTCGTCGTTGATCGCCACCATGACCGCGTTCGTGTCCAGCTCACCCAGGCTTCCGGGCGGCGGCGTCGGGAACGGCACTCGTGCGGCGGCGATCTCTTCGAGAGTGAAGCCGCGCACCGAGTCGCTGGCCGGCAAAGCGTCGAGAATCGCCTGCGCACCAAGCTTCGCGTCGGCGGTCAGTGCGATATCGGCCACCCGTTGACCGTCGATCCAACCGGCGGGGTTGACTTGGATCTGAACGAGGTCCGCGTCCGGGAAGAGGTATCCGGCCTCCGTGGTGAAGTAGCCCATGCGCGCGCCGAACCCCACGACGAGGTCTGCCTCGGTCAGCAGCGCCCGCGCGGCGTCCGCCGAGAATGCCCCGGCCACGCCGAGGTTCCGTGGATTCCCGTCGAAGAGGCCCTTGGCCCGCAACGACGTCACGAGCACTGCGCGCGTTCGTTCGGCCAGTTGCTCCAGCTCGACCCGCGCTTCGGCGGCTACCACGCCCCGGCCGGCGAGGATCACCGGACGCTCGGCCCGCTCCAGCCGCCGGACCACGTCGGATATACCGTTCGGATCGGGAGCCACCACTGCCGCGGTCGGCACCAAATCGATCGACGGCGTGTAATCCAGGTCCCAGGTGAACTCCCGCTCTTGCAGGTCGTACGGAACGCCGAGGACGACCGGCTTTCGTTCGGTGCGTGCGCGGAAGAAGGCGAGCTGTACGTCCTGGACCAGGTTGTCGACGCTCGTACTGTGCAGATAGATCGACCCGGTCGACTCGACGAAGGCGCGCTGTTCAAAGGCCTGCAGGTGGAAACGTGCGGTCAGAGGGGTATCGCCGGCGAACACGACTATCGGCGTCTCGTGCCGAGCCGACGCAGTCAGCGATGTACCGATCTGGGTGAGCCCGGGACCGCAGGTCACCGAACAAACGCCGACGTCGCCGTTCATGCGGGACCAGCCGTCGGCCATCGCGACCGCCGCGCTCTCGTGGCGTGCATGTACGACCCGAATTCCCGGCTGGGTCGCCATGGCGGCCATCCAGTACATGTTGCCGTCACCCATGAGCCCGAACAGCGCGCTGACGTTCTCCCCGGCAAAGGCCTTTGCCAGAGCCTCGTAACCTTTCATGCGGTGCACCACCTATTTCTTTTGATGTAACGACCGAGTTCGCCGCCGACCCGCGCCGGCAGGCAGATGCAGCCGTCCGACCCGATCAGCCGGACCGAACCGGGGGGTGGTAAGCGCTCGCCCATGACCGCTCGTCTAGAAGGTGGGTGGAGTGATCAGCCAGATCGCCTGGAGTTCCTCCTGGCCGGCCGCCCTCCAACGGTGCGGCGTCGACGAGTCGAGATACACCGAGTCGCCGGCCCCCAGGACGACCTCATCCCCGCCGATCCGGAGGATCATCTCGCCGGCGAACACGAATCCGCACTCCTCGCCCTCGTGGGAGTGGGGATGATCGCCGCTCTCGGCCCCGACCGGTGCCTGGACCCAGATCACTTCCATCTGGTGCTTCAGGTCGGGGCTGAGTAGCTCGTTCAAGATGCCCGATCCAGGAAAGTAGATCTGCTTACGCATCCCGCGCCGAGTGACCGCGTACCGGGACGGCGTGGACTCGGCGTCGGGCTCGATAAACAGTTCGCCCACCCGATGATCGAGTTCGTCGGCCAGACGCTTAAGCGTTTCGAGCGACGGATTGGCCATCCCCCGTTCGATCTGGCTGATGTACCCAATCGAGAGCGACGACGCTTCCGCGATGTCACTTAGCGTCCGCCCGGCCCCGAGCCGCCACTCTCGTAGCTTGGAACCGATTAGGAACTCGTCGGTTCCTGGCCGGGACCCATCCGTGGAATCCGGCGACTGCGCCATGTGCACCCCTGGAAAGCGTTGAAGGCGGCAAAACATATCAAGCTTCGCGCCCCCGTTGAGCTAAGAGCTTAGGTCATTACCATGCCTCCCGTAGGATGCCGCTGATCTCCTCCGGCCCGGAGACCCGGCGAGGGTTGAAGAACAGGCCGCGGTCCTGCATCGTGCCGGCCGCGACGCCGTCGAGCTGATCCTCGCGGACCCCGAAGTCGCGCAGGCGCCTCGGCGCCCGGACCGTATGTTGCAGTTCGGCGACGACATCGCCGGCGGGCAGCCCGGGGCGCTCCATCGCCTCGCTCAGGTCGCGTTGGGCGGACGCGGTCTCCGGCTCGTTGAAGCGGAGTACGTGCGGCAGCATCACCGAGTTGGCCACCCCGTGCGGCAGTGCGAGGCGCGCGCCGAGGACGTGGCAGATGGCATGGTGCAGACCCACCCGCGCGTTGGAGATCACAAGGCCGCTGAGCGCTGCGCCGGCCGCGAGCTCGCTTATGGGGTCCGGTACCGGCGAGCCGCCCGCGTCCGCTCCTCCCGCGCCGGGCTCGACGGCTACCGCACGAAGTCCCCGAGAGAGCAACCGGGCCGCATGCAGCGCCTGCGCCGTGGAGATCGGATTGCTCGTCCGGGAGTACAGCCCTTCGGCGCAGTGAGCGAGAGCGTTCATCGACGTCGACACCAGGATGTCGGACGGCACCTTGCCGATGAGTTCGGTGTCGTACGCGATGATCCGGCAAGCGACCTGCAGATCCCAGAACGTGCGCTTGACGCCGGATGCCGTCGTCGCGCCGCCGCCGGGAGTGACCTCGGCCCCCGACAGCGTCGTGGCCACGGCTACCACCGGGGTCTTCGGGCGGCTCAGAACCCGGTTCACGAAGGTATCGGGCGGTCGGAACTCGCTGCAGTGATCCTCAAGGCGGCCGCCTTCGGCGAGCAGGATCGACACCGCCTTCGCGGTGTCGCTCACACTGCCGCCGCCCAGCGCGACGATGGCGTCCAGCGTTCCCCCGGCGAGGTGCTGCGCGATCCTTTCCGAGTCGGCGATCGGTGCGTGGCCAGCGATCGGTTCGTCGACCACGACGGTCTCGACACCTGCCAGCGCGAGCCGCATCAGATCGTCGCGAGCTCCGGACTTCACCGCTGAATTGCTGGCGAGCAACGCCACCCGGCGCCACTTGCGTTGTGCGATCTCCTCGCCCAACGGCTCCCGCGCACAGCCCGGGCCGAAGAGGAAGGTCTGGTCGGACTGGACCACTCTGCTCAACTCGGCAGTCACGAGCGAAACCCTCCCTTTACGGAGTTGACGGACACCGATCTTGCCGGGCCACCGTCCGCCGTTGGCCTGGACTCCGGCTGCTCGAGCGTGAATCCTGACCACTCGAATTACAGAGTTTTACTCTGGCAATAATTTCTCTTGAAGTCAAGAGCGAGAAGCCCATCTCAGGCCTGGATTCCCGACGATCCGCAAAGACGAATTCGATGTCAGAGAAACACGCTTGAGAGTCAGCCGGCGAAGCCTAGACCCGCCGTCCGCTCCGCCGGCCCAGCCGAGCACGCAGCCATTGACCCACCAGGCGACGGAGAACCACGAACCCGGACAGCGACTGCCCGGCCCGCCGGGGCGCGTCGGACGCCGGAGGCGGTGGCGACGCGACGTCCGGCACAGCCGACGACGCGATCCCGCCCGGTGGTCTAGGACTCCCGATCGCCGCTGACGGACGCGGCCCGGCCGGCGCGCTCACCTCCGCCTTGGCCCGTTCGGCGACCTGCACGCCGAAATCGGCGAACAGCAGCCGCGCAACATGGACGCCGCCGGCCTCGGCGAACGCGGACAGCGGACCGGTCAGCTCCAGTTCTCCGGTGATCGTAACCACCGACCGCTGCGCGGAACCGTCATCGACGAGCAACCTCACATCCGCGTTAGTGCTGGCTCGGGTCGAGCCGCGCCGGTCCCGCCCCTGGGCGACGATCGTGCCCCGGTGGCCGTCGTGATCGAACTCGAACGAGGCTTGCCCGTTGAACGTGGCGCGGGTCGGGCCGAACCGGACCGCGATCCGGCCGTGATAAGCCTCGTCCTCGGTCGCGTCGTCGAGTTCTGCGCCCGGAAAGCATGCCGCGATCTGCACCGGGTCCGAGATGATCGGCCAGACCCGGTCGGCCGGCGCGTCGATCACCAACTGCTCGTTGATGTGCATGTTGTCTCTCCCGCGAAGATCGCCACGTTGAACCGATCGGCCGGTGCCGGCCCGGACGCTAGCGCGCGGCCCGCACCCGCGCGGTTCCGGTCGCCACCAGTTCGGACATCTGGTTGCGCGCGGTCAACTCGACGTCGGCGTAGCCGAACTCCTCGGTCAGCTCGGTCCCCACGACCTGGCCGCCGATCCAGACGGTGTCCCCGAACAGATCGGGCCGGCGCAACCGGATGGTCAGCCGTTCGAGACGGGACTCATCGCCCATCCAGTTCGTGACGGCATGGGCGAACCACCCGCACCGCTGCGGCCCGTTGTCGTAAGCGTTGGGCATGCCGATCTCACGCGCCACGTCGGTGTCCTGATGCCCCAGGCTGGGCAGGACGGTCTCGGCGAAATAGCTGGGGTCATAGTTGCTGGGCAGCAATTCCGGAGTGTTGATCGCCCAGTCGCGGTACTTCCAGGCGACCTCGCAGGCCTTGTAGCCGGGAGAGCCGATGCAGCCCGCGTAGTAGGCAGTCATGGTGATCCGGTCGATCGGCCCCTTAACCACCGGCCGGATCACCTCACCGACCTTCAGGGCGGCGACGTCGAGCTTCTCCGAACCGCGGCGGTACTCGGCCTTGACGTCGGCCCGGATTCGCTCGATCTCTTCGTCGGAGTACTGGTACTCATCACGCGGTTCGTAATTCAGCCCGCCGTCGGCGTCCGAGCGCGGAACCCGGAACGTCGTCGCCCGCGCCGTCGCGACCACCTCGTCGCCGACCCGATAGGTGACATCAGTCGACTGCAGGAGCATGTCGGATGCGGTACGCCCGCTCAGCCGCTTTACCGCCCCGAAGACCGCGCTCGGCACGATCTCCTCGCCTCGTCGCACGGGGCGGCCGAACTGCCATTCGGTGCCGGCGTAGATCGGCTGCACACCGGGCAGTCCGGCACCGATCGCGCCGTCGAACACGCTGTAGAGGAAGGTCGGCGGCGCGATCAGACCACCGTAAGCCGCGGACTTCGCGTAGTCCGGGTCGCACCAGAGCGGGTTGTCGTCGCCGATGCCGAGCGCGTAGTGGCGGATCGTGTCGCGCGTCGCCTCGTTGTTGTAAGGCTCGAGCCGGATCTCCTGGCCGACCAGTGCCTCGAGTCCACGGATCGAGTCTTCCTCGAGCGACGGTGCCAGCCCCAAAGCCTTAACCATGTGCACCCCTTCCTATCTAGGTAGACGCAACTTAGCCTGATTTCTCTCTGAGTAAAAGCCCTAGTTTCGGCTGAGCCACGCGGACGGTCACCGAAAGTTAGGCGAGCGGGCACCTGATGCATGCCATCGCTGGCGGCACCCCCGCGGGTACCCGGCTCTGCCCGATCACCGCCGAGCGCGCCGCCCGGCTCAACGACGGCCCGGGCCGCAGCCACCTCGCTGCCTGGACGCGACATCACCCCCGTCACCGGGGCTCTACGTCCGGGGAAAGGGACCCAGCCCAGCTGACGTCAGGCGTCTCCCCAGAACGAATGGTCAAGCATGTCCCGAGGCCCCACACTGACATCCGCGTAGCGCCCAGCCGGGGCCGCCGAGTCGGAATCGCCGGCACCCATCTCGGTTTGCTCTTTTCTGACAGATGAATTGTCGCTACAGTCGAACTCGGCACCGCGCACCTCGACGGTTCGGCTGGCAGTCGGGTCGGCCCCGTTCGCCGCCCAGCCTCGCGCGGTCCGCCCAGCACCTCCGCCCAGCGCGAAAGCGAGGATAGATGCCAGCCAGCACCTTCACCGACGAAACGCCCGCAGAGCATTTCCAGCGAACTCTAGGCAAGGTGCCCGAGGTGATCGCGGTCCTCGATGAGAACGCGCCCGATTTCCTGGTGCACTACGTCGGCATGCGTAAGTTCCTGATGCGCGACAAGCCGAACGGCCTCGACGTCGCGATGAAGGAACTGATCTACGTCCTGCTCGATGTCGTCTACGACAACGAGTCTGGCGCAATCAACCACTTGATGGCGGCACTCGACGCGGGCCTGCACCCCGAGGCTCTCCTCGACGGGCTATTGCAGACGATGACCGTGGGCGGTATCCAGACCTGGGGCAAGACCGGTCACAAGGTGTACCTGGCGGCGCTGGCCGAGCACGAGCGCCGCGGGAGCTGAGCCGACGATGGTGTGATCCGGCTGGAGTCGCCGAGGAACCCGACACGGCCGAGTTCACCTTCGCGCCGCTCAGTCTCTAGCCTCCTGCCTCTGCCGGTCGGCGGCCGCCTTCCCCGATCGCGCGGCGGTCGTGGACGGAGACATCCGCCTGACCCATCGCGAATTTGAGGAGCGCCGCGCGCCCCCGCCTCACCAGTGCCCTGGCCGCGAGCGATGTCGGCGCGGCCGACCGGGTCGCCGCACTCGGCGCGAACAGCCACGTCATGCCGGAGTTGCTCAACGGTGTACCCGCCCGCGATCCCGTCTTGGCGTCGATCGACATCCGGCTCAGCCGGTCCGAGATGCGATACATCATCGAGCACTCCCGGGCTCGACTGCAAGGCCTGGCGCCGGCTCGATGATGTCGTCGATGGTCAGGTCGGCGGCGTGGCGTACCGCCGCGTTGCCGTACCCAGCATCCATCCGGGCGACCATGATGCCGGCGCACCCGGCCTGGCCTGCGGCGCCAATCGCCTCAGCCAGGAGCGAAGATGCGCGGTGGTGCCGGCGCGGTGCGTCGAGGAGCGGGAACCTTTATCATGTTGTGAGTGAACCTATTTTACTATCAGACGAATCGGGTTAAGTTCGGTACATCGAGCCCGGCGGTCGCCCGATAAGGGCATTCGGCTGGCCGGCCTGGTCTGCTTCGCGACCACTTACAGGCACCGGAAGGGCTGAAGATGTCGATTGATCCGGCAGGTACCGCCCAGCTGCCCACGCAGGACCACGAATCGGTGCAGTCGCTGCTGCGCCCGATCCTGCATCCGCGTCGGGTGGTCATCTTGGGCGCGTCGCGTCGGGGGAACACCATCTCGGCTCGCCCGGCCAGGTATCTGCGGGAGTGGGGGTTCGACGGCGAGGTCGTGGTCGTGAACCCTAATTCCTCCGCCGTCCACCTCGACGGGTTCCCGGTGGTCGCCAACCTCGAGGCGGCCGGTCCGGCCGACGTGGCGCTGGTGCTGGTCCGGGCCCGCAATGTGATGGAGTCGCTGCAGGCGTGTGCCGACAACGGGATATTGCGGGCGATCGTCATCGCCTCCGGCTTCGAGGGCGCATCCGGAGCGGCGCAGCGGGCGGAGCTCGAGTCGATGCTCGCGGCCAATCCCGGGCTCCGCATCGTCGGACCGAACTGCACCGGCGTACTGAGCGCGGCGTCCAACGCGCCGCTCTCCTTCTCGAGCGTGCTCCTGACCGACCGACCCCGCCCCGGGAAGGTCGGTCTCATCACGCAGTCGGGCGCGATCGGCAATGCGTTGCTGCTCGGCCTCGTCCGCCGCGGCGTCGGGTTGAGTCACTGGATCAGTACCGGCGACGAGCTGAGCATCCACGCCGTCGAGGCAGCGGCCGCGCTGCTGGACGAACCAGACTGCCAGGTGGTCGGCCTGTTTCTCGAAGGCATCACGGATGCGCACAACCTTCCTCTGCTGGCCGCCGCCATCGAGCGCACGGGCACGCGGGTCGTCGCGCTGCGGGTGGCCTCCTCCCCCGCGGCCGCGGCCGCGGCCTTCGGGCACACGGGCCGAACGGTCGGAAGTACCGAGCTCGCCCGCGCATCGCTACGCAACGCCGGCGTCGAATTGGTCGACACACTCGACGAGTTGCTCAGCGTGCTGGCTGTCATCGGCGTGCTCGCGCCGACGAGCGCTACCGGTCCGAAGCGGGTCGGTGTTGTCACAGTGTCGGGCGGCTGGGGCGTCATCGCGGTGGATGCGATCTCCACCTCGGCTGGCCTGGAGCTGGCCAGGCTGGACGGGCTCACCCGCGATCGATTGCAGCGGATCGTTCCGGCCACCGCCGATGCCGTGTACCCGCTCGACGTTCCCACCCTTGGCGACTCGTCGGTCTTCCAGAACGCGATCGAGACCAGCGCCCGGTCGCCCGACACCGACGCGCTGGTCTGCGTCATCAGCACTCTGGCCCACGACTACGACGCGCTGGCCAATACCCTGGCCGTCGGCGAGACGCCCACCGTGCTGGCGCACCTCTCGCCTGAGGAGCGATTCTCACCGAGTCAGGCCAGCACGCTGGCCGAACGCGGCATCGCCGTCGCGCCCAACGCGCTTGTGGCCGTTCGCGCCCTGGACGTGTGGGCCGGACGGCCGTTCGACCGGCCCACCGACGACGTTCCCGCTGGTTCACACCCCACGGCGGCGGGCCGTCAGCTCGGGTTGATCCGATCGGTCGAGTTGCTCGGCGACTCTCTCGGCCGCGTGCTGGCCAGGACCGTTGCGGTGGGCTCCGCGGTCGAGGCCGTCGCGGCCGCGACCGAGATAGGTTGGCCGGTCGCGATCAAGTCAGAGGGCTCGGTGATCGCGCACCGCAGCGAGATCGGCGCGGTTGAGATCGGCCTTTCGTCGGAAGCCGAAACGCAGGAGGCTTTCGAGCGCGTCCGTGAGCGCAGCGGCGCCGACGAGGTCGTGGTGCAGGCGATGGCCGGGCAAGGGATCGAACTGATGGTCTCGTGCATCCGCGATCGCGAGAGCGGTGTCGTCGCGGTGTGCCGCACTGGCGGCGTGCTGGTCGAGCTCACCGGCCTTAGCGCGATCCTGACCGGGCCGCCCGAGTGGTGGCCCGAGCAGTTGCGCCGCTCGCCGTTGCATCAGCTGCTGGCCGGCTGGCGGGGCGCACCGCCGACGGACATAGCCGCGCTCATCGAGTTTGCCGCTGGCCTGCGACGGGAGCTCAACAATCACCCGGAGGTCGCGGTCGTCGAATGCAACCCGGTGCTGGTTCATCGCAGCGGCCACGGCATCACCGTCGTGGACGTGCTGACCCATGTGGAGGCATCTAGATGAAGAGCTACGCCGAACTTATGCAACGAACCGATGCACCCGCGGGGTCGACCTGGGGACTGTGGGGCGAGGCGGACGACATCGGCACCGTTAATCTACTGACGGCCGAGCGTGTCATGCGGGCGAGCACCTTGGTCAGGCGTGGTGCTGTGTTCAGCCTCGACATCCCGCTCAACGCCTTCGATCCGGCGTTGTCGCCCAAACGCGGCGCGATGGAGCACATCATCTTTGCGCTCAACGACAATCATCGCGATGACCGGCTCAACCACTTCTATCTGCAGGGGAGCAGCCAACTCGACGGTCTACGCCACTTCCGTCATCCCCAGCACGGCTTCTACAACGGTGCCAGCAGCGAGGATATTACGGTCGGCAACCCTCAGCTCGGCGTGCAGCGGTGGGCCGAGCATGGCATAGTGGGCCGCGGCATCCTGCTCGACGTCGATCGCTATTTCCGCAGCCAGGGCCGCATCCTCGACCACATGTCCGCGCAACCGATCAGCGTTGCCGATCTGGAGCGGGTGGCCGTCGAACAGCAGGTCGAGTTCGAATCCGGTGACATCCTGCTTTTCCGTACCGGTTGGCTGAAGGCGGTGCTGGCCCAGGATGCTGAGGAGCGCCAGCGCCTTTCAACCTCGCTGGTGAGTCCAGGGCTCGAGCAGTCCGAGGAGATGCTGGCGTGGCTCTGGGATCATCAGTTCGCGGTCGTTGCGGCGGACAACCTAGCCGTCGAGGCGTACCCGGTCGCGGACGGCTCCCCGTTCCTCACCGAGGCCGAGGCCGTCGGCGAAGGACGGACGGCGCACAGCGGCATGCTGCACCGTCAACTGATCCCGCTCGTCGGCCTCGCGCTCGGCGAGATGTGGTCACTCGACGCGCTGGCCGAGGACTGCACGGCCGACGGCGTGTGGGAGTTCATGGTCGTGTCGAACCCGATGATGCTCGTCGGCGGCGCCGGCTCACCGGCGAACGCGGTGGCGATTAAATAGCTCGACTGCGGCGCCCGAACTTAAGGTGACGCGGTTTAGCGTGATTGGATTCGTGATTACTAACATAATAATGCTGGGTGAGGCGCCGCTGACGGAGGCGCCGGCTCTGCGGAGCGGGGCTGACCCGGCCAGCGAGGCGTTCAAGCGCAATGCCGCGGAGCATGTGGCCCTGGCGGCGGAGCTTCGGGAGCGGCTTGCAGCGGCTTGCCTG
>Ga0302326_10004976_pt1 | contig 30481 bp, 29 predicted proteins | sample Palsa_T0_3_FD_202264 | JGI IMG/M metagenome (GOLD analysis project Ga0302326, IMG submission 202264) | Peat permafrost microbial communities from Stordalen Mire near Abisko, Sweden - Palsa_T0_3 | ecosystem: Environmental > Terrestrial > Soil > Palsa > Peat permafrost | place: Sweden: Abisko... | reverse complement strand
CCCGCGCCCGCGCCCGCGCCCGCGCCCGCGCCCGCGCCCGCGCCCGCGCCCGCGCCTAGGTCACCCGAACCGACTAACCAGATGCCAGGCCCTTGAGCAGGAACGCGATAAGCAGCGCGAAGATGACCAGGGACTCGATGAGGGCGAGGCCCAGAATCATCGGCGTCTGGATGCGCGCGGCGGCGCCAGGGTTTCGCGAGATACCCTCGAGGGCTGCGGCGGCGGCGCGGCCCTGGCCAAGGGTACCGCCGAGGGCGGCCAGACCGATGGCGAGGCCGGCGCCGATCGACGCATAGGCGCGCACGTCGAAGATATTGGAGCCCGACCTGTCATCCTGCGCGAACGCTGAGAGCGGAACGAGGAGGGCGGCGGCAAACGCGAACGCCGCGAGCGCAAGCTTCTTCGAGGTCGACATCGTCACTGACTCCTTCGGGGCAAAAACCATGAACTCGTGAACTCGTGGCCGGGTTACGGCCGCCCTCATAGTCGTTTTTTTCAAGCGCGGCTAGGGCCTCAACGCCGTTTGCGTCTCCGAGGCCTCTTTCAGGCCGCCGCAACGACGGCGTGGCCCGCGCCAGGCCCGTGCGCTTTGCCGTCACCGTGATCTTCGTGCTCGGTCGCGAGCGTGATGTAAATCGACGTGAGCAGGCAGAAGACCAGAACCTGGACCACGCAGACCAGCGTGCCGAGCACCATGACCGGAAGGGGCAGCAGCAGCGCCGCCATGGCCACGGCGATGCCGACCAGCATGTGATCGACGGCCATGTTCAGCATCAAACGCACGCTCAGTGTGAGCGGGCGAATGCATAGAGAAAGCGTCTCGATGACGAACAGAAGTAGATTCACCGGCAGGTAGGGCCAGCCGAGCCAGGGACCAAACAGGTGCTTGAAATAGCCGAGCCCGTTTGCCTGGATGCCGTAGTAGTTGAACATCACGAAGACGATGAGCGCCGAGCCCAGAGTCACGTTCAAGCTCGACGTGGGCGGCGTGAAGCCCGGAATGAGGCCAAGGAAGTTCGAGATCACGATGAAGAGCGACAGCGTTCCGATGAGCGGGAAATATCGCTTCGCGCGCTTGGCCCCCATCATGTCTTTCATCAGCCCGTACCAGTAGCCGATCCACACTTCGAAGACGGTGCGCAGCGTCAGCTTGGCTTCGGGAATCACAGCCTGATCGTGTCGCACCAGCGCGGGGCGAACGATTAGAGCCAGCACGACGATGACCAGCATCACGGCCATGCTCGCGGCCAGAGGCTCGGCGCTGTGGGCGTCGACGGGACGATGGCCGACGAAGCTCTCGCCGAACACGCGCATGTTCTGCCCGAAGGCGGGGAAGAGGGCGATGAGATAGCTGAAAAAGGAGGTGTGCTCGGGCATGGGCTACGGATCTTCCGGGACCGCGCTTCTATCGCTCACGAGCGAGCCGATGGCAATGCCGATCGGCAGAGAGAGCAGTCCGACCAGCAAGGGCCCGACTTGCACCAGACCGTGACGCATGAGCAGCCATGCGATGGCGACCCACGCGAGGACCTTGAGGCCGGCCACCAAGACCCAGGCGGCGCGGCTCTGCGCGTGCGCGCCCCCTTGGTCCTCGGGCAGAAGCGCCGCCACGATGCGAGCCCAAGCCCAAAGATTGACCCCCGCCAGGGCCGCTCCAGCGGCCGCCGAGATGCCCGCGCGAGCCCCAAAGAAGGCGAAGGATGCGGTCGCCAGGACGCCGCCGGTCATCGCGACGGCTGAAAGTGAGGTCCGGGCCCGGTGGTCCATTACGTTAAGATACTCGGAGATCACCTGAGCCTCACTCCGCCTTCGCCTCTCGGCTCGGCTCCGTTCCGGCATCAGGGATGCCCACTGCGGGCGCGGAGGGAGCGCTGCTCCCCCCGCGAGCCCCCCAGCCGGAAGCGTATATGGGTGGACCGAGTTTAGTCCTCGGGCGGCTTGTGAACCCAGTTTTCGTCGACCTTCCAGCGCTTGGCGCCAGGGTGCTCGTCTTCGCGCTCGAGGTCGGCTTGCACGCGCTTGGCGCTGCGGAGAAGATTGCGAGTCCCCGCACAGAGCCCTAGAAGCAGCCCCGCCATGAGGCCCCAGCCGTGGCCGCCCCAGAAGCGTCGGTCGAGCCAGTAGCCCAGCCCCGCCGTGAGTAGGATGGCCACGAGCAGCTCGACCCCTGCGCCGCTGTAGCGGCTTGCCGATCTCCAAGGTGCCGTCATGGTCGCCGCTGCGAAAGATGGGTGACGCCCGCCCTCAGCTCAGGCGGGCGAGCTGCTCGGCGCGAGCGCCCAGCACCTGCTCGAGCAGAGGGAGAAGAGCCGCAAACGCCGCACCTCGGTGGCTGACCCGATTCTTGGTTTCCGGATCGAGCTCCGCGAGCGTCTTGCCTGTGCCACGGACGACGAAAAGCGCGTCGTAACCGAAGCCTCCGGAGCCACGAGGCGTGCGGGTGATCGACCCTTCACACAGGCCCTCGACGACGCGCGGCTCGCCCGCGCCGGTGAACGGGTCGACCAGGGCCAGCACGCAGCGGAAGCGGGCGCGGAGCTCTTCCGCCCCGAAACCTTCGGCGACGGAGTCGCCCGACGAGGTGTGGGCGGCATCGAGGGCGGCCAAGAGCGCGGCGTTGTTCTCGGCGTCGCTGGCCCGCTCGTGAGCGAAGCGGGCGCTCCGAACGCCCGGGCGCCCCTCGAGCAAGTCGACCTCGAGACCCGAGTCGTCCGCCAGAGAAAGCATCAAGGTCGCCTCGGCCACGGCGCGCGCCTTTTTGACCGCGTTGTCCGCGAAGCAAGCTCCGTCCTCGATCACGACGGGCGGGTCGGACAGCACTTCGGCGACGCTTCGAACCTCCAGCGGGAGCCCCGCCAAAAGGGCCCTGAGCTCCTCGAGCTTGCCCGGGTTGGTCGTGGCCACCACGAGCCTGTCTCGGGGCCGCTGCGCCATGGCTCAGAGAAGCACTTTCGCGAGGTCGACGCCCGCGGCCTCGAGCGCTTCGCGCTGAAGAGCCGAGAGCCGACGGATTCCGACAAGCGCCAGATCCACCATGGCGTCCAGATCGTCCCGAGCGACCGGCTCACCTTCCGCGGTGCCCTGCACCTCCACGATCTTGCCGCTCGAGGTCGCGACCACGTTGAGATCGACGCGGGCAGCGGAGTCTTCGGTGTAACAAAGGTCGAGCGCGAGCCCTTCGCTTCCGAGGTGGCCGACGCTCGTCGCGGCGACCGTCTCGCGCATGGCGCGGAGCCCTACCTTGGCGAGCGCGAGAGCGAGTGCCACGCAGCCCCCCGTGACCGAAGCCGTGCGCGTGCCCCCGTCGGCTTCGAGCACGTCGCAATCGATCGAAATGGTTCGCGTGCCGAGCTTTCGCATGTCGACCGCGGCGCGCAACGCCCGCCCGACCAGGCGCTGAATCTCCTGCGTGCGCCCGCTCGGAGCTTTGCCGCGCCCGTCGCGATCCTGACGGCGAGGATTCGCACGAGGATGCATCTGGTACTCGGCTGTGACCCAACCTTGGCCTTTGCCTTCGAGAAACGAGGGCACCTTGTCGTCCACCGAGGCGGTGCACAGAACGACCGTGCCCCCCGTCCGATAGAGGACCGAGCCCTCCGACGGCCGGTGAAAATGAGGCGTCATCTCGACCGGGCGGAGCGTATCGAGGGTGCGACCGTCGCGGCGGGTCATAGAGGTTCGCCGCTTGTAGCACGGTGCGGAGCGCGAGAGGCTTTGGCAGGAGCGATGGGCAAGGCGACGCGAAAGCGCGTCCCGCCGCCCTCGCGAGGCTCGCAGGCGATGCTGCCCCCGTGCGCCTCCACGATGTGACGCGTGATTGCGAGCCCGAGCCCCGTGCCCTCTCCCTTGGTCGAAAAAAACGGATCGAACACGCGCGCACGAATCTCGGCCGGGATGCCCCCTCCGCGGTCGTCGACGTCGATCACCACGCTCATCCCTTCGGCCACCACCCGCACGTCGATGCCGCCCCCCGCGGGCATGGCTTCGCGCGCATTGCGAAGGAGATTCAAGAGCGCTTGCCGCAGCTGCGCTTCGTCGAAGAGCGCGGGAGGTAGAGGGCTCTGCGCGCGCAGGTCGATCGTGCAGCCAACGCTCTCGATTTCCCTGCGCGCGAAGTCGACGACCTCCTGGACCACGCCCGAAACGTCCTCGGCCTCCATGCGCGGCTCGGGGAGGCGAGCCACGCGCAAGTATTCCTCGCTGAGATGCTCGAGTCGCTGCACTTCGCGCTGGATCGCCGTGAGCAGGCTCTTGACCTCGCTTCGGCCTGCGCTCGCGTCGTCTGCAAGCTCCTCTTCGAGCATTTCGACGTTCAGCCCCATCGCCGAAAGCGGGTTTCGGATCTCGTGGGTGACGTGAGCCGCCATCTTTCCGATGGCCGCGAGCCTCTCGTTCGAGAGAGCGAGCTCCTGAGTGCGCGAAACCCCCGCGACCATCCGCTCGAAAGCGGCTTCGAGCTGGCCGATCTCGTCGTCGCTCGCTGCGACTTCGCGGGCGGTGAGGTCGCCGCGAGCGACGGATTGCGCGCGCTGGATCAACCTCGCGAGAGGTGAAAGCAAATGGCGGACGTGGAGTGAGACCACCACCCCGACCGACAGCGTCAGGGCCGCGAGCACGGCGAGCGCCCAGATGGATCGCAGCTCGCGGTCGCGCGCCGCCGACGATAGCTCGTCGATCGACGTGCTCACACGGGTGGCGAGCGCCCGCAATCGCCTGTCGACTTCGTGCTCGAGGCCTCCGAGCGAGAGGATCGTCTTGTTGACGCCGTCCCGATCGCCGCTCGCGATCGCGGTGAAAAGGCGCTCGAAGAGATCGCGGTCGCCGTCCAGAGTCGACTCGGTCGCGTCGAGCTCGGTCGAGAGCTCTTGGGCGAGCGCGCGCGTCGAGGACGTGCCGACCTCCGGGAGCGTCTGGGTGAGCGCGGTTCGGGTCTCGAGAAACATGGTCCTGCGCGCGCCGGCGAGGGTCTCGAAGAGCGCACGTGTCGAGCCCGGCTCGCGCTCGTCGGGAATGCCGTCGACGAGGGTCGAAAGGGTGGCCTGCGCGGCGCGCAGCTGCGCGAGGCGCATCGCGACGGGCACGTAGCCGCGACCGAGCTCGACGCTGTCGTCGGCCGCGCGCCTCTGCGCGGCGATGCCCCAGCCGAGCGTCACCGCGTACGCGACCACGGTGACTGCGAACGATGCGAGCACGCGCCGGGCAATGGTCGCGCGGGAGCGGGGCTGAGCTCTCGGCGGGCTCGAGATCTCCGCGGTCGCGACCGAAGAGGGCCGCGTCATCTCTCCCCGAAGATCGCCGTCCCGACTCTCACACAGGTCGAGCCGCACTCGATCGCCGTCTCGAAGTCCGCGCTCATGCCCATCGAGAGCTCCGGGAGCGCATCGGGGCCGCCGTGCAGGTTTCGCAGCGTCGCGAGGGCGCCAAATACGCTTCGCGCCGCCTCCAAGTCTCCGGCGGGCGCAAGGGTCATCAGCCCGCGCAGCGCGAGCGAGGGCTCGGCGCGGACGGCACGCATCACCTCTTCGATTTCGCTCGGTGTAGCGCCTGCCTTTTGCGGCTCGCGGGCGACGTTGACCTCGACGAACACAGGTAAAACGCTCGTGGCCTCTCGGGCGGCCCGCTTGCCGAGCTCCCGAGCGAGAACCTCCGAGTCCACCGAGTGCACCACGTGCGCATGCCGGGCGACGATCTTCGCTTTGTTGGTCTGAAGGTGCCCGATGAAGTGCCACTCGATGTCGCCGAGGTCCGCGAGCGCCTCGGCCTTGGCGGCGAGCTCCTGCGCGTAGCTTTCGCCGAACGCCCTCTGGCCCGCGGCGTAGGCCTCGCGAATCGCGGTTGGCGGCTGGGCCTTGGATACGGCCACGAGCTTCACCTCGCTTGCGCTTCGCGCGGCGCCCGTCGCCGCTTGGGCGATGCGAGCAAGGATGGCCTCGAGCCGCGCCCCCACGCTCACGACCGCCTCCGCCGGGCGTGCCACACCATCACGTCGCTGCTGGCCTTGAGCGGTCCGCCCGCGAAGTCTCCCTCGACACGCTCCACGTCGAACCCATTGTAATGCAGTAGCGCGGCCCACTCTTGGGGGAAAAACTGGCGGTGGGCGAGGGGCGTCATCCAGCTTGGGTCCGTGCCGCCGACCGGTTCGAACTCCATCGACACGAAAAGCACCTGGCGCACGGGGTCGTAGTCGAAGCGCTCTCGGTTCTTGACCACCGTGCCGGCCGTCGGATGGCGGAACCGCGGGGCATGAAACGGCTTGGTGGGCGGCCGGGCGAGGTCTTCTGGACGGGGCATGGAGAGATCCACGACGAAAAGGCCGCCCTCCTCGAGATGCTCGGCCACTCGGGCCAGAAACCGCTCGACATCGGTGCGCGCGTAGAGGTGCAGCGCCGTATTGAACGTGGCCAGCACGAGCGCAAAGCGCTGCCCTAGCCTGACGCTCCGCATGTCGCCGCGAACGGACCGCACGAGCCTTCGCACGGCTTGCGGCTCGCGCGCGACTTTCGCGCGCAAGTCGGCCAGCATCGGGACGGAGTGGTCGACGCCGACCACCGCCTTGCCCGAGCGCGCGATGGGCAACGCGATCCGACCGTTGCCGATCCCATATTCGAGGATCGGCCCGGAGATGCGGCTCGCCAACGAGACGTAGAACGCGACGTCTTCCTGACGTCGCTCATAAGTGGCCGTGTAGTAAGCGGGGTCTTCGTAGTGAGCGAGCGACCCTACGAGCAGCTCGCGGTCGGGCCGGGCCCGCCCTCGGCTCAACCGAACTCGCGCTTGCTCACCTCTTCGATGTATTCGGCCACGGCTTCATTGGTCGCCCGGTCGAAATGCACCTTGGAGGCCGCGATCTCGCGCAGCGCGGTGACGGCCGCCTTGTTCTTGGAGTGAACGAGCGCCGTGGCCCCCTTCATGAGCGAACGCGTGCGCTGCGCGGCGAGAACGACCAGCGCAAAGCGGTTTTCCTCGCGTTCGAGGCAATCTTCAACGGTCACGCGGGCCATAGGTGCTCCTGTCGCAGCGGGGGCCGCAAGTTACTTTGAGACGCCGCTCCCCGCAAGTCGACCGCTAGCGCGCGAGACGCCCAAAACGAGAAAACCGCCAGGGAGGCCAGGGGCGTCCCTGGCGTCCTGGCGGTCTTCTCCGCTTCAGGGTCGCCCCTGGCTACCCTGCGCTCTTCGCGCGTCCCTGCGCTCTCAGCGCGTCGAGCTCAGCCACCATGGCCGTCCCGAAGTACCACTCGATCTCGCTCCGGACGCCCTCGTAAAGCGTCGGCCCGTCGTCGATGCACTGAAGCGAGCGATCGACGATCTCGGTCGACGGATGAAGAAGGCCGCCGTCGAACGTGACGGGGAAGAGGGCGGCCACCATGGGCTTGAGGTCGTGGTAGTCGAGGCCCCGGTCGAGCGCAAAAGAGTGCAGCATGCACCCTCGCCCCTTTCGGCTCCGGAAGACGCACGCGCCATCTTCGACCGCGGTGCGGGTTTGGCGGCCCCCTGGGAACTCGACGTCGTCGTTCCATTGCCCCGTCCACCAGCGGCTCTGCGGGACGCCCGTGTAGCGCTCGAGCTCTTCGGCGTGCGCCTGCACGCGCGCCACGTTGTCTCCGTCGATGTCCGAGCCGTACTGGCAGCACGAGTCCTTGCAGTAGCCGCACTGCAGGCAAGCCACGAAGTAAGTGCGGACGAAGATGGCGGAGTCGACTCGGTCGATGACCGGCGCGCCCCAGCGGCAGGTGTAGGGTTGGCTTAGAGCGTGGATCACGGGGCGGCCAGCGTAACATTGCCGGCGATGCAGGGCGGCCCCGATCCGGAGCTCCGGCGTTTTCGCACGGCGTGGTGGCAGCGGCTCGTGGGCGATCCGTCCACCTACGAGCTTACTCGGTTTGTCGTCTTGCGCCTCCTCGCGCTCGTCTACCTCTTTGCGTTCTTCTCGCTCGCAAGGCAAATCGAGCCGCTTTTGGGCTCGCACGGCCTGGTCCCTGCGGGGCAGTTTTTGGCCGCCAAGCGTACCGAGCTCGGAGCCGGCGCTTACTGGCGCATCCCGACGCTCTTTTGGCTGGGGTCGTCCGATGGCGCCCTTCTCGGAGCGACATGGCTGGGCTTCCTCTTGTCGGCGGCGGCGCTCGCGGGCGTCACGAGCGCTCTGCTGCAGCTTGCGATGTGGATCCTCTATTTGTCCCTGGTCCACGTCGGGCAGATTTTCTACGGATACGGCTGGGAGCTTCAGCTGCTCGAGACCGGCCTTCTCGCGGTCTTTCTCTGCCCCCTTCGGCCCGCGGGTCCCTTCCCGCCGTCGGCGACGCCGAAGATCGTCATCTGGCTACTTCGCTGGCTCATCTTCCGCGTCATGATCGGCGCCGCGCTCATCAAGCTGCGTAACGATCCGTGCTGGAGCGATTTCACGTGTCTCGACTACCACTTCGAGACGCAGCCCAACCCCGGGCCGCTTGCGTGGGGGCTGCATCACGCCCCGCACGCCATTCACGCGGCCGGGGTGGCCTTCAACTACTTCGTAGAGCTCTTCGTCCCCTGGTTTGCCTTTGGGCTGCGAAGGTGGAGGCATGCGGCCGGCGTGTGCCTGGTCGCCCTTCAGGTCTCGCTCATCTTGAGCGGCAACTTGTCGTTTCTGAACTGGCTCACTCTGGTCCCGGCGCTCGCGTGCTTCGACGACACGGCCCTCGGGCGCCTGGTGCCCGTGCGCTGGAGAGGGCCGCTCCTCGCGCGCTTCGAGCTACGCCGGCCTTCCCTGGCGCAAACGCGAGCGACGCGAGGGCTCGCCGCGGTGGTAGGTCTGCTCAGCGTGGCGCCCGTGCTCAATCTCTTGTCGTGCGATCAGGAAATGAACGGCTCCTTCGACCCGCTCGCGATCGTCAACACCTACGGCGCCTTCGGAAGCGTCGATCGGGCGCGCTACGAAGTCATTTTCGAAGGGGCCCGCGAGCTCGGGCCGGGCGCTGACTGGAAGGAGTACGAGCTTCCCTGCATGCCCGGCTCGCCTGAAAGGCGCCCGTGCGTCGTGGGACCGTACCAGCACAGGCTCGACTGGCAGATGTGGTTCGTCGGAAATGCCGCGGCGCGCGGAGAAACCATCGACAGCCAGCCGTGGCTCGTTCATCTCGTGTGGCAGCTGCTCGAAGGAGAGACGCTGCCCAAGCGCCTGCTGGCGCGAGACCCCTTCCCCGGCGAGGCGCCACGTTGGATTCGAGCCGGCATATGGCAATACCGGTTCTCCGACTCGCGCACCCAAGGGGTCTGGTGGATCCGAAGGCGAGTCGGCGAGTACTTGCCCCCGCAGTCGCTCGAGAGCGAGGCGCTGCGCGAGTACGTCGCGGCGTATCGATGGCCCGATGGGCCGGGGGATATGTGAGAGTCATAGCCGGCCTCGCGCTCGTCGCGGCTTGCTCGAGGAGCGGCTCGGGCGAAACCTCGAAGCTGAAGGGCGACGCGTCCGCCTCAGGGCCGCGCGACGCAGCGATGGGGGTCGAGGCGTCGGCGCCTCAGCCGGCGACGACGGAGCGCTCGCTCGATGCGGCCCCCGCGGCTTCGGGTGCGATGGCGATGCGAACGACGACGGTCACGCTCGCCCGCGGGGCATCGTTCGATCTGCGGTTGCCGGCTGGGCTGGCGATCACGCCGGCGTCCGAGGGGTTCAAACGCGCACGGTTCATGGCCAAGAGCCCTGACGGCCGCCTCTTTTTGACCGACCTCATCGACATGTCCGACAACAAACGCGGAGTCGTGTACGTGCTCAGCGGCTTCGACGACGCATCGCGTACGTTCCGCAAGCGAAAGGCGTATCTGAGGGGCCTGCGCAACCCCAACAGCGTCGCGTTTCATGACGACGCAGACGGCAGCTGGATCTACATCGCGTTGACCGATCGCCTCATCCGCTATCGGTACGTCGCCGGCGCCGACGCGCCTGCGGGGGAGCCGGAGACCCTGGCGACGTTTCCCGACTACGGGCTCAATTACAAGTACGGCGGCTGGCACCTGACGCGCACGGTGGCTTTCGGGGGCGACGGCACCCTTTACGTGGCCGCGGGAAGCAGCTGCAACGCCTGCGAGGAAAAGGAGGCCGTGCGCGCGACGGTGCAGGCGATGACGTCGGCGGGAAAGGGCGCCAGGATCTTCGCACGTGGCCTCAGAAACTCCGTCGGCCTCGAATGGGCCGATGGCACGCTCTTCGCGACGGACATGGGCGCCGATCAATTCGGCGACGACGCGCCCGACGAGCGGATGTTCGCGCTCGTCGAGGGCAAAAACTACGGCTGGCCGTATTGCTACCAAGACGGCGCGGTCGTGCGGCAAGATCCGCAATTTGCGGAGTCCGTTGCCGGGGTCGACTGCGCTAGCGTACCGCCTGCGTTCGCACGCTTTCCGGCACACGCCGCGCCCCTCGGTTTCGAGCACTTTGGCAGCGACGCGCCACTGCCCGCCGTACGGGGCAGCTTCGTCGTCGCGCTCCACGGCTCGTCGAAGAAGTCGATTGGGCGCGGCTACCGTCTCGTACGCGTGACGCCCGGCGAGCCTCCGCAGGACCTGATCACGGGGTTCATGCAAGACGGAAAGGTGTACGGGCGGCCGGTCGACGTCCTGGCGTGGGGTGCAGGCTTTCTCGTCACCGACGACTTTGCGGGGGTCGTCTACGCCGTGGGTAGCCGTTCCGAAGGTCGACGCCCGTGAAAGGCGCGGCAGGCGACCCTGCGTGATCCCGTGCCCGAGTATTGTGGTTCGCTTTGTAAGACTCTTTTGTCGGAATGACAGAACAAACGCTTCGCTAGCCCCCGCCCTTTGCACCCACGACACCCAATTGCGACAGACCGACCGATTATCGTAGGGTCTACGCAGCCTTAGTCCGAGCCGCCGGCCGCGAGGCGTGTCCTGGGTGGGTCGCCGTCGCTCGCGTCGGCACCGTCGCGACTGGAAACGGAGTGCGCCCTCGCGGAGCCGCTTGGCCTTCTCCATCCAGTATACTAGACAGCGCCCCAAGAAGGATGGTCGGCGCCACGCATCCCCCCTCGGCGGCTCTCGCCCGACGGGCTGGAGGAGCCTCGTGAAGAAGCTCTCGATACGCGTCGCTGCAGCGGCGCTGCTGTCGACTCTTGGCCGCCCCTCGTTGGCGCAGAGCGCTCTCCCGAGTCCGTCGCAGCCTCCAGCCTCGACCGGCGCGCCCGTGGCGCTGATGTCACTCGAGCTGATGCGAGAAAAGGGCCTCATCAGCGACGCCGAGTACGAGAGCGCGCTCCACGATCTACAGGAGACGACGGGAGCGCAGACCCATTCACAGCAGAGCGTGGTCTTCGGGCGCTGGGCCACGACGCTCTACGGCTTTCTCGCTGCCGACATGATCCTCGACTCGACGCGGAGCCTGACCGAAGCCCCGGGCGGGACGCTGATCGCGCAGGGCGGTACGCCCGCGGGGGACAACGCGCGGCTCACGATGTCGGTTCGATACACGCGTCTCGGATTGCGCATGAAGCCACCGGAGTTTCGCAACGTCAGGACCAGCGCGATGCTCGAGAGCGACTTTCTCGGAAACGAGCCCGCTGTGCAGACGGGGCCTTATCCGGGGACGCCGCTGCCGACGAGCCCCTATACGAGCGAGGGCGCCTACTTCACCAGCCCGACCTTCAGGATCCGCCACGCGGAATTCAAGATGGAGACGCCGGCGGTGGATGTGCTCTTCGGGCAGTACTGGCAGCTCTTCGGCTGGGGCTCGGCGTATCAGCCCAACTCGCTCACCGTTGCGGGCATGCCGGGAGAGATCAATTCTCGCACACCCCAGCTTCGCGTCAGCAAGGTGATCAAGGGCGATCCCGTCACCTTCGAGCTTGCGGTCGCCGCGACGCGTCCATTTCAGCGTGACAGCGGCACCCCGGACGGAGAGGGCGGCCTGAGATTTTCGGTGGACTCGTGGAAAGGCACCCAGACGATCGCGTCGACGGGCACGCAAACCGCTCCGCTATCGTTTGCCGTGACGGGTCTCTTGCGGCACGTCGCGGTCAATGAGTTCACTTCGGGCGCCTCGAAGTACACGAACAACCTGACGATGACCGCGCTCGCCGTCGACGCGTTCGTGCCGATCCTTCGGGGGACCGCCACGAAACGCGACAACTCCTTCTCGATCCAGGGCGAGTTTGCCACGGGCTTCGGCTACGCCGACATGTACCAGAGCACCACGTTCGGCATCGGGTTCCCGACGCCCGCGGGAGCGGGCTTTGCGACGACGGCGACGAGCGTCAAGGCCACGTATTACTCGCCGGACATCGACCCGGGCGTCGTCACGTACGACGCCGCGGGCAAGCTGCACGGCATCGAGCTTACGACGTATATTTTCGGGGGTCAGTACTACCTACCGGGCGTAGGGGGAAAGCTCTGGATCTCCGGGAACTACTCGCATCAGGAGAGCGCGAACTCGCACTACTACACGAACGGCGCCCCAGGCTCCGTCCTTTCGGCCGTCGACTGGTTCGACGCGAACGTGTTCACCGACCCCGTCCCCGGAGTCCGAATGGGTCTCGAATACGCCAATACCCGGGACACCTACGTCAACGGCGTTTTCGCGATCAATCACCGCGTGCAGCTGTCGGCTTTTTTCATCTTCTGACGTTCGTTATCCGGCGAGCGATGCAATCTCGCGCTGTTCGCGAGGCATGCACCGGCCATCGCGATGCCGGATCGATTGCCGTTCGCTGAAGCGATAGCCCACGCCGCGCACGGTGTGAATGTACGCGCCGGCGCTTCCGAGCTTGTCTCGCAGGCGGCGGACGTGCGTGTCGACCGTCCGGGTCCGGCTGCTGGGGTGGTGTCCCCAGACATCGCTCAAAAGGGTTGCGCGACTCTGCACGTGATCGCGTCGGTCGACGAGCGTGACGAGGAGTCGAAACTCCAGGCTCGTCAGAGACACTTCCCGGGTCGAAACGAGCACCCGGTGCGCGTGCTTTTCGATTCGCAGGTCTCCCATCTCGACGGTTTCGGCCGGGACGACGGTCTGCGAGTCGGCCAGAGCACGAGCGCTGCTCGCGAGCTCGCGCAGCTTGGCGACGATCTCATCTCTGTTGGGGGACCCGAGGAGCTCCGACAGGATGGCCAGGGGATCTTCGTTCGCCGACCGTGCCTCGGAAGGCCCCTCGGGGGGCGTCCTGGGAACGACTTGAGGGACGAATCGATTCTTGAGTAAAGCGGCTTTGCTCATGGTTCTTTCCTCCGCGTGGCGGGAGCCAAAGGACAGCTCGACGGAGTCGACGTCCCGCGCCGCAGCCCCCCGGCGGAGAAGGCCGAGAACGGAACACTGTGGGAGGGCATGACCGAAGTATGTCTTGTAAAATGGACACAGTCAACGGGTGGGGCCGCTTGTGGCCACTTATGGCCAGTGATCAAGCGGTTCTGAGGTGTCCAGAAACAGGGACACGGGGCTGGGACCGCGGCCGTCGTGGTGCAACCTGGCTCTGGGCAGAGGAGCTCTGGCGAGCGACTACTCGCGCGTACGCGCGGCTCCCTGCAGCATGGAGCTCCCGGCGGGCTTCGCGGCGGCGGGGAATAGCTCGCGCCACTCGGCCGATTGCCTCACGGGCTCGAACGCCTCGTCGGCGAGAGCCTCGGTCCGGCGGTCGGGCTCGAGGGCGAACACGCGCCGCAGTGCCCGCCCGACCTCCTTCACGTTCTCCGTGCCCGCGGCCATGATGGCGAGGCCGTACCAGGCGTTGCCGGTTGGCCTCGCGGTCAGAGCCTGGGTACCACGGAGGGCGCAAAAGAAGGCAGTCGGTGTCGGCCGCGGATAGCCGTTCTGGTGTCCGCAGCAGCGTGACATGGCGTGCCCACCCGCGCGAGATCGGGTGGGCACCCGAGTGGGATCGCGTCCCGATGAGACTCGGGTCTGCTGGGGACGGTACCTGAGTCTGATACCGATCAGACCCGGGTGGCGTGCCGATCAGACTCGAGTCTGATACCGATCAGACCTGAGTCTGATCCCGATCAGACCTGGGTGGCGTGCCGATCAGACTTGAGTCTGATCCCGATCAGACCTGAGTCTGATCCCGATCAGACCTGGGTGGCGTGCCGATCAGACTCGAGTCTGATCCCGATCAGACCTGGGTGGCGTGCCGATCAGACTCGAGTCTGATCCCGATCAGACCTGGGTGGCGTGCCGATCAGACCTGGGTGGCGTGCCGATCAGATCCGAGCCGGCGCCAATCAAACCCACACTCTCGCACCAAAATCGCCCGAAGCGAGACGCGTTTTGGCCACCTGCGACGATGGTGGGGATGAAGCCATCGAGCGGGCGGGCAGCAGAGCCGCCGGCCCCAAATCCATCCGAGCGCAAGGAGAAAGTCGCCATGACGTGGGTAGGTCGAAAAATAGTTCATTTTTCTTTCGCTAAAATGTCCGCGAGCAGTCCGTTAAGGGGGGAGGGCAAGAGAGCGGCGCATGGTGCGCCGCCGAGGCGTCCTCAGCTCACCCAATGAATGGAGTCGTCCCCATGTCCAGCAGGAACCGAGTCAACCGTTCCGAGTCACGAGCTGCCGACGCGAGTCTGGGCGTCGGTCTTGCCAAGCACGAGGCGACCCTTGCTTCCTTCATGATCGCGGGCAAGGCCGTCAAGACCGCCGACGTCCTCACCGCCTTGCAAAGCCGCCAGAACAGCGCGAACGCCGTGGATACTGCCAGGGCGACCTGGCAGGCTGCGGTCGCGACGCAGCGAAACGTTCTAGAGCAATCGAATGCGCTGGTCTCGGGCGTCAAGCAGTCGCTTCACGTGATGTTCGCGGGTTCGCCCGACACCCTCGCCGACTTCGGACTGACCCCGCGCAAGCGGACCGCGGTCTCGCCCGGGGTCAAAGTCGCCGCGGCCGTAAAGGCCAAGGCGACGCGTGCCGCGCGTCACACCCAGGGCTCGAAGCAGAAGGCGGCAATCAAAGGAGCGCTCGACGGCGTGAAGCTCGTCGTCACCGCTCAGCCCCCCGCGTCTTCGGCTTCACCCGCGGTGAACGCGACCCCGACGCCGACCGCTCCGGCGGCCGCGAGCGGTGGCACGACGCCGGCAGCCAGCAAGTAGTCGCGCCGTAGCGTAAGCGAAGCGAAAAACCTGCTCCCCTCCCGGGCCCGGTGAAACTCCGGGTACCCGGGAGGGGGCGTTGGCCCAACCGGGCTGGTAGAGCCGAGCCCCAAGGAGCAGGGGCAGCGACCCCAACCGCGCTTTTGGTGCTGCCATCGTCGAGCGCTCGTGCGTACCCGAAGGCAAAGTGGCGAAGAATGCCGTTGACCCGGTCGAGCGCGCCGCGATCGGCACACGCCCTGCCCGGCTAAGAGCTAATCGGCGCTCGCGTCGGCCGGCACGCAGAGGGAGGTGCATCCGGCGCATGCCGTCATAAGCGATGCAAATGCGGGGTTGCAGGAGGCTGCGGCCGTACCGCAATCGCTGGCGTCCCTCCCGACCGGGCAAATGCACTGAAAGGTCGTGAAGCAAGCGTTGTCGAGCGCGGCCAACTCGGCTGGGCAATTGCTCTGGATGCAGGTGCCGCAGGCCGGCGGAAGTTGCAAGCCGCCTGGGCAGTTCAGCAGCGAATAGCCCCCGCCTGAACTGCTCGCGTCGCCCCCCTCGGCCCCGCCTCCGCCGTCCGTTGCGGCATCGCCCGCTGCCGCGAAGGCAGAGGAGCACTCCACATCCCACTGGCAGGAGCCGTTTAGACAGCAAAAGTCGTAGGTTCCACAACTGCACGCCCAGGTTGGGGGGATAGAGCAGGAGCCCAGGCGCGTCTTCGCAAGATCCGACTGGTACTGAGCGAGGGCACTTTTGCTGATCGTCGCGTTCGGACAGCAGGGGAGCAAATCACACGCGTTTCCCTCGGATATCGGAGCGCAGTCCGTATCCGTCTTGCAGGACTGGTCGTAGCTCGATGCTTGGATCAGCTGCACGTTCGCGTCCGTGCAGTCGCCGGGTTGGTCGGCAACGCAAGCATTATCCGTGCAGCAATAGACCGAGCTCGAGGCCGTCGAGAGGGCGTTGCAGTCTTGCGCAGTCGCACACACCGTCATGACACCGACAGCCGAGCCTCCCTCGGGGCCCGCATTGGAGGTGGCATCGCTTGGTGTCGCGCGTGGCTCGCTGGCACGGCCCCCACATCCAGCGACAATCGTGAACGCTAACGCAAATGGCCGAGCCAGAAGGGCGCTCGTGGGAAACGGCCGAAGCACCCGTTGAGTATGTCACAGAGCTGCGGCCTGACGGCCGAGGTGGCAGTTGCGTCGCTCACCGAGAGATTACGCGGACCGGACGATCGCGTGCCGAACGGTTTTCCAGTGGCGAGCGCTTCCTCGACGACTTGCCGACACGGCGACGAAATGGTCAACAGAGGGTCAAGAGGCCCCCCATTGGGCCCTAGCGCTCGGAGGCGAAAGAAGAACAAACGGCGGTGAAAGTAATTGCTTGGAGGAGTGGCCGAGTGGTCGAAGGCAGCGGTTTTGAAATGGGAAAAGCCCCTGCGCGGCCCCTCCGACAAGGCGTCATCGCAAAACCCCCGAATTGAACCAACAACGTTGGCATTCTCGTGCACTTGGGAGGCACCTCGGGGGCGCAAAGCTACGGCGCGGACGCGACACGACGACACGCAACGGGACACGACGTTCCGTTGAAATGGTCAACAGATGGTCAACGGCATCCAGCCCCGCAGGGAAGTCCGGGCCGCGCGTAGCCTAATGCTAGGGTAGAGACGTGCAGGCCGGAACGCAGACCCCGTCGACCCCGCGAGGCGCCCTCGGCGTAGGCATCTACCCTGCGGGAGAGGCAGCGCGCTTGGCGCAGCTCGAGCCACAGCGGCTCCGCCGCTGGGTAGCCGGCTACAGCTTTCGGGGTCGTACCGGCGAGCGTCGGTCCTCCACCCCAGTCTTCAAGAACGAGGCACGACACGACGGCCAGCACCTCGTTCTTTCCTTCCTCGACCTCATCGAGGCGCGCTTCGTCAAAGTCTTCCTCGACCACGGAGTGAGTTTGCACACCATCCGCATCGTGGCGCAGGAGGCGGAGGTGATGTTCAAGACGACGCACCCCTTCTGTGTGAAGAAGTTCGAGACGGACGGCGAGACCATCCTCGCTCGACTGCGTGACGAGCGGGCAGAAGGCGGGGAGCGCCTTCTCGACTTGAAGCGAAAGCACTTCGTTTTCCCGGCTGTCTTCAATCCGCTCCTGAAGACGCTCGACTATGGTACCGACGGCGACGCCGTGCGGTGGTGGCCAAGGGGCAAGGAGACGCCCGTGGTGCTCGACCCGAAGCGCGCTTTTGGCGCCGCTATCGTCGAGCGCTCGTGCGTCCCTACGCGGGCGCTCTTCGACGCGCACACCTCCGGCGAGACGCCGGAGAGCATCGCGAAGTGGTTCCGCGTCGACTTGGACGAGGTGCGCGCCGCCATCGCGTTCGAAAAGTCGCTGCGCCGCCCCGTCGCGCAGGCGTGACCTACTTCTTTGACAACAATATCGCACCCGCGATTCCCGCGGCGCTGCAGGCGCTCCGCGAGAAGGCGGTGCATATCTGCGATTGCGCTGACCACGGCATCGCGCGTGGCGACTCCGATATCGACTGGATGCCAAAAGTCGCGAAGCTCGGTTGGTTCGCCGTTACCGTGGACAACAACATCCATCGGCGACGCGAGGAGAAGAAGGTTCGCGAAGCGTGTGGCCTACGGGTCGTCTACCTGCCCGGTACGTTCGGGCGCAAGTTGCAGTTCTTCCAGCAAGCGGTGTTCGTCATCCGAGCGTGGGACAATATCGTGGAAGCGACCAAGGGCGCGCGGGCGGGCCAGTGCTTCCGCGTCACCGAGCACCACAAGGTCGTCTCGATGGGCTGACGCGCCTTTCGAGCAGGCTCACAGGTCGTCGACCTCGATGACCACCTTGCAGTGGTCGCTTAGCTTCCAATCGGACACGTCGTTCAACGCGCCCACGGTCAGTCGGTTCGCGATGCTCTCGGAAGCGAAGACGTAGTCGAGCTGCCGAGTGGCGGTCGCCGGCTTCTGCCTCGAGTGATAGAAAGTCGGCACGTTGAGACTCTTCTTCGGCAGCTCCTTCGGCCATGGCTCGGCTTGCCTTCCGTGCGGGGCTTGAGGTCCCGCGAAGCGCAGCCCCAGCGCCTCCATTCGGGCGAAGACCGTCGCATAGCGACCCGCCCAGTATTCGTTCCCGCTCTCGCCGTAGCCGAACAGGAGATTCCAATCCCCGGCAACGATGATTCGATGGCGTTCCTTACTCGTGATGAGCGTCGAGATGTCCGAGATGATGCGATGCGCCGAGCCGTCGGCCATAATCCCCGGTCTCTTTGCCGCGCCGACGAAGTTCTGCCAGACGGCGTACGCGGAAATGCATGTGAAGACCTCCTCGCCCCATGTGACGTCCACAACCGTGAGGGTCCCAGGTACACTCACGCCTATATCGAGCGAGTGGGTCTCCGCGGGTTCGTCGGCAGCGAGCTCGGTCGAGAGCGCAAGCGCCGTCACGCGGCGCTCCTTCATCGACACGCGGTCCGACAGACGCGCGACAGCCGTCCGAAACGCCCGCCGATAGCGGGGCATTTTCCAGTTGGCGCCCCGCGCCGGGACAACCTCGTATCTCACGTCGGCGGGCGGGGGCCTGGCTTCCTGCAACAGCGCGATGTCGAGAGAGGGGTCGCTCGTGAGCTGGCGCCACGGCTCATCGAGTTGATGGATGTTCCAGGAGACAACTCGAAGGGGCATGGCGACCAGAGAAGAGACTATGTGCGCTGGGCTCTACGGTCCACGAGTACCCCTCGTCGAGTAGTCGTTGTCCACCTTGGGCACGGTCAGTGCCTTGTGTTCAAAGCCGAACGAGGCAGCCCTTCGACGCCTGGTACACGATGTGGTGAAAGTCGAAATCCTTTCGTCCCGTTCGCGCGCAGTCGGCGCCAATGAGCTTCATTACTTCGAGTTTGTCCTGCTCCCTGGTGCGTAGGCCGAAGACGACCCCGACGAGGCACGAAAAGTCGTACTCCACCACAGCGTCAGCGGTCTCGGTTCGGACCCCCAAGGTGTCGGCCACCACGATGCGGTACTCCTCTTCATACCTCCAGTCTTCCAGCTTTGTCGTTGCGACACGTTTGAACGAATCCCAATATGCGGCGCGCCATGCAGCGTCGTCCGTGCGCGCCGCATCGATGACGGGGCTGCGCCTACCCTCTCGATTGCAATGCCACGCACGCAGCTTTGGCATCGGAAGTGTGCCCAGCGACTGAAAGAAATCAATTTCGGGTGGACGATTCGTATATGCAACAGGGGACAATTCGCTCTTGATTGCGCCACGAACCTTCGAAGACGGTCGTCCTACAACGCCGCTCGTTCCGATGACGCCGGTGAGTGGGAGGTAGGGAAGGCCCTTCTCGATTTTCGGACGAAAGACGAGCGCAGCACCCGTGTGCTCTTTAGCGTAAGCGGCCCAGCTCGCCGCGTTCGTGCACGTCGCGGAAAAGCACGCCGTCCTCCAATCGAAGTGAACAAGGCCATCGACTATGGCGTCCACGTACCGGTCAGGAAATGTGAAAATGAGAAACGACACTTTTCGGGCGGCCGCGCTTGTGCCAGCGGTCTCAAGCCGGAAGAGCGCGCGCAGTGCGTGGTCCTCGCGAGTTCGGTTAGCGACGAAAGCAATCGTTTCGAGGTCGACGTTTGGAACCTGCGATTCATCCGTGAACGGCTCGAAGACCGCGTCGAGTGCACGCGACTTCGGGAGCACTTTTGCCGCTTCGGGATTGATGAGGCGTCGCTCCGCGAGTAACGACGTGACGGAGGCGAACGCGTCGGCGTGAATGAGCGAGAGCACGAGACGAATCCCGTCCCGTCGTAACGGGTTTTTGAGCGCAGTCAGTCGTGCGCAGAGCGACGACGGCCCCGACTTCTTGAAGAAGTTGTCGCATGCGTCGTTGTACAGTGCCCGAAAGGCGTCCGTTGGCAGGGTGTCTTGCGTGAGCCAAGAAGGAATCCTTGGTTCTTCAAAGGGCCCATCGTTGCTCATCGTCACGCACTGCAACGTCACCCAGACCAGCGCGAGAATGTAATGGCGCAGAAGGTTTTCCCAGAGGACGGCGTCACCTTGCCAAACGACGTCTTTGTAGCCCTCCATCGGGTCGTTCAGCTCGTTCGACCGAGCGAGGTAGATTTGGTGCCGCTCTAGCTCCTTGTGTTTGCCGAGCAGCGCGTCCATCGAACGAAAGCGATAGATGACATCCAGCATCGGCCCTTGACGCGTAGCAGGTTCGCCGTGACGGGTTGTCGATTCTGGGGGGTGACATGACGCGCCGTTAGCCGCCTTGCGCGTCGGCTCCAGATGCCGACTGTCTATCGAGACCCTAGCGCTTCGATGTCGACTACTTGCGAGGGAAGAGGAAACGTGCCGTCATCGCTGCGCTAGACAAGAGGCGGGTGTCGTAGGGGACACGGCAACGAAATGGTCAAGATGGTCAACAGGCCCCCATCGGGCCCTAGCGCTCGGAGGTGAAGGAAGAACAAACGGCAGTGAAAGTAATAACTTGGAGGAGTGGCCGAGTGGTCGAAGGCAGCGGTTTTGAAAGCGAAATTCCGCTGATTTCGGCGCTCCTCTGACGCGGGCTGAGAGGCCCTGGCAAAGCTGCGGAAGTAGACCGCAAACAGAGTCAGGTCACGCACTTGGGTGAGATCCCGCGTGCATGCCAGGGTCTTCTCGGAACCGGCGGGAGGTAACGGATCGACACGCTGCGCAACACGAGTCGCGGTAACGGCGTGGAAACGGGGATTGTACACGCATCGGGGTCGGGATCACGGCTGACCGCAAGTGTTTGATCCACTTCTTCTCCGCCTCCCGCCAACCCCGGCCCCCTTTGGATGGGCCCCAATGCGAGCCGGGGGCACTCTTGACTGGCACTTAGAGACAAGGCTCATTTGAGTCTCTACGACGGCTGGGGAGGCCAAGAACATGAGCGAAGGAATGATCGGCAGGATTACGCCCGTCTTGGGGGCGCTCGTGGTTTTTGCCCCGTTGGCAAACGCGCAGAGCCTACCGACAATCCCGCCTCCCCAGGAATGCAAACCGCCGAACCGTGACCGCGCGATCAAGTTGCAGGCCGTACTTGATCGGCAGATGAAGCTAATCTCGGCGACTCCGCTACAAGGCGAGCAGGATCTGGCCACCGTAAAGTCCGGCCCCGAATCCGCTCGCACCAGCGTCCGCGTCCTCAAATGCGACGAACCCGGCCTGTCACCGAAAGAGCAACGGGAGGCCCAAGACTTTGAAGCGCGTGCCGGCAAGTGGGCCGACGATATGGACGCGAGGTTCGCCGCAGAGGATCAGGCGAGGGCCGACGTCATCGTCCCGCTATGCACGGCCGTGTGGACTGTGGCCATGATGCGCGAGTGGATTGCCAAGGAAAAGAGCAACCCAGGTGGCGTCGTCGATCTTCAGAAGCTTCACGATTGGGGCCAGACGCTGCAGGAGTCTCAGGCGGAGATCGACTCGCTAAAGCCGAGGTATATAGCTTTTCGCCACCATGCGTTTGCTCGCTGGGAATCCGAGGGCGCGTGCGTGGCGGAGGCCAACAAGCCGCAGGACAGCCCTCAGTGAACCCGTGCCCGAGAGGGTAGCGGCACTAGAATGGCCTGCCGCACTTCTCGCAACTCCCGGGTCGTGGGCCTTGGCTTATCGTGGGACCCTCGTAGCCGAAAATCGATTCTTGAATTCCGCGCGAGCGATCCTCTTCGAGCTTGCGTAAGCGTTCGAGGTTGTACCAGATATCGGCTCGTCCGGCTCCGCGTTCTACATCGAGGTCAACCCAAAGGCGGTGGCGCTTTTTCATACGCAAACAACCTTTCCCGAGAGAGCCACCCCCTCTCGATGCTTCGCCAACGGTTCACCGGACGTTCGGAGCTCAGCGGCGTCGTGACTCACCCGCGTTTCGGCGAGTTCTTAATCCGGAAAGCGGAAGAGCTCAGGGATGCGCAGAGGAAACTCGCAACCGAAAATAGAGCTCGACGCGACGAGTGGCGACGGCGCGGGCGGCCTTGCGTTCTTGAGCGTTCATCGTGCGCCCTCCTTTCCATCGAGCCCGGGGACGCGTCCGAGCGCGCGATCGAGCTCGGCGCGCCGCCGGTCGTAGTCGGCTTCGGCCACTCGCTGATCCAGTTCAACGCCGCGAAGGTTCTTCTCTGCATCGATCACGGAGACGAACGGAGCTTGCGACGAGATGAAGGCCGCCCTTGCCGCATCCACCTCCGCAGATGCGATTACTCGCGACGCGTGCCATCAGATAGTTGGCCCACCTCTGGTACGCGCGCTCGGATGGACCCCTGGACACGGCACTGAACAGACGTATTGTGTACCTACACGACGCGAGGGTCCAGTCTTGAACGTCGGCATCGTCGAGACCTGACATGGCCACCGCCGAGCAACTCAAGGCGCTTCTGGAGAGCCATCTCGAGGGCGATGACGATCGCTTTCTCTCAGTGATCATCCAGCTCGCTGCGCATGCGGCTCGTCAGGGTCACGGCAAGCTCGCGCAGGAACTCCGGGGGCTCGTAGATAGGGCGAAGCTGGCCGCCGAGACACCTCCGGGTCGCAGCGGGTCAAGAGGGCCGGTTCCGGTTGCCCAGCCGCGGGGCGAGCTCGCATCGCTGCTGGCAGCGTCGTATCCGAAGGCACGGCTCGACGATCTCGTACTGACGCGCGAGCTTCGCAGCCATCTCGAGCGCATCGTGGTGGAGCAACGCCAACGCGAGAAACTAGCAGCGCGCGGGCTCCATCCTCGCCGCAAGATCCTTCTCGTCGGACCGCCCGGGACCGGGAAGACTTACAGCGCGCGAGCGCTCGCGGGCGAGCTTCACGTCCCGCTCTTCACCGTCCTCCTCGATGGAGTGATCACGAAGTTCATGGGTGAGACGGCCGCGAAGTTGCGCCTCGTCTTCGACGCGGCCGGGCGCAATCGAGGCGTGTACCTCTTCGACGAGTTCGATGCGCTCGGCGGCGAGCGCGGCAACCCGAATGACGTGGGCGAAGCGCGTCGCACGCTCAACTCGTTCCTTCAGTTCTTTGAGCAAGACGACTCCGAAAGTGTCCTGCTCGCGGCGACAAACCACGTCGGGCTCCTCGACCGAGCGCTCTTCCGCCGTTTTGACGACATCATCGAGTTCGCGCTCCCCGACGAAAAGCTCGCCGTCGCGGTCATGAAAGTGCGCCTCGCTGCGATCGGAGCCCCTCGGGTTGACTGGCGCGCCATGGGACGCGCCGCGATGGGACTGAGCTACGCGGAGATAGTCAAGGCATGCGACAACGCCGCGAAAGACGCCGTGTTGCATGACAAGAGCGAGGTCTCCGCCAGCGTCCTGCGCGCCGCACTCGCTCGTCGCCGCGACGGCCGGCCAAAGGTAAGGTGAGCTTCAGAGGGTCTCGTGGCAGCGCGAAAGATTGATCGACGGCCGCACATCGTCGTCAGCGGTACCGGTCGGCCGGAGAAGTTTACGTCTCCTCAGCAGGGGGGCGGCAAGTCGGCGACGATCTCGGTCAACCGGGCTCGCCACGGAGCGGAGCTTCGTCGGCAGCTCAGGAAGATCGAGTCAGATCTGGCAGCGCGAGGTGGGCACCCGCTACCGGCGGGCGTGGAGGGGCCGCGTGGGTTCTACCTGGAGTTCGAAAGCCCGCCGGGCTTCGATCTACGGCTCGACAGCCTCGAGTACTCGCGCGCTGGGATCCAACTCGTCGCGGCGCGCCGGATCGATGAGAAGCGGTTCGCGACCGTGTACGTGCCGCAGGGGAAAATCGCCTACTTCGTGAAGAAGATCGAAAAGTACCTGACCGAGAACGACAAGAGGAGCGGAAAGCCGAAGAACCAGGCGCTCGTCGCCAGCATCGCGGAGATCCGTCTCGCAGTCGCCGAGAGCTTCTGGACCGACGAGCTCGACGCCCTGCCGCCGCGCGCCGCGCGCGCATGGTGGGAGGTATGGCTCCGCGGCGATGAGGATGAGGTCCTCGAGCGCTTCCGCGTCCAGGCCAAAGCCATGCGGATCACGGTTGGCGAACGTCACCTGCGCTTTCCAGAGCGAACGGTGGTGCTCGCGCACGGCACACTCGAGCAATTTGCAAGCTCTCTCGAGTTCCTCGACACGCTTGCTGAGCTCCGCCGCTCTGGCGACATCGGCAGCTTCTTCACCCGCGAGGCCGGCCCGCAGCAACAGGTTTGGGCGCGAGAACTTGGCCGAAGGACTCAGGTGCCCCCGGTGGATGCCATCGCCGTGTGCCTGCTCGACACGGGAGTAAACCGCGGTCACGCGCTGCTCGGGCCCGTTCTCGCTCAAGACGACATGCACGCCTGTAAGCCGCAGTGGGGCGTGGCCGACCATGACGGGCACGGGACCGAGATGGCGGGGATCGCGGCCTACGGCGATCTGCGGGAGGCGCTGGCTTCGACGGGCCCGATCGAACTACGACACAGGCTCGAGTCCGCAAAGATTCTGCCACCACCACCGGCTACCAATCGCAAAGAGCTCTACGGAGCCGTGACCGCCGAGGCTATCGGCTACGCCGAAATCCAAGCGCCGGATCGCAGGCGCGTGATCGCGATGGCCATCACGACGACCGAGTTTCGCGATCGGGGACAGCCGACGTCATGGTCGGCGGAGGTCGACAAGCTGTGCGTCGGGACCGACGAGGAGCGACGGCTCTTCTTTCTCTCCGCTGGCAACCTTCGAGAGGATGCGGGCTTGCAGTACCGCGATCGGAACGAGACGGAAGGCATTCACGATCCTGGCCAGGCGTGGAACGCATTGACCGTCGGCGCCTACACGGGCCGCGCGACGATCGACGAGCCGTCGTATAGTGGCTGGACCGCCGTGGCTCCCATCGGCGACCTATCGCCGACATCGACCACGTCGTGCATCTGGCAGGGGCAGTGGCCAATCAAGCCGGACATCGTCATGGAAGGCGGCAACATGGCGCTCTCCCCAAACGGGACGGAGGCCGACTTCCCCGACTCGCTGTCCGTCCTATCCACGTATTACGACCCGAACGTGCGTCAGTTCTGCGCGACGGGCGACACGAGCGCGGCGACGGCCGCAGCGGCCCGCGTCGGTGCCATCGTCCGCTCGCACTACCCGGACCTCTGGCCCGAGAGCGTGCGCGCCTTGCTGGTGGACTCCGCCGAATGGACGGACCGGATGAGGAGCCAGCTCTATGGCGCGGCGGGGGCCGACGGAACCGAGTACCTCCTGCGTTGCTTTGGGTACGGCGTCCCGAATGTCGAGCGGGCGCTCTGGAGCGCCGCGAATGCTCTCACGCTGGTGGTGCAGGACGAGCTGCAGCCGTTCGTGAAGGACAAGTCGAACGAGATGCATCTTCACAAGCTCCCGTGGCCCCGAGCCGCGCTCATCTCATTGGGCGCGACTCGCGTCGAGCTCCGTGTGACGCTCTCGTACTTCGTCGAACCGAACCCCGCCCGGCGCGGGTGGCGAACGCGCCATCGATACGCATCGCACGGTCTGCGTTTTGCGGTGCAGAAGCCCGCCGAATCGGTCGTGAACTTCCGCAAGCGTGTGAATGGAGCCGCGCGCGAGGACACGAACGACAAGCCTGCGACGGGTGACGCGGACGGCTGGCTACTGAAATCCGACCTACGGGGGAAGGGCTCTCTGCATCACGATCGGTGGGTCGGCACGGCCGCCGACCTGGCGACGCGCGAGCACATCGCTGTGTACCCCGTGATCGGCTGGTGGCGTGAGCGGCTTTCGCTTGAGCGTTCCGAGTCGCCCGCGCGGTACGCGCTCGTCGTCACGATACGGACGCCCTCGACGACCGTGGACATCTATCAGCCGGTGGAAGTGCAGCTCAGGGCGCGTATACCGACGGCCGTGCGTACGTAGGCGAGGCGCTGATCGACGAAGTTCGCGTCTCCAGCGAGCATATGTTGACGCAACGAATCCGTGTGCGAGGAAACGTCTAGAACCACATTGGTTTGGAGAATCGATGTTTGGCTTCCCAATATGCGCATGCATCGATGTTTGCCCTCGCAGAGGCTTGTGCACCGCTGGTGCGCAGGAGGGACGTGTCGCGAGCGACTAGGGATAATCTGCTCGTCGGTCGGTAGCCCCGTGCGGCGAAGATCATGTACCATCCGCGGTTGCCCGGCGGCCGACGGGCCGACTGACGGGGATGACCTGGAGGGACGCAGAACGTGAGAGTGGATTCGCAGGACGACTCCGACGCGGTAACCCAATTTCTCGACCCGCTTATGTTGCAAGCGCGGGCGCGATTGGGCACCGTCCTGCGTGAGAAGTGGCGCCTGGACGCACTCCTCGGCGTCGGCGGGATGGCCGCGGTCTACGCCGCAACGCACCGCAATGGCAGTCGGGTCGCAGTGAAGATTTTGCACGCCGAATTATCAATCAATGCGCAGGTCAAGGCGCGCTTCTTACGTGAGGGGTACGTCTCCAACGTTGTGGGTCATGAGGGTGCCGTTCGCGTAAGCGACGACGATACGGCGGACGATGGCGCGGCCTTTCTGGTCATGGATCTGCTCGACGGCGAAACGCTCGAAGATCGCCGGGTCCGGTTCGGGGGCCGTCTACCCGAGGACGAGGTACTCTCGATGGCAGAGCAGCTTTTGGACGTTCTGGCCGCGGCGCACGCGAAGGGCGTCATTCATCGCGACCTAAAGCCCGAGAACGTCTTTCTCACCCGAACGGGCCAGGTGAAGGTGCTCGACTTTGGGATCGCGCGCCTTCGCGAGCTCTCCACCGCGAGTACGGCCACGAAAGGTGGGTCCACGATGGGGACACCGGCTTTCATGGCGCCGGAGCAGGCCCGAGGGCTCTGGGACGACGTCGACGCGCAAAGCGATCTCTGGGCGTGCGGCGCGCTGATGTTCAATCTGCTTTCCGGACGGCAGGTGCACGAGGGACGCACGAGCAACGAGTACCTGCTGAGCGCGATGACGAACGCCGCCCCACTGCTCGAGGCGGTGGTTCCGGGGGTCGGCGCAGCCGTCGCGCATGTCGTCGACCGGGCCCTTGCCTTCGACAAGTCCGAACGATGGCCCGACGCGCGCCGGATGCAGGAGGCGGTGCGGCGCGCCTATCACGACCGAAATCATGCGCCGATCACGACCGCGCCGCGGCTCACGGTGCCCGAGACGGTCCCGGACCGCACGCTACCGTCAGCAAAGGGGCCGCAAGCGCAGGGGCTTCCGACGACCGGACGACCCGTCGCTGGAACGCTGATCCATTGGGCAACGCAGATCCATTGGCCTCGCCCATCGCGAACCGTGCTCGCGGTCTCGGGGGGTGTCGCGCTTGGCGTCGTGATCACCGTCGTTGCCCTAACTGGCAGACACCCAAGTGCGGCGCCAATACCGCCCATGCCGTCAGCGACGTTCGCGGCTTCGGCTCCCGCGATGCCTGCGACGCCCGTTGAGGTCGCCCCCGCTCCTAGGGCATCGGCGACGCCCGAGGTTGCCGCGACGGACCTGCCCAAGGAGCCGAGCCCGGCGCCTGCGGCCAAGCCGGCCGCGACGGCCAAACCGACGCCGATTGCTCAGGCCGTTGTCACCGCGGGCCCGACGCCCAAGATGCCAACACCAGCGCCGACGGCGACGTGCATTCCGCCGTACACGCTCGATTCGACCAGGAAAAAGCATTGGAAGGCCCAGTGCCTATGAATCGGTTCGCGATCCCGATCCTGGCACTGGCCCTTTTCGGGGCCTCGTCCGCGCTGGCCGCTGAGCCGACGAAGGACGAATGCATCGCGGCCAACGAGACCGCTCAAGATCTCAGGCAAGCAGGCAAGCTACTCGAAGCCCGAACGAAGCTCGTCCTATGTGTCGCGACGAGCTGCCCGGGCCCGCTTCGCGAGGACTGCGCGCAACGACTCACCGAAATGGACTCGGTGATGCCGTCGATCGTCTTCGAGGTAAAGGACAGCGCCGGCAATGACGTCAGCGCGGTGACGGCCACGATCGACGGGCGGCCTTACGCTGAGAGGCTCGACGGACGGCCGATCTCCGTCGACCCGGGCGAGCACCGCTTCGTGTTCACGGCTGACGGCGGGGCGACGGCGGAGAAGACACTTGTCGTGCGAGAGGGGGAGAAAGATCGGCGCGAGCGAATCGTCCTGGGTATTGCCGCCGCTCCGGTCGTGACAGAGGGCACGGCAGCCTCGGTCGCCGAGCGGTCCGGCTTCGCGCTCGACCGAATCCCAACCGTTGCGTACGTCGCGGCCGGCGTTGGCGTGGTCGGCTTGGCGATCGGCATCGGGACCGGAATCGCTGCGACGTCGAAGCACAGCGCGCTCGAGGGCGAGGGCTGTCCCAGTAGCGGCGGCACCTGCCCTCCGACCGCGAGTCAAAGCGACCTCGACTCGTTTCATTCGCTGAAGACCTGGTCGACCGTGGGGTACGTGATCGGAGCTGCGGGCATCGTCGGCGGAGTCACGTTCTGGCTGATTGTGCCAAAAGGGACCGAGACGAAAGCGAGCATTTGGATCGGGCCAGACTCCGCAGGTTTCGCGGGGACGTTTTGAATCTCCGATGTGCTCCGGCGCTCGGCGGCGCAGCGCTGCTCGCGTTCGGAATTGCTGGCTGTGCCCAGCTGCTGAGCGATTGGAGCATCGGAGGCGATGCGGGAGCGATCGAGGGCAGTGCGGGAAGCGGATCCGCGAGTTCCGGTGCAAACGCCAGTCAGTCTGGCAATGGATCGGGCGGCGGCTCGGGCAGCAGCGGCTCGGGGGCCGAAGCGGGAACGGGCAGCGGTACCGGGGCGGGCAGCGATGGCGGCGGTCTCGTGTGCGACGGTGGTCAGGCCATCTGCAACGGCGCGTGCGTGGACGAACAATCGGAGCCGGGCAATTGCGGCTACTGTAGCCACGATTGCCAGGGAGGCACTTGCCAGAGCGGGACCTGCCAGCCGTTCGCGCTAGCCACGGGGCAGGGCGATGTATCCCCCATCGCCGTTTCCGCCACCGACGTGTACTGGGGCGACTATTCAGCCGGCACCGTGATGAGGATGGGCCTCGACGGGGGAGCGCCGGTCATTTTGGTCCAGGGCCTGAACCGCGGAGGGTACCTTGCCGTGGATTCGACGAGCGTCTACTTCGAAGATTTGAACGGTGGTGGCGAGTACATGAAGGCGCCGCTGAGCGGCGGAACCGCAGTTGTCCTAGCTTCCGGGCAGGGCAATCCTGGCCCAATGGCCGTGGACGCCACGAGCGTCTACTGGGCGGTCGATACGGGTAGCGGCCCGGTGATGAAGGTCGCTCTCGACGGGGGTACACCCGTCACGCTCGCGACGGGCCAGAACAGTCCAGGGGTCGGTCTTGCCTTGGACTCGGCTTACATCTACTGGACCGCTGAAGGAGGCGGCACCGTTGTAAAGGTGCCTCTCGATGGCGGCACGACAGTCACGCTCGCCTCGGGACAGGCCTCTCCCTCTGGCCTCGCCGTGGACTCGCAGAACGTCTACTTCGCAAACTACGGCTCCGCGCCCAATTTCACCGACGGCACGGTGATGATGGTGCCTCTCGACGGCGGAACCCCCGTGCTGCTCAGCACAGGACGGCACGGTCCCTTCTACATGCTCGTCGATTCCGCGAACCTCTACTGGACGGAGCAGCTCGGGGGCAATGTGATGTGGTTGGCGCTCGACGGCGGAGCATCCGGCCCGCTCGCCTCGGGACAGAGCCGTCCCCAAGGCATCGCTGCGGATTCGAAAAGTATCTACTGGACCGACACCGGTGGCGGGACGGTGATGAAGGTGGCCAAACCGTAGCGGTGACGCGGACGCGACCGGGTCGTGCGCGCTCTTAGCAGCGTGGGTATTGGTTCGGAAGACGGAGACTGTACCAAAGCGACACGTGACGCGGCCGACTCGCTCAATCGCAGCGAACCTCATACGCGACACGCCTCCGATCAAGTGCCATAGCGCCAGTCGTTTCAACCACGGTACCAATGCGAGGATCGCCCTCTGTGCTTGTGCTGAACGCTGCGTGGTCGATACTGCCTCGAGACACTCGCGCGCTTGCTGTCCAGGCTTCTCTACCCGAGCTGGGTTCTGAGATAGTCCGGAAGTCACTCGGGGTAGGGTACCGCAGTGAACCGGGGGTCGCTCATCGACAGAAGTCGACGCCTACCTCCATGACAATGGTACGGGTTCGTATGTGTGACGGTAGCTGTGCGGTACGTATGCGGTGCCTGTACCGTATCTATGAAGGTACCTACACCGTTCTATGACGGTGGCTATCTCGTACCTGTGACGGTGGCTATCTCGTACCTGTGACGGTGGCTATCTCGTACCTGTGACGGAACTCTCCCCTGGGAAGGCTCGTTCTTGTCTATTTCCTGGCAACGAAATCGACAGTATCCGTCCGGCAGCCCCCACCCTGCCCAACACCATGTGATGCGGGCATGGTGCCTGCGGAGGATGGATGGGACGCAGGCGATCGGGTGAGGCGGAGGCGGAGTGGCGAGCCCGTCTGG
>Ga0302326_10004975_pt1 | contig 30483 bp, 36 predicted proteins | sample Palsa_T0_3_FD_202264 | JGI IMG/M metagenome (GOLD analysis project Ga0302326, IMG submission 202264) | Peat permafrost microbial communities from Stordalen Mire near Abisko, Sweden - Palsa_T0_3 | ecosystem: Environmental > Terrestrial > Soil > Palsa > Peat permafrost | place: Sweden: Abisko... | reverse complement strand
TCTACCGACCAGGCGGTTGCCAGTGACAGATGTCAGTGAGCAGCCTTCGTGCTGCACAATGGTGGCGTGCCAGACACTTCGACGGGACGCGAAGCGCAGCGCCGCAAAACGCGCGCACGATTGCTGGACGCCGCCGTTGTGGAGTTCAGGCGTGCCGGAACCAATTCGGCAGATATCAACGCCATCGTCGAGGCCGCGGGAGTAGCCCGGAGCACGTTCTATTTTCATTTTCCAACCAAAGAACACGTTCTGCTCGAATTGATCCGACGGGACGAGGACTACCTCGCGGAGGAACTCAGTCGATTTCTCGATACCCGGCGTGATCTGCCTGCGGTGCTGGACGAGATCATCAGGCTCGTGGTGGAACTCGAGAACCGCTGGGGTGCGTCCTTGTTCCGCGATGTCGTCAGCCTCTACTTCTCACCCGCACGCCCTGCGAACGAAGACTGGGCCAAACACCCGACGTTCGTGCTTCTTGCCGCTGAGATCGAGCGCGCCCGCAACCGCGGCGAACTCTATGACGACGTCGACGCGTGCCACAGCGCCGCGTTCTTTCTCATAGGTCTTCACGCGCAAATCATCAGCGCCAGGGAATCGGGTGCCGAGCGCGATGAGACGCTCGGAAAATTCGTGCGGAGCACCCTGCGGAGTCTTCAGCGCTGAACCCGACCGCCATCTTCAGAGGAATGGCCAGCGTACCGATCATGCAGCTTGGTCAGAGTGGATTCAATGCCGGTTTTGTTGAACTTGGTGGCGCCGATCAGGTGGTAGTAGCGCAGCCCATTCTTGATCCGGCCAGCGTCGTGGTAGTCGAAAGTCTCGGTGACCCTGGTCATCGTCGGCGAGAGCGCCTCGAACTCCCAACGCCAGTGATGACCGACCGGGTGGCGCCACTCGACCAACTCATTCGGTTTGAGTGCGGTCACGGTACTGGTGATGCGGTACGGCACCCTCAATATTTTCATGTGGGTCGAAAACTTCGATCCCACAGTGAGTTTCGGGGGTGCATCGACGTTCTTTCGAACGGTGCCCGAACCGTCCAGCTCCTGATGGCGGCGTGGATCGACCGCCATTGCGTAAAGCTCCTCGGCGGGCGCGGCCACCTCGACCGAACGGGAGATCCGGCGCGGTCCCGCGTCGACGATGTTGACGGTCACGGTCAACTGACCTCGATGACGACTTTGCCTCGCGCGTGGCCGATCTCGACCGCAGCGATCGCATCCGCAGCCTCATCGAGAGGTCGAACGTCCTCCACGTGCGGGTCCAGTTTGCCCTCCGCGACAAGGGCCGCGACGATCTCGAGGACGCGGCTCGTTCGGTCCCGTTCGATCATGTGTCCACCCAGTTCAACAACGGAGGGATCGCCGGCGCTGATCAGCTTGCTGCGGTCGGTAACCAGCCCTGCCACCGCCTTCAGGCCGTCGTGTCCAGCCAGGTCGAGAATCGCGTCGACGCCGTCGGGGAGAATCTGCTTGATGCGTTCGTCGACCCCGTCGCCGTATGGCACCAAGGTGGCACCGAGAGTCTCGACCAACGCGCGCTTGTCTTCACTCGCGGTGCCGATCACATTGATCCCGAAGTCTCGCGCGATTTGCGCGGCAGCGACACCGACCCCACCGCCGATGCCGTTGATGAGCAGCGTCTGACCTTCCTTCAAGTCCAGTTGCGTGACACCGTCGTAAGCAGTGGCGGCCGCTACCGGAAGCGTCGCCGCGTCGTTGAACGAAACCTGAGGCGGCTTGTGCGCGGCGGCGGTCGCCGTGACGAGTGTGTACTCGGTGTAACCGCCCGAACCGGGCGCCACCGATCCGAAGATCTCGTCGTTCTCGGCGAAACCCTCGACGTCTTTGCCGACTTCGCGGACGACGCCCGAGACCTCCGAACCGAGAACGGCAGGCAGATCACTGGCTGCCGCCTCGCCCAGCATCCCGGCCCGAATCTTCCAGTCGACGGGATTCACGCCTGCGCTGCGGACCTCGACAAGCAACTCGCCCGGCATCGGGGTCGGCTTTTCGAGGTCGAGGAACTCCTGAACGTCGGGACCGCCGTTGCTGCTGTATCCGAATGCTTTGACCATGGGCGACGCGTACCCGGACGCGACATGTGTAAACCGAAGGTCCGCATCTTGAGATCCCCGCCGATCGGCCGGCTGAGACGGAAAAGTCGGCCGATCAGGCGCCTAACCTGGAGCACCCTCCGCCGCCTGTTTGAGTGCATCCAACGTCTTGCGGATATTGATCCGCTGAAACTCCGGAAAGGATTTGCCTGAGGTGACGACCCGATCGAAAACGGCAACCACCGGATCAGGCCACGATGTCCTGTCGTCGCTCCACGTTTCGGTGACTTTGGTCTTGCCCGGAGCGGTCGGTTCGAACCGGTACTCCCAGGATGCGTTAGCCGCACGTATGCGAGGTGTCTTTACGCCGATTGCGTGCACCCTGAAGGCAAAGCGTCGCCCGGGTTCGGCGGCGGTGACCGTGCACCGGGTGATCCAGGCGGCCCGGCCGCGCTTGTTACGCCCTTCGAACGTCATACCGACGAACGCGACTCCGTTTTCGGCCGGGTTCAAGACGGTCGCTCCGCGATTCTCCGGACTCCACTTCGGCATCTGCGTCGGGTCGCTGATCAAGGTGTATAGCGCGTCTGCGTCCGCGTCGATGTCAACGGTGTCTGAGACCGTCAGGATTCGCGCCATGTCAAAGGCCTCCTAGTGTCTTGTTCGCCATGCCAGGTCGTGCGTCATCAAGGCTTCGTGCGGGAGGATACCCAGCGCGCCGAAAAAGGCTCGCCGACCGACGCGATCTGCCGGCGCTATTGCAAGTGTTCGTCGAAAAACGTGAAGACGCGGCCCCATGCATCGTCGGTGCTGGCCTGGTCGTAGCCGAATCCGACGACGCGTAGCAGCGGCGCGGCGGGATAAGGATTGGCGAATGAGTGACCGGCGTCGGCGTAGATCTTGACGTCGTGGGTGATTTCTCGGTCGGTCAGACCCTTCTCCGGACGGGGTCAGCGACAGCGGGTGGCGCGACGGCGAACATTCCCGCGCACACAATTAAAAACGGCCGATGCACGAATTGTTGGGAACGATCTTTCTCTCCAGTTCGCCGGCCACCCCGATGGCAGCGTATGCCGAAGGTGCTCGAGTAAAAACCGGCCGAGCACTGGCCCGCAAACAGTGGCAGCTCCACTGCCTGACATCGACTTCGACGAATGGGTGACGGCTGATTGAACGCCTGCATAACAAGGAGCGGCGCGGCCCCCTTCCTATTAGCATTGCCCCCGACCCGCCCATTCTGGCGGCCTCGCGAGATAGGAACTGAATCAAATGCCCTCACTTCGCCGGCTGGCCAGACTTGCCTTACCGATATTGGCGGGCGCTGCCTGGGTCAGTAGCGCTGGGATCGCGACCGCCACTCCCGCTGATGACGCTTACCTCGCAAAACTGCGCGCCGTCGGCCTTACTTGGCCGGCCTCCTCGGAAGAGGCGCTCATCGGTGAGGCGCACCTCATCTGCTACGACCTCACCTGGGGTTGGCAGCCACAAACGATCGCCGACGACATTCACGACCACCTGAACAAGAGGGGCGTGACGTTGTTAGACGTCGGAACCATGGTCGACGCCGCGCACAAGACCTATTGCCCCGGCAATGTGTGCGACGCCCCGACTCTCTGCACGTAACATCGCCCAGAGCGCAGCCGGTGCGGCGTCGAATTCCGCAGCGGTGCAGCGACGCTCGTATCTCTCACGGTTAGCTCCGATTCCTTAACGCCCGTTGTGCGGCACCTCAGCAGCCGCACCGGACCGGCTGGTGAAGGAGTCCCAAACGTTATCGACGACGCGGCGCGTCCTGAGGCGGCCGCTGTCCTCAGTTGGGCATGATGGCGGCCCGAGGGCTCGAATTAGGCGCGCGCGGCCCGGCGCAGTCGCACACGAATACCTCAGGAGAGGTTCAGCATGTCAACGTCAACACTCAGCAGGTCAACGCCGTCACCGAGTACGTCAACGCCGCCCGGCTCACCGAGGCTGCCCAGCCTGACCAGGCTCAGTGCCTTAGCGCTTCTCGTCATCACACTCACGGTGCTGAGCATCTCCTTCTATTGGCTGGAGCACCACAAAGCGCGGCACGCCACCGTCCTCGGCGACACCACCAACCCGGACCACGCGACCGTCACCGTCCTCATTCAGAACATCGATCCGTCCACAGCCAGGATCAGTGCTCAATTGGAACTGAAGGGCGCGGGTTCGTTGGTGGACGTGCGCACGCACGACCTGAAAGAGGATGCGACCCTCGTCAGCAACGCGGTCACCAACCCGACGGTTGTCGCCAAGGCGAATGAACGTCCGGAATTCGTCTCGGTCCAATTCGCACTTCGTGACGGGGTCATCACCGACTACCCCCTCGACAGCTACACGGCGAACTTTCATTTCCACGTCCTGGTCGGAACGGCCCCGAACCAGCACGCGGTCCCGGTCCGCGTTGTTTTCGACAACATCGACGCCTTCTTCAAAATGTCTCCGCACCAGGAAAACTCGAGTCAAGAGCATCGGGGTGGTGGAGAAGCCAAAGGCGTCAGCGCGCCGGAATCACACTTCGCCGCGACGGCAGCCGTAGAGCGTTCGACGAGCACAATCATGTTCGCCGTGTTCATCATGGCGTTCATGTGGTGCCTGACCATCGCAGCTCTCATCGCCGCGTGGTACGTCGCCAGCGGCAAGCTCGGCTTGTTCTGGTCCGCTCTCGGCTTCCTCGGCACACTGCTCTTCGCGCTCATCCCGCTGCGGAACGCCGTTCCGGGAGATCCGCCGATCGGTTCGCTCATCGACTTCGCCGCATTCTTCATCGCCGAAGGCGTCGTGTCGATCTCGATGATCGTGACAGTCCTGCACGGCTATCACATCGAAATCTCCAGGAAGCGCAAAGACATTCCCGTCGACGACTAAGCGGCGCCGGCCGCGGGCGACCTGTTTCTCAGGGCTGCAGCTCGCAAATCACGACCGGGATGTCGCGATCGGTCCGTTGCTGATAGCCGGCGTAACCCTCGTATGCCGCAACGATCTTCGGCCATAAGTCGGCTTTTTCGGTCGCATCCGCGGTACGTGTGTGAATCTTGCGCCGTTCGCAGTCGATCACCAGTTCGGCGTCGGGACACTCTTGGAGATTCAGGTACCAGTCGGGGTTGCGGTCGTCACCGCCTTTGGAGGCGACGAGCACGACGCGACGAGAGTCGTGCACGGGTGCGGTCAGGTAGCAGGATCGCGGCAGTCCGGACTTGCGTCCTGTGGTGTGCAGCTCAACCGCCGGCATCCCGAATGGATTGGCCAGCAGCCGGTTTCCGCTGACCCTGAGGATCAGTCGATGCCCCAGGTTCATCAGCTTGGCGGCATTGTCCGCGAGTGTGTTGCGGTTCATAGCGAGTCCCTTCTCGGTTCTCAGTGATGGCTCTCGTCACTCAAGGTGCAGCGGTACTCCGGCATCGCGGAAGACGTCGCGGATCGCGTCGAACAGTGTGCGCGTCCCGTGACTCACCTCGTCGAGGTAGTGCTGCGACAGCCCGCTGTGCTGCCATTCGAATTCCAAAGGCCGATTGGCGGGAGTTCCGAATCCGCCCCGCAGGCAATCGGCGAGCGCGTCGAGATTACGCCCGAAGTATCCGCCAGGCCCGTTGACGGAGGAGCCGATCTCACGGTAGAAGTCATTGGCGGATTTGATCTTTCGGCCGTCGATCCGGAAAACAGCAGGCCGGTCTTTGCTCGGCTCTCGGGTCATCACTGCCTCTCCGCGCCGGTGACCAAACAGAACGAGTCGTAGTGGTTGCCGGTGTAGAAGTATTGGGTCGGATCGGTCAGTGGTGTTCCGCCGGTGACGATTCGCCGCATCGACCGGTCCCGGGACCGCGGAGTGATCACGGTGTACTCGTGGTAGTAACCCCTGCGCTGCTTGGGCAGATGGCCCTCGCGGTTGGCGAACACCGCTCCGTCACTGCGGGGAAACAGGAAGGGGCCGCCCGCGTGAATGCGATTCACTGTGTCGCGGACTTCGGCTGGCAGGGCGCCCATCGGGCACGTCGACTCCCCGGCCCGATCGGCCGTGGTCGGTGCCGGGTGGGAGGGATTACTTCGCGTTGACATCCAGCCCGCGACGACAACGAGGACGAGCACGCTCAGCGCGATGAGTGCCAACTTGGCTTTACTCATCTACGCTCCTCGCCGCGGAATGCTATCGGGGGCCATCGATTTCGTAGGTGCCGTTGTCGTCCGACACGATGACGGTGACATGGCGTTGGGCGCTGTTGACGGTAGCGTCGCAAGTAAACGTCGTTCCTTTGGCTGCACCAGGATTATGTCCATTGTTGCAGCTCACGTCGGTGACGCTGTTGGCGCCGTAGCCGCTGGCGGGATCGGACAAGGTCTGCAGAACGCCGGCTTGGACTTTGGTCACATCCAGAACCGTGCCGCCGGTCGCGCCGAGCTCAGGGATGTTGACAACCAAGACCGCGATGCCCACCAGCAGTGCGAGTCCGCCCACTCCACCGAGCAGCCAAGGAACGAGACTGCTGCGATCCGCGGCTTCGGTGCTCTTCGTATTCGCTTCTGGCGTCTGGCGTTCGGCCGCCCGGGACGGTGGACGGTCACGCCGCTGTAGATACCAGGGGATCTCCGGTGGTGGTGCAGGGCGGTATGTCGGCGGGGGTGTGCGCGGCGCGGCCCGAGGTGGGATGGGCCGCTGCTGCCTGGCGATGCCGGTTTCGTCGTCGGAGGTCTGACGGCGCAGATACCAGGGTGTCTCCGGCCCGGGTTCGTTTGCCCGACCTGGCTGTCGTGAGTCGTTCACGGGAAGTTCCCATAGCATTGCGCGGCATTACCGACCAGACCGGAGCGGAACGCGACGATCCGGGTGAAGCCGGCGGGAACGCTTACTCCGCTGGTGTCGCTGGCAACGAGATGATTTGTCAGCAGGCCGGATATCGCCTCGTCAAGGTCACCGGCGGCCAGCACCAAGGTGCGACCGGAGGGCAGTGGGACGGGTGCGGCCATGCCACGCTGGGCGACCCCGGTGAGGCAGGCGGTGCGCAGCGCGGCGCGTTCGCCGGTCAGCGAAACGCCTTGTTGGCGTTGGACGGCGAGCATGTACCGCGATGTGACTACGGAGAAGGCGGTGTCGTCGCCTTGCAGGAGTTCGCGGCTCTTGTTGTCGGCGTAGGCGCCGATCTTTTGCAGGCCGGTGAGGTCGACCGTGATGGTGTTGCTGGCGGGGCAATACGAAGCGGGCGGGCTGGGCTGGGCGTCGGCACATGCAGCGCTGCCGCCAACCGCCAATGCGGGGGCCTTGTCGGGATGGAAGATCTGAGAAAGGGTTTCCATCAGCAGCGTCAACGAGTCCTCGGTGATGGGCATTTCACCGGGCTCTGAGCCGCTGGACGGGTAGTTCTGCAGTGCGGCGGGAAGGCCCACGTGTCGGCGCTCGATCTCATCGTGGTCGATAGCGGCGCAGGTGGCGGCATCGCCGTCGAAACCCTCCTGGAATGCGCCTACCCGGTCGAGCGCGGAACCGTGTGCGCCGGGGGAGTTTTCGGATTCATCGGTGGGATCGCGCAAGGTGATCCCACCGGCGAGCACGTGGTCGAGGCCGTCAGTGGTGTTGAGCGCAAACCGCTTGGAGCTGTTCTGCGCGACCCAGTGCAGGTAGACGCCGGCGAAGCAGTCGGCCTGCTGCTCCCTGACGATAGTGCGGGTCAACAGGTGGACGCTGTGAGCTCGGGCCTGAACAGCATGGCCGAATTCGTGCGCCAGCACCCCGGCCACCGCGACGTCGCCAAAGTAGCTGCGCGCGTTCGGGATAAGGAATCCGCGATCCCACGAGACGGAGTCATCACGACGGCAGTACGACGCATTGGGGTCGCGATAGATGACGGTTCTGCCGCACACTCGCGCGCTCGACGGGTTCGTCGAGTCGTAGGATTTGATGGACGTGACAGGTGTGTACTGGCCCGGGAAGAACTGCGGGTAGGTAGCTGACCAGAAGTCTTGAATGTCGTTGACTGCCAACAGGGCAAGCCGATCGGCATCGCCGCCGTCTGTGCCTTCGACGGTGCCCTGGGGCGCCGGCGCGTCGGATCGCACGCCACTCAAGCCGTCGGTCGCGTGCAAACCGCCGACACGGTCGGGGTCATACAACATCGAGGCCGCGCGACCCTCCAGGACGGTCGGAGCGCATCCAGCCGCAGCCGGGACAAGGCAGACCACCGCGAGCGCGACTCCGACCCAACGTCGACTGCGAAGCGGCCGACCGGAACCCGGGTGCGGGCGGTGCTTCATGACATTCCTCCAAGCGGCCAACGTCTCTGTCCTGGCCGAGATCCGCAGGTGGGCGTTATCCCTGTCGCGACGTTAGTTCAACCAACAGCATGCCGCCCGCGAAATCCCTACCGAACGCCGAGATGCTATGTGGCAGATAGAGGTTCCGACAGCGCATCGCTGACGGTCGGATACAACGGCAAGGTCTGATCCAGGCCAAGCACTTGGATAGGGCGGGCGGTGTGGTGCTCACGTCCCACCACCCGCACGGACGTGCCGATCGCGGCAGACAGGCGTTGGACTTCAATTAGCGTCTCGATGGCGGCCGATGACAGCAAGGTGACGCTGGTGAGGTCAGCGACGAGGATGGCAGGCCTGTGGTCGACAGCCAAATCGAGTTGAGAGGCGAGTTGTGGTGCGGTGATCATGTCCACACAGCCAGATACCTCAACCACCGTGGCCTGCCCGTCGCGGTATTGGCGGACTGCAAAATGATCCTCAGCTCGACCGTCCATCGACGTCACGGCACGCCACTTGGCTCCATAGGGTGCCGCTCCTCCCCCGCGCCTGCGTGACACAACGTCCTAGTTCCCCCGTTACAGCGCGACTCAAACGAATCGGCGGGGCTCCTACTGCTTGGTCTCGACGACCAAAACCTCGGTCTTCGCCTGGTCCCGAACAGCGCGGGGCACAGATCCGATCAGGCGTCCGACCACCGAATTCAGCCCGACGTCGCCGACCACGATGAGATCGGCATGGACTTTCTCGGCGAGGTCGAGCAGCGCGTCCACCGGAGCGCCTTCGATGGCTTTCTCCTCGACGTCATGGGCGCCGGCTTTTCTCGCCCGGTCGCTCGCCTCGCTCAGCATGGCGTACAGCGGTGCGTTGCCTTCGGTTCGATATTTCTCGCCGGACAGTTGATCGGGCTCCGTTCCGCGCGAATGTGAATTTGCGGAGTACGCCGACGCCACGATCAATTTGGCGTTCGACTCGCCGGCGATCGCTGCTGCTTTATCGACCGCGCGAAGAGAGGTCTCCGAACCGTCGGTGCCTACGACGACAACTTTGTAATCCGGCACGCTGTGCTCCGATCGTGAAGGCGCTGCGGGTTTGCAGGCACGGATATCCACCGTACTACGAGGTAAACATACGTTTACCGAATTGCGTTAAGAGGTCGCGCTAACCCGTCTGGGTCCGATCGGACAGGCCAAGCCGCAGGTGCTCGCTGTGAAAAATGGCCTCGTCAAGCAGTTGGGCGACGTGGTTGTCGTAGAGGTTGTAGACGATGCTGCGACCCGATCGCGTGCCGGTGACCAAGCCGAGGTTGCGCAGCAATCGCAATTGGTGGGACACCGCCGACTGCTCCATGCCGACCGCATCCGCCAGTTCGGTCACCGAAAGTGGCCCCTGCCTGAGTTCGGTCAAGATCAGTAGGCGGCTCGGTGTGGCCAGGGCTTGCAGGGTGGTGGCGACATGGGTCGCGGCGTCGGCGTCAAGCCGAGTCGTCGGGCGATCGCGCCCCTCGACTCCGTGTCCCATAAACGGGCAGAATACCCCAGCAGGCACACATGAAGACATGTTCATATCTTCTGGTATCGTCGGCGGCGCTTCATTGTCGTCCCGGAGGTCATCGATGGTCACGCCGCCCGCTGCACCGGCCCGTCCGCAGCCTGCGGTGGTGACTGGCCGGCGTACCAAGCTTATGGCGCTTACGGAAATGCGTTGGGCGACAACAGCTATTGCCCTGTTCCTCGTCGGCTTGACGACACAGGCGTTGGGCGGTCCGCGCTGGCTGTGGTGGGCGCTGTACCTCGGCTGTTACGCAGCCGGCGGCTGGGAACCCGGGCTGGCGGGATTGCAAGCCCTACGGGACAAAACCCTGGACGTCGACTTGCTGATGGTGGCAGCGGCGATCGGCGCCGCGACGATCGGACAGGTCACCGATGGCGCACTGCTGATCGTCATCTTTTCCACGTCAGGGGCTTTGGAGGCATTGGCGACCGCGCGCACCGAGGACTCGGTCCGCGGATTGCTGGATTTGGCGCCCGAAACGGTGAACCGCGTCGGCGGCGACGGCGGCGAAGAAACGGTCAACGCCGCTGACCTGGCGGTCGGCGACGTGGTGATGGTGCGCCCCGGTGAGCGGATCGGCGCCGACGCAACCGTTATCGCCGGTGCCAGCGAGGTCGACCAAGCCACCATCACCGGAGAACCGCTGCCGGTCGACAAGAGATCCGGCGATGAGGTGTTCGCCGGAACCCTCAATGGCACTGGCGCGCTGAGGATCCGGGTCGACCGGCGTGCCAACCACTCAGTGGTGGCTCGCATCGCGTCGCTGGTCGACGCAGCCAGTAGGACCAAGGCCCGCACCCAACTCTTCATCGAGAAGGTCGAACAGCGGTATTCGATCGGCATGGTCATTGCGACGGTCGCGGTGTTCGTGATTCCGCTGGTAGCGGGGGAGTTGCTGCAGCGGGCGCTGCTCCGGGCGATGACGTTCATGATCGTGGCTTCGCCGTGTGCGGTGGTGCTGGCTACTATGCCGCCGCTGCTGGCGGCGATCGCCAACGCCGGCCGCCACGGTGTGCTCGCCAAGTCCGCGGTGGTGATGGAACAACTCGGGACGATTACGCAGTTGGCGTTCGACAAGACCGGCACCCTGACGCGTGGAGTTCCCGATATCACCGAAATCCTCTGCTTCGAAACGGGACTCGGTACTGACGGGTTGCTCGCCCTCGCGGCGGCAGCAGAACACCCCAGCGAACACCCGCTCGCCTCGGCGATCGTGAGTGCCGCACGCGCCCGCGGACTGGCGGTGCCGGATGCCGACGCTTTCACCGCGCACCCCGGCCGCGGTGTCACCGCCCGCGTCGACGGCCGGGTCATCGGCGTCGGCTCCCCGCGCGGCGTGACGGCCGCGCTCGACGCTGTGGCCGCTGCCGCGGTCGCAGCGATGCAGGATCGCGGCTACACCGCGGTGCTGGTCACCCGCGATCACAAAGCGGTCGGAGTGTTGGCGATCACCGACCAGCTACGTCCCGAAGCCGTTGCCGCCGTTCGTGCCTCGCGGCGACTGACCGGCGCGTCACCAGTCTTGTTGACCGGCGACAATCAGGTGACCGCCGATCGACTCGCCGCACGGGTGGGCATCACCGACGTGCGTGCCGGTCTGCTCCCCGACGACAAAGTCACCGCCGTGCAGCAGCTACAGGCCAGCGGGCAGAAGCTCGCCGTCGTCGGTGACGGCATCAACGACGCTCCCGCCCTGGCGGCCGCGCACATCGGCATCGCGATGGGAGGTGCAGGATCAGATCTCACGTTGCAGACCGCCGATGCGGTTGTTGTGCGCGACGACCTGACGACCATCCCCACCGTCGTCGCCCTCTCCAGGCGGGCGCGCAGGATAGTCGTCGCCAATCTGGTCATCGCCGCCACATTCATTGGGATGCTTGTACTTTGGGATCTCATCGGCGTCCTGCCGCTACCGCTCGGCGTCGCCGGCCATGAGGGCTCGACGGTCATCGTCGGACTCAACGGGCTGCGACTTCTGCGCCGAAGCGCCTGGGGCCTTGCCGCACGATCCGTCGCTACCCCCGACGGCGAGACAGAGACCGATAGATACCCGGACGGTAGAGGTAGGCCTGCAAGCAGGCCAGAATCACCACCAGACCGATCGCGGTGATGACCAGCCCGATCGGTGGGCGTGATTGCCACAGCCCGGCTGAACCCGCTTTGGGTGCAACGGCTTCGGGCTTCGACGTCTCGAAAGGTATGGGTAATGGACCGCTGCTGAGCGTGCTCGCGAGCTGACGCGCAGTGTCAGACGTGAAAGCCGTCAGATCGCTGGTGATTTCGGCTGAACTCTCGAGCCGGGGCGCACTGATGACCTGTGTGTCCAGGGTGTAGGCAACCTCGTTGCCGCGATGGGCGGCGGCGTACCGAGCCCAGCTACTTGCCCCGGTCCGCTCTAACTGAAGCTCGACCACGTAGCGGCCGTCCTGCGCGTCGAAGCTCGATCTGGCCGCTCGGACCTGGTTGCTGCCGATGATCGATGGCCCGAGCACGTACGAATACTTGTGGTCCGCCGAGCAGGTGACGAGCGGCAGGCTGGGATCGTCGTTGTCGGCCAGTGCGTCCGGCGCGTCGCAACGGGTGGCTTGATATTGCAGCGAAAGCAGTTGAACCATTTGCGAAGTGGTCTGTCGCAACCTCTTTTCGGCGGCGATCTGTCCGGCGAGGCCTGGACCGTTCAGGCCGCCCGGGGGCGCGCCGAAGGGGCGACGCCCCGTCATCGGCATCGGGTGCGCTGGTATGACGTGCACCATCGGCCGGATGTTGAGCCGACCCACCTGGCCGAGGTTGTCGGCGAAAGACTGATGCTGGCCGGGCACGGTGACGGTCAGGGTGTCGCCGGAACTACTGACCTGGGCATTGCTGACGCGTTTGCCGATGACACGTTGAGCCTGCGAGAGGGTCTCCGCTGTCGGCGATGACCCGTCGGGAGCGCGTGCGGTCAATGTGACCCGGGTGCCACCTTCGCGGTCGACGGCGGAGACCACTGGCTTGCCGAGCGACACCAACAGGAATATCGACGCGGCAGTTGCCAGCACGGTGAGCAATGCCAGCGCATATCGGCCTGGGCGATGCCCAGCCCTCGAGGGTTGGGCCGGAAAGTAGCCGGGTATCGGTGGCTGAGTCATAACGGTGCCCGTCAATGCAGAGGTGAACGCGATGACGGATCTTCGGCGTCCGCATAGCTTTGATACACCCAATCCGCCCGGACCGTGTGCGGCATCGTGTTCGCGTCGGTCAAAGGCTGCGCCGGCGGTATCGCCGGAGGCGGTGGGCATTGACGGGTGTCGCCGATTCAGTGCTGGGGCGCAGCACGGCGTCGAGTCGGGCGCGGACGGCCTCGGTGTCGAGGTGCATCCCGATCGCAACCAGACAATTGGCTGATGCCCCGGGCGGTGCGGCCGTGATGTCGACGGCCGTGCCGACCAGATTGACCGCGAAGGTGGGCGCGGCGGTTACGTACCGCATCACGACCGTTCCCTTGAGCCGATACACCCCGCGCGGCGGGTCCTCGAGGAGATCGATGAGGGCGCCAGGGTCGATTTCGCCGTGGCTCGTGGCCGACACCGAGTCGGCTCGTGCATGGTCGTGATCGTGACCGTTGGCATCGACGAACAGTTCGCGCAATGACAGCTGGCCGACTTCGTCGCGTTCCTGCGCCACGTCGTAGAGCAGTTCGGGATCGATTCGCCCACCGACGGCTCCAACGACGGTCGCGCGTGGATTACGTTCTCGCACGCGGTGCTCCACGCGCTCGAGCATGGCCGTGCGCTCGCTGTCGGGCACTTGATCAAGTTTGTTCACGACGACGAGAGATGCTGCACCGTAGCGCGCCGGCACGACCTCACCAACGTCCACGATCTCGAAATGTGTTGCAGCGTCGATCACATCGACAAGTCCGCCGAACCGCACACCGCTGACTTCGCTGAAACCGATGATCCGGGCGACTGCCACGGGGTCGGCCAAACCACTGGTCTCGACAATGACGGCATCCAGATTGAGCCGGGGATCGGCGAGTTTGAGCAATGCTTCGTCGATCCCGCCGTCGTCAGGCAGGCAGCAGATACAGCCCCCGGCGATCGAGGCGGGCTCATCGATCTGCCCGGACACCAGCATGGCATCGACGTTCAGTTCACCGAAGTCGTTGACAATTACGCCGATCCGGGCACCGGGAGTCCGCAACACGTGGTTCAGCAGACTTGTCTTGCCGGCGCCGAGGTAGCCCGTCAAGCAGATCACGGGAACCGCTTGCACACCCGTCCTCCAGATCGAGCCGCGGATCCGGCGCTACTTCTCGACAGGACTAGACGCTACTCGCGATGTGCAATCCGACGATCTTGTGGTTCCAGTGGCAAGACGCAGGCGTCAGTGCCGTGCGGCGTGCTGCTGTCCCGCGCGAACGGGGATCGGGGCGGCCTCGGCATCGTGGTTGCGCTGCTGACGCCGCTCGTCGCGGGCGATCCGACGGTTGAGTACCCGGTCGTCGCGTCCGGTGATCGTAGAACTCAGCTTGATCAGAAGGTCGAGCTGCTGCCAGCTGAGTCCGTCGAGATCGCCATCAGCATCGTGCGTCGCGAGCACAACGCCACCGCGGAGCAGTGGCACCGTTTTGGCGTTGAACCCGGTCGTGGCCAGCAGCATTTCCGTGGCACTGCGGTTCACTTTGCGTTTGCATTGCACGGTTGAGGGAGTGAACCAGAAGTCGAACCGCCGGTCGGCGCTGGTCAGGCTTTCGAGCCCGTAGTTCTGAACGAGTTCCGCGATATCGGCTCTGGTGTAGGCGCGGGTCTCATAGACGGGGCCATCAGGGCTGAAATAGAGGACAGTGTTCATGGGGACGTCCTTTTCGGCTTGTGCAGCGTGAGGCAGTTGTGAGTGGTGTTACTTACATCGATGTGATTTACCGTGTCACGAAAGAACTAAACCTCTCTAACGAAAAGAAAACGAAGGTTTATTTCCACCGGGCGGAGATTGGTCGGCGTGGTTGGGTCTCCGTCGGGCTCGCGGGGTCGGATTTGGGCACCGATGAGACGCCGCCCTGTTGCTCCGAAATGGCCCACCGATGTCTGGCAGACCGCCCGAATCGGCCACATGTAAATGTGTCTGTCACCGTGAACGCGACGCAAAGAACACGTTGATGCAAGCTTCTGTAGTGACCAAGTCGGTTTCCTCGTTGTCGGCCGCCATGCGTGCGGGTTCCCGCGACGAGCATGAGGCCGCCGAGCAGTCGCCATTCATCGACGAACTACTCAGCGGAAATCTCGCGAAATGCGCGTACGTCGACTATCTGCTCCGTCTACGCGTGGTCTACGCCGCACTGGAAAGCGCCGTGCGCTCCGATCGCGACGACCCTCTGGTCGCCGCCGTCTATGACCCGATCCTCGAACGCCTGCCCGCTATCGATGCCGACCTGGGCCACTGGGCCCCCGGCGCACTGCCCAACATCAATTCGTCTGCGGCAGAGGCGTATCGGAGCCGGCTGGAATGCGCCCGCGGCGGATCATTGCTGGCCCATCACTACACCCGCTACCTCGGGGACCTTTCCGGCGGTCGTGTTATCGGGCGCGCGCTGGACCGCGTCTATAAGCTGGGCGGTGCCGGTTTGGCGTTCTACGACTTTCCGATACATGCGAAACGCTATAAAGACTCTTACCGTGCCAGTCTCGATGACCTCAGGTTGCAAACTGAGGAGGTCGAGAAGGTGGTGAATGAAGTCAAGCTGGCGTTCCGGTTGAACCAGGCGCTATTCGACGAGCTCACCGCCAATCTCGCGGCCTATCGTGCGCAGGAGGCTCCAACAGAGTGACTCGTCAACCCCCGCAGCCCGAGCCGTCCGATGACCTTGTCCCGGCCGGCACACCCATCGATCTCGACAACTGTGCCCGGGAACCGATTCACATCCCGGGCAGCATCCAGCCACGAGGCGTGCTTGCGGTCGTGCGTGAAACAGATTTCCAAGTGCTTCAGGTCAGCGCCAACTCCGGTGAGCTGCTCGACCGCCCCGTCGACGAGGTCCTGGGGAGGCACCTGTCGGCGGTGATGGGTGCCGAACAGGCAGCCCGGATCGTGGTGGCGACCCGAGTACCGGGTGAGCTTCGGCAACGAAATCCGATCGAGTGCATCCTCGACGTGGCCGGTCAGCGGCGAGCGTTCGACGCCATCCTGCATCGCGATCCGGGTGGTGTGCTGCTGGTCGAGCTGGAGATCGCCGACGGTGAGCGGCCGTTCTCCTTCCCGAACACCTATCAGGCGGTGCGCGGCTCGGTCGAGGAGCTGCACCAAGTCGCCACGCTCGATGAGTTGTATGGCACCGCCGCTCGCGCTGTCCGCGATCTCACCGGTTTCGACCGAGTAATGGTGTATCGCTACGACGAGCACTACAACGGCGAAGTGGTTGCCGAGTCCAAACGCGACGACCTCAATTCGTTCCTCGGTCTGCATTACCCGGCTACCGACATTCCGGCCCAGGCGCGCGCCCTGTACGAGAAGAACTGGATTCGTCTGATCTCCGATGTCGATTACGCGCCAGTGCCGATTGTGCCGACCGACCACCCGGAGCGCGACGCGCCGCTGGACCTGACGCACGCGACGCTGCGCAGCGTGTCACCCATTCATGTGGAGTACTTGCAGAACATGGGCGTGCACGCATCGATGTCGATCTCGTTGCTACGCAACGGGCGACTGTGGGGGCTGATCGCGTGTCACCATTACGCGGGTCCGCATCTGCCGCCATTCGGCACCAGGGCGGCAGCCGAGTTCCTCGGTTCGACCTTGTCGCTTCGCCTCGTCGAACGATTCGACGACGACCAATTGCAAAAGCGGTTGACGGCGCAGGCGGTGCTGGGGAAGCTCACCTCGGCCACGCTGGACGACAGTGACTCGCTCACCGGCGCGCTCCTCGGGGCACCCGACTTGCTCGACCTGGTGGCCGCCGAAGGGGTCATCGTCAACATCGCGGGCGAAAAAGAGATACGCGGATCGGTTCCGTCGCCAGAAGTCGTATCGGCCGTCGCCGCCTGGGCGCTCGAGGCGGGTGACGAAATCGCGAGCACCGAGTGCATCTCGCGCGACCTGCCCGATCTCGACGTCGACCCACAGGTGGCCGCGGGCGCCCTCGTCCTCAACCTGCCGGACGGCCATTACGCGATCTGGTTCCGCCGCGAGAAACTGCGCTCGGTGAACTGGGGCGGCGACCCACACAACAAAGCGATCGCGGTCAGCGAGGGTGACGGGGTCCGGCTGAGTCCACGCAAATCTTTCGAACGATGGAGCGAGATCGTCCGCCAGTGCAGCGAACCGTGGACGCTGGGCGAGACTGACTCGGCCGAGGCGCTGCGGCGTGACCTTGTCGAGTCGCTGTACCGACGCACGCGTGGAGCGTTGCGCGTGGCGGAGACGCTGCAGCGCAGCCTGCTACCCGAGTCGATCCCGAAGCTCGAGAACTGGCTGCTGTCCGCGCACTACGAGCCCGCCGCGGGCGGGCGGGTCGGAGGCGACTGGTACGACGCTTTCCAACTGCGCGACGGTCGGTTGATTGTGCTGCTAGGTGACGTCGCGGGGCACGGGATCACTGCGGCAGGCATCATGGCGCAACTACGTAATGTCCTTCGCGGCCAGCTATTCACCGGCGCTGCCCCAGCCGAGGCGCTGCAGCAGCTCAATGACTTCTGTTTGCACATGCTGCCCAGCGCATTCGCCACTGTTCTCGTCGCGCGGGTCGACCTGGATTCGGGCCTGGTCGAGGCCGGCTGCGCTGGGCACTTGATTCCCTACCTGACCAGCACGACGCAGCCCGCCGTGCGCGCGCCGATCCAGCTCTCGCCGCCGATCGGCATCAAGGGAGTTTCGTACAAACCGAGCGTGTTCACGCTGGAGCACGGGCACGGATTGGTCATTTTCTCCGACGGGCTGGTGGAACGTCGCGGTGAGTCGATCGACGACAACATGGACCGGCTGGCTGAGGCCGTCGGCCACGCGAGCCACGCATCGGCGTCCTGGATCAGAACGGTGACGTCGGAAAACACCCACGACGACGTCACCATTGTGACGCTGCACCGCCCCTGAAATTCAGCGGCTAGTACGCGGGCCGGTCAAGCTGCCGAATACCTGAATGGTGATCGCCAGGATGACCGCGCCGAATAGGTAGGACACCAACGCGTGCTGCAGGGCGGTGCCGCGGATCCGGCGAGTTTTCAGGGCGGTGTCGGTGACTCCGTAGGTCACTGCGATGGTGAACGCCACGTACGCGAAGTCAGCGAAATCAGGTTTGTCGTCGTGATTTCTGTCGTCTTGATTGAAGTCGATGCCGCCTACCGGTTCGGTGTAATACTCCACTGCGTAGCGAAGGGAATAGACGGTGTTCACCGTGAGCCACGAGGCGATCACGCTGAGAAATCCGACCGTCGCGGCGATTGTGCTGTCAGGCCCCTCCACATTTGGTGCCATCAATAGATAGGCGACACCGATGAGACTGGCGACGCTGGCCACCACGACGAACCTATCGCTTGGGCCGCGCGTCGGGTGCTGTTGCTGCACAAGGGATTCGATGTCATCGGCACTCATAGGCGCGATACTTGCCCAGGTCCACAGCAGATAAACCGTCGCTGCCGCGATCCACCCGGCGGCCGGGGCGTACTGCCATCCGGCTGTGACCCCGACGGCGACTGCGCTGAGTATGCCGAGCGGCGACGCGACGGCGATCCTCATGGCGATGAAGTGTTTACCGGGTACGACATTGGAATCACCCACGCCGACAGCTAAGCACTTGCGCTGTGCAACGTCGCCTTGAAAGGAGCGCGGGCCGGTCGAGCCGCGACTGCCTCGTCGGCCATAATCAGCCAGTGACAGCATTGCCGCGAGCAGTAGCCGCTTCATGACTTTCTCCGTGTTGGTCGGGCTCGGCGCCGTCGTCGAACTCGGCGGCATCATCGCGCTGGCGATACTGCTGATCGTCTCGCGTCGGCAGTTGAAAAACGCGCGAGTCCAGCTGGAGCGGAGAAGGAAACTCGAGACGGGTCGGCGACGGCGACGGCGGGGAGTCGCGCCGCTGGCGATCAGGACAGCGTTCAAGACAGCTGACTCGTTGATCTCGAAAGGCATTGGCGCCACTGTCCGTAACTCCGTCGAAGATCTCGCAGGGTGGGCTCAGGTCGAACGCCCGGATCTTGCCAGGCTGACGGCCGACGGCGACGTCGTGGTCGCGTTTTCCGACATCGAGGACTCCACCCTCCGCAACGAAACCCTGGGTGACCGCGGGTGGCTGAAACTCTTGGAGCGCCACAACCGCCTTGTGGAGAAGTTGGTTGTTGATCATGGCGGCCACGTGATCAAGAACCAGGGCGACGGATTCATGATCGCGTTCGCCGATCCGGGACAAGCGGTGCTGTGTGGGATGGGTGTGCAGCAGGCTCTCCACGACGACGCGCAGCGTTGGGAGGGAATCCGCGTGCGTATCGGCATGCATGTGGGGCCGTCGGTCCGACGCGGCGATGACTTGTTCGGCCGCAATGTCGCGCTGGCTGCGCGGATCACCGGGCAAGCTGACGGTGGCGAGATCCTGGTCAGCGACTCGGTGCGGGAGGCCGTCGACGGCGTGCCGGATATCGATTTCGGCACACCTCGCGAAGCAGAACTCAAGGGTTTTCAAGGGAGTTACAACCTTCACCCGGTCCTGGTCGACTAGCCGTCCGTCAGATCGATTGATGCCCGGGCGGTGTGGCGTCGTCGTCAACACCAACCCGCCGCGCGCGCGGCCGAAGATCCGGGTCGTTCAGCAATGAGTCCACCAGCGACACCGGGCCGCCGACGCACGTCCAGGCGTCGTCCCACAGCGTCGAGACCAACCAGGACCGATCGATGGGGAACATCAGATCCGGTAATAAGCGCGGCCGGAGCTGGGGGAAATCCTCTCGACGCCAGCCGGCCGCTTGCTCGGGTCCGGCCAGCACCAGCACATACGGCCAACCCGGATACAGGCTCACCCGGGGCGCATCGGGAAAGACGATGTCGCTCCCACCGGTTTCGAGGAAGCCGAGCCACCAGCCCTGATCTGGCGAGTGACGTGTTAGCGACGCGAGCAACGCGCGATCGTGCCGCATCTGGTCCGCGCGGGCATCGGGCAGCACGACCGTTGCATAGTCGTCGAAGACAGGTGGGATGCCGGAGGTGATTGCCGTGCCGACCGATGTGCCCGCGTTGATCCACTCGACATCCGACGTTGTGCCGGTGCGCCAGTTGCGCCCATCCCGCGCGACCCACTTCATGGATACAGCATCACCAAGAACCCCGACCAGCGGAGGGGGGATCCGCAGGCCGGGGCTCTCGTATGGTGCCGGGTTTAACCGGCTGGTGCGGGCTGTACCGGTCCCAGCTCAGCCGACGACTGCTGTACGGGCGCGGTCGGGGCGGCGACGCCCAGTTGGCGGCCGACGAAATCCGCGGCCTGAACGGCCATTCCGTTGACCTTGTATGAGCTGTGCGCACCGCGGTCCGTGCCGCCGGGGAAGCAGACCGGGTCGCCGGCCGCGCATAGCTGAAGGGTCTTTCCGGCGTATAGCTGGCCGATGGCGATGGGTGGCGCCTGGTGGTCGGCCAGGTTCAGGAACCAGTCATCGGGTGTGCCGAACAGCACGACCGCCGCGACGTGCGAGGCGACGGCCGGCGGCATCGGCCCGGAAATGCTTGCGGGGAGGGTGAATCCAGCGGGGACTGAGCTCGAGGTCGTGTAGCCCGCTACCGCGGCGCCCTGTGAGTAGCCGCCGAGCACGATCTTGGTCGCGGGGCAGCTCGCCGCGATCGACTGAATCCGGTTGCTCGCATCGGCGATTCCATCGGTGGCACGACCGAAGTCCAGCGACGCCGGGTAGTCAACCCCGTACACGTCGACGGTCTTGCCCGGCAGCCTGGCGTTGAGTGCGTCGATGAAGGCTTGGCCCGTGGCGCCGACGCCGGGTGCTTCCAGCGTGCCGCGGGCGAACACCACCTCGACGTTGGCGCACGAAGCGCCGTCGGCATCGGCGTAGGCGCTCGGAGCGGCAAGCTCGCTGGTGACCAACGCGGCCAGAGCGAACGCGGCGAAGATCGTGGACTGCACGGCTCGAGTGACCAGGGTGCCTTTGCGGGCTGCCTGCGGTGTGCTCATGATGTAGTTCCCTGTCTCTCGATGTGGATTGCCATCGCGGTACTGCCTGCTACAAGCGGGATGAATACCCCGCGATTCCACCGAAGCCGAGTGATCTGCGCCACCTCGTCCCACGCGACACTCTGGTGAAGAGGGAGCTTTACGGCATCAGGCCGGTCGACTCGGGCAGGGCGGTGCGCGTATGCGTTCGGGGCTAGCGGAATTGGTACTACCGGCCGAGCGCCTTCGCGGCGAAATCGGCCGCTTGGTCTGCCATGCCGTTGGACTTGTACGCACTGTGCGCGGCGCGGCTGAATCCGCCGCCGGTCGTGCAGACGGGGTCGTCCGGCGCGCACAGGTCGATGGTCTTGTTGGTGTACAACGGCCCGATGTTGATGGGTGGGGCGGAGTGGTCCACCAGGTTGAGGAAGCCGCTCGAGGGCTTTCCGAACAGCACGACAGCCGCGACGTGGCGGGCAACATTCGGCGGCAACGGTCCAGTGATACCGGCCGGCAATTCGTAACTCGGCGGAATGCTGTCGGCAGTGATGTAGGCGGCGATCGCAGCGCCCTGCGAGTAGCCGCCGAGGATGATCTTGGTGGCGGGGCAGGTGGTGACGATGCCTTGAACTTTGTTGGCGGCGTCGGCGACGCCTACGCCGGCCTGGTTGAAGTCGAGAGAAGCCGGATAGTCGACCGGATTCACCACGACGGGAGGGTTGCCCAGACGCCCGTTGAGGGCATCGGTGAATGCGTCCCCGGTGGCCCCGACGCCCGGCGGCTCGAGCGTGCCGCGAGCGAAAATCTCCTCGACATTCGGGCACGGCTCACCGTTGGCGGACCAACCGATAACAGACGTCGCAACCACAGATGCCGCGAGTAGCAAACCCACACTGAGCAATTTCAGCAGTGCCGGAAATCTCGCACCACCCATCAACGGTCGCCCCATCAGCTCATCGGTCCTGATGCGGACGGGGTGACAGCGGGGTGGTCTGGGTCGACAGCATAGGAGACACATTAGGGCTCTATCACGACAGACGCAGCGCAGGGTTGCGCCAACATAGTGAGGAGGCTTGGGTGCGTGATAAACTTAATTAGGCTAAGTAAATCTTGTCGCATCGGAGGGATTGGACGAATGGCTCGTACAGATAAGGACACCTGGGACCTGGCGTCGAGCGTCGGCGCGACCGCTACCGCGGTCGCAGCATCGAGGGCGTTGGCATCGCAAAATCCGGATGCGCTGCTCAACGACCCATGGGCGGACCCCCTTGTCCGGGCGGTGGGCATCGACACTTTCGTGAAGCTGATCGACGGCGAAATCGGACAGACTGACGACCCGCTATTGAATCGTCGCGCGATGAGAGAGCAGATCGCCGTTCGCACGCGCTTCTTCGATGATTTCTTCGTGCACGCGACCGAGTCGGGTATCCGGCAGGCGGTCATTCTGGCTTCCGGGTTGGACACCAGGGCCTATCGACTGCCGTGGTCGGACGGCACCGTGGTGTACGAGATCGATCAACCCCAAGTCATCGCGTTCAAGACCAGGACTCTGGCAGATTTGGGCGCCGAACCCACTGCGCAACGGCGAACGGTGTCCATCGATTTGCGCGAAGACTGGCCGGCGGCGCTGCTCGAGGCCGGATTCGACCCACACCAGCCGACTGCGTGGAGTGCCGAAGGTCTACTGGTCTACCTGCCGCCGGAAGCGCAAGACCGCCTGTTCGACAACGTTGCGGCACTCTCCGCACCGGGCAGTCGCATCGCGACCGAACACATGGACCTGAAAAACACGCCGCCGGACTGGGCGGAGCGACTCACCGAGCGGTCTCGGCGCATCGGCTCCAACATCAACCTCGCCGAGTTGTTCTATACCGGCGACCGTAACTCCGCCGCCGACTACCTCGGGCAAAAAGGTTGGAACGTCAACACGCGAACCACTGCAGAGGCGTACGCCGCCCATGGGTTTGAGCTACCGGATGACGAGCTGGCCAACTTCGGAGGCGGATCCGGTTACTTGGCGGCGACGCTGACGTAGCAGCGCCGGCACAGCCTTTCGGCGCTAAATGCCCAGCGCGTTGTACCGCTCCTCTTCCTGGAGGGCCAGCAGCGCACTCGCGGCTGTCTCGTAGCCCTTCACCACGCCCTCCAACCGCGCCGAGGGGCCGTCGAAACACGCCCAGTCGAAGACGGATTGGCAGACGTGGTCGGCCAGGCTTCGCAAGATGCCATCGCGAGGCGGGTTGTCGATGACTTTGATCGCAGCCGTGCACAGCGATCCCTTGTCGACGTCGTCGCTGCGCAGTGCCCGGTGAATCAGCGACACGAGGTCGCGGGCTTCAGCGCCCTCGAAATCCATAAGACTCCTTGTCTGCCATCGATTCTCAGCCCCTGTGCCATCAGGTCCGCTGTCGATCAGTCGAGCCGTAAATTTAGCCCAGCAACGGACACATGCCGGCCACGTTCCGGTAACAGAGCTACATCGGAACTGTGGTCACGATGCTGAATACGAGCCTATCGGTCTTGTTGCTGAAGCTTGGCGACGAGCTGGAAGGGTAGGGCGACGAAGACAGTGCCGCCGACGAGGTTGCCCACCGTGGTGATCGCGATGTTGGTGAGAAGTCCGTGAGCACCCCAGCCCCACGTCAGCGAGGTGTGCGGGGCGTCTTGATGAAAGGCTTTGAGCAACAACGGTAGTCCGAGGAAACCGATGTTGGCAATCACGTGTTGGGTCGCGCCGATGACGAAGGCGAACGGGCCGTAGAACGCGAATCCCATGCGGGCGACGTCGGTTCGGGCTTTGAAGAACAGGCACATCGATGTCTGCAGAAACCAGGTGCACACTACGGCCAGCAAGATCGCGGTGAGCACCGGCTGCGAAGTCTTGGCGTCCGCGACCGTGGCCGCGCGTTGCGCGAATGCACCCAGATATGGACCCCCGGCTGCCGCGCAGACCGCGACGAAGGCCAGTGCGCCTACACAATTGCCGAGCAGGCCGATCACCAGTAGGCGTAGGTAACCGAGCGCAGTCATCCGCCGTTGCAGGATCGCTATCGCGCCGGCCGCCATGTCGGCGGTGATCAGCGACATCCCCGAGACGAGGATGAGTGCAAATGACATCCCGAAGGCCAAGCCCATCAGCAGGCTTGCGATGCCTGGTGTCGGCACACCGGTGCTGACGACCAATGACAGCAAGACGCCGAATGACACCATGGCCCCGCCCACCAGCGAGCGGACCAGGAAACTCCATGGGTGAGCGGCTTTTTCGACGGCGATGTCGGCGACCCGTGTCGTCATCTGGCTGATCGTGAACAGTTCCAGCGGGTCGGGCCGTTCAGGCGGGGCCGGCGGGGCGGTCAGTGAATCCGCATCGTTGATGGTCAGGGTTGACGACGTCATGGCTCTACTCCAGATCAAGCGGTCTAATTCAGATGCAGTTGCTGAGTTCCCAACGCAACTGGCCTTCGGATGGTGATTGCACGGGGATGAATGCGGCCTCCCGGAATCGGCGACTGGCGTCGGTGCGCCGCGCGTAGCCTTTGCCGCCGGCTGTGCGGATTTCGAGGGCTGCGGCGGCGCTCACCAGTTCGGCGGCTGCGAGCCGCACTTCCAACAGGTCGCGCTTGCCGGGCGTCGCTGGACCGCCAACGGATTCGGCGAACGCCGCGACCTTGGACTCCGTGTTGATCAATTCGGATGTGAGTGCTTCGATTTCAGTCGCGAAGACCGAATTGACGCCGCTCAGGCCGGCTGCGGCCTCGTCGAGACAACGGCGGGCCAGACCGACGCACAAGGCAGACTGCAACACCAGAAACGTCGGTCGGACTCGTGTCAGAAAAGATCCGATGTCACGGCTGAGAACTTGGCCGTCGCTGATGTAGACGTCGTTGAGGGCGACTGTGGAGGACGCGGTGCTCCCCAGCGCGAGCAGGTCGAAATGATCGCCGATGGTGACGCCGGGAGCGGCGAGCGGGAGTGTGACGACGATCTTCTCACCGGAATCGAGGCGGGCGGCCGTCACCATGACGGAATCGGGATACAGGTTGCTGGCCCAGCGCAGAGTGCCGCTGAGGCGGTGACCGCCGTCGACCGGAGTCGCCGCCAAATCCAGCGAGCCACAACCGGCGGCGTCCTTGAACGCCGAGGCCATGCCCGTCACACCGAGTGCGTCACCGTTGTGCAGGTCGACAGCCGCGGATTGTGCCCACGGAGTGTTCGCCGCCGTGAGGTATTCCAGCGTCATGCGATGTGCCCACACCGAAAACGCGGTCGACAGACACTTTCCGGCCAGCTGTGCGATGGTCGCGGCCATCGCCGGGAGCGCGCCGTCATGATTGTCCGGAGCGCCTAATCCGATCAGCCCTGCCTGGGCCAGCCGGGTGACGCCGGCGCGGGTATCGCGTTCGCCGTGGTCCAAGGCTGCCGCGTCGCCGGCGACGTCGTCGGCGATCTGGCGGGTCAGCGCCGCGGGGCGGAAAGCGCCCAGGAGTGCTGTGTGCCCCAGGTCGGTCGTCATTCGACAACCAGGGCCGAGTCGACCGTTGCCGGCCGGCGCAGTGAGTTGACCACCGGAGACCACTGGATCGCGTTGTCGTGGATCTCTTGAAGCACAGCCGGATCCGCGTCGCTGGCCAGAGTGACATGGCAGCGGACCGCGGAAAATCCCGGGACCTTGTCGGCCGGGGTGTCGCCGACTCCCCACACGGCAGAGATGTCGATGTCGGCCTCCATCGTGACTTCGATTTTGGTCAGGGTGACGCCACGGTGTGTGGCATTGGCCAGCAGGCCCACCGCAACGCACGATCCCAACGCTGCCAGAACAGTTTCTGACGGATTCGGTGCCGCGTCATCGCCGAGGAGGGCAGGCGGCTCACCGACGAGCATCGGCGCCAAGTCGCGAACATAAGTCAGGTTCCGAAAGCCGGACTCGCACCGCGTCGTTGCTTTGAGCGTCTTCTTGCCGGTGTTCGGATCCTCCTTGGCATTACAGGAGAGGCGATCGAGCCCGGCGGCGTCGATCACCAGGGCCTGGCTGGAAGTGGTGGTCATAGTGCTGAATCCTCCAGATTCGATAGTGGCTGCCGCTGAGTTGAAATCGGAGACGAACAGCCCAAACCCTCCCATAGACAGACCACTCTGTCTATCCAGGCGAAGTGAGGTCGCGACCGTGGATCCACCCCGTTAGCTGGTGGTCCGTGCTGATCGCGGCTGCGCCAGATGTACTTCCCGCAGGTGTGACGGCGATCGCGGCCCGAGAGGCACGACGGCGCGGGCCTGGCGGCAGCGCCCGACGTTATTGAATCGCGGTGATTCGAAGGTGTCAGATGCGGTCGGCGACAGCCCTGGCGATGGCGTCGTCAGCCAACCCCCGTGCGAAGCGGATGGGCTCGACGGATTGCTCGATCTTCGATGCCGCAAGTGCGCCGTCGTAGAGCAACTGGATGTGCCGCGCTGTCGGCGCCGGCCGGCGCCCAGCGGCCGCCTTGACGAATCCACTCAGGGTGGTGCGCACCCACTGGCGGTGATCATCGATCGGTTCGAAGCGCACGCCGGGGAACTCGCTCGCGGCGCTCGTGTAGAGGCAGCCCGGGAAGTCGTGCCGCAATCCTCTCGCGTGCGCCAGATCGAAGAACGTCAACGCCTTCGCGACGGGGTCGGAAAGGCCGTCGATTGCCAGCGCGAATCGACTTCGGTCGGTGTGGTCCAACTCCGTCAGGTAGGCGATGACGAGCGCATCTTTCGAGCCGTAACTGCTGTACAAGCTCGCCTTCGCGCAATCCGCCTCGCGCAGGATGCGGTCGACACCGACGGCTCGAATCCCGTATTTACCGAAAAGTTCCGTCGCCGCGACGAGCAAGCGATCAGCCGGCCGCGCCGATGCCTTCTTGCCGCCAAGCGCCGTGCTATCCGCGGTCTTCATACCAGCCAAATTAACAGACAGAGTGTTCTGTCTCGGACCGCGTTCGCGCGGAAACGATAACAGCAAGAGAGCTGTTATTGTCCGGCAACGATTTTCGCGATCTGCTCTGCGACCGCTGCGCGGATCTCGGTCTCGTCGAGGTCTTGCAATCCGAACGCGACCCGCAGGGTCGGGCCGAGAAGCCCCCATCCGAATTGCAGAGCCATCCCGTGGGCTGCCAGTAGTCGAGCCGTTCGCTCGTCGGTGTGGTTGGCACGGACCACCTCGAGGAACGCTTCCATGCCGGGAAAGCGCTGCTGGAGTTCTTCTACCGGAAACCCGTCGAGTGTCGAGCGCACCATCACGCGAGCTTGAAGCTCGTGGGCGGCTTCGATCTGCTCCCACGGTGCCCCGGACTTTCGAAGCGCTGCCGCCGAATCGGCGAGATGCTGCAGCGTCGCAGCCAGCAGTTGGTGCTTGCTGCCGAAGTGGCGATGCAGCAGGCCGTGGTTCACACCGGCTCGGGCGGCGACCTCACGGATTGACGTCGCGGCCGGGCCCTTCTCCGCGATCAACTCGCTGGCCGCTTCCAGGATGGCGGCACTGACCTCGTCTTTTCCAATTGGCTTCGCCGTGGTTGAAACGGTTGCCTCTGCTGTAGCCATCTGTGTACAGTAGCGGATATCTGGAGTGTAGTCAGGTGCCTACACTCAAAGAACTCGAACAAGGAGCAGCCATGAGTAGCGATTTCCGTGTGGTGAAGCTGGGCGAGAACATCGGGGCACGCATTGACGGGGTGCGGCTCGGTGAGATCGATACCGAGACGGCTGCCGCGATCAATGCGGCGCTGAACGCTCACAAGGTCGTCTTCATCCGTGGTCAGCAGCACCTCGACGACGACGCCCACTATGCCTTCGCCGAAAGTCTCGGTGTGCCCACGACTCCGCATCCGACGCTGAAGTTCGACGGCAGCAAGGTCATGCGACTGGAGTCGATCGCGGGCAACGGTGCCAATCAATGGCACACCGACGTCACCTTCGTCGACCGGCCGCCGAAAGCCTCCATTCTGCGCGCCGTCGAGCTGCCGTCCTACGGGGGAAGCACGACGTGGGCGTCCACGGTGGCCGCGTATCAGCAGCTACCGCAGCCCCTTCAGCAGCTCGCCGACGGCCTGTGGGCACTGCACAACAACGCCTTCGACTATGGCCAGATCGATCCCGCCAAGCTGGCCGCTCTGGAAGCCGACGCGGACGCTGTACAGAACTACGCCAACCAGTTTCACTCCACTCACTACGAGACGCATCACCCGGTCGTGCGGGTGCACCCGGAAACCGGCGAGCGGTCGCTGTTGTTGGGCAACTTCGTCAAGGCCATCCTGGGAGTCAACGGTGCTGAGTCACGTGCTTTGTTCCAGATCTTTCAGGACCGGATCACCTGGCTGGAGAACACGGTTCGGTGGAACTGGGAACTCGGCGATGTCGCGATCTGGGACAACCGCGCGACTCAGCACTATGCGTTATCGGACTACGGCACTCAGCGCCGGGTCATGCACCGGATCACCCTGGCGGGCGACATTCCGGTGAGCGTGCACGGTGAACGCAGCCGAATCGTATCCGGCGACGCCAGTGACTATTCGATTGTGGACACGCCGAAATCGCTGGTGGCGTAGCCCGAGCGAACGGTCCCTCGCAGAATCTCGACGAACGCGTCGGCGCCGGCAGTGGCGTTCGCGTAAGTCGGAATATCGGCCCGTCGCGCAGCATTGAGCACTTGTATGAGATGCGCGACGCGGTCGTTGCATCGCGACACCGGGAGATCGTGATGGGACTGCTAGACCACAAGACCGCCCTCGTCACCGGGGCGAACTCCGGCATCGGGCTGGCTACCGCCGAGCGGTTCATCGCCGAAGGAGTCGAGCGGGTGTTCATCACCGGTCGACGCAAACCCGAACTCGATTCCGCCGCGGCTCAATTGGGTCCGCGTGCAGTCACCGTGCAGGGTGACGTCGGAACACCGGAAGATCTCGACCGGCTCTACGCAGAGGTCGACGCCGCCGGGCGCGGTCTGGACATCGTGGTGGCCAACGCCGGCTCGACCAGGGTCGCGCGGCTGGGCGAGATCACCGATGACGACCTCGACGCGCTGCTGACCACCAACGTCAAAGGCGTGGTGTACACCGTGCAGAAGGCCCTGCCACTGCTCAACGACGGCGCCTCGGTCATTCTGACCGGATCCACCACCGCCGAGCGCGGGCGCCCGGGGCTGAGTATCTACGCCGCCACCAAAGCCGCCGTACGGTCGCTCGCGCGGGCCTGGGCCAACGAACTGGCCGATCGCAACATCCGGGTCAACGTCGTGGTGGCAGGGTCAACCGCTACCCCGGGCAGTGACAGCCTGGCCGCTCAAACCGATCCCGATGCCTCGATCGAAGAGTTCCGCGCCGCGCGCGTCAGCACGATACCGTTGGGCCGGTTCGCCGAACCTGTCGAAATGGCCAACGCTGCAGTGTTTTTGGCGAGCGACCTGTCCAGCTTCACCACCGGGTCCACCATCGACGCCGACGGCGGCTACAACCAGGTGTGACCCGGTTGCCTCGTCACGCCTTGACGAGAGTGAACTGACCAACCTCGCAGATGTTGCGCTGGAAGAAGTCCGAGCATCCGATCAGGTAGCGCATATAGCGGTCGTAGACCTCGGTCGAGGTGACCGCGATAGCGTCGTCGCGAGCGGCCTCCAGCTTCTGCGACCAGATGTCAAGAGTTCGAACGTAGTCGTCGGTGATCTTCTGCAGTTTCTCGAGCGAAAACCCTGCGGCCGCGGAGTATTCGACGACATCCTCGTCGGACGGCACCGAGCCGCCGGGGAAGATCTCTGCGGCGATGAACCGCATGAATCGCAGATCAGACATCGTGATCGGAATGCCCATCTCGGGCCAGCGCTTGAGTGGGTGACCCATGATCGTCTGCAAGACCATCCGGCCGTCGCTGGGCATGATCCGGTTGCACAGATCGAAGAAGGCCTTGTACCGCGACTTCGGGAACGCTTCGAACGCCTCGATGCTGACGATGCGGTCGACCGGCTCCTCGAATTCCTCCCAGCCGAGCAGCTTTACCTGTCGAGAGCGGCTCGTGTCGATCTGGTCGAGAATCTGCTGGCCCAAAGCGCGCTGGTTTTTGCTCAACGTCAACCCGATGACGTTGACGTCGTGCTTTTCGACTGCCCGCTTCATCACCGACGCCCAGCCGCAGCCGACGTCGAGCAGCGTCATTCCGGGCTCCAAGCCGAGCTTTCCGAGTGCCAGGTCGATCTTGGCGATCTGCGCTTCTTGCAGCGTCATGTCATCGCGCTCGAAATACGCAGAGCTGTAGGTCCGCGTCGGATCCTGGAACAAGCCGAAGAACTCGTTGGAGATGTCGTAGTGGGCCTGAACATCTTCATAGGCCGGCTGCAATTTCGATGCGCCATCCGACCCGTTGTCCGTCATCAGAAATCGGCCTTTCAAGGGGATCCGCTCACATCACCAAACTGACTGTTGTACACGAACTGTATAACGCATCGCCTCAAAAACGGCTAAGCGGGAGCCTTTTCGCAGGTGTATTG
>Ga0302326_10004974_pt1 | contig 30489 bp, 25 predicted proteins | sample Palsa_T0_3_FD_202264 | JGI IMG/M metagenome (GOLD analysis project Ga0302326, IMG submission 202264) | Peat permafrost microbial communities from Stordalen Mire near Abisko, Sweden - Palsa_T0_3 | ecosystem: Environmental > Terrestrial > Soil > Palsa > Peat permafrost | place: Sweden: Abisko... | reverse complement strand
GGAGCGGGGGCGTTAACCGGGGTGGTCCTCGCGCTGGCGATCCAGGCCCAGCTGTGGGCGGTCGTTCTGGCCGTTCCTGGCATGGTGCTCGAGCGCCGGCTGATCAGCGCGCGGTTCGCCGCGCTGCATGACCGATCCCGGATCGAGGGACTGTACGAGGTCACGCTCGAGGCCAACCGCGGGCTGCTGCAGCAGGCAGTGCTGGAGACCATTCTCGGCTCCGTGCGCAAGCTCCTGCACAGCCCGCAGGCGACGCTGACCTGCGGCGACCCCGGCCCCGGTGAGCTCGCGGCCAGCGTCACCGTCGCCGGCGAGCAGCAGTGGCTGGTGGCATCCGGCCGGCGCCAGGGTTCGCCGTTCGACGACGCCGACCAGAGCCTGCTGCGGGCCCTGGCCGCGGTCGGCTCCGGCGCGCTCAGCAACGCCGAGCTGTACCAGCAGGTCCGGGTCGAGCGGGAGAAGCTGGCCTCCATCACGCTCAACATCGGCGAGGGTGTCTGCGCGCTCGACGCCGAGGGGACGCTGACCTTCGTCAACCCGGCCGCGGCCGAGATGCTCGAGCTGCCGGAACTCAACGTCGCGGCCGGCGAGCAAGACGGCGAAGGGGCGCAGGCTGCGCCGGATTTCCTGCTCGTTCCCGCTATGGAAGCGATCAGGACGGGCCGCACCATACGGGAGGACGACGCGCGATTCCAGGGGCGTAACGGGTCCGTTGTCCCGGTGGCCTACACGGCGTCCGCGGTGCTGAGCGGAGGGGAGCCGTCGGGCGCGGTCATCGCGTTCCGCGACATTACCGAGCGCAAGGCGTTCGAGGACGAGCTCCATCATCATGCGTTCTACGACGGACTGACTGGCCTGGCGAACCGGCGGATGCTGGTCGAGCGGCTCGACCAGGCGATGCAGCGATCGGTACTTGACCGCAAGACGCATGCGCTGATCTTCGTTGACGTGGACCGGTTCAAGAGCATCAACGACAGCCTCGGGCACGTGACCGGCGACGAGTTCCTGGTCGCCATCGGCGTCCGGCTGCGCGACGTGGTGCGCGGTCATGACCTGCTCGCGCGGTTCGGCGGCGACGAGTTCGTGGTCCTGCTGGAGGGGATCACGGGCGTGGAAGAGGCCGTGGTCGCGGCGCGGCGGATCTGCCTGGCGGTCGAGCAGCCGATGGTGCTGCCCGACGGGTACGAGATGGTCGCGACGGTGTCGGTCGGCATCGCGCTGACCGAGCCGGGCAAGACCGCTGACGACGTGCTCCGCGACGCCGACGTGGCCATGTACGAGGCCAAGACCCGCGGCGGCGGCGGCGTCTACAAGGTGTTCGACCAGGCATCGATGGGAACGCGCTCATCTGAGCGACTGCAGATCGAAGCCGACCTGCGCAAGGGACTCGACCGGGACGAGCTGGAGGTGCACTACCAGCCGCTGTACTCACTCGACGGACGGCAGATCCTCGGCGCTGAGGCGCTGGTGCGCTGGCGCCATCCGGTCAACGGTCTGATCAGCCCCATGACGTTCATCCCGATTGCGGAAGAGACCGGGCTCATCCTGCCGCTCGGCCGGTACGTGCTGGAGCAGGCCTGCCAGCAGCTGAGCTCGATCCGCGACCGGCTGCACGTGGACCTGCCGATCAGCGTGAACCTGTCGCCGCGCCAGTTCCAGGAGAACGGGCTGCTGTCGCAGGTCGCGTCGGCGCTGGATGACTCGGGGCTGCCGTCGGAGTCGCTGATCTTCGAGATCACCGAGACGATGGTGATGGAGGACCTGTCCGGCGCGCGGGAGATCATGAAGAAGCTCTGCCGCCTGGGCGTCCGGCTGGCGATCGACGACTTCGGCACCGGGCACTCATCGCTGGCGTACCTGAAGCAGTTCCCCGTGCACGAGGTGAAGGTGGACCGCGTGTTCGTGCAGGGGGTCGCGCAGGACCCGGTGGACTCCGCGATCGTGCGGGCCGTGATCGACCTCGCCGGGGCGATGGGGATCGACGCGGTCGCCGAGGGCGTGGAGACGCTGGCGCAGGTGTCCGGGCTGCAGGACCTTGGCTGCCAGGTAGCGCAGGGGTTCTACTTCTCGCATCCGCTCAGGGCCGACGACTTTGATGCGCTGCTGACGAAGCATTTCGCCCCCGACGGGCCGGAAGTGGTGCTGATCAATGCTGGTGGCGGCGCGGGCGCCGCCGCGGCGGCGGCCATGACCAGCCGGTCCCACGGCATGCCGAGCCTGGCCGCTGTCCGTGGCACCCGCGCGTAGCCGAGCCGCCGATCAGGAACTGTGCCGGTAGACGGCCAGGAAGGCGGCGGCGCCTGCGTCGGCCTGCGCGGCCAGCTCGTTGTCGGTGAACGGCTTGTCCCCGCAGAACAGGCTCTTGTCGAGCGCGCGGCCGAGAACCAGGAACGCGAAGTGCGAGGCCGCCACGAGCGGATCATCGAGTCTCAGCAGCTTCCGCGCGGCGAGCTGCCCGAAGCAGCCGGCCAGTGCCTGCATCGTCTGCTCGGGCGCGCGCTCGTAATACGCCCGGGCCAGGACGGGAAGCTGCGGGGAAGCGCCTATGACCAGCCGCCGCAGTTGCAGCACCGCGGGCTGCATCACGGTGGCCAGGTAGCGCCGGGCCAGCTGCCGCAGGTCGTCAGCAAGATGGTCAGTTTCCGCCAGCGCCGACAGCTCGGCGCGGAAGGGACCGCCGGCGCGGTCGAGGGTGCCGAGAACGATCTCGGTGAACAGCCGCTCTTTGTCAGGGAAGAACTTGTAGATCGTCGGCTTGGATACGGCGGCAGTGGCGGCGATCTGATCCATGCTGGTGCCGAGGTAGCCGTGCCGGAGGAAGAGGCCCGTCGCCGCATCGAGGATGCCCTGGCGCTTGCGGGCGGAGCGGTCTCCCAGCGGCTGCCGGTCCGGCTGATCGGCCAGCGGTCCGGGGCTGAGGTTTCCGGTGCGCGTTGCCACGGCGCTACTGTACCGTGTAGTAAAGAATAATGAACCGTTTAGTAATATTGGATCGGCGCGCCCGGCTCAGGGCCCGACCAGGAGAGGGAGCAGAGGATGCGCTTCCAGGCCACTATCCGGCTCGACCGCAAGACGGCGACCGGTATCGAGGTGCCAGCCGAGGTCCTGACGGCGCTCGGGCCCGGCAGGCGGCCGAAGGTCCGGGTCACGATCAACGGCTACACCTATCCGAGCACTGTGGGGTCTATGGGCGGACGGTCCCTTATCCCGGTCAGCGCCGACGTGCGGACGAAGGCAGGCGTGGCCGCTGGCGATGCGGTTCAGGTCGACGTCGAGGCTGATGACGCGGCGCGCACGCTGGAGATTCCAGCTGATCTGGCGGCCGCTCTGGGCAGCGAGCCCGCCGCCCGGGACGCCTTCGCAAAACTCTCCTACAGCGGCCAGCGCCGGTACGTCCTGTCCGTCGAGCAGGCGAAGACCGCCGAAACTCGCGCCCGCCGTATTAGCAAGGCCGTTACCGAACTGGCCGGCCTCAGCCGGGAACCGGCCGCCGGGCCGGGATGACGCTCGCTGGCCTGCTGAACCCTCGCTCGCCGTAGAGCTACGGGACGTCAGCCTTCGGGATACAGCCCGGCAAGAAGTTCATAGGCGCGCTCGAACACCGCGGGCGTGAGGATGTCCGGCGCGATGAACTGGTAGATCTGCAGGCCGATGGAGAGCGCGTGGCCGATGGCCCAGGTCTCCACCGGCGTGGTCGGCGGGATGGGCTGCTCCTCGTCATCCGCGGCCAGCGCGTGGAGGCGCTGCGCAAGGTCGGCGCTGTAGCGCCGCAGGACGTCCGGGCTGCGCAGCAGGGCGGCAATGAATTCGAGGCTCACCGCGAGGCCGGCCTTGTCCGTGGTGACCTCGTCCACGGCCATGACACGGCCGAACTCGGCCAGCCGCTCGCGCAGCGGCCGGGACTGGTCATTGAGCATGGCTCCGTAATCCCGCGTGGGTGTCGCTTCAATGGCGCTGAGCAGCAGGTCTTCCTTACTGGTGAAGTGCCCGTAGATGGCGCCCTTGGTCACGTCGGCCGCCTCGGCGATCTGCTCGAGTGAGGTCGCGGCGTAGCCGCGCTCGCGGAAGAGGCGCTGGGCCTCGTCCAGCAGGCGCTGCCGCGTCCTGGCTTTTGACGTCGCTCTCGGAACCCTGGCCATGGAACTCATGCTGCCACATTGACATTCCATCAGCATCTAAGTACCGTCAGAATTCAGATACCGATGGTATCTGAACTCGCCAGGCGGCGCACGTTGCAGCGCCCGGTGGTCAGGGAGGACGCTGTGAGTATCGGAGAGCAAATCCGGCGCGTCGTGGAGCCCGCGGTGCTGCGCTTTTACCAGTGGCGCGGCGATCCGGTGGCCCGCCTGAGGCGGCCCGAGACGAAGGCCGACCCGTATCCGCTCTACGCCGATCTTCGCCGGCTCGGCCTCGTGCGCAGCCCTCTCGGTGTCTGGGCGACGTCCAGTCACGCGACGGCGAGCAGCATCCTCCGGGACCAGCGATTCAGTTCTTCCCCGGTGCACCAGCCCGGATACCGGCCGCCGACCTATCCGGCCGGCGATCCTCGCGCCGATCTGCCCGACGCGGACCTGCTCACGATGGACCCGCCCGACCACACCCGGCTCCGGCGACTCGTGTCCAGCGCGTTCACCCCGCGGGCGATAGCCGGTCTCGAGCCGTGGATCCGGGAGGTCAGCGACCGGCTTCTCACTCATGTCGACGCCGGGGAGGGATTCGACCTCATCGACACCCTGGCGTTCCCGCTTCCCATCGCGGTGATCTGCCACCTGCTCGGCGTTCCGGCTGAGGACCAGGCCAGTTTCCGGGCGTGGGGCCACGACGTCGCCGCCACACTCGAGCCCCAGTCTGATCCCTCCGCCGAAAGCCGCACGCGCTCGTCGGAGCTAGCCCTGACCGCATATCTGCGCGATCTGGTGCGCAAGCGTCGCGCCGACCCGGACGACAGCCTCCTGTCGGCACTCGTTGCGGCCGAGGAGGAGGGCGACCGGCTGACTTCTGATGAGCTGGTCAGCACGGCGCTGCTGCTGCTCATCGCCGGCTTCGAGACAACGGTGAACCTGATCGGCAACGGCACCGTCGCCCTTCTCGGCGACAAGCAGGCCTGGGCGCGGCTGGGGGAGGAACCTGCGCTGGTCCCGGCGGCCGTCGAGGAACTGCTCCGCTATGACAGCCCGGTTCAGCTGACCTCACGAGTCGCGACCGAGGACGTTGAAGTCGGCGGCGCGGTGATCCCGCAGGGAGCGGCAGTCCTCGTGGCCATCGGCGGTGCCAACCGTGATCCCGAGATTTTCGACCAGCCCGACCGCCTCCGGATCGACCGGACGGATGCCTCGCGGCACCTGTCGTTCTCGCTCGGAATGCACCACTGCCTCGGCTCCGCGCTGGCCCGTCTCGAGGGCCGCATCGCAGTCGAGGAACTCACGCGGCGCTATCCGGGCCTCGAACTGGCCGGGACGCCTGTGCGGCGGCCGCTCCTCGTCCTGCGCGGCTTCGAGTGCGTGCCCGTCCGGGCCGGCGGATGAGAACGAGTGTGATTCCGGGCATCGGCAGCCAGCTTTCAGCCGGCCGCCGGGCTCCAGTTGAGGATGTCGATGCCGCGCAGCCGGGCATCGGCGACTGCGACGAGGCTCGCGGCCGCGGATAGCTGGCGCCGCTGGGCCGGGGTCAGGTCGGCGACGAGAGCAGCGAGCGCGGCCTCGAAGTCAGTCCGCGCCCGGTCGAAGAGTTCCTGGCCGGCGGGCGTGATGGTGACCTGCACACTGCGGCGGTCGTGGGCCGAGGCGACTCGCCGCACGAGGCCGCGCTCCTCGGCGCGGTCGACGAGCCCGGTCACGCTCGACTTGTCCAGCTGCAGGAACGCCGCCAGTTCCGTGATCGTCGGGTGCCGGTCGCGGAGTATGCCGAGCAGCCGGGTCTGGATGATCGACGCATCGTGAGCGGCCGCGACCCTGGTCAGCGCGCCCTGCACGGCGAAGGACAGCTGAGCCAGCGCGTCGACCAGCCCCAGGTCGGCCTCGCCGGACGGGGGCGCGGAAGCAGGCGCCTCCGCCGGGTGGCCACTAGTCGGAGCCATGGCACGAGTCTAGATGCAATTAGGTGGCGACACCAACTATAGTAGATGGCGACACCAACTATTCTGACGCCAGCCCGGTAGCAGGCGGACGGGAGATGAGCCCGATGAGCATGCACGCGGCCGTAGTCCGGTCCTTCGAACACCCGCCCCGCTACGAGACCTACGACGCTCCCGAGCCGGCCGGACCGGATGAGGCGATCGTCGACGTTCTGGCCGTCGGGCTGCATCCGCGGGTGCGCACTGGTGCCTCGGGCCGCCACTACACCAGCACCGGAACCCTGCCGATGATCCCTGGCGTCGACGGTGTCGGCCGGCTGGCGGATGGCCGCCGGGTGTACTTCGCCGTTCCCGATGACACCTGGGGTTCGATGGCTGACCTTGCCGTTGTCGACCTGCGCCGGATCGTCCCGCTCCCGGACGGCGCCGACGTCAGCAAGGTCGCTGCCGCCATGAACCCGGCCATGTCCGCCTGGGTGGCGCTGCGCCGGCGCGTCCCGCTGCAGCCCGGCCAGTCGGTCCTGGTGCTCGGCGCCACCGGGAACGCGGGCAGCATGGCCGTTCAGGTCGCCCGGCGCCTGGGGGCCGGCCAGGTGGTTGGCGCGGGCCGCAATCCCGAACAGCTCGCCGCGCTGCCCGCGTTCGGAGCGGACGCCGTCGTGGCGCTCACCGCCGATGCCGCGGACACGGCCGCGCGCCTGGCCGACGCCGCCGCCGAAGTTGACATCGTGATCGATTACCTGTGGGGCGGGCCGGCCGCCAGCGCCATCATGGCGCTGCTCAAGGGCCGGGCCGACCGCAGCCGCGAGCTGAACTGGATCCAGATCGGCGCCATGGCCGGGCCGACGATCGAGCTGCCGTCGGTGGCGCTGCGTTCGGCCAACTTCCGGCTGCAGGGAAACGGCCAGGGCGCCATATCGCCGCGAGCGTACCTGACCGAGCTGCCGTCCCTGATCGACGAGATCAGCGCCGGAACCATCGGCGTGAACGCCCGGCCGGTACCGCTCGCCGACGTCGAGACCATCTGGAGCGCGCCGGAGACTCCCGGCGTGCGCACTGTTCTTATCCCGTGAGGCCGACTGTTATCTCGTGAGTCCTGCTACGACGCGCTGACCCGCCTCGGCTCGCGGCAGGGCCCGGCTGCGGACCGGCTACTCCTTCCGGTCACCTTGTGGTGAGGGTGAACTTCTGGGTGAGCGTCGCCGTGCCGAAGGTTGCCTTGAAGGTGATCGAGTAGTTCTTCGCCTTCCCGGTGGGGATGCCGCTCAGCGTTGCCGTCCCGTTGCTCCCGACGACGAACGACACATCCGGCGGCAGGGTGCCGGTCAGTGAGAGCGCAACGGGGCCAGGCGACAGGGATGTCGTCACCGTAAACGAGTCGGACTGGTTCAGCGGGAACGTCGCCGACGTCGCGGAGGTGAACTCCAGGACCGACAAGGTGGCGTACTGGGTGACGGGGAAGCCGACTCCGTTGGAGGCAGTGAACGCGATGGGGTACGTGCCACCGGAGCCGACCGGCGCGGGACCGGCGAGGGTGCCCGAGCCGCCGGCCGCCGCCGGAGTGAACGTCAGCCAGCTGGGCAGGCCCGAGGCGCCCATCGTCGGCTTGGGCTTGCCCGCGGCCGTTACCTTGAAGCTCAGCGTGTGGCCGACGGCGACGGCGATGCTGTTCGACGAGGTGATGAGCGATGCCGCCGCTGTCGGCGTCACCGGGTTGTCGGAGGACGCCCCGGCGGGACCTGTCCCGTCCGAGTTGATGGCGGCGACCGTGACGTTATAGCCAGTGCCGTTGGTGAGCCCGCCCAGGATGGCCCCGGTGACGGGTGAATCGAGCGTCTCGGTGAAGGTCGTTCCGCCCCCGGCCGTCGCAGCCGACACCAGGTAGCCGGCGATCGGCAGTCCGCCGTCGCTAGCAGGCGCGGTCCAGGTCACATCGATCTCACCGTTGCCCGCTACCGCCGAGACTCCGGTAGGAGCGCCCGGAGTGTTAGTGAGCGGAGCACCGATCCCGGTGAGCGTCACGGCCTGCGTGGCCGGGCTCGCGTTGTCGGTCAGCGTCAGGGTGGCGCTCCGCGTGCCAGTGGCGCCCGGGGTGAAGGTGATCTCCACCCCGCAGCTTGTTCCCGGCAGAATCGTGGGAGGGCTTCCGACGCAGCCGGAGGTGACCCCTGCGAGGGCGAAGTCGCCGGAGTCGGCGCCGGTCAGCGCCGCGCCGCTCAGGTCCAGTGTGGCCGTGCCCGGGTTGGACACCGTCAGCACCTCCTGATCGGAGGAACCAATGACGACAGTGCCGAAGTTCACCGGACTGGGACTGAGGACCGCCTCGGGCTCGGTTCCGGAACCGGTGAGCTGCAGGGTCTCCGGCGAGTCCGCGGCGTTGTCGGTGAGCGTGAGGGTCCCGTTGTCGGTCCCCGTGACGCTCGGAGTGAAGTCGACATCGATCGTGCAGCTGCTGCCCGCGGCGACTGAGAATCCGATGCACGTGTCGGACGGCTCTGAATAGTCACCCCCGGCATCGATCTCGGTGATATCCAGCGGCGCGGTGCCGGTGTTGTTCACGGTCTCCGTGAGCTGGGTCGTCGACCCGACCGGCTGCCCGCCGAAGGCGAGCGGGTTCTGCCCGAACGAGACGGCCGGCGTTCCCACAGGCGTGTACCAGAAGTCGCCCTGCACCGACGAGCTCGTCGTGGCGCCGATCGTGTGCGGAGTCTCGTTGAAGTAGTCGTTCGCGGGCGTCCACGTCGAGCCGCCGTCGGTCGAGACCTGGATGATCAGGTTGACCGAGTAGTCCCCGGTCACCGGCAGGACCCCGCCTGCGCTCGGATCAACAGTCAGGCCGGTCAGGTCCGCTGGCGCGACGAACGCTGACGGCCCGGTCACGGTCGACACCGTGAGCTGGATCAGGTAGGTGGGCGTCGTGCCGTTCAGGTTCGGGAAGTTGGCTGATCCGCTGAAGTTGAGAATCCCGGCGCTCAGGTTCGAGGTCGTCGGGTTGTAGGCCAGCGTCGCCGTGTTGAGCCCGAAGGAATAGGTGGACGGGAAGTCCGGGTACCCGAGACCCCACACCATCTGGTCGAACTGCGTGGGATCAACGCCCGTGTAGGACCACGTGATGCCTCCGGCTTTACCGATCTCACCGCCCGTGGGCGTACCGGTCGACGTCCACGTCCCCGATCCCGGCGCGGGAAACACCGGGCCGATGGTCGTGTCCGCTCCCGCCACGGCAGCAGTCGCCGTGACACCGATGAGGACCAGCCCGGTCACGGCTGCGAGTCGCGCTGATAAGGCCAGGATGCTCAGAGCCCGGGGCCTCGCGCCCCTGCGGCCGATGGGAGACCTGCTCAGTTGTATCCGCATCGCGCACCCTCCCTTGTTCCAGCGGAAGGCCCGACCTTTTTCAGGCACCGCCGCCGTTCGGGCGCTGGCTGAACTGTAGCTGGACGGAGGCTCGGATTCTAGTGGAAGTTTCTGGAACGATGGCTGTCAGAAAGCCGAACGCGATCGGGGCGCTCGCACGCACCTGGAATGCGTGCCGGTCGGATCCCTGGACGGGATGGGCTTTCACCTGACTCTTGTCGCTTCGCGTGCCGGAGACCTTTCGCCGCCGATGCATGGGATAACTGGCCAATGAGCGACGCCACTGATTCGCGCGATGACCCGCCCGGCCGGATGCAGCGGCTGGAGCAGTGGCTCTGGCGCAGGCGGCGGACCCGGCTGGCGATGTCGGCTGCGTTCGGCGTGGTCGCCGTCGTGCTCACCGTCGTGTTCGGGAACTGGATCTACGCCCCCGCGATCGGCTGGGACGCGACCGCGCTGGTGTTCACCGGAAGCGTCTGGTTCGGTATCTGGCCGCTGTCGGCGGACACGACGGCGAGGCGCGCGACCTTCGAGGATCCGAGCCGGGCGACGAGTGACGTCCTGACCCTGTGCGCAGCCGTTGCCAGCATCGCGGCCGTCATCCTCGTGCTGGTTCGGGCCCATTCCGAGGCAGGAGCAACGAAGGGCCTGCTCGCCGCACTCGGCCTGCTGACCATCGCGGTGTCCTGGCTGACCGTGCACACGATCTTCACGCTGCGGTACGCGCTGCTCTATTACATCGAGCCCGTCGGCGGGGTCGACTTCAACTGCGACGAGCTGCCGGGCTACCGCGACTTCACCTATCTCGCCATGACGATCGGCATGACCTTCCAGGTGTCCGACACCAACCTGCAGTCCACGGCGATCCGGGCGACTGCCCTGCGGCATGCGCTGCTGTCGTACCTGTTCGGCTCCCTGATACTCGCGGGGGCGGTCAATCTGATCGCCGGGCTGAGCTGATCCCGGCCGGTTTCCACACCGTCAGGCAAGGACGTTGACCGGCGGGAACGAGCCCGTTCCCGTCCCGGTAGTTCGTCTGCCCGGGTCTTTTCTCCTGCCGCGGAGGTGAGAGCAGCCCATGGACGACGGCACTGCTGAGCTGACGGAGGACGCCATCATCCGCCTCGGCGGATGGCATCCGCGGTACGCGCGCGTCGTGCTGATCGAGCACGACGACCGGCATGCCGTCGTGCTCGTCGACGGGAACGGCGACGATTCCGAACTGGAGCTGGAGTACTGGCATCGCGATGACGATGACGATGGCGATGGCGGCGGCGGCCTGTGGCGGCCGGGCTCCAGTTCGGGTCACGGGTCGCTCGCGACTATGCGGTCCTCGAGCTGGGACGCGGGCGATTTCGTCGCCGCCATCGGCCGGGCGGAGCCGGCCTCCGAGGTCAGTCTGGAGTACGCGGGCCGCGCCTATCGGCGGCGGGCGAACGGGTTCGGAGCCTGGGGTTTCGTGCACACGCCCGGCGGTGTGCTCGGCGCTGATCTGCCGGCGGTGACGGCCGTCCGCCCGCCGCAGACCTAACGGCGCGGAAGGCGGCTTCCCCCCCAGAGGGCTTCGGCGAAACCCGGGCCGAGGACGGCTCGCGGCGTCGGCAGGCCAGTCAGTGCTTTACGACGGCGATCACCAGGATGATGAACACGATCAGCACGATGGCGCCCCGCAGCACGAACTTCCGGATCTCGCGCCGCATGCCTTTGATCTGCCCCTTGCGGGAGCGGATGCCCAGGCGGGCCTGATTGGCGCGGGTGCCGTGCCACACCACCAGCCCAACGGCGATCGCGACAATGAGGACCAAGGACGGAATCCGATCTGGGGGTATTGGACCAGGTACGTCTAGCACACTGTGCGGCGCTACGGCGTGTCAACTGCTACTGCGGCGTGTCGATCATCCGCGATGACCCGGAATCAGACTGGGTGACCAGCGTTCAGTCCCGCGACGACTGGTCTGAGAGGCGGAGGCTGACTAGCGGTCGTGAGCGCACTGAGGCGAGGAAGGCATCAGCTGGGTCTGGAGATTGCCATGCCTGCGGCCGAACGCGCCTGATATCCACTGGACGTCCGAGCCGATCCTGCGCGGCACGGGCGATCTGGTCCAGGTCGTCTCGGTCGGCCGTTCCCACTACCAGTACATCGACGTCGTTCGGAAGTGGCCCTGGCTCGCCCAGATAGCGCGATGCCCATGAGCCGTAGATGAAGGCGAGGTCGACTCCTTCTGCATCCCTGAGCAGGTCTGCGAGCACCGGGAGCGGCCCATAGGTAACGGCAAGCAACTCCGTGAGCGGCTTGCTGACCAGGGAGTCGGGCACGGCTCGAAGCAACCGAACGTTCCCGACCCGCCTGTCGGTTATGAATCCGGTCTCGACCAGCCGCGATGCCTCGGTATGCACAGTCTTGACGCTGACGCCGATGAGTGCGGCCGCCTCGGTCAGGCTGTACTCCCTATCCGGATGCAGGTACAGCAAGGCAAGCAGGTCACCCTGTGCTCGCGAGCGGAGGAGCGGCAGGAGCGGAGACGGCGGACTTCGCATAAGGGGTAATGTAGTTTACCTCTTAGGTAATTAGCAAGCTGAGCGGTGCCAGCCGATGGCGGCCGCGGCCTAGAACGGCGGCGGGTCGTCGTGGGCGCCGGGGATGGCGGCGAACGGGTCCGACGGCGCGGCCGGTCCGTCGTCCACGCCGGCCCAGACGCCCTGCTCGCTCGGCCGGGTCGCCCAGGCCGGGAACGGGAAGTCGACGGCCAGCGGCACCGGGATGTCGGGCTGGGCGATGAACATGGTGCCGGGCTTGGCGATCATGGCCCGCGCGCGCTGCGCGGGCGGCAGGAAGCCGTACTCGGGCCGCTCGGCCTCGGCCGCGTCGAGCCGCCCGGCGACCCTGATCGCGCAGTTGGACAGGATCCGCCGCTCGACCTCGCTCGCCGTCTGCTGCGCGCCGATGAGGATGACGCCGAGGGAGCGGCCGCGTTCGGCGACGTCGAGGAGGATCTGCTTGATCGGGCTGTCGCCCTCGCGCGGCGCGTACTTGTTGAGCTCGTCGAGGACGACGAACATCAGGGGCCGGGCGGTGCCCTGGCGCTCCTTCCGGGCGAATTCGCCCCGCAGCGTCACGCCGACGACGAACCGCTGCGCCCGGTCGGGCAGGTTGTGCAGGTCGACGACGGTGACCTGGGCGCGGCTTGTGCTGATGGATCGCTCGCCGCGGTGCGCCAGGTCGCCGCGGATGATCGCAGTAAGCGGCTTGACGGCCGAGCGGAGCCGGCGCAGCAGGGCGTTGATGCTGCCGGTGACCGCGCTCCCGGCGACCCAGCTGCCGCGCAGCGAGTCGTCGCCTAGCTCGGCCTCGAGCAGCTCGACGAGGTCGCCGAACGACCGGATGATCTTGTCGTTGGCCGGGTCGACGCCGCTGATCCTGACCGCGCCGTCGTTCCCGGTGCTGACAGCGTCGCGCTTGAGCCGGGCGGCGACCTGGCCGATCAGCATCGTGTACTGGGCCCGCTCGTCCTCGGCGTCGGCGAACACGAACGGCAGCAGCTCATCCTCGCAGAATTCCTGGAGCGTCCAGTAGAAGGGGCTGACGGCCTTGTCCCGCGCAGCCACGTCGGGCGTGCCGGACGCGTCGCCCTTCCGGGGGGGAGCAAAGACCCTGACGTTCTGGAACGGGGCCGCTGGCAGTCCCAGTTCGTCGTAGCGCTTGCGCCGTTCAGGGGTAAGGCGCTGGTTGGCGTAGTCCAGGAAGAGGAGGTCCTCGCCCTTAACCGAGAACACCAGCATCTTGGTGTTGTGCGCCTCGGCAGCCAGGACTCCCGAGTTGAGGATCGAATGCAGCAGGAACAGCGCGAAGCTGGTCTTGGTCGCGATGCCGGAGACGCCGGAGATGGAGACGTGCGCGCCGCGGGTGCCGTCGACGAACTCGAAGTTGATGTAGACGGGCTGGCCGTCGCGGCCGAACCCGACAGGCACTTTCTGGTCACCCATCTCGTCGAAGTACAGCGCCGAGTCACGCTGCTTGCCGGTGGCGCGCGTGACCGTGGCGCCGGGCATCGGCGGTACGTAGACCTCGGGCTCGACTCTGGTCACGGTGACCTGTGCGACCTCGGCGATCTCTGCTGGCAGTGCGCCTTGCTGGATGAGAAAGACGTCGGATGCGAAACGGGCGCCCTCATGGACAGCTTCGACATTCGTGACGACGCCAGATACGCGTACCGGCGGCTGTCCCGGCAACTCGCGGCTTGTCACGACGACGTCGTCGAGCTGCAGGTACTGGTCCGCGGCGATCGCGACGGAGAACTGCAAAGGAGTCGCCGCAGTCGTGCCGACCACAAGGCCCACTGGCTGCGCCCGCTCGAAACTGCTCACTGTGCCAGGCTCCGTCCAGCGCCGTACGCGTCAATTAAGACAGCGTAGAGCCGCGCGTGTGCCTGGGTCACAGCCCCGGTCCGTCGCGGAGCACCGAGCTCATCAGGACAGTTGCCTCTTGCTGACCGAGGGCCCGCCCTGCCGACAGCTCGGCGTCCCAAGCGTCCGCGGTGACGGTGCTGCGCACTGGCGCCAGCAGCGCCTCGATCAGGGCGAGTTCCTGGTCTGATATCCGCATGCTCGACTCTTCCCTGAGGGTTTCGGCGGCGCCTGCGAGGCGGGCCGCCGGCGATGCCGCACCGAGGCCGGCCGATATCGCGGCTGCCAGTTCTACTGAGTTGATCAGCATGGAGGTATTGCCCGAGCTGGCTATGTAGTCAACGATCTCGGCCAGCGCGCCGCGCGCCTCAGTCGCGCGGTCGGCGCGAAGGTAGATCAGCGCCAGGGTGTGCTGATCAATGGCCGCGCCGAAGAGGTCTCCCCGGGCACGGTCCCGTTCGAGCGCTTCCCGCGCCAGTTCGGCAGCGCGGTCCAGGTTGCCGGCCGCACTTTCGAGCTGCGCGAGGTTGACCAGCACGGCGGACAGCCGAAAGCTGTCAATCTCCCGGTTGATGGCGACGCTCTCTTCCAGCAGGGCTCGTGCGGTGTCGATGTCGTCGAGGTGGCGATGAACGATGCCGAGGCTGTTCAGCGCGCGGGCTTGCCGATCCAGATCACCGAGGTCACGGCCGATCGCCAGGCTGAGCTCGAAAAGCTGTCGCGCTGCCTCCGCCTCGCCCTGCTGGTCCATGAGGACACCGAGCCCATGTGCGACGCCCGCTAGCGGCGCGCCGCCGTCAACCGAGGCCAGGTCCATTGCCCGCTGCAGCCAGCGCCGTCCTTCCGTGGCATGTCCGCGCTGATACCAGAAGGCGGACAGGGCCTGCACGAGCCGCAGCCCGAGGAGCGATCGGTCGTCCTGGCCGGCCGAGTCTGCGGCAGGGTCCTCCAGCAGCCAGCTCAGCGCCGCGCGGAGGTTGTCGTGCTCGGTTTCGAGCCGGTCCAGGGCGGCGAGCTGTGCCGGCCCGGCGAGCTGCTCGCCGGCCACCTCGGCGAACGCGACATAGTGCTCGGCGTGCCGCCGCCGGGCGCCGTCCAGGTCATCGTCCTGCATGAGGCGCTCGAAAGCGAACTCGCGGATGGTCTCGAGCATGCCCAGGCGCGGCTCGCCGTCCATACCATCGGTAACCGTGATCAAGCTGACGTCCTGCAATTCGGCGGCCAGCTCGAGCGGATCGACTTCGTCGGCTTCGGCCCCAGTCATGGCGACCGCCGCCAGAGCCTCGAGGTCGCAGCCCCCGCTGAAGACACTCAGCTGCCTGAACACCTGCGCGGCATCCGTGGCCAGCAAGTCATAGCTCCAGGCCACGGTCTTGCGCAAGGTTTGCTGACGCGACGGCCGTCCCGCGTCCGCGCCTGCCAGGCTGAGGCTCCGACCGAGGCGGGCGAGCAGGGCGCGTGGCGCCAGCAGTTTGAGTCGCGCAGCGGCCAGCTCGATGGCCAGCGGAAGGCCATCAAGGCGCCGGAGGATGGCTGCCACGTCAGCAGTGTTGTCGTCGGTGATGGCAAAGTCTCGCCGAACCATCTGTGCCTGCTGCACGAATAGCCGCCCGGCACCGGAGGCCGTCACCGACTCGGCGTCAGTACCGTCCGGAAGGTCCAGCGCCGCTACCGCAACTTCATGCTCGCCTTGAATGTGCAGCGGCCGACGTGACGTCGTCAGCACCATCAGCTGCGGCGCATCCGCAACCAGGGTGGCTACCACCGTCGCGGCGCCCGCGAGTTGCTCTAGGTTGTCCAGCACCAGCAGAGCCTTGCGATCGGCCAGGTACTCGGCCACCGCGTCGGCAGGCTGGCCATCGACGCCTACGTCCAGGCTGTCCGCGAGCGTCTTCCACATCACATCAGCATCGGTGACAGACGCCAGCGCCACGAAGTACACGCCATGCGGAAAAGCTGCGCCTAGCGCTGCGGCAGCGGCCAGTGCCAGCCGCGTCTTGCCGACGCCGCCGGTACCCGTCAGCGTGATCAGCCGTACTCCCTGACGCCGGACAATGGCGCACAGGTGCTCAAGGTCATCATCCCGCCCGACCAGGGGCGTCACTGGCGCAGGCAAGCTGGCCTGCGTGCCCAGCGTCTTCAGCGCCGGAAAGTGCTCCTGTAGGCCGGCCCCGGCCAGCTGGTAAATATGCTCCGTCTCATCGATGTCCTTGAGCCGGTGGAACCCCAGGTCCCTGACGGACGTGCCCGCAGGCATCCGCGGCGCCGCCAGAAGTCGCGTCGCCTCGGAGAGCAGCACCTGACCGCCCCGCGCGGCCGCGGCGATCCTGGCCGCCCGGTGCACGTCGAGCCCGACATATCCCTGCTCGTGCCGCGCCGGCTCTCCGGAATGCAGGCCCATTCGCACGCGCACCGGAACCTCGCCTGGCCAGTCGTGGGCAGCAAGGGCGCGCTGAGCGTCCAGGCAACAGGCAATCGCGTCCCCGGCGGACTCGAATACGACGTAGAAGCTGTCACCCTCGGTCCCCATCTCGTGGCCATGCCACGCGGCGATCGCGGTGCGCAGGACGACGCGCTGGCGTGACAGGGCTTCGCCATACTGGTCGCCCAGCCGGTTCAGCAGCGCCGTCGAGCCCTCGATGTCGCTGAAGAGCATCGTTATCGTGCCTGCGGGCAATTCCCCCACGCTTCGATTATTGACGATGGCGTCGGCGTCACCAGCCTGTCAGGGCAGAACAACTGGGCCCTAGGTCATGCCAGCTTTGCCATTGCCGCGCCCGCCGGGTACTGGCGAGACCACGGCGTGGTCGAAGGCGTAGACCACCGCGGCGGATCGGTCGCGCAGGCGGAGCTTGGCGAAGATGTGGTTGACGTGCGTCTTCACGGTTCCCTCGCCGACGAACAGCTCGGCGGCAATCTCGGCGTTGGTCTTGCCCTGGCCTATAAGCGCGAGCACCTCGCGTTCGCGGCTCGTCAGCGCATCAAGGTCAGAGTCCCGACTGCCTGGCCCAGGCGCAGACTCCGAGGTTGAAGATCGGTAGACAGATAGCACCCGTCCGGTGACGGCCGGATCGAGCCAGGCGCCGCCCTCCGAAACCATGCGGACTGCGCGCTGGAGATCTTCGGCCGGGACGCCCTTCAGGATGAAGCCGGACGCACCGGCGCGGAGGATACCGGCCAGCACCTCGTCATCGTCAAACGTGGTCAGCGCCAGCACGGGCGGACTGTCGTCGCGGCTGCGCAGGTCGCGCGTCGCCTGCACTCCGTCGACCACCGGCATCCGCACATCCATCAGCACGATGTCCGGCGTCAGCTCAGAGACCGCGGCAGTGACCTCACTGCCGTCGGCGCATTCGCCCACGATCTCGAAGCCGAACTCGGAGCGCAGGATGCCGCGCAGGCCGGTTCGCACCAGCTCCTGGTCGTCGACCAGCAGAACCCGGATCATGATGCTTTCTCCCGATGGCGGCTGTGATCAAGCGGCAGCACTGCCACGACCAGCCATCCTGCACCGCCAGGGCCAGCCGCGCAGGTCCCGCCGAGCGCCTCGGCGCGCTCGCGCATGTTCAGCACGCCGATACCGCGGCCAGTCCCGGGCCGCCCCGCGGTCTCCACAGTCAGCTCGGCCTCATCAGCCCCCACCTCCAGTCGCACCGTCGTTCGAGCGCCGCGCGCGTGCTTCACCGAGTTGGTCAGCGCCTCCTGGAGAATCCGGTAGAGCGCGAGCCCGGTGGTGGCCGGCAGCCGCCCGATGTCTCCCTCGACGGTAAGCGCGGCGTCGGCGCCTGCCGCCCGGAACTGCTCGACCAGGACCGGCAGCGCGCGTGCGTCGGGCAGCGGCGTGGTGCGACCGTCGTTCCCGTCCTGATGAAGCATCCCGACCGCCATCCGGACCTCATCCAGGCTCTCCCGCCCCAGCCGCTCTGCTTCGGCCAGGGAACGCGCCGCGTCGTCCAGGCCGTGCTCGACGGCCAGCCTGGCACTGGAGACGTGCAGGAGCGAGACCGTGAGCGTGTGGGCGATGACGTCGTGCAGTTCGCGGGCGATGCGGTTGCGTTCCTCAGCGCGGGCGCGCTCGGCCAGGCCAGCCTGCGCCTCCCTGAGCTGCGCGACCAGATCACGCTCGTGCCGCACCAGCAGCCCGGCCGAAACCGCGAGCGTGCTGCCCGCCATCCAGGCTCCCCAGCCTGAGTCAGCGTCGATCCACACCCACTCCACGGCGAAGAGGATCAGCGTCCCGGCCCAGTACACTCCGGCGTCCAGCCGTTTGCCGGTCAGCGCCAGCCAGATGCCGATCAGGCAGACGGCGAACCAGCCGAGACTGGCCGAGTCGCCGTGCCCGAGCACGGCGATCCCGGCGGTGGCCAGCGCGGCGGCGGGCAGCGTGAACCGGCGCTGCCGCTTCCAGACGAGCACCGCGCCTGCGCTGACGGCGACCGCTGCCGCGATCGCCGCGGCCGCGACATCGGGCTTGAGCGGGACGAGCCCGATCCCGATCAGGACCGTGAAGACTGCCAGAGCTGCCCAGCGCGCCCAGCCCGTGGAGATACCAGCGGGAACGGGCAGGTCGGCAACGCGGCTCACTCTCTGGATGCTACGGCCAGGGGCGACAAGCACGGCCGGTCTCGGTAGCCGGCGGAGCTAGCTCTTGGCCGGCACGACCGGCGTTCCCGCGCGCCGGGTGGGAAGCAGCCGACGGTGCCGCCGCGACTGCGAGACCGCAGCGGAGATGGCGAACAGCGCTGCCCCGTACGGGCCGGCCACCCATAGCGGCCACGGATAGGCCAGCTGCCCGCTCGTGACGGTGACGAGCAGCCAGACGACCACGTTGATCGATACGGCGGTGAACCAGATGCCCCAGAAGACGCGGAGGATGGCCGGGAGGCCGGCGAATCCGGCGCGCCGGCACTGCGGAGTCCGGCCGTCGCTGGCCGGGGCTTCCGCAGCTGCAGCACCTGCCGCTGAGACCAGACCCGTCGCCCGCACGGCCCCTGACTCGCGTGCGGGCAGGTCCGCGAGCAGCGGCGCGAGGTCGGCGAACGTGACGGCCTGGTAGGCCCGCCCCATGCGGTCCATGTACTCGTTCATCGTCAGGCGGCCGTCTTCGACCGCGCCCTGCAGCAGGTCGACGGCGTCCTGCCGGTCGCGGTCCGACGCCCGCATCGTCAGCGTGTTACCCATCTCGCGCCCTCCGCCTCATCTCGCGTGCTGGCTCTCCTCTCAGAGTCGTCCGATCCGGGGCGGATGGCGTCAGCCCGGGGATAGAACTGCGCCTCTAACCGGGGGTGGAGAACCGGACCGCCGCTGGCCGGTACGGCCGCGGTGATTCCGGGGATCCGGTGATGACAGCCCAGTCGAGAGCGGCTACGGAGAGTATCTGTCAGATACACTGCGCGTCATCAGCGGGAAAGACTGGGCGCACTTTCTGGCGGGGGCAAGGCACCGTGATCAGCAGGCGGGATGCGTTAGAGGCAGGCGTTCTGACGGCCTGCGCGGCCGGGCTTGGCTCCCTGGAGGCGCCGTCCGAGGCGAGGGCGGCAGCCGAAACAGCGGAGCGGGTCAGCCGCCGGGACTGGAAACGGCTGGCTGACGCGCTGTCCTCGCATTCCACCCTCTACCGGCCGTGGGACCCCGGCTACCGGCCGCTGGCGATCCCGTTCAACCACCGGTACTCCGGGATCAAGCCTGCCGGAATCGTCGCCTGCGCTACAGCCAGGGACGTCCGCGAAGCGCTCCTGTGGGCTCGGCAGGTCGGTCTCCCTGCCGTCCCCCGCTCCGGGCTCGGCCACAACTACGCCGGATACTCCACCACCACGGGCCTGCTGCTGAACATGGCCCGGATGAAAAGCATCCGCTCCGTGCCGCTGCCCGGCCATGCCCGCGTGCGGAGCTACGGGCCGATGACGGTTGTCCACGACGCGGGAACCGTCACCGTCGGAGCCGGGGTCACCAATCACGATCTGCATCCGATGCTGGAGGACCGGGGCATGTTCGTGCCCACGGGCCGCTGCCCCTCGGTCGGGGTTGCCGGGCTCGTCCTGGGCGGCGGCATCGGCTTCAGCGACAAGATGTTCGGGCTGACCTGCGATCGGCTCATAGCCACGACCCTCGTGCTCGCCGACGGCAGGGTGATCGAGGCCAGCGAGCAGGCTCATCCGGACCTGTTCTGGGCCTGTCGCGGCGGGGCGGGCAACAACTTCGGGGTCCACACCTCGTTCACGTTCAGGTACGAGCAGTTCCACGGCAACGTGGCGTTTTACCAGTTTCGCTGGACCCTGGACTCCGTCTTGCCGGTCATGGCTATGACGCAGCAGATCGTGCAGGACGCCGCTGCCGACAAGCGGTTCCACTGCCGTCTGGGAATCGGGACGCAGGGACGGACCAGGGGCCAGATCCGTGCGAACGCCAACGTCAACGTGATCGGCCAGCACTACGGCACCGTCGAGGAACTGCGCGCTCTCCTCGCCCCGCTGCTGGGCATCGGATCCGCGGCCGAGCGCGCCCGCAACAGCGCTGCCATCCGCGAGGTCACCCCCGGACAGGCGGGCAAGCTGCTGGCCGCGACAACTCCCGTGGACCGGTTCGCGAGCAAGTCAGCGGTCCTGACCTCCCGGACGCTGCTCACCACCAAGCAGGTCACCGCCGCAGCCGAGCGGCTACTCGAGTGGCCGGGCAGCGGTAACAAGGACGGCGCCGGGATCGCGATGTTCGCCCTTGGCGGGGAGATCAACCGGGTGCCGGCGGAAGCGACCGCGTTCGTGCACCGGCACGGGCTGTTTATCCTCGCTGCCGAAACCTGCTGGGCCGATCACGATGGCCCTGACATCGCCGCCGCGAACTTGCGCTGGCTCGACAGGCTCTACGAAGAGCTCTTCGGTGGTACGCCCCCCGAGTTTTCGTACCAGAACTTCCCCGATCCGACCCTGAGGGACTGGCGGCGAGCCTATTACGGCGCGAACTACGACCGGCTTGTTCGCGTGAATCGGAAGTACGACCCGACCGGCTTCTTCAGATACCCCCAGGCAATCGGCTCCCGGCGCCGCTAGTTGGCCCGGACTCGATTCAGGCGGCCGCGGTTCACTGCGGGCGGGCCTGGGCCCCCGCCGCGTAGGTGTCCGCTACCGAGGCCGCCGTGGCGCGCAGGTCGTCGCGCACCTCGGGAGGGGAAAGCACCTCGACGTCCGTGCCGAAGCTCAGCAGAGTGCGCGCGGCGATCGTCACCGGGAAACGCATCTCCACCCGCGCCCAGTCCGAGTCGCCATGCCGCGCGTCATGGGCCGCCGGGTCGGCGCCCCGGCCTGCACCATCGGGCGGCGCGTCGACGCTGACGACGTCCGGCGCGCAGACGCGCAGCAGCATGTCCAGCCGGGATCTCCGCACCTGCGCGAGCACTGGCACTCGGCCGGGCCGTTCCTCCACCTGCTGGCGCATCTCCTCCCACAGATCCGGCAGGTCTACGCCAGCACGCCGCTGCACCGGCTCTCCGGTAGGCGCGACAGACGCCACCCGCGACACCCGGAACAGCCGGGGCTCACCATCGGAGTCAGCTACCAGGTACCAGACGCCCGCCTTGCACACGAGCCCGTACGGATCGACCGTCCGGACGCGCGCCGTGGCCTGACCGCTCGACCGGTATCCGAGCTCCACCCTCTCGTCCGCGAACACGCACTCCTGCAGCACGCCCAGCGCGTCCGCTGACTCCGGCGCTCGCAGCCACCGCTCCGGGTCAATCAGGATGCGCTGGCTGGCCGCCGCGGCCGCGTCCTGGAACGGCCGCGGCACCGCCCGCATGACCTTCGCAATCGCCGAGCGAAGCGGCCCGGCCAGCCCGAGGTCCGCCTGGGCTCCGCCGGTCGTGAGAACAAACAGCGCCTGGGCCTCGTCCCGCGTCAGCCCAGTCACATCAGTCCGGTAACCAGGCAGCAGAGCGATCCCGCCGCCGCGCCCGCGCTCGGTATAGACGGGGACTCCAGCTGCGCTCAGCGCCTCGGCGTCGCGGTAGACCGTCCGCGTCGACACCTCAAGCCGGCGAGCCAGCTCGGCCGCCGTCACCTGACCGCGGCTCTGGAGGAACAGCAGCATCTCGAGCAGCCGGCTAGATCTCATGACTTCTAAAATATGACGCTCGCTGTCAAGTTTGGCCGGTTCACTGAGGACATGACACAGCAATCAACAACACGGGCATCAGCCACAGAGCCAGACACGACAGAGCCAGACACGACAGAGCCAGACACGACAGAGCCAGACACGCGCGCGCTCTACGCGCGGACGCTGGACCAGACCGCGACCGTCATCGACGCCGTCAGGCCAGACCAGCTCGATCTGCCGACACCGTGCCCGGAGTGGGACGTGCGCACCCTGCTGAGCCACATCGTCGGCGTCGTCAGGCGCACGGCGATACTCGGCGAAGGCGGCGACGCCCTCAGCGTCTCGGCGTTCGTCGAGGGAGTCGTCGCCGATCATGGCTGGCCCGCCGCCTACCGGGCCGCGACCGACCGGACGCTGGCCGCCTGGGCCGACGACGCGAAGCTCGGGAAGCCGGTCACCGTCCCCTGGGGCGTCGTGCCGGGCGCGGTCGCGCTCGGCGGCTACGTCCGCGAGATCCTCGCGCACGGCTGGGACCTCGCCATGGCAACCGGGCAGCCCACCGAACTCGACCCGGATCTGGCCGAGTTCGCGCTCGAGATCTCGCTCCGATCCCTGACACCCGAGATGCGCGCCGACGAGCGCGTGCCGTTCGGCGCCGTCGTGCCAGCCGACCCGTCCGCTGGTCCCTATGCCCGCCTTGCCGCCTGGCTCGGCCGTCAGCCGTAGCCAGCGCCAGCCGTAGTCCGGTCGCCAGCCGTAACGAGCGCCAGCCGTAGGCAGCGCCCGGATCAGGCTCCCGGCCGCGCAGCATGCAGGTCGTCGGAACGCCCGGCGGCCAGCCGTGACCACTGCGCGGTCGGGCGCCCGCCTGTGCGGAACTGGCCGCCGTTGTTCTCCCAGTGCTTCGGCCAGCCCTCGGGCGAGTCCTCGAACTTCTCCTGGCGGCCGTAGACCGTCATGTCCAGCAGCCCGTAGGCAGGCGTCATGACCTCGGGGGCGCGGCCGCTCGTCCAGTAGGTCTCGTACACGCGGTCGCCGTCCCTCAGGTAGGCCACGATCATGCCGAACCAGCGACCGGCCAGCAGCGCGTCGGCCGACTCCTGCGCTGAGTACCAGGGCATCTCATAGCCCATGAAGCGCCGGTAGGCGGCGGCCTCGTCGTACGGGCCCTGCGAGAACGTCGCGTAGGTGACGTCGCGCGCATGCAGGTAGGAGATCTCGCTGACCTGCCCGTTGAAGAACGTGCAGCCCTCGCACTGGTCCTCCGCGGGCTTCCCGTTGTGCCACATGTGGTAGTAGACGACCAGCTGGCGTCTGCCCTCGAACACGTCGATCAGCGGGACGCGACCGTGCTCTCCGGTCAGCGGGATCGACGGATCGACCTCGACCATCGGCAGCCTCCGCCGGGCGGCCGCGATCGCGTCACCCTCACGGGTGTGCGCCTTCTCCCTGACCAGCAGTTCGTCGAGCTGCGCCTGCCAGCTCGCCCGGTCCGTGACCGGCGGCAGCGGAGCGTTCTCGATGCCCTCCGGCGCCATCTGCACGTTCTCCGAATTGTCGTTCATCGTGCCTCCCTGCGATAGCTCGCCGCTCTCGCGAGCCTAGCGAGACCTCCGGACATTCGACGAACAACAAAGACCCTTCTGGACACCGGGAACGGGCAATCCAGCCGACCGCTACCTAGCGGCCGCGGTGAGGGAGACGCGCTCAGGCCAGATCGGCCAGCGCGGGGGCGAGAACTTCCAGCTGCTCCAGACTTGCGCCGACGCTGGCGCCACCGGGGATCAGCGCGACGTGGTCCGCGCCGGCGTCCAGATGTTCCCTGATGAGCGCCGCGATCCGCTCCGGGCTGCCGTGCCCGGAGAGCGCGTCGACCAGGCGGTCGCTGACCGCGGCCACCTCGTCGGCCGTGAACCCGAGATCCACGAGCGCAGCCGCCCGAGACGGACTGCGGGCGATGCCGGCGGCAACGCTGTCACGGGCGGCCGCTCGCGCCCGGTCGGCGTCCGCGTCCACGGTGAACCCGAGGCCGACGACGAGCAGCTTGTCCGGGCCGAGCTGTTCCCGCGTGCGCGCGGTGAATGTGGCCGGCATCCCGGCGGGCATGACCCCGTCCGCGAGCTCGGCGGCCAGCGCGACCATCTTCGGGCCGTTGGCGGCGACGATGCGGGCGTAGGGCGCCTCGGGCGCGGGCGGCTGCACCGGGGTCTTCATCCGCTCGAGGTAGTCGCGCATGGTCGCCAGCGGCCGGCCGAACTCGCGGCCCGCCACCTCGGCCTGCTGCGGGTAGCCGACGCCGAGGCCGAGCACGAACCGGTCCGGGTACGCCTGCGCCAGCAGGGCCGCGGCCGCGTTCGCGATCTGCGGAATCCGCGCCCAGATATTCGCGATGCCGGTCGCGAACGTGAGCCGCTCGGTTGCCGCCAGCAGCACCGCCACCTGGGCGAGCACGTCCTTGCCGCCGACCGGCTCGTTGGACCAGGCGGCCCGGTACCCGGCCGCCTCGATCCGGCGCGCCGCCTCGCGCTGCCCGTCGATCGACGGCGGCTCGGTGAACGAGGCGGGCACGAACCCGCCGGCCTTCCCGAGCGAGCGCCGCGCCGCGCCGACCACCGTCGTGTCGTCCATGCGAGTCCTTCCCCGAGGCCTGAAGTAACACGAGCAACGCTAGTGAGGGGGAAGGTAAGCGCCGGCACCGGCGCGGTCACACGGTCGCGGTCACACAGTCGCGGTCACACAGTGCTGAGGCCGTAGGCCCGTCTGGCGTTGCCAGACCCGATCATCTCGCTGACTCTGGGCACATCGGCGGGCGACCACGCGCCGCTGGCGGAAAAGTCAGCGGTGATCGTGCCGAGATCCCGCCGGAATCCGGCGGCGCCCAGGTAGTGCAGTTCCGGCAGGCCGAAGGCATCGGAGGAATACAGCATCTTGTAGAACGGGGTGAGCTCCAGCGCCTCAGCGAGCACAGTCGCGGATCGCGCGCCGACGTGGTTGAGCGCCTCACCGACATCCATGTACACGTGCGGGAACAGCGCGGCCAGCGCGCCGGCCTGGCGGTGGTAGGGGTAGCAGTGCAGCAGCATCACCGGAGTACCGAGTTCCTGGCTCGCCGCCAGGAACTCGTGCAGCAGGGCCGGATCGGACAGGTGCAGGCGCGAGTCCGCATCGCCGTACCCGGTGTGGAACTGCAGCGGCAGCCTGGTATCCAGCGCCGACCAGATGCCGTGCCGGATCAGGACCTGGTCGTCGACCCTGGCTGATCCTCCCTCCTCGAGCGCGCGAAACCACCGGTCCGCGGCCGCCCTGACGTCAGGCAGCGCCGGCCGCTCCGGGTCCAGGGCCAGCCCTCCCCGGTAGCAGGCGATCGACTTGAAGCCGGCCGCACCGGCGGCTGCAGCGGCGGAGATCGCTGCAGCCAGGTCGTCGGCGAACGCCGCCGCGGTACTGCCGGCCAGGGCTACCCGCTCGGCTATGGATTCCAGCCGGACGATCTCCCGTGCCGGGGTATCGCTCAGCGCTGCCAGCTGATCCGGCGTGGTCACCGCCTCGCTCTGGTAGCCGGTGTCCACCAGCCAGGCGCTGACACCGGCCGCGGTCAGCATGCGCCTGGCGACCTCGTCGGTGCCCAGTTCGAGACGGCGGCCCACGTAGTCGTCGGCAGGCGCCAGCGCGTTCAGGTCGAGCAGCGGAGCGCACCAGCGCCGGACGGCGAAGCCGAGCTGGGTGTCGAAGGCGGTTGTCCCCGGCGGCAGTGGCGCCGTCGACTCGGTCAGCATCGTCTCGATGGCGTCGCGGTCAAGGTCGCCCGACACCACCCCGTGGACGTGATGATCGATCAGGACCAGCTCGTCCACGGGGCGCGAGCCGTCAGGCATCCAGCACGGCAGCGTCAGTGCCGCCTTCCTCGCCGAGGATCGAGCCGATCTGATCCACCGAGCCCGGACGCCGGGTCCGCAGCCACACCAGTGCGGCGATGCCGATTACCAGCCAGACACCGGCGACGTACGGAGTCCACTTGAGGATGCCGGGCGGCGCCGGATAGATCGACCCGTAGAGCGCCGCGCCGAAGACCACGGCGCCGACGAGGGGGACAAGCACGTGCACCAGCGGATTCCACCGCCGGGTGTCCCTGGTCCGGTAGAAGAACACGATGCCGCCGACGCAGAGCATGACGTACACGATGATGATGACCAGCGTGCCGACGGTTGCCCAGAAGTAGTAATTGCTGAACGGCTGGCCGAACGCGGCGTCGGACAGCGGGTAGCCGATCAGCAGCGCCATCAGCACCGAGACGATAGTCACGGTCAGCGTCGCCGTCACCGGTGTCTTGAACCGGGGGTGAGTGCGGCCGAAGGCGGCGGGCAGCACGCCCTCGCGGCCCATCGCGAAGAGCGTCCGGGCGGCGGCGGTCGCACATGCGACGCACACGATGAAGGCCGAGCACATGCCGCCGATCTCGACCAGCGTGCCCAGCCAGGCTCCGACGAATGTGGTCGCGGTGGTCTTGAGCGCGACCGGGTCGGCCGCGAACGCGGCGCCATTCTTGACCCCGAACCCGATCGTGATCGAGTAGGTGGTCCACAGGTAGAACACCACCGCAAAGAGTGTCGCTGCGATCACCGCGATCGGGATGTAGCGGCGCGGGTTCGCCGTCTCCTCGCCGAAGTCGGCCGCGGTCTCGAACCCGATGTAGGAGGTGACGCCGAGGATGATGCCGTAGAAGACGCCGTTGAAGCCGCCGGACAGGGTGTGGCCGAAGGTAAACGCCGACAGTGCCTGGCCGTGGCTGCCGCCCTTCGCGGTCGTGACCAGGTCGACCAGCACGATGATGGCCACCGTGGCGATACCGACGATCAGCTGCACCCTGGTAGTGACCCTGATCCTGATCGTTGACAAGATGACGAACAGCACCATGCCGATGAAGAAGAACAAGATCCAGAAGCCGGCGCTCAGCCCGAGCAGGTTAGCGGCGAGGTAACCGACCCCGGACATGGTCATCGGCACGAAGCAGATGAAGCCGAAGAAATACAGCCAGCCGGCCATGAAGCCAGCGTGCTTGCCCAGGCTCCGGCTGGCGTAGGTGTAGGCGTAGCCGGCTGACGCCATCCGGCGGGTGAACCCGATGACGACGAAAGCGAGCGCCAGGCAGGCGATGCCGCCGAGCAGGAACGCGAGCGGCGTGGAACCGCCGGCCGTCGTTGCCACCCCGGAGACGTTCAGCAGCATCGCCATGCCGGGTGCGAGCACCGACACGGAGATCGCGATCGCGTCCCACAGGCGGAGAGAGCCGTGCGCGAGCTCGCCGCTGGCGGCGCCCACAATCAGGTCGGGACTGGTCTTGGCCATGGCTCCGGTCCTTTCTTCTCCTTTATTCCGGCGCGCTTACTCCGGCGCTGCTCCGCCCGGTTCGGTCATCAGCACTGTGTTCTCGTCCAGCACGTAGTCGAAAGCCAGCGGCGCGCAGTCCAGCTCCGCCAGCCAGTTCATGAACTTCACGTGCACCGGGTGGGCCCGGTAGGCGTTCATGGCGTCGACGTCGGGGAATTCCGTGTACAGCAGGTAGCCGTAGCCGCGGTTGCGGGCGCCGGTCAGGTCGGTGCCGAGGCGGCACTTGGTCATCAGCCCGATCTGGCTGGGCCACGACGCGACCATCTCGCGCATCTGGGCGGCCTCGCTCGCGCTGAGCTCACGCGGGAAGCTGAACAGCACGATGTGCTGCATCGGCATCGCGGTTCCTCCTCAGTAGAACTCGAAGTACTCGCGCATTTCCCAGTCGCTGACGTCCTGGCCGTCCGGCGGGGGCGCCTCCGCGACGGCGGCCTCGTACCGGGCTACCTCCGACCGCTTCATCTGCAGCAGGTAGTCGACCAGGGTGTCGCCGAACGACTTGCGGAAGAACGCGTCCTGCTCCAGCGCCTTGATGGCATCCGCCAGCGAGGCGGGCAGAGGTGCGTTGCCGGTGGCGTAGGGATCCGACTCGACGGGCGGAGGCGGGACGAGCTCGCGGCGGACGCCGTCGAGACCGGCCGCGATGTTCGCCGCCATGTACAGGTAGGGGTTGGCGGCCGGCTCGCCCATCCGCATTTCCACGTGGCTGTTGGTGTCGCCCGGCGCACCCTGGACGCGGACCAGCGCGCCCCGGTTCTCCAGCGCCCAGCACACCCGGTCGGGGGCGAACGAGTATGGGCGGAACCGCTTGTAGCCGTTGACCGTGGGCGTGGCGAACAGTGTCATGGGCAGCGCGTGCTCGAGCAGGCCGGCCACGAACTGCCGGCCGCAGGCAGACAGGAAGTCGTCCTGGCTGGCGAACACGTTGCGCCCGTCCTGTCGGGAGAGCAGCGACTCATGCAGGTGCCAGCCCGACGAGAAGAAGTTCGGCAGGGCCGGCCTGCACATGAAGCTCGCGAGCAGACCGCGCCGCTGGCAGATCTGCTTGACGGCCGAGCGGAAGAGCACGACCGCGTCCGCGGCAGCCAGCCCGCTGATCGGGCTGAAGCTGAATTCCATCTGACCGGGGCCCCACTCGTCCTCCATCGAGCGCGGCGGCAGCCCGAGGGCCGTCAGCCCGTCGCGAATCGACTCCAGGGTGCTGGTCACGGAATCCAGCCGCACCTCGGACAGGTACTGGTAGCCGCGCTGAAACACGCTGACAGGCGGCGGCGGGGGTGTGAAGCCGGCGTTTCCCGGAGTGAGGTGATCGGAGTCGACCTTGACGATGTAGTACTCGACCTCGATGCCTGCCAGGTAGTCAAAGCCCGCCTCACCCAGATCAGCGAGCATGCGACGCAGCAGGCCGCGCCCGTCGAGCGGCACCGGCTGGCCGCTGGAGAAGTACGCGTCGCACAGCATCCAGCCGGTCCGGTCGGCCCAGGGCAGCACACGGAACGACGAGGCGTCGGGTACCAGCACGACGTCCGGGAATCCGGTGAACTCGTCGATGCCGAAGCCGCCCCCTGCGGCGAAGGCGGGCACGAACACCTGATTGCCGGTGTCGAGGCTGTAGATGGCGCCGGAGAAGTCGAGCCCGTTTGACATCGCCGTGATCGCCACCTCGGGCGACAGTGCCTTGGCGCGTGGCTGACCGTGCTGATCCACGATCACCAGGCGCACGGTGCGCAGGTCCAGCTCGCGGATCCTGGCGGCTACCTCCTGCGCCGCGGCGGCCTGCTCAGCGGTATAGAGGCCGTTCCGCGCGACGAAGCCTGGCTGGCCGACCCCGTCGACGTTATGCCCGCTGCCGTCCGGGCTGCTGGTTGTCACCTGGCTGTCCTCCGAATCGGGAGATGGGGTCTACGGGCGTAGCGTCCGTCCGGGTCTGGCCTCGGTACGGCGCGTGCTCATCTGCTCAAGCAGCGCCGCGGCGAAGTTGTCGGGTTCCACGTCGGCGAGCGACAGGAAGGTCTCGGTCCGCTGCACGCCGTTGATCTGGAAGATCTCCTCCAGCAACAGCTCGCGCAGGTGCGCGTGATCCCGGACGCGGAGCCGGACCAGCAGGTCCAGGCTGCCGGTCACCACACTCATGTCCTGTGCCTCAGGGAGCGCGCGGATAGCCTTGATGATCTCGCTGAGTTCCACGCCCGGGCCTGCGGTCACCGCGAGGTACACCACGACGGGGTAGCCAAGCGCGGCCCAGTCCACGTCCACGCGGTAACCGCGGATAGCTCCCATTCGCTCGAGCCGCGCCAGCCTGTCGGCGACCGCCGGCGGCGACATCTCGATCTGCCTGGCCAGCGCCCGCTGCGACTGGCGCGCGTCCCTGGCCAGCGCGTGCAGCAGAGCGAGGTCGAGGTCGTCCACCTCGACCTCAGGCGCAGCGGCGGTGCGAACCTCGGTCAGCTTCGCGAGGGGAGCAGAGCTAGATGCCATTTGCCAGCCAGTCAGTCGGCTAATCACATGAAGCGCGTTATGCTGGTTACATCGGTGTTTACTTGTGTAAGCCCGAAGTTGCAGAATTCTTACATTTGTAAAATCTGCTGTCAAGGGACGGAAGCACGGAAATGACCGCAGTGGCTGGCCAGTACGACATCAGTAACCCGCAGACCGGGACGGGCGCCGGCGGCACCGATCAGGCCGTAGCGGAGCGCGACTGGAGCTCAGGCCTTGCGCGCCGCACCCGCAGCCTTGGCAGCGGAGAGATCACCGCGATCCTGGCCCTGGCCGGCGCAACCGACATCATCACATTCTCGGGCGGCTTCCCGGATCCGGCCACGTTCCCGTCCCGGACGCTGTCGGAAATCGCGACCCGGCTGATTGCCGGTGACCCCGGCGTGGCGCTGCAGTACTCGGCCACTGAAGGACTGGCCAGCGTGCGCGACTACGTCAGCGGCCGGATCGCCTCTCTTGAGGGCCGGGCCCCTGGCCCGGGCGAGCTGATGATTACCAGCGGCGGCATCGACTGCATGGAGCTGCTCGCCAAGAGCTATATCGATCCCGGTGACGTCGTCGTGGTCGAGGCACCGACCTATCTGGGCGCGATCATGGCGTTCCGAGGCTACGAGGCCGACGTGCGCGGCGTGCCGGTGGACAGCGACGGGATGCGCGTGGACGTGCTGGCCGACCAGCTGGCC
>Ga0302326_10004972_pt1 | contig 30503 bp, 28 predicted proteins | sample Palsa_T0_3_FD_202264 | JGI IMG/M metagenome (GOLD analysis project Ga0302326, IMG submission 202264) | Peat permafrost microbial communities from Stordalen Mire near Abisko, Sweden - Palsa_T0_3 | ecosystem: Environmental > Terrestrial > Soil > Palsa > Peat permafrost | place: Sweden: Abisko... | reverse complement strand
GAGAGCCTGAACAGCATCGCCCAACTTTGCGTCAAGTCCGCGTTCGCGGCATTCCTCGACGGCGATGCGGTTGAGGTCAAATCCGCGGGCCTCGAACCCCGATTCGGCAAGCAGTTCGAGCCATTCCCCGCGTCCGCAGCCGATGTCGATGACGGATCCGCCGCCCGTTGCCGCCACGCTCGTAGCGATATACTGCAGATAGACGCGCTGCTGGTTCTTTATCTTGATCCGCTCGCCGCGGTAGCGATCCTCGAAAGACACGTAGAAAGCGTCCAGCAGGCGATCACTTTCGCCGACCGGGATGCTGATTGCGGGTGTTTCCTTTCGTAAGTCGAGTGCGGACTGCGCGTCGTTCAAAATTGCTTCCATGCGCAGCTTCTGGTCGACGATCGTGCGCCAATGTTCGGTGAGAATCGTGCGCAACTCTCGCAGTCGCTTTTCGTTCTGGCCTTCGATCGCGTCGGTGCGCGCCGAAAGCGCGTAGCGAGCCTGATCCATCACGTCCGCGCGTGAGACGATTGAATCGATACGCGCCGAAAGAGCGTAGCGCTCCCTGTCCATGGCATCGGCGCGCGCGCCGATTTGCGTTTTCGTTTCCCGGATCGATCTTTCGAAATTGCCTGTCAGTTGACGGGTTCGCGCTTCCACAACGGAAGCTAACTCGACCGTTTTTTGTTCCAACGTTTCCACGCGCGCAAACAGTTGCCGGAAACGTCGCGGGAGCAGATAGATGTTGTGCAACTCTTTTGCAACGATGCGAACGGCTCTCGCCGGGAAACTGTTATCGATTCGATCCTGCGTGATCTGCCATGAGAGGCCGTCAAATTGCGCTTCTGGTCTGGCATCCTTGTCTGTCAGAAACTCCCTCAGCATGCGCGCCCGCGTTATCTGGCCGGTCAGGAGGCGGTCGCGCTGCTTGACGAACGCATCCACCGTCGGCTGATGCCCGAAGACTATGGCGTAGGCAGTGCGTAGGAATTCCGCATCGGGGAGCGAGAGAAGTTCACGAGTGCGATATTTGTGCTGTTGAGGATTGGGGTTCGCAGGCTCGGCGGTTGGCGCCCCATTGGCAGCCGTTGCGATCCCGCCTGTCACATTTTTGCGTGCCGCCACTTCTCCCCGGATACGTTCCATCAGGGCGTCCAGATCGAGCTTTGGCGGTGCGGTGTTCATCGAAACCTGGCGGGCATATATCGCGACGACCGAACAATTCTACCTGATTCAGGCATTCGCATGACGCGACGGAATCTCAACGATCGGCCGGCTGTCGAGCCCGATATTGCGATCCAGAACGAATTGCCAGAGGCCTAAGCTTCGCGATCTGTGCTGGAAATGACCGGCATAGAAGTCAGGCGCGCTTTGGCGAAGCCTGGGAAGCTGCCATCCTGGAACGCCCGGCATGTCGTGGTGCTCTAGGTGATAGCCGAGATTGACCGAAATCAGGTTGATCGGTCCGTAATAGGAGGACATGCCGTTGCCGCCGTCGAACGCGACATGTTCCTGGAGAATATGAGCACCGGCAGGGTGGGGCCCGACCGAAAAATAGGTCGACAGCAACAGATAGAAAATTGACGACCATCCGGCAAACCAAAGTACGAGCAGCCACATCGTCAGGGCCGTTACGACGTTCAATGCGAACCAGGCGTCGATGGGAAGGCGCGAGCGGACCTGCAAAGGGTGGATGAAGGCGTAGGTGAACGGCATCAACAGCAACCAAAGCAATTTTCGCAAGGAACTGCGTCCGACCAGACGCGCCTCCCAGGCCGCAGGCACATCCGAATCCATGCCGCGCACGCCAAAGAAGTGGTGGTGCAGAAGGTGGTAATGCCGGAAGCCGGTCGCTGAAGGTACAAGACTGGGAAGATTGACGAAAATCGCGAGAGCCTTGTTTGCGGCGGTAGAGCGAAACACCAGATTGTGGGTGCATTCATGGATGATGCAGTTGAGACAGTGGACGATGAAAGCCCCGAAGCAGAACGCAATCGCGAGAATCGCCCACCATGGGCGGTGTGCCATGGCAACGGCCAGAACCAGTTGCAGCGCAACAGCTGCCAAACCCAAAAGAGTCACTGCCGGGCTGACGCCTGCCAGGTTCTTCAATTCCGGCTGCGTGCGCAGAATGGCGGCGCGTCGGGCATTATGGTTCACGTCCTTGAGCATAGCGGTCGTGCTTTGAATTGGCTGGGTCAGATTCTGTGTTTCCTTTGGGCGTGCGTTCGAAGGCCGTGTCATGTCCGAACAGTGCTTCCACGGCGCCGCCCAAATTCGCAAGTCCGACGTAAAGCTGCAATCCCATCACGATCGGCAATTTCGGCAATTCGGATCGCAGCGTGGCACCGCGCGTCAACAATTGTCCTGTTAAGATCAATGCCATGGGTCCCAATATAGCCCCTTCCAGCGCGGCCAGCGCGAAAAGTGCAACCACCGACCACGTAGGGCCTGGCCCTATGGCGAAGTCGAGCGCGGCGGACGTCAGCGTGACAGCAAAAAGCGGCCCTAGAAGTCCGCTGCCCAGATGCACCGTCGAAACGAGCTTTTGAACCAGGCTCAGGCGGGAACCCCAAACCTGCCGCAACAGTTTTCGGCCGACCTCGGCGAAACCCTTGGTCCAGCGAAATTGCTGGAGACGCCAGGTTTTGAACGATTTCGGCAATTCGCCGCCGACGGCGACACTGGACAAAAACATCGTGTGCCAGCCCAGCATCTGGACGCGGTAACTGAGATCGAGATCCTCTGCAAGCGTGTCGCCGTGCCAACCGCCCGCCGCGTCGATTGCTGCGCGCCGCCAGACGCCGCAGGTTCCATTGAACGGCATGACCTGGCCCGTCCAGCTTCTGGCTGCCTGCTCGACGGCAAAATGCGCGTCGAGAATGCGCTGTTGCGCGTAGGTGAGGAGATTGTCGTCCGCGTTCAGATAATCGCAACGGGCCTGGACCAGGGCAAGGTTGGGATCCTGCAGAAGTGGCCGCATACAGGCGGTCAAAAAGTCCGGGCGCGGTAGATAATCGGCATCCAGAATCGCTACAAATTCGTCTTTCGACCAGAGCAATCCTTCGGCGAGCGCACCTGCCTTGAATCCGGCCCGGTTTTCACGATGCAGCAAGCGCGCGTCGATGCCGGCCTCCTGCAGCGTCTTTACCGCCCGCTCGCCATGAGCCGCGCTGTCGTCGGTGCTGTCATCCAGAAACTGCACATGCAAACGGTTGCGAGGCCATTCCAACTTTCCAACAGATTCGGCGACCCGGCAAATCAGCTTGCCTTCGTTGAACGTCGGCAATTGCACGAGCACATGAGGCAGTACCTCGTCAGGCGGCAATGCAAAGGCAAGAATCCGAGTTTCGTTTTCAAGACCCCGTCTGCGGTATCGCAGATGCTGGATCACAATCCAAAAAACGGCTGTGCCCAGCAGGCAGTGGATTGTCAGGCATGAAAGCAGCAGAATGTGATTGAATTCGATGAACAACCGCAGTGCCATAGCGTGCCGTACTGTTCCTTTCGTGGCGCCGCAGCGCTGCGCCGGTCGCGCCTTTAGCACGGACCGGCTTGAGCCGCCAAATTTGTCGACGTATTCGATGTTGCGCAGTTGGGGGCGTCGAATCGAACAACGGAAATACTACCGATCGGCTACGGCCTTCGGCGTCCGTTTGAAAACTTCGCTGCGGCCGAAGAAAGCGGCAACGATCGGTCTCGCATTGGCAAAGCTCAGATAGAGAATGAGCGGCGGCAACGCGACGACAGTGCGCAGATATCGGCCAATGCCGCCGCGATGCAGTTCGAGGTAAGGCGGAAGCGTCATTCCGACAGCCACGAGAACGATCTCGACTGCAAGAACCTCAAGCAGCAGAAGCACGGGCGGTAGATGACCGCGATGCAATACCAGGTCGACGACAAACGCCACGGAAGCCAGTGTCGCAACTGGAAAGATGGCTTGGTATAGGATAAGAAATCCCGCCAGCAGCTTCTGCATCACCGACCAGTGGGAGCGCCAGATGGGCCAGGTGAGTTTGCGGGCAATCTGCGCAAAACCGCTCGCCCAGCGTCGTTGCTGCACCCGCCAATGCCGCATCTGATCGGGCACCAGGCCCGCGACCGGAGGATGCATGACAAACACACCGTGCCAGTCTTTCAGTGCTGCGCGTACCGTCAGATCGAGATCTTCGCAAAGCGAATCAGGAGACCACCCACCTGCGGCTTCGATAGCTGCGCGCCTCCAAATACCTCCGGTGCCATTGAATTGAAACAGGATACCCGCACGGGCGCGCACGCCCTGTTCCATAACGAAGTGGGCGTCGAACAACAGGCTTTGTGCGCGCGTCAGCCAATTTGAGTTGGAATTCATGAATTCGCAACGCGACTGAATGAACGCGGCGCGCGGATAGGCTGCAAAGCGCGGTATGACCACCCGGAGCCAGTCCGTCGGAGGGCGATAGTCCGCGTCCAGCATGGCGACAAAGTCGGCTTCGCTCATCGCGAGTCCGGCGGCGAGGGCGCCCGCTTTGAAGCCGCTTCGGTGAGTGCGCCGCAAGTGGTCGGCGTGAAAGCCATTGCGTCTCAGTCGCATGATTTCCGCCGCGGCGGTCTCTGTCGTATCGTCTGTGCTGTCGTCGAGAAGCTGGATATGAAGCCTGTCTTTCGGCCAGTCGAGCGCCGCGACCGTGCGCAGCAGGCCAGTTGTGAGATTGCCTTCGTTGAAGATTGGGAGTTGCACCAGAACGTGCGGAAGTTCATTTTCCGCCAAGGCGGGCGTTGGTCTTTCCATCGCAATTGGCAGAATTCTTGCGAGCTCCAGCAAATACAGCAATGGCAAAATAAGAAAGGCGGCTCCAATGGCTATGACGCCTTCCAGCGCCACTTGCAGAACCGTGTCGGACACGATGACCAGCGTGTCGTAGAAGATCACCGGTCGCAATCCCCGGGATAGGATGCAGGCCCGGCGGTCATCGAAAATCGCTCACGTCTTGGCGCACGACCTGCTTTGCACGACACTTCACCCCAGAAGACTTCGTTGGTTGTCAAGGCGCGTAGCCATAGTGCCAGTATCATGATTTCGCGGGCTAAGAACGCCACAGGTGACCAGAAGGATAGCGGCCAACCGGCAGCAAGACAAACGAGCATTTCCGCGAGGCACCATGCGCCCAGCGTCAACGCAGCGACCAACGCTCCCGACCACCCCACAAGATGGGCCGCTAAGGCGCCGGCAAGCGCCGTAGGAATTGCCGCACCGAACAATTCCGCGACAAAGGCGGCGGGGACCTGAACGCGCCAGATCAGCATCCAGCGCAAATGTCTTTGCCACACCTCGCGCCAGCGTTTATACCCAAGAAACTGGCGGCTCACCCGATTGGCGAACACGGTGCGAAGACCCAGCGCGTGCATCGCGGCGGTCAACGCTGCGTCCTCGCCGAGCGCCCAGGAAAGGCTATGCAGACCGCCCGCGCGTTCGAGGTCGGAACGGCGGAACAACATGATCTTGCCGCAGCCGAATCCAAGTCCCAACGAGCGCGCCAACATCAATATCCGGCCGTGATAACCATTGACGATGGATGCCTCGGTCCACGCGGCAAGTCCTTTCGGGTTCTCCACGATCGTGATTGCGCTGACCAACCCGACATCGGGGTCGAGATGGCGGACAAAGTCTTCCACGGCATCTGACTCGAGGCGAATATTGGAGTCCGCCGTGAGAACAAGGTCCGTGGGCGCGTTCGAAATGGCGCTCCAAACCGTGTTGAGTTTGGGACTCGCTGCAATCTTTGTCTCCGAATGGAAAAATCGCGACACAATGACAGGATGATCGCTCTGGATTCTGTGCGCCATCTCGATGACTTCCGACTCGCGTTCAGCTGCCGCGATCGATATTTCGAGCCGTGGATAGGTTTGCGCAAAGAGCGAGGACAGCGCCGCCTGGAAGTCGGACTCCAAATTTTTGATGGGCACAATTGCGGTAACGGGAGGTTTTTCCAACCCAAGGGGAAAATGACTTAGCGGCCGGGGTCGGACGGCTGCGACAAGAGAGGAAAGGGTCAGCGCTGCGACCGAACCTGCCCACCAAAAAGCGGCGAACGCGGCGATAAGTTCGTGGATCGTCACCTTGCCGAACCCAGCCGGGCTCGGATCGCAGGCGGACATAGAGTCGCCCGGGAGCGACAACGGAAAAATCTTATGTCAGGATTGAAACGGGGTTCAAATTGCACAGTCTGTCTCCCCGTTAGCGGCCGCGGTGCGTTATGCCCGGCAGTTACAATCCCAGGCGCGCCGCCGCCCGCCTGGAATAATCGAGCCACGCCGAATCGAAAACACGGCGATGCGGCTTGCTGACCGCGCCCGCCCAATGGGCAAAATAGATTTCGTGACCGCGATAATCAACCGGCCCGTCCCGCCGGAAGCTTACCGAAAGAGCCTTGTAGAAGCTTTCGTCTGAGGCGTTCGGCAGACATTCCGACAAAGAGCGGACTTTCAGCATGAGTCTGTGGACGACGAAATTCACCAGGGGCTGGGCGAACAGCATTCCTCTCTTGCGCACAGAGTGGAACAATTTTTCGTCCCTTTCGATGACTTCGAGAAAATTGTCGAGCGAGAGAATGGTCCGCGACGTCAGAAAAAAGCCGTCGTTGAACAGTGTCGCGTGACGCAGAAAATCGTTCTCCTCCCGTTTTTTGTTGTAGACGTATTCATCGCTCGTCGACGCGATGATGAAGTCTGTTTTTCCTGCCTCGAGTTGCTCGAAAACACCGCGAAAATCGCGAAACAATATCGTGTCTACATCCAGGTAGATGACCCGGTCGAGCGGCAAGGTTAGCGCCTGGAGCTTGCGCAGCCGCCGCCGGTGATGCGGAAAGAGCGGATAGAGCCGCCTCGCCAGCGCATCAAGTTCGTGCATCTCGTCGGTGACAAGGATAGCGCCGTAAATGTCCGCGGCGCGGCGGGTCTGCGTCATGTCGTCGTCGAAGGGAATCAGGTAGAGCGGTGTCACCGCATTGGTCGCCCGATAGCTTTCAAGAAACGGCAGCAGCCAGCTCAGGACCTTATCGTTGGCCACGATGGCGATGCCGTCCCTGGCAGCTCCTGCATTCCGTTCAATTGTCAAATGTCGGCCTCTCGCTATTAATAAAAATTGGCGCGGCCAGCGTTGCAAACGACATGGACTTAACTCCCGACAAGGCGGCTATAGCCCACTTATGCCCTGGAAGGAGTCGGGTGTCGCGGCTCTTCGTGAGACACTCACTTGCCGAATTCCCAAGAGATACGAGCTTCAATAATCCCTTACCGGGTACTGTTTCGCGGGCACGATGGCGAGTCGATGGAGGTATAGCGCAAGAAGGCGTGAATCGGTGTTGATTCCAAGATCGTTCGGGGCAGCCGCATCCGGAAGGTCGAACCTGATGGAGGTAACACCTCCGTTCCGGATCAACGAGCCAGGAAATTCCAAGTCGCGCGACGCGTTCGCGCCGTTTACGTGGAAATCCAGCTCGCCGATCGGGCGGCCGTTGACGCTGACGAACGCGCGTTGTTGCTTATGCCGCGCGGTCAACAAAACGTTTGTGAACTCCATCTCCAAACGCATGTCGTGCGGCACGGGCTGGCGGAACCTGAGATAAATGGCTGCCGTCCGCCCACTGGTCCATTTTCCCCAACCGGGGGCGTCATCGAAATTCTCCAGCAACAGCGATTTCGGCGTCGGGTCCTCTGAACGCAGCTGAGTGCCGAGCTCGTAGTAAGGAAGAATGCTATCGATCAGTTGTTGCGATTCGTGCGCGCGAACAGGATCGTGAGTGCAGAGATTGAAACCGTCGACGCGCCTGCAGTAGTGGGAAAGATGCGGGAGGCTCGCTGCGATCGCCGTGTACGCGTCGCTCAATACATAGGCGGTGTCGGATTGCATCCCATCGCGGAAAAGGCGCTGCGGCATCTCCTTGCAATCGAGCATGTTGGTCTGCGCCGGCACCCGACCCAGGTAAACGCTGTTCAGCGTCATGCCATTTCTAGCGATCAGCCGCGCGAATCTCGGCCAAACTGCATAGCCACCTGGATTCAGATCCGCATCGCACTGCAGCGCCGGCAAGATGACCAGATGACGATGTTGCTTGGACAATTCTGACCAGTCGCGGGAAACGAGTTCATTGATGTGCGGTTTCCGCGCCGCCGCCGCAACCCCATTTCTGAGCGGCAACAGGTCGAAATATTGCAATAGCAACGCGGATGCAAGCAGCAGGTGTCGCGCGAACCTTGAAGGGACCGTCGACACAATGCCCACGATCGCACCGAGAATCAAAAGATAGTGCACCGGCCAAAAGAACCGTCCCGAAGATCGAAACGCCGACAACAGATTATATACAAATCTGGGCGCCGGAATCGTGAAAAGCACATGATTTGCGATTGTCACTTTCAAAGAAACAGCAAGGAGCGTCAGCAGTATGGAGGTGAGGATCAGTGGTCTCGTCGCGACGGACCACAACTCGCCGACCGACCGCGGGTCTCTGGCTACCGCTATCAGCAGCAGCAGCAGAATGCCGATCCCGAGGTAATTGTAGCCTTCGTATCCTTGTATCCCTACTACCGGCAGCGCCTTGAAAAGGAGCCCTCCGCCATTCGGGTTTATCGGCGACAGGATGTTCATTGAGAAGACGGTGTAACCGTCACCGGCGAACTGCGACTGGCCAGGCACCACGAAACCAAACATCATCAACGACAGAAAAGTGCATGCGAGGATGATGCCCGCCCACAATAAATAGCTGCCGTTGAGCCACTGCCGGATGCGCTCGGACGCACTTTGCGCTACGGATGCTGCCGGCAAAACGGCAGGTGGCCTTCTGCCGGCTTCAAGACGCGCACGCAGAATTGCGGCCATGCCGAGAATATCAGCCATCAACGCGATGTAGGGCGTGACCGCGGCGGCGATCATACCCAGGATGACAAAGGGCGACAGATATTGCGGAAGGCTTTTGGTGGGCGAAAACCGGAAGTAGTAATAGATGCAGGCGAGCAATATCCAATGCGTTGAATGAGGGAAATGCCCATAGAGTCGCTCTGTCAGTATCGGCGACAGAAGAAAGAACGCTCCTCCAAGATATGTTACGACCCGGTCGTTCTTCGAGAATAGCGATACGAGCTTCAAGCCGAAGAAAGCTTGCAGGCAATAGCACGCGATCGCGTAAAGACCGAGATATTGAAAATCAATGGGCAAAAGGGATGCAAAAAACCGTAGCGGAACGCCGACCAGCGGGATGAAGTCCATATTGGAGGCTGAAGCTCCCAAAGGGTAGTTCAGCCGGGTGATCCACGTCAGCGGAAAGGTCCAAACCTTTTCATGCCGCAGGAACTCCCACCCGACTTCGTATTGTGCCGGGTCGCCCGAGAGCCAGGAGAGATTTTGGGGACTGATTTCCCGCCAGCCGATCAACAGCCAAACGTCCAGCGTCCCCGCGACTGCCGCTACGACGGCGAACAATAGCCAGTCGGGCAACGCGACCAGTTTTTTTAAGAATGCTGGCATGATTGTCATTCAATCCAAATCGCGTTGACACAGGGAGTCTCGGGCAATCGCCGGAGCGATTCAAGGCAGCTCCTGGGAGCGAGCCTGTATTGAGAACAGCTACCGTGAATCCCATCGCGTCCTGAAGAGCGCGTCGCACAAGCCCGGACTGCCGAAACCATCGCTGAAACTTACCCGCGAGCGACGGTGATGCTCGCCGTGGGCGTGGCTGCTGATCAGGGCAGACGGCATGAAACCGAAAATGCGTGGCGCTTTCGCGAAATCGTAGCCGGAATGTTCATAGAGGCCGCCGATCGCACCCAACCCGGCCACCAGCAGCTGGAAACCGATATCCGAACCGCCACCACCTATAAGAATTAGAGGAATGAGGTATGGGCAGACGATGTTGAGGAAGAAATCGCCCGGACTCATATAGCAGGCGCCGATGCTTTTGCTGGCACCCGTCGAATGATGGATGTGGTGGCCCAGCCAGCGGAGTTGTGGCTGATGGAGCAGCCACCGGTGACCGGCGTATTGGACGATATCGTGACCGATGGCCAGCAATACGAGATAGATGCAGATGGTCAGAAGACTGAGATGCGGCTGGCCGACAAAAGCCAGGCCGAGTTTCTCGCTGAGCAACATCGCGGGAAGCAGGATAAACGTCTGATTGAACAGCACGCGGGGCAGAAGTTGGGCATAACCGAGCCTGTCTGTGCTGCGGACTTTGAAGCGTTTGAAAGCCCCCGTCCGATCGAACCATTCGAAGCCCAGGCCGGTGACGTGGAAGACGATCATGTGGCCCGCCCACACAACAAATGACAGCGGCAGCCATGCCGGCAGCGCGAAGGCGTGCCCCGGCGACATCAGGCGGTGTCCTGCGGAGAGTGGGCGGGCTTTGTCCTGAACACTGCATCCCACCAGGGAGCACTGACGCCGAAACAGGACGTCTCGTCGCGGAAATGGTGGTGCATGTGCCGCCAGCGGAACGCCCGGCCGAGCCGGGTTCGCGGTCTGCCGTGGTGCAGGTAAAAGTGCAGCATGTCGTAGACGAGATACCCAGCTATGAAACCTGCCATGACTGGGAGGCCAGGTGCGGCTCCGAAAAGAAGTCTCGATACGGCGAATGCGGTGACCATGATCGGCAGGCTCATCAGCGGCGGCATCACCAGCCGCAGCGGATCGCTAGGGTGGTCGTGGTGCACACCATGAATCAGGAAATGCAGGCGCTGGCCGAGAGCGCTCTTTACGTCCAGGTGAAAAAGAAAGCGGTGGCCGAAATATTCGACCAGCGTCCAGATGACATAGCCGGCACAGAAGAAGGCCGCCATGATTTCCGGCGGCAAGAACCTTGACGCGTCCCACACCAGGGCGAGGACGGCAGGAAGATAAAGGCAAAGCGGGACGAGGTGGTGGACGCGTGACAATTTGTCGAGAACCGGGTTCTCGAACAGACGTGGCGAAGCCGAAAGCGATGTCGTGTCCAAGCGCCCAATCCCAGGTTCCGGGCCGCAATTCCGATCCGAAATTTCCAATCGCCGATCCGCGCCGTCTGAGAACTGCGATCCGCACACGGAACTTTACGAACCGTCCCGAAAAGTCAATTCGGCGCCCCCAAGGTGACATGCAATTTAGAATTTGGAAACGCCCGATCGCCGCCTTGTGGCGGACCGGCGAAGCACGGCATGGTGTTTGCCTTATTTTTGGCGTGGGGCTCGGGCACGGAAGGTGGGTTCCTGGGCAACGGTTTTGGACTGGAGATGATGCGCCGAATGTCGTCTCGTGGGCGAAGATTGAGCTTCGATGGATTGAAGACCTGCCTTTTTGTCGCGGCGGCGCTCGCGTTCGGCATGTCACGGTCACATGCCGACGACATCGGGGGAACAGCCAAGATCGAGCCGCGTGGCGGGGTCGTCGTGCTTACCGGGGTGACGGGGGCTAAAATCCTGTCGATCGACGTGCATGAGGGGCAACTGGTGAAGCGCGGCCAACTGCTCATGACACTCGATGACCGCATCGCACGCGAGGACGAGCAGGTGGCGGAATTGACCTATATCCAATCCAAACGGGACGCGGCACAGGACATTGCGGCCTCTACCGTTTCGCTCCGGATAGCCGCGGAGCATCTCAAGCGCACCCAGGCGGATGCCGCAGCCTATCGCGAACTAGGGCCGACCGCGACGTCGGAAATGGCGGTCGAAGATCGCGAGCAGGCCGCGCACGAAGCGTTGCTGAATTTCAATCTTGATCAGTCGAAAGACCAGCAAACCCGTGCCAACAGCGCGGCTTCCATCAGCAGCGCCGCCAAGCATCTCGACCAAGCCAAGCAGAAATTGTCGGACTATCGCGTGGTCGCGCCGAGCGACGGAACGATTTTGCGCATCGATCAGCATGTCGGCGAAAACCTGACAGGCCAACCCGCCATGGAAATGGGCGACATCCGCCAAATGTACGTGATCGCACAGATATTCCAGGGCGATCTGCTGAAGATTCACCCCGGCATGCGCGTGACGGTCAAGAACAGTGCGTTCAAAACGCCTCTCAAGGGGACGGTGGATCAGGTCGGGCGCCTGATCGATACCAAGGCGCAGCTCGGCGATGTCAGGGTCAAGCTGGACGACCCAGTCACAGCCAGCAAGCTGGTCGAGATGGAGGTCGAAGTCCAAATTGCCCGCTAGCACGGCCAATCCGAACGATGGAACATGATGCCCCCGGGCGACGTCGAAACCTGCTCCCGCAGTTTTCGATTTCCAGCGCTCCTCCAGGTGTCGCATGCATCATTGTTGCTGCGGCCAATCTGCAGCAAAACAGATGGCGACTCGTTGCGGCGATTTCTGGTGTGGCGGTCGCGCTTTTCCTGCTTGTGCTGCAGATCGCGGTGCTTGATGCGGCGCGCAGCAAGGTTACAGCACTTTTCGATGATTTCAATTTCGACGTCATCGTCGTGCCGGACACCTATCAGTTTCTTCTTACGTTCGAGACCATAGACCGGGTGGTGCTGGACGAGGCCCGTTCGACGGGCGATTTTGCCGATGCCTACGGCCTCAACGTGGATGTCGTTCACTGGATGCAGATGCCGTCGAAGAAATTGGCCTACCTGTTTCTCATCGGTCTCGACGATCCGGGAACCTTTCTGCGCGACAATACGATTCGCAAGGGCATGGCGGCCCTCATCTCGCCGCATGCCATACTGATGGATGCCTATTCCCAGCCGGATGTCGGTCCGGTTTCCGTGGGCACCAAAGGGAAGATTGGCGATGAACACGTCTCGATCGCCGGACAATTCCGGCTTGGCCTGTTCTTCTATGCCCAGGCCAGTGCGATCGTGAAAAACACGGAATTTCCCCGTCTTGCGGACCGCGATTCCGGCACCATCAGCATGGCGCTGCTCAGGCTGGTTCCAGGTGTCGACCCGCAGCAGGCCAAAGCGCGTCTTATGAAGGTGCTGCCGTCGCACACGCTTGTTTTTACGCGACAGGAGCTGCTGGAGCAGGAACGAAATTATTTTCTTACGACCAAGCCCATCGGCATCATGATTTATCTCGGCATGTTGATCGCCTGCGTCGTCGGTGCCGTGATCATGATACAGGTGCTGTCGACGGAGGTTGCCAACCGGATGAAGGAATACGCGGTGCTGAAGGCAATGGGATCGCGATTGTCCTTTGTGTACGGAATCGGCCTCGCGCAGGCGGTCTTGCTGGGGCTGGGCGGTCTGTTGCCCAGCCTGGCGGCCGGGGGCGCAGTCCTGTGGTACATCCAATACCGGACGCATCTCGATGCCGGTCTCACTCTGCGGCTCATCCTCGAAATGCTGGCGATCACGCTTCTGTTGGCGTTCTTCGCCGGGGCGACGGTGTTGCACCGCGTCCGGCAAGCCGATCCGGCGGAGCTCTATTGATGCGCACGCGATTGGGCCTCGGCGCGCGCCTGCTGCTGCACAACAAGGTTCGCCTTGCGGTGGCTTCCGCAAGCGTTGCCGTCGGCGTCATCATCATCTTTGTCGAGCTGGGATTTCTCCTGGGCATTCTCGACGCACAGTCGCTGATCGCCACGCTTGCCAAAGGCGATCTGCTTGTCATGAACATTGCGCGGGTCGATCTTCACCGGTGGGACAATCTCTATCCCGTCAGGCTCGATCAGGTAGCCGCACAGCCCGGAGTGGCGCGCGTCACGCCGGTCTTCGAAGATCATGTCGGTCTTGAAGACAAGTCCGACAAAAGGGTGCGCCGGATCATCCTCTATGCTTTCCCGCCCGACGACGTTCCTTTGGACATCGGAGACCCCGAACAGATCTCCCGGCGCCTGAAGGTATCGCACGGATTTCTCTACGACCGTCTGTCGCGACCGATCTTCGGCAGCTTCAAGCCTGGCGACGAAGTCAAGATCGACAAATTTCCATTGCTGGTGGGTGGATACGTCCGGATGGGCGCCGATATCGTCAATGACGGCAATATCGTGATCAGCGAGGGCGACTGGCTCAACCGGTTTCCGGACGCCAAGCCGATCATGGGGGTCGTGCATCTGAAACCGGGCGCGGATCTCGAAACCGTGCGTCGCGATATTCTATTGCACGTGCCGGAGGACGTTGTCGTTCTCACGCCCTGGGAGACGAAGATGCGCGAATATGAAAGCACGCTGCGCGTCGCGCCCGTCGGCATTCTCTTTCTGGTTGGAATGCTGGCGGGTCTGGTGATCGGAACCATCAATTGCTACCAGGTGCTTTACAATGAGATCAGCGATCGGCTGCCGCAATTCGCGACGCTGAAAGCGATGGGTTTTTCCAACGCTTATCTGCGCCGTGTCATTCTCGAACAATCCTTCGTGCTGTCGCTATCCGGCTTCGCTGTCGGGCTCACGCTATCGTACCTGGCCGACTATTACATCGCGTCGCAAACAGTGTTGCCCGTGGGGCTCGGTGCGGCCACGGCTCTGTTCGTGGGTTGTCTCACTGTCGCCATGTGTGCGATTGCCGGCCTGATCGCCATTCGCCGCGTGGCGATCGCCGATCCGGCCGAGCTTTATTGAGCAGGTGCATGACCGAACACGCGAAACTCGTTGGGTCTGGGGCTGCGGAGGTCGTCGTGGCACGAAAGGTGAGCCATGCCTTCGATACGGCCACCGCACCCATTCAGGTTCTGTTCGATGTCGATTTTGCCCTTCGTCAGGGCGAATTCGTCATTCTCACCGGACCCTCGGGCGCCGGCAAGACCACGCTTATGACGTTGATCGGCGCGCTTCGTTCGTTGCAGGCCGGTAGCCTGATCGTGCTCGGCAAGGAATTGTCGGGACTGTCGGGCGAAGGCCAGCGCGAAATTCGCCGGAAAGTGGGCTTCATTTTTCAGGATCACAATCTGTTCGAGGCATTGACCGCTTTCCAGACATTGGCGCTCGCCATGGAACTCTCAGGTGACAAAATTTCGAGCGGCGAAGCGCGCGCTCGCTCGGCAAAATTGCTGTCGTCTCTCGGTATGGAAGGGCATCTGGACCGGAAGCCGCGCCAACAATCCACCGGCCAGAAGCAGCGCATCGCGATTGCGCGGGCGCTCATCAACAACCCGCCGATCATTCTTGCCGACGAACCCACCGCTGCGCTCGACAAGGAAACCGCGGGGCTGGTGATCGACCTCATCAGGCGACGCGTCGATTCGAACAAGACGTCCGTCGTGATGGTCACGCATGACAGCCGGGTCTTTCCCGCAGCCGACCGGATCGTGAACATGGTCGATGGTCGCATTGCAGGAGTGCGGTGATCCATGCAGCGGTTGTCGGTGCGTCAGTCAGAGAGGACAGATGGCTAAAGCTGGAGCCATGCGGCTATATCGAATGCAGGGCGCATGTGGTCTTGCGTTCCTGATGTCGCTCGGCGCTATCGCGGCTTCGCCGGCTGCTGCCGCCGGTCCTTCGCCTGCGGCGGGGTTGAGCCTTGAGGATGCCATCAAGGGCACGCTCAGGGGCGACAACATCAATATCAACGTGCAGGACGAGAAGGTAACGAGCGCCGAAGCGGCGGAGAAACAGGCGCGCGGGCAATTCGACTGGACGGTACATTCGGAAGGCGGCTGGCAGCGGCTTTATTATCCGCGCGCGGTCTATGGCGTGGCCCCCAATCTGGGCGTCCTGACCAACAGCACCCAGATCGGCAGCGCCTATTACACCACAACCGGTGTCGGCCGGGAGTTTCGCAACGGCATCCAGATCAATCCTGGCGTCACGGCCTATCCGGGCGCCGGCGCTACAGCGGCCCAAACCCTGGGCCTGACGCAATTGCGCCCGAGTCTCGGTCTCAAGATCCCGCTGATCCACGGGTTGAGCGAAGAAGCCTATGACGCGACGGAGAAAGCGGCAAAGGAGACGCTGCGTGGAACACGCTTCGATCGCGAATATGCAATCCAGCATTTGGTTCACGACACCGTTCAGACATTCTGGCGTTGCGTCGCGTCCGACGAGCTTGCCGAAGTCGCGGCGGAGTCCGAACGCTTTGCGGCAAAAGACAGCGCAAATCTGACCCAATTGGCCAAACACGGCGCGATCGAGCCGACGGTCGCGCAGCGCGCCACGGCCATCAGCGCCGACAAGCACGTCCTGGCACGGCAAACAGCGGATTCCGCGCAGATGTGCCGTCGCGATCTGGGCCTGGCGACAACGGGGTCAGTCGGCGGCGTGCTGCCCCAGGCGGCCGGCGACCTACTGAACGTTGATTCCTACGGTCCCCAGCTCGACAGCCTCACGGAATCCGCGATGCTCGACCTCGCGCTCAACAACCGGCCCGATCTGAAGGCGGCGCAACGCTATCTCGCTGCCGCGACCGAGGCGCATGCCGGCGCCGAGGACAACACCTCCGCGACGCTCGACGTTCACGTGGATTACAACACGGCCTTCCTAAGCTACACCCAGAGCATTGAAAACAACGCGTCCGAGGGTGCGGCCGCGAGCGCGGCCTCAGCGGAGCGCCAGGCGCTGCTCACATTCCGCCAGTTGCAGACGCAGGCCCAGGTGGACATAGCGGACACGCTGCGCAATTTGCGGCAGGCCTATTCCGATTCGATCGCCGTGGACAAAGCGGAGCACCAGATGGAAGCCGCCCTCGCGGACAGCGAAAAAATGACGAAATTCGGGACCAGCGACCACAAGGACCTGCTTCTCGCCCATGACCAGCTGACCGATCTGCAGAACCAGCTCGTCACCGCGCGGTTGCTGTTCGCCTCCAGCCTCGCGACGCTGCGCCTGGTGACGGGCACGATCGACCCGGACGACGAGAGCCCCGCAAGGATTGCGGACGAATTCCGTACGCTGCCGATCCGCGGTTGAAGGCCGTCGGACGGTATGGCGTTTTGTTCTATATCCCCCACTTCGTCTCTGCGACCAGCGCGTCATAGAACGCTTGTGTGTACGCCTCTTCCGGCGCGGCGCGCACCTTCCTGTCCAGGAATTCGGCATCCTTGCCCACGAGGATGCGCCAGCGTTCCGCCTTCACGCCGTCGAGGATGATGGTCGCCGCTTCGGCCGCGCTCGTGGGCGCCGTATCGTGGAACTGTTTCGCCTGCATCTCCACCAGTGCTCGCACCGTATCGTCGTTCATGCCCGATGCGTCGATGCCCATGGCCGCTATCGCCTTGCGTGCCGCGGTCACGTCGATCCCGGCCGCATTGCCGCTCAGGATCTTGCGCGAATTCGTCACGATGTCGGTGCCGATATGGCCGGGCATAACGACCGAGCATCTGATATGCGGCGCATTCATCTGCAGATCGGTCTGGAGCGCTTCGCTGAACCCTTTGACCGCGAATTTCGCCGCACTGTAGGCGCTGTGCGGCCGGCCCGGCCCGATCGAAGCCCAGAAACCGTTCACGCTGCTCGTGTTGACGATGTGGCCTTCGTTTGCCTTCAGGAGCAGCGGCAGGAAGGCATGCGTGCAATAGAAGACGCCGTACCAGCACACATTGAACGTCTTTTCCCATTGCGCGCGGTCGCCGTCGATAATGCTGCCGCCACCGCCGATGCCGGCATTGTTGAACAAGAGATGGATATGATCGGTGTCCAGATCGCGCGGCACGGCGGCGGCGAAAGCCTGCACCTGATCCTCGATGGAGACATCCGCCACGATGGTCGAAACGCGCGTGCCTTGCGGCGCGCTTTGTTCGCAGCGCCGCTTCGTCTCAGCCATGTTCTCGGCCGAGACGTCGCACATCGCGACATTGCAGCCTTCCGCCACAAGCTGCAGCGCCAGTTCGCGCCCCATGCCCGTGCCGCCGCCGGTGATGACGGCGGTCTTTCCCGCAAAGTCTTTCATGGTCGTTTCTTCCCTGTCGCTTTCGGTTGGCCCTTTGGCCGAGCCTAGCGCAGGCCCACCGAAGGAAGGAAGGTTGGAACGTCTTGTAAAAAATTGACGGGCGGGGCGGCGCAACTACCGCGCGGCGCTCGCGAGCTTCGTGCCCTTCGGCTGCACGAGAATGTTCGCCATCATGCCCCCATCCTCATGGGCGAGGAGATGGCAGTGATAGACGAATTCCCCCGCCACTGCGCCGCGGAAATCCATCCTGACCTTGATGCTGGGATAGGGCCCGGTGCCCGTCCAGAAGTCCACCTTGTGCGTGTCGTAGAATTGCCGCTGATCCGGCGGGATAGGCACGCCGTTGATCGCGAGCAACTGGTAGTGAATCTGATGCATGTGGAATTCGTGGATTTCCGCGGCGCGATTCTCGATCGTCCAGTCCTCGACCGCGCCTTGCGTGGTGGTGATCGCGGGCGGTTCGTCCGCGTAGTATTGGCGCGGATCCTGTCCGTCCACGGTGATGAAGAAGCGCATCTGCTCGGCCGGCGCGTGGTGCCGGCCCGGGATCTGCTGGTCCGACGTCGACATTTCCGAGAAATAGAGATGGCGGTGCGCCGTCACCATAGCGTCGGTGAGGCCGGCGAAGCGCTGCGGCGTGGGTGGCGCGGTGCGCTCGATGCTGGGCGGCAGCCAGCGCATTTCCGTCGTCGTCTTGATCTCTGCGAGCGGACGCGGCGTGTCGTTGTCACCCAGGGGGCCCGTATCGATTCCTTTCGTCCAGAAGAGCGCTTTCTTAACGGTCGCCGACGGACCGGTCACGACGAACTCCGCCCGCCCCGCCGCCGGGATGAAAATATCGGTCTGGGTGACGACCGTGCCCTGGTGCTTGCCATCCTGCGAGCCGGTTGGCACGCCATCGAAGCCCACGATCTGCAGGGGTTGGGCCACGCCGTCATAAAGCACCTGCAGGTCGAGGGTCGTATCGGCCGACGCATTGACCACGCGCCAGAATTCCTGCTCGCCCGCATGCATCTTGATGATCCCCGGCTGGTAGGTCGGGAAGGGGACAGGCACGTAATTGAGGGAAACGTCCCAGAAGGGCGTGATTTGCTTGGCCTTGGGCTGGGGCGGGAACGCGAGCGGCTGGTCGCGCACGATCAGCACGCGATGCGGCAGGCCTTTCACGATGGGCTGGAGGTTTTCGATCCCGTCGATGACGATCGCGCCCGAAGCGCCGCCCTGCACGGCGGTATCGGCAATACCGTGGACATGGGGATGATACCAATAGAGCCCGGGCGGCTCGTTCTTGGGAATTTTGATCTTGTACGTAAAGGTCTGCCCGGAATTGATCAGCGTATGGACGACTTCGTCGCTGTGGCAGGTGGGCGAGACGTTGAGACCATGGAAATGCACATTGACGGACGCGAGCGTCATGGTCTTCGCGCCGCATCTGGTGCCCGCGCCCGAATCGACTTCCGCCGGCGCGCCGTCGGGATTCTGGACGGCATTCGTCACGGAGAGTTCGAGCGTATCGCCGGGCTTCAGGTGCAGCGTGGGCGATTCCACGCCGTCCGTCGTCACAAAGCAGAACAGCGTGCGATCATATTGGTCGACCATGGTGTTGTAGGTGAACGCGACCTGGAGCACGCCATTGTCGCTGTAGAGATCGGTCGGCTCCTTGACGATGCTTCCCGCCGCGGGCCTTGGACACACATCGGTCTGCGCGAAGGCCTGCGTCGGCAGCAGCAGCGGAACGAGGCAGAGCAGCGCCCCGGCGAGCCCGCCGCGCATTGCCAAAGTCCGCGAAAGGAGACGGCGCCAGACTGCGATCATGTCGTGTATCCCCAACACCGGCCGGTGTTCTGCGTCTTCCGGGCAGGCGGACGGGACGGTACTGCGAGTCAGTCTTATTTTCAACTAGCGGCCGCCACGCGGCGGCCACGGCACCACTATTCGGATGTCAAACGGCTTGCGCCGGGCCGGATGCGCTGGTAATGGCTCGGCGCTCCAAGGCTTTCCCGGGAGCGTCCCCTGACGATTCGCGAAGCGCTCACTTTCGACGATGTGCTGCTGGTGCCGGCGGCTTCGGAAGTCCTGCCCGGCCAGGTCGATACGCGGACCCGCCTGACCAAGACCGTCGAACTCGGCATTCCGCTCATTTCCGCCGCCATGGACACGGTGACCGAAGCCACCCTCGCCATCGCCATGGCGCAGGCGGGGGGCATCGGCGTCATCCATCGCAACCTGTCGGTGGAAGAGCAGGCCGAACAGGTCCGCCGGGTGAAGAAATTCGAGAGCGGTATGGTGGTCAATCCAGTCACCATCGCGCCCGACGCGACACTCGCCGACGCGCTTTCGCTGATGGAGCGCTATCGCATTTCCGGCATTCCGGTGGTCGAGGGCGCGCGCGCCAATGGCGCAGGCAAACTGGTGGGCATCCTCACCAATCGCGACGTGCGCTTCGCCAACGATCCGCGCCAGCCCGTGCACGACCTGATGACCAAGGACCGGCTCGTCACGGTGCGCGAAGGCGTGGGCGCCGAGGAAGCCAAGCGGCTGCTGCACCAGCATCGCATCGAGAAAATATTGGTGGTCGACGATGCCTATCGCTGCGTCGGCCTCATCACCGTGAAAGACATCGAGAAGGCGCAGAAGCATCCCAATGCCTGCAAGGACGAGCGCGGCCGCCTGCGGGTGGCGGCGGCGACCAGCGTGGGCGAGGATGGTCTCGCGCGCGCGATGGCGCTCATCGAAGCGGAATGCGACGTGGTGGTGGTCGATACCGCGCATGGCCATTCGCGCGGCGTGCTGGAAACGGTCAGGCGCATCAAACGCGAATCGAACTACACGCAGGTGGCAGCGGGTAATGTGGCGACGGCCGATGGCGCCAAAGCGCTCATCGATGCCGGCGCGGACTCCATCAAGGTCGGCATCGGGCCGGGCTCGATCTGCACCACGCGCATCGTGGCGGGCGTCGGCGTGCCGCAACTGACGGCGGTGATGGACGCGGTGTCTGCGGCGCGCGACCAGGGCGTGCCCGTGATCGCCGATGGCGGCATCCGCTATTCCGGCGATCTCGCGAAAGCGATCGCGGCCGGCGCGCATGTGGCGATGGTGGGTTCGCTGCTCGCAGGGACTGAAGAAAGCCCCGGCGAAGTGTTTCTGTTTCAGGGCCGCAGCTACAAAGGCTATCGCGGCATGGGCTCGGTGGGCGCGATGGCGCGCGGCTCGGCCGATCGCTATTTCCAGGCCGAAGTGAAGGACACGTTGAAGCTCGTGCCGGAAGGCGTCGAAGGGCAGGTACCCTACAAGGGCCCGGTCGCGCAGGTGGTGCATCAGATCGTGGGCGGCCTACGCGCCGCGATGGGCTATACGGGCTGCCGCAATATCGACGAGCTGCATGCGAAGGCTGAGTTCGTGCGCATCACGGGCGCGGGCGTGCGCGAAAGCCATGTGCACGATGTCGTCGTCACGCGCGAATCGCCGAACTATCCGGGCGGGGAATAGACCGGCGCGTGACACCTTCCGCCCGCCTGCAAGCCGCCATCGAAATTCTGGAACAACTCGACAGCACGGCAAAGCCCGCCGACCGCTTTCTGCGCGACTGGTTTCGCACCAGGCGCTATGCGGGCTCGAAGGATCGCGCGGCGGTGGCCGCGCGCGTGTTTGCGATCCTGCGGCGGCGCGCGGCGCTCGGCTGGCGTATGGGCGACGCGCGGCCGCGTGCGCTCGGCATTGCGAGCGTGCTGGCGGAAGGCGCGGAGGTCGACGCGCTGTTCAACGGCGAGGGTTACGGACCCGCGCCGCTCGACGATGCGGAGCGTGCGGTCATAGCATCGCCGCCGCCGGGCGAGCCGCCGCTGGACGTGCAAGGGGAATTTCCCGCCTTCCTCGAAAGCGAATTGCGGCGCGGCTTCGGCGACGAGCTGCTGGCCGAGATGCGGGCGCTGGGCGAACGCGCGCCAGTCGATCTGCGCGTCAATACACTGAAGGCCAAGCGTGACGAGGTGCTTACGGAATTGCAGATGTTCGGCGCCGAACCCACGCCCTACGCGCCGCATGGCATCCGCATCGCATCCGGCGAAGGTCTGGCCGCAATTGGCCGCCATGCAATGTTCGCGCAGGGCCTGTTCGAATTCCAGGACGAAGCGGCGCAGATCGCATCGCTTCTGTGCGCGGCACGACCACGCGAAACCGTTCTCGATCTCGCGGCGGGTGCGGGCGGCAAGGCGCTGGCGCTGGCGGCGGAAATGCAGAACCAGGGTGCGATCCTCGCAAGCGATATCGATCCCGCGCGTCTGGCGCAGCTTGGCCCGCGTGCAACACGCGCCGGCGCGTCGATCATCCGGACCGGCGCGGAGATAGCGCCCGCCGCGTTCGATGCCGTGTTCGTCGATGCGCCGTGCAGCGGTTCGGGCGCCTGGCGAAGGCAGCCGGAAAACAAATGGCGGCTCACGCCGGCGCGGCTCGCCGAACTCAACGCCACGCAGGATCTGCTGCTCGACCAGGCTGCAACGGCCGCGCGTCCCGGCGGGCGAATCGTTTATGCGACCTGCTCCGTCTTGCCTTGCGAAAACGAGGATCGCGTCGCGGCGTTTCGCGCCCGCCATCCGCAATTCCGGGCCGTGCCCGCTTCCGCCATCTGGCGCGAAGCGACGGCTTGCCAATCGCCGCCCGGCATGGACGCGTTTTTTCGCGCGTCGCCGCTCAAAACGGGCACGGACGGCTTTTTCGCCGCGATATTCCGCCGCGAGGCGTGACGCGCGTACCCCACAGCACTTGCCCGTGTTATGGGAGCAATCTGGAATCGCCGGTGGTTTTCCCCCCACCCCTAACCCCTCCCCGCGTTGGGGGAGGGGAACAGGGAGCTCACCTCCCCCTCGCGGGGAGGTCGAACGGCGAAGCCGTTCGGGTGGGGGGCAACACCGGGGTCAAAACTGTCGGAGACACACCACGCCATGTCCGCGCCTGTCCTCGTCATCGATTTCGGTTCGCAGGTCACCCAGCTTATCGCCCGGCGCGTGCGCGAGGCCGGCGTCTATTGCGAGATCGTGCCGTTCAACAAGGCGGCCGCGGCGATTGCGGCGCACAAGCCCAAAGCGGTCATTCTCTCGGGCGGGCCCGCCAGCGTGACGGAAGACACGACGCCCCGCGCCCCGCAGGCCGTGTTCGAGCTCGGCGTGCCCGTGCTCGGAATCTGCTACGGGCAGCAGGCGATGGTGACGCAACTGGGCGGCCGCGTGGAAGGCTCCAGCAAACGCGAATTCGGCCGCGCCACGATCGAGATCACGGGCCAGAGCCCGCTGTTCGACGGCGTGTGGGCGCTGGGCGGGCATGACGATGTGTGGATGAGCCATGGCGATCGCGTGGTGGCAATACCGGAAGGTTTCCATGTCTCCGCGCAAAGCGAGAATGCGCCCTTCGCCGTCATCGCCGACGAACGCCGCCGCTTCTACGGCGTGATGTTCCATCCCGAAGTGGTGCATACGCCGCGCGGCACGGCGCTGTTGCGCAATTTCGTGCTCAACATCGCGGGCATCGAGCCCGAGTGGAACATGCATGCGTTCCGCCGCGACGCCATCGCGCGCATCCGCGAGCAGGTGGGAAAGGGCCGCGTCATCTGCGGGCTGTCGGGCGGCGTGGATTCGTCGGTCGCCGCGCTCCTCATCCATGAAGCGATCGGCGACCAGCTCACCTGCATCTTCGTCGACACGGGCCTCATGCGCGCGGGCGAATCCGACGAAGTCGTCTCGCTGTTTCGCGGCCATTACAACATTCCGCTGGTCCATCGCGAGGCGGGCGATCTGTTCCTGTCGCGGCTGGCAGGCGTGAGCGATCCCGAACGCAAGCGCAAGATCATCGGTGCGGCCTTCATCGAAGTGTTCGACGAGGAAGCGGCGAAGCTGGGCGGCGCGGAATTCCTGGCACAGGGCACGCTCTATCCCGACGTGATCGAAAGCGTGTCGGCCACGGGCGGGCCTTCGGTCACGATCAAATCGCATCACAATGTGGGCGGCCTGCCGGCGCATATGCGCATGAAGCTGGTGGAACCCTTGCGCGAATTGTTCAAGGACGAGGTGCGCGCGCTGGGCCGCGAGCTGGGCCTGCCCGACATCTTCGTCGGCCGCCATCCGTTTCCGGGGCCGGGCCTCGCCATCCGCGTGCCCGGCGAAGTGACGCGCGAGAAGCTCGACATATTGCGCCAGGCCGACACGATCTATCTGGCGGAAATCCGCAAAGCCGGACTCTATGACGAGATCTGGCAGGCCTTCGCGGTGCTCTTGCCGGTCAAGACCGTGGGCGTGATGGGCGACGACCGCACGTATGATTCCGTCTGCGCGCTCCGCGCCGTCACCTCCACCGACGGCATGACGGCGGATTCCTATCCCTTCGAACATGCATTCCTCGCGCGCGTGGCGACACGCATCGTCAACGAGGTGAAGGGTATCAACCGCGTCTGCTACGACGTGACGAGCAAACCGCCGGGGACCATAGAATGGGAGTAGGTAAATTGGTAAAGCGTCCCCGTAATTCCTTTGAACGAATCGAGGGCGGCCAAAATGTACCGATGTGCAATCGACACGGGCGGCGTGATGCCGGGACCGAAAGCGGGATTTGCGATCTCCGCCGTAACGATGTTTTCATTGACGCTAGCAGCTTGCGGAGACTACCAACACAAATCAGCCCCAAAAGCCCTCGCGGAACTCAATCTTGGGTGCGATGATGATGCATGCCTAGTCTGGGTCGGCCTCTCGAAGCGAACAATCTTCAAATCGAGCGCGGGCGACCTCCTAGAAGTAAAGGGGCTTGAGTATAAACGGCTCAAAGATGGGTCACAAAAATCGGTCTCCGAGAAATTTGACCACCTAGCCTTTTGCTCCAAATCTCTCCCCGCATACCTCTTCATGTCTGACGGCAAACTCGTTGTGCATTGGCTCGCACCGAATAGCCGGGACGGCGTGTTCGGATACAATGAAACGGACTACCCTTCATATCTTGAAGCTTGTCATTCTGTGTACGGACGGTCTATTGAGGAGATCGCCACAAGGCTTGGTTACGCGGTTGACCCACAATTTGTGAATCAAGAACAGTTCAATAGCCAAAAGCTTTTCGGAGAAGCCTTAGGCGACGAGGCTGAAAAAAGAGAAATCTTTGATGCTTCACTCATTGGCACGTGCGAAATCCGCGTAAAGGGACACACGTACACTAATGGGCGCTGCCGTATCTCGATCACCTCAGTTGAAGGAGCCAAAACGATTGTGATTACTGACGTTTTGAATGGCTATTTTGCATACATAAACGTAGACAGCAATCATCAAGACAGCGCCGACGGCTCGTGGAACAGCCCGGAAAAATGGAACCACGCGGAAGATCAGCTCGGCACGGTGAGACTCAAAGGCGACTGCTGGTCCAATCAGGACGCCACTCTTTGTTATAGGTGGTGAGCAAGGAGAAAATCGGGGTCAGAGTCGAATTCACACAAGGTTCAGGACCCAATCCCTCTGCGCATCCGTGTCGGGTACCGGCAAGCCTCTCGTCTTTGCAATGGCGGACAATGCCGTTGCTGGGGCGATGCCTTTCGTAACCAGGATCGCCGCCGCCATCACGGAGGATCGGCCGATTCCGGCCCGGCAATGAATGGCAATCGGTTTGCCTTTGGCTGCAACGTCAGCCGCGAAGCGCAGCGTCAGATCGACATTCTCGGGAAGTCCGCGATCGGGAATCGGGAAAGACAGAAACGCGATGCTGTTCTCCTCGCAGAGCATTGCCTCCCTCTCCAACCCAAGCTCCTCAATCTCATCGCGTTTCAGCAGGCTGATGACGACGCCCACGCCGGAACGTTTCCAGTGCGCAATCTCATCTTCCAGCCAGTCGCCGGCGCGCGGACGCGCCATGATCGCCAGCCTCGGCGCGGTTGCAGTGTCGATCCAATAAATCTCAGAGTGCATTTATTCCTCAAATGACAGGCGCGGGATCGCGGCGGTTGAGAGTTGGTGCCGGTCCTCGCGCGCGCCGGCGGGCTCTTCCGTTATTGCAACGCGGTTTCATCTTATGCCTAATGGCTCCAGCCAAGCCAAAAACAACATCGGAGATTTTCATGTTCAAGTCACACACGCTGCTGCGCGGCGTGCTTCTCGGTTCGGCCGTCGCGGTCGTGGCCCTTGCTCCGGCCATGGGCGCCGATGCCTCGCGCGCGGAATTCAAGCGCACGCACGCGCTCTATGGCAATCGCGCGGCGGCCGCACCGGCGAATGCGGATGCCGCTGCGTCGAAGGGTCCGACTTTCACCGCCCTGCACAAATTCACCGGCGGCGCCAATGACGGTTGCAACCCCGGCGCGAAGGTCGCGCTCGACGACGCCGGAAATATCTATGGCACCACCGATTTCTGCAATCCCAATGGCGATGGCGTCGTGTTCAAGCTGGCGCCCGACGGCACGGAAACGATCCTGCATGCCTTCACCGGCGGCGCGGACGGTTCGCAGCCCGATGGCGCCGTAACCCTCATGCGCAATGGCGACATGATCGGCACCACGACCAGCGGCGGCGCAAACGGCAACGGCACGCTGTTCAAACTGTCCAACAAGGGCAAGTTGAAGGTGCTGCACGATTTCACGTCGGACGATGGCGCCGAAGCACGCGGCAACCTGTACCGCGACAGACTCGGCAATTTCTACGGCACCGCGCTGTTCAGCGGCGTCAACAGCGCCGGCACGGTCTTCAAATACGGCTCTGACGGCACCTTCACAGTTCTGCACGCCTTCAACGGAACCGATGGCGAATTTCCCGAGCACGGCGTCGTCGCCGACACGGCGGGCAATCTGTATGGCGTGACGGCCTTTGGCGGCGCCGACGACGAAGGCACCGTGTTCAAGATCGACACTGGCGGCAATTTCAGCACGGTGTACAGCTTCACCGGCGGCACCGATGGCGGCTTCCTCTATGGCCGTCTGGATATCGACAGCGACGGCAATCTCTATGGCAGCACGGCCGATGGCGGCACATCCAAAGCCGGTACCGTGTTCAAGCTCACGCCCGACGGCACATTGACCACGCTCTATAACTTCACCGGCGGGACGGACGGCGCAAGCCCGGAAGGCGATATGCTTCTGGTCGGGAAAAACCTGTACAGCACCGCCAATGCCGGCGGCGATCCGAGCTGCCAATGCGGTGTCGTCTATGAGATTACCGCGAAGGGCAAGGAGAAGGTGCTTCACACTTTCACCGGCACCGCCGATGGCAGCGGCTATTCCGCGGGTCTGACTTTGGACAACGGCCTGTTCTACAGCACGGTTCAGTATGGCGCCATCTCCCAGAACGGCGATGTGTTCAGCCTCATAAAGAAATAGGACCGGTCTTTCGTTCGATATGACAGAGCCCTCTCCCATTTGAGAACAGGTGACGGCGGCAGTGTTCACTCCGATGGTTGTAGTACGGGGAACGTTGTCGCTGTCGCTCAATTTCCGACACCGTTGAAATGGCGCAAGGAGCAGGATCATGTGCCGCAACATCAAGACACTGTTCAATTTCGATCCGCCGGCGAACGATGAAGAGATCCGCGCGGCCTCACTTCAGTTTGTGCGCAAGCTGAGCGGCTTCAATGCGCCCTCGAAGGCCAATGAGGCTGCCTTTGGCGACGCCGTCGAAAAGGTGTTTGACGCTGCGCGCCGTCTCATCGATCAGCTGGAGTCACGGGCCTCGCCGCGCAACCGGGAGGAAGAGACGCTGAAAGCAAAGCAGCGAAGCGCCGCGCGGTTCGGGCGCCAGGCTTGATGTCGAGCAAATCAATTCAGTGACGCCGGCCATGGAAAATCGGGGTCAGAGTCGAATCCGCACAAGGTTCAGAACCCAGTCCCTCTGCGCATCCGTGTCGGGGATCGGCAGGAATTGGGTGACGCGAGCAATAATCCCCGTCGGTTAAGAAATAGCCGTCCAGCGACAGGTTCAATCCGAAGACGAGCTTTGCCATGCTGCGGTACCTCCACCCAAAGTCTTCCGTCTATCCTGAACCGCCGTGAAGCGGGCCCCGATCACGCCAGCAGCCGCGTCGGCACGCCGAGCGCCGGACCGGCTTTTGCAAGAAGTTGGTCGAGCGTCTGCATGATCGCGCCATGATCTGCCGCCAGTGCCAGGTGCAGGGAGTCCCCCGCGCGAAGCCCGAGCGCGTGCTGATCGACGAATTTCGCGGCCGTCCGGAAATGGCTGCCCGTTACCGCCAGCACCGTAAAACTTTCGGCGACCATCCTGTTGAACATGGCGAGCGCCGCCGCGCGCTGCTCCGCATCGATCTGCCCGGTTCGCAGCTTGATCGCCATGGCCGACGACATCTCGGTGATTGTCCAGTCGCTGATGTGCAGCTGCGCCGGATCCTGCTCCGCCAGCCAGCTTTGGACACGCGGTGTCATCGCTTCATTGGAGAGCGCCGCAACGATCAGTGACGTATCGAGATAGAGCATCAAGTGCGGTCGTCATCTCGCATGGATCGCACCAGAGCGGCGGCGCTTTGGGACTGCGGCGGCATCGTCGCCGTCAGGGACTGGAGTTGCGCGACATCGACCTGCTTGCGCGGCATCGACACAGACGTGAGCTGCGCGACGGGCTTGCCGCGGCGGGTGATGGCAATTGTGTCGCCCGCCTCGACGCGGTCTACGAGCGCGCTCAGCCGGGCTTTGGCATCCGCCAGAGTGATCGCATCCATGCCAACCTCCTGACTATCTAGATGGTCATATAAGGCTTCGGCAGCGGGCATTCCAGTAGAATTTACATTCTCAGCCGCGTGTGCGGCCGGGAAGCTCTGACATAAACCATAAAGGTATTTTTAGGACCAATATGGACATAGCAAAATCGGACTCGGAGTCAGACAAGCCTCAGCACCCATTCCCTCTGCGCGTCGGTATCGGGGATCGGCAGCCGCGGTGCGGTTGCGGTGTCAATGCGATAAAGCTCCGAGTGCATGTGTTCAGCCTGTCCGAACATCATCTGCTCTTGATCGTGAGGCCGCTGACCGTGAATGTCTCGTTGAGTCCATTGGTGCTGCTCAGTTCGAAGCCGTAGTCGATCTGTTCCAGACGGGAATTCGCCTTCAGATATTTGTGGTCCTCGAGCCAGGTGAGCATGGCGAGGATGTCCACGCGCCCATGGTCGATGCCGAAGGTCCACGCGCCTTTCGGACTGTGCAGCTGCCAGAAGAGTTCGGAGCCGTACTGGCACAGGACCCAGGATTTGACGGGCACGCGATGCGTGCCGCCGAATGCGACCGGACCGGCCAGCGGCGGCGCGCCATCGCATTGCCCGTGACCTGCCACTTCGTGCTGGATCATCACTTCGTCGGCATAATTGTTCAGCCAGATATCGTAGCCCGTGTCGTCGACGGTGTTGGTCGAGGTGTCGGAGTTTTCCGCAAAGGACGAGTACACGTAATGCAGTCTGTCCAGCCGCACGCCATAGAGCTGCTGGGTGTCGGGGTATGACACCACGGCGAGATTGCCCGCCGGCATGTTGGCGATCACATACCAATCGCCGGGATCGGTGGAATAGAGGGTCTGCTGCCACCCATCGATCGGGTTCCAGACATCCTGGAGGACGTAGGTGTTGTAACCGTTGCTCGCGGTGATCTGCGGATAATAGGTATAGGCGCCCTGATCCGGGCATACGCCGTTGGGTGCGGACGTCACGCATTGATGCGCGGTCGCGGCACTGCTCATCACGATCAGCACGAGTGGGGCGAGGAAAAGAAGCCTGCTCATCGCGGAACCTTTCGAGACGAAATCCGGCTGTCGCTTTCGCGTAAGAAGTGAAGAGAATTACATGAGACGAACACTATATTCCATCGGCCAAAACCGGAAACGTTGTTCCGTCACCGGATTCCCACTTTGGGAAATGTCTGATATCGTGAACGTCCTGGAGGCTTGGGGGGGGCAAAATGGTGAAACTTCATTCAAATAGAACATGTCGGCAAATGACGCCGTAGGTACGCATGGCCCAGATACAATCCAGGCCTGAGCTTCCGCTCTATCGCCTCTACATTCTCAGGGCTATGTATCTCGTGCTTGGTTTGTGGCAGGGCTCCGTGACGTGGCCGGCGATCCTGCATCACGCGCGGCCGTGGGATTTCTGGCATGGCGTCGGGTCGAGCTTCTTTGGCGCGCTGACGCTGCTCGCTCTCCTCGGCGTGCGGTATCCGGTCAGGATGATGCCGCTGCTGATCTTCGAGTTCACGTGGAAGCTCATCTGGGTGCTCGCGGCGTGGCTTCCGCCATACCTGAACCACACGCTTGATCCCGACACCGCCCGTTCGTTCTCGGGCATCTTCCCGGGCGTCGTGATCGTGCCGCTGGTGCTTCCATGGGGATACCTCTGGAAAACGTATGTGACCACGCCGGGCGACCGGTGGCGGTAGCTGTTTGTCCGGATGCTTTTTCTCCGGTTTTCAGACTGGCGAATACGGGGCGAATTACCTCGTCACGAAACCCTGAGCCTCCAAACTGTACCACTACCTCATGTGATGCAGGGACAGGAGCAATATTTCTTCGGCCGCGAACACGGGAATAGTGCTCCTGTTTCCGGTCCGCCCAGTCGAGTCGAATCTGTGACGACACGATACCCAATTCTCAATCCCGCCAATCGCATGTGCAGTCATACAGGCTCTATTTCTGTGTCCCGCGTTCATTATGACAGCGGAGCGGCGACCTCGCTCTTCGCAAGGTACCACGCGTCTTCGGCCAGCGGATTGGTCAGGCTCGCACATTCGGCCATAAACATCCGG
>Ga0302326_10004971_pt1 | contig 30508 bp, 27 predicted proteins | sample Palsa_T0_3_FD_202264 | JGI IMG/M metagenome (GOLD analysis project Ga0302326, IMG submission 202264) | Peat permafrost microbial communities from Stordalen Mire near Abisko, Sweden - Palsa_T0_3 | ecosystem: Environmental > Terrestrial > Soil > Palsa > Peat permafrost | place: Sweden: Abisko... | reverse complement strand
ATCCCGGTTGTGATACGCCACCGTCACGCGGAGTCCTACGCGATCGGGGTGCTTAAGTATCCGATGAGCGCCGGTGCTGTGGTGAATGAAGAATCCGGCTCGTTGTAGGGCGCGGACGACTTCTTTGGGTTTGACGACAGGCAATCGCTGCATACATCCGGGTATTCGACACCTTCAAGGGACAGCGATTTCGATCTCCTCTTTCGCCGGTTCTTCGTGCAGCTTGATGTCTGCCGGCGCCGGCAGATTGTCCTTGGCCAAGCTTTCGAGGTAACCGCGAATCGCGTCTTTGACCATTTCCCGCGCTTCTTCCAAGGTGTCGCCCTCGGTCACCAAGCCGGGCAGGGCCGGGCAGGTGGCAACAAAACCGCCTTCCTCGGCGGGTTCAAAGAGCACGGTGTACCGGCGTTCGGTCATAGGCAGCCTGCTTTGATTATAGGATGGCTTACGCATGCAAAAATCAACCGGCCAACTCACTGGCGCCGCGCAGTGGCACGCCGGTACTTGGCGACGTTGGCCTCTTGCGCGGCGAGGCTGGCGGAGAAATTGTGGCCGCCGGACCCATCCGCGCGCGCCACGAAATACAGATAGTCCGTATCGGCGGGGTGCAAAGCCGCGGTGAGAGACGCGGCGCCCGGATTCGCGATCGGTCCCGGCGGCAGCCCCGCGTGTTGGTAGGTGTTGTAGGGATCGCCGCTGGCCAGGTCGGATTTGTGAATGGCGCCGCGATAGTTGCCGGCGAGCAGCGCCGCGTAGATCGTGGTCGGGTCGCAATCGAGCTTCATCCCGATGGACAGGCGGCGCGCGAAAACGGAAGCGATGATGGGCCGCTCGCCGGGGAGCTTGCCTTCCTTCTCCACCAGCGAGGCCAGCGTGACGGTGCGGTGCACGTTCGCGCCGGCGCCCAGTCCGCGCCACACTTCGCGGAACTTGCCGGTCATCATCAGGCACAATTGGCCGGGCGTAGCGGTGCGGCTCAGGCGGTAGGTGTTCGGGAACAGGTAGCCCTCTAAGGTGGGCGCCTGCGGATCCAGATCGCGAATGGGCGCGGGGTCGCGCGCCGCCTCCAGAAACCGATCGGCTAAAAATAGGTCGAGCCGCTCGACCGCCGCGGCGATGTCGAACATGTTCTTGCCTTCGGGCACCACCAGCTCGTAATAGAAGATGTCTCCGCGCTGGATGCGATCGAAGACTTCCAGCACGGAGGCCGGTTGGGTGAAGCGATATTCGCCGGCCTGGAGGGTGGCGCCGCGGCGGAGGGCGCGCGCCATCAGGAACGCCCAGGAGTGGCGGATCACGCCGGCGTTCTGCAGCAGGTCGGCCATTTGGCGGGCGCCGGTTCCCCGAGGCAGATCCACGAAGACCTCCTGGTTGAAGCCTCTGTAGGCCGTGTTCAGGTTGATCCCAATGAAGGCCAGGGCTCCCATGGCGAGTAGCAAGACCAACCCGAGCCGGCGAAAGCCCGTCACAGCGAATCCAAGTAGCTCTGCAGCAGGATGACGGCGGAGAGCCGGTCGACGGCGCGGGCGCGCTTTTGGATGCTGATGCCGCTGGCGCGCAGGACGCGGGAGGCTTCCACGGTGGTCAGGCGCTCGTCCCACAAACGCACGGGACGGCCCACGCGCACGGTCAGCGCGTCGGCGAACTCCCGCACCCAGGCGGACTGGCGGCCTTCCAGGCCGCTCATGTGCATCGGGTTTCCGATCAGGATGAGGGAGACGTCGCGCTCCTCGACCTGGCGCGCGAGTTCGGCCAGATCGGCGCGCTTGGTAGTGCGCTCCAGGTTGGGGAGCCCTTGCGCGGTGAGACCCAGAGGATCGCTGATGGCCATGCCGATGTGTTTCTTTCCCAGGTCAAGTGCCAGGATGCGGGGCTTTAGGGATGGCATGCGGGGGAAAACTCATTTCATTATAAACGCGGGCGTGGTAGATTCGAGACAGGATCTTTTGCTTAAGTGGCCATATCGTCCAAGCCCCTGCGCGCCGCCGAGGAGGAAGTTCGCAACATCGCAGGACCATTGATCGCCCTGGGTGTGGCGATCGCCATCCTGTATTTCGGCCGGGTGTTGTTCATCACGTCGCTGGTGGCCTTGATGCTGGCTTTCATCCTGGAGCCCTTCGTGAATCTGCTGGTGCGCATCCGGTTTCCGCGGTCGCTGGCCAGCTTCCTGGTGTGCGCGGCGGCGCTTTCGGTGCTGTACGTGATCGGGTTGGGCGCATACTCGCAATTGTCCGGCCTGACGAACGAACTGCCCAAGTACAGCCAGCGCATCGGCGAGTTGGTGCAGAACGTTTCGCAGAGGGCGGAAAGCGTGGAGCGGGAGAGCTACCAGTTGGTGATGCCCGCCCAAAAGCCGCCGCCGGCGCCGGATTCCACACGAAAAAAGCGGCGGGCCGCGGACGCCGTTACGCCGGCCGCGCCCGGCACGATTCCGGAAGTGCGCATTCACGAAGAGTCGTCGCCCATCGAGAATTTCATCTCGGTGCGGCTGGGATCGTTTTATCAGATCATGCTGATGGCGTCGTTCGTGCCCTTTCTGGTGTACTTCATGTTGAGCTGGCACGACCACATTCATCGCAGCTTTCTGCAGTTCTTTCACGGCGAAGACCGGGCGGCGGCGGCGCGCAGTTTGCAAGGCATCGCGGACATGGTGCGCGCCTTCGTGGTCGGGAATTCGGTGCTGGGGCTGCTGCTGGCGGCGATGAGCTCGCTGGCGTTTTGGGCGATTCACCTGCCGTATGCGCTGCTGGTGGGGCCGCTGAGCGGATTCCTGAGCCTGGTGCCGTACGTGGGCCTGCCTCTGGCGGCACTGCCGCCGCTGTTTGTGGCGCTCACGGCGTATAACAGCATCTCGGGCTATCTGCTGGTGGTGGCGATCGTGGCTCTCTTCCATCTGCTGGGGCTGAACCTGCTGTATCCCAAGATCGTGGGGTCACGCGTGCATTTGAATCCGCTGGTGGTGACGTTCTCGCTGATGATCTGGGGATTTCTGTGGGACGCGCCGGGGCTGCTGCTGGCGATTCCCATGACGGCTGGGTTCAAGGCGGTGTGCGACAACGTGAAGGGGCTGCGGCCGATCGGGAAGTTCTTGGGGGATTGAGGACCACGGAGGGGAACTGCGCACAGTGAGCAGGATGCTGTACGATGGGACGGGAAGAAGGATTAAGCCAAGCGGAATGGTGTAAGCGGATTCGGGCGTGTCAGTGCCAAGGCTATACCTCCGCGCCCGCTCGCGAAACCACTCCAAGACCGCCGCAGGCCTCTCGTCGAAGGAGGCATTCTTGCTGATTCCAGAGATGGTGAGGGTTTCCGCGCCAAAATGCGGATTGGGAATCATGCCTTTCGGGACTGGTAGACCCAGCATGCGCTGCGTTTGCCGCCAGCCACGCTTAGCAGGCTGCGGAAAAACTCCTTTCGGCTGCCCACCGATAATGTGACTTCGCGATTAGAGGCCCTACACGCGATCCCCGACCGTCGGGGATACATTTCGTTACCCCCGATTTCGGGCTACGCCGGGGTCCGGGGGAGTTTTTCCGCAGCCTGTCAGGGCTCTGCTTGCGCGCGAGCTTAGCCTGATCGGCGCGGCCCGCTACGGCCGGCTGTTTGGCCCCCGGCTCGGTTTCGGGTGCTACGAACAGCCTTGTGTCGTAGAACCGTAGGGTACCGTCCTATGACCCAGTCAGCAGCCCTGAGCCGCCTAGCGAGAGGATTGCGGAAATTGAACCTGGGAGGCCGGTCTGCGGAAACTCTCCCATCTGGGCGCTGACGCCAGCGTGCCAGATTTCGAGTGTCCGACGACCCCCTTGGAGGCAGAGGGCTAAGAGCGACTCGCCGTCCTCCGAAACACAGATTGGCACACCCATTAATTTCAGTTCGTGGGTTGTGCCTTCCGCCTCAGCATCGTAGCGCGCTATCTGCCCGACCTTATTGCGGCCGAAGAAACTGGTGCTTGCGCCAGCAAAGAATACAGGATAGCTGAGCCACGGAAAGTCCTGCAACATTGAAGCTTCTAAACATCCGGACCGGATGTGGAGAGCGGCACCGAATCGCTCAATCCCAGTTGCATCGCCTCGGAGCGTGCTTGTCAATGAAGTCTTCTCGGCAGATGTGTCCCTCTCCCAATAGGACGCGACGAGGTAACGCCCGTTCCTAGAGCAGCTAAGGCGTCGTAAATAAATAAGCTTTACAACTGATCTTATTCGTTTGGATGAATCGTGTAGTTCCACTCGCCATGAAACTTGTCGGGCTTCAGATTGACATGGGCCCGCGAAAGACCGCCATAACCCAGCTCCACAGCTTTGCTGGCAGCCACCAAGCGCCGGGCGTGTTCGTCCAGATGCGGCCACATGCCTGCGAAGTACTGGGTGAGTTGGGCATCTGCGTCCATACCCAACGTGATAACACATTAAGATTGCAGATGTAAAGTTTATTTATTTACGACGCCTAACGGAATCGGCCTGATTCGCGGGGACAGCCCACGGTGCGATCGCGGATCCATCGCGGCTCCAAACCTTTAGGCCGAACTTGTCTATCCCGCCCGCAGTGACGATCCGTTGCCCATCAGCCGTGAATGTCAGACCGACGACCCAGTCAGGATATGCCTTCTCCCGAAAGAATATGGGCTTTTCGTTACCAACCTCGCACAGCGCCAGGCTGCCGTCCTCGGAACCAGTTGCGAAGTACTGACCGTCGGTAGTTCAGGCTTAACGTTTCCGACGAGAGCATCTCCCAAGAGATTTCGCAGAGGAAGTACATCTTGCCGGCCAGGGACGTGAAGGTACGTCCGTTTTCTATATCGCGCTCCATTTTGCAGGTGACCGCGCACAGGTAGATGCGGGCAAGGTCGATTTGCTTGCCCGCTTCTATCTCGGGTAACGCCTCCAATATGAGTCCGGTCATAACCGGCCTCGCCGCTAGATCGCGTAATTAAGGGTGGCACAGGATGATCTCCACCGTTTCCGGCTTGGCGTATCCGAGGAGTTGCCGGATCTGGCGCTCGTCGAGGCGCTCAAGCCCCAGCGTCTCAAACTGCGGCGGCTCACCTGTCAGCTTCGCTGTGGATGCCTTCAACTCGTTGCCCAGGAGGGCGCGGCCTTCCTTCGCCTCTGGAAAATGCTCCGTACGACAGGCCGCAGCCCGCTTAGAAGACGATATGCGCGAACACTTGGACGACCCGGGAATTGCTGCTGTAGAACTGATCGAATCGCCCGAACAAGGGATCGCTGGGAACGAGATCGTTGCGCGCGCCGGTAAAACCGTTCACCCCGACGTCGTCGTTCGAGCCGCCGGTAAACTGCGGGTGATTGAAGATGTTGTACATTTGCGCGCCGACATCGAACGAGTAGCGCTCACCGAAACTGAGCCGCTTCTTCAGATTGAGGTCGATATTATTGATCCGGTTGAGCGGAAACGTATTCCGTCCGCTGTTGGCCAGCGCCCCGGAACCGGCCGTAACATAGCGCGCGTTCGAATTATTGGCCACATAGGCGACAATCGACCCACTCGAGGTGGCGACCTCGCCTTGGGCATTGTAGCCCGTTACGCCCGATCCCACGTTGGCGAGGCCGGCGGGATTCACGATCGCCCGGTCGCCGGCGCTGTCGCCGTTCAGGTTCGAATCGAGGCCGCTCTGCACGGTGGCGTATTCCGGCGATTCGAAAGTATACGTGCCTGAGATGTTCCAATTCCCAATGATGTTCTTCTCCAGCCAGTTGCCGTTCTTGAAGGGCCTGAACTCATAGATCGGCGTGAACGTCAGGCGCTGGCGCCGGTCCAGCGCGGAACTCGACCAATCCGCTATGAGATCCTGGAAATTCTGCGCGCGGCGGGGCGTCAGGTAGGTTGAGAAATTCGTCGCGGTGGCGTCGTCCTCCAGGTGGCTCCAGGTATAGGCTCCAATAAAGGTCAGCCCGTTCGAAAAGCGGCGATTCAACTGCAGCGCCAGTCCGTGATAGGTCGAGGACGCCTGGGGAGAGTAGCCGACGATGGACGCCTCCGAGCCAAATGCTGCAAGATCGTTATCCCCAAGGCCGGGAATCCCGCCAGGTACGATGGCCGACTTTACTTGCGCCAATGTCTTGGTCAGTGAAGCGAAGGTGGACGCGCTGGGCATGCTGAAGTAGGTCGGAATGTAGTTACTGGGCGAAACCAGCGCGAAAATGTTTTGGCGCGTTTGATTCCACAGGTGTACGCCCCTAGTGCCGACATAGCGCGCTTCAAACGTGTAGTTCTTTTTGAACACGTGCTGCACGCCCAGGGTCCAATCGAGGCCGTACGGGCGTTTGCCGCCATAAGTATACGAACTGAGCACCGAGAGGGCGCCGGCCTGATCCGTGGGCAAGGGTTGCGCGGTTCCGGGCAAGCCGCCGCTGGCAAGGAAACCGGTGGGGGCGCAGCGGACACCCGGGCAATCGTTGGTCTGTTGGAAATAAGGTGGCGCCGCATTCGCCGTCAAATTCGAATAGGGCAGGTCATAAGCCTGGCTGAACCCTCCGCGGACAACCCAATCGCCTTCCTTTCCCGGCGAGTAGGCGAACCCGAGTCTCGGCGCAAAGTTCGTGGGATCGTACTTGGGCAGGCCGACCGTGAGCAGGCCGGGGACGCTCGCCGGCGCGCTGTACTCCTGATACCGGGAAGCCACCGGCATAGTGACGTACTCGTAACGCAATCCGAGATTGATGGTGAGATTGGGCCGGACGCGAACATCGTCGTTCACGTACCCGGCGTATTGCAGGAAGCCTACCGGATAGCTGGTGGCGCCCGAGCTGCGCTCTCCCAGCACGTCCGGCGCCACGTCCGTCAGATACAGATCGAGCGTCGAATATTCATAGTTTCCCGTTACCCGCTGGATGAAGTAGTTCGCCGCGATCATGTCGATGAAATCGCCACCGAACTTGAATGTATGTCTGCCCCATATCTTGGTCAGGTTGTCGGTGGCCTGAAAGAGGCCTTGAGTGGAACCGGAGGGTCCCACCGGTCCCCATGTCAAGCCGGCCAGCTCATCGATGGTGATCACCGGGTATGCGTCCAGACCGGGGAACTTCAACGACGTAGCCGCCAGCGCGTTCACGTTGCGGCTGTACGAAAGACGAAACTCGTTTTGCAGCGTGGGCGCGAAGTTGTGAAACTCCGACAGATTGAAGGCGTAGTTGTTGTTGGGTGAGTTCTCGTTGAACGCCGGCACTTCCGCGGTAGCGATCGACGAGCTTTTGTTGTAGATCCACCGCCCTCGCAACTGGTCCTTGTCGCTTATGTTGTAATCGAGCGACACCAGCGCGTTGTAATTGTTTGTGAAGGCGGGATTGTTGAAAGAGATAGAGCCAATGGGAATCTGCGCGCCTTGCACGGTGATGTCGCCCTGATCGTTCTGGGCCGCCGCGGGAACGTACTTTTGAAATTGCGTCAGATTGACCGAGCTGATTCCCGGGAGGCTGCCAAGCATGGAGTAGCCGGCCGCTGTGGGAGCGGCAAGCGGCGATCCGGGCACCGCCGAAAACCCGATCGGGTTATACTCGAAGTTCCCGAAATAGAACAACTTGTTCTTCCGGATGGGTCCACCGATGGTGGCGCCCAACCGGTTGTTGTCGTACCGGGGATTTGAGGTGTATCCCGCCACCGCGTCCAGCGCGTTTACCGCGTTGAGGTTGCGGTTCTGCAGGTATTCGTAGGCGGACCCGTGCATCTGGTTGGTGCCGCTCTTCACGAGCGCGTTAAAGATGCCGCCCGATCCGCCGCCAAACTCCGGCGCGAATTGGTTCTGCAGCAACGTGAATTCGCCGATGGCCTCGTTTGAGACATAGACGAGCGGAGCCGGGTCGTAGTAGTTGTTGTTGCTGACGCCGTCCAGGAAGAACGAATTGTTGTCCGGCCGTTGTCCGGCGACAGCCGGACCAAAGCCTTGGCCGACGCCGCCCGATGTGGATACGCCGGCGCCTAGCAGCGCCAGATTGTACACACCCGAGCCCGAAGCGGTCTGAGGCAGCTCCAGCACCTCTTTGGAGTCGTATGTGGTCTGCAGTTGGGCAGTGGTGGTATCGATGCCGGCGGCGCTGGCGCTAATTTCAACCGTCGTACCCACCTTTCCAACGGCTAGGGTCAGGTTGGCCGTGACCGTGTTGTTGAGCGTCACATCGACGCCCTTCAACTCGTCGCTGGTGAACCCGGTCGCCGATGCGGTTAACGTGTAACGGCCGATGGGCAGGTTCGTGAACCGGTATACGCCGCCCGCATTGGTCTGCGTCGTCGCTTTCACGCCGGTGTCATCGTCGAGCGCCGTCACCGACGCATTTGGAATCGCCGCGCCGCTAGTGTCGAAAACCGTGCCGGTCAGGTCGCCGCTGACAGCTTGTGCGCGCGCGCTCACTGGACAAAAAGCAAAGCAAAAGGCAAGCAAAACCAGCCATTTGCCGCGAAAAAGACGATCCGTCATGATATCCCCCTTAGAAGCAACCGCGAAGCGTGGACTGGGAAAAGCGCTCTTAGGGCACACTTCTCCCGGGTACTTGCAGCCGACTCAACGCGGATGGCGCGTTACAATAATTGCCAGAGATTAGCTTGTCACAGCGGCTGTTCGTGGCCAGAGAAAATATAAACGCCTTACCACCCAAAGCGACGGCGCTAGTCCCGTTAAACACCCGATCCAGTATGCTTCCTTGGATACTGGAGTAAAGATTTTATAAGCGAAGTTTACTACTGTGTAACCTGAAATGCAACAGAAAAATGTCGATCGGGTGAATTTTTTCTTGGCTAGGCGGGCCGGGGGCGCGCCTCGGGCTTGTTTTTCGCCCCACGCGGAGGGAACTGTGCGAGGTGCGATGATTAGGCGGATATGGCGAATCACGGCAAGATTGCACTAGTGACGGGCGCGGGCAGCGGTATCGGACGCGCGGTGAGCGTGGCGCTGCAGGGCGCGGGATATTCGGTGGTACTGGCGGGACGGCGCGCCGCGGAGCTGGAGCGGACGGCGGGTATGGCCGCGGCGGGTGGCGGCCAGATGCTGGTGGCGCCGGCCGACGTGGGCGATCCCGAAGCGGTGCGCGCGCTGTTCGCCAAGGCGAAGGAAGCTTTCGGACGGCTGGACCTGCTGTTCAACAACGCGGGCATTGGCGCGCCCGGCATCCCGATGGAAGACTTGAGTTACGAACAATGGAACGCGGTGGTGAGCGTCAACCTGACGGGCGCGTTCCTGTGCGCGCAGCAAGCTATCGGAATGATGAAGGCGCAGTCGCCGCGGGGCGGGCGGATCGTCAACAACGGCTCGATTTCCGCGCACGCGCCGAGACCCAACTCCGCGCCATATACGGCGACCAAGCATGCCATCACGGGGTTGACCAAGTGCATTTCGCTCGACGGGCGCAAGTACGACATCGCTTGCGGGCAGATCGATATCGGGAACGCGGCCTCCGACATGACCGTGCGCATGGCGGCCGGCGTTCCGCAAGCGGATGCGTCGCGGAAAGCCGAGCCGGTGATGGATGTGCGGCATGTAGCGGATGCGGTGTTGTACATGGCAGGTTTGCCACTGGATGCCAATGTTCAGTTTATGACCGTGATGGCTACCAATATGCCGTTCGTGGGGCGCGGATGACTTTGGATTACCGGGACCGGTTTCATATTCCGCTGGCCGCCGATGGGAGCGAGTCTGTGTATCTTGGCACGCAGTCGCTGGGACTCCAGCCGAAGAGCACGCGCGCGTACATCGACGCGGAGTTGCAGGATTGGGAACTGTTGGGCGTGAACGGCCATTTTCGGGCGCGGCATCCGTGGGTCGAGTACACGAAACTGCTGATGCAGCAGACCGCCCGGCTGGTGGGCGCGCAGCCTTTGGAAGTCGTGACGATGAACACCTTGACGGTGAATCTGCACCTGATGATGGTTTCGTTCTATAGGCCGACGGCGCGGCGGCACAGGATCGTGATGGAGGAGCACGCGTTTCCTTCGGATGGCTATGCGGTGCAGTCGCAGGTGCGGTTTCATGGATTCGATCCGGCCAATTCGGTGGTGGAGGTGGCGGGGGAAGACGAGTTGGAGGAGCTTCTCGGCCGGGAAGGCGAGTCGGTGGCGCTGGTTCTGATGGGCGGCGTCAACTACTCTTCGGGCCGCGCGTTCGATTTGGCGCGCGTGACCCGGGCGGGACATGCTGTTGGATGCGTGGTCGGATTAGACATGGCGCATGCGGCGGGGAACGTAGTGCTGAAACTGCACGATTGGGATGCGGATTTCGCGGTCTGGTGCACTTACAAGTATCTGAACGGCGGTCCGGGAAGCATTGCGGGCTGCTTCGTTCACGAGCGGCACGCGCGCGATGAGAGGTTGCCGCGGTTTGCGGGCTGGTGGGGCCATGAGTTGGAGACGCGGTTCCGCATGGGTCCGAACTTCGTGCCTACGCCGGGCGCGGAGGGGTGGCAGGTGAGCAATCCGCCGGTGGTGGCGCTGGCGGCGTTGCGTGCGTCCATGGATATTTTTGACGAAGCGGGGATGGAGTGGGTGCGGGCCAGGAGCGTGGAGTTGACCGGGTACTTGGAAGCGCTGTTGGACCGGCATGCGGATCGCGGATTTTCGATTGTCACGCCGCGCGATCCGGGGCGGCGGGGCGCACAGCTTTCGATTCGCGTGCCGGGGCCGGTACGGGGTGTTTGGGAACGGCTGGCGGCCGTGGGAGTCGTTTGCGACTGGCGGGAGCCGGATATTTTGCGCGTCGCGCCGGCGCCGATGTACAACACGGCGGAGGATGTAGAACGGTTCGTGGATCGGTTTGTGGCGGCGCTGGGTTGAAGTGTAGGGCGGGCAATTCTTCCCGCACCCGGCTTTCAGCCGGCCCTGGCCACCTAAAAGCGAAGGGCCCGCGTGGTGCGGGGCCATACTGGAGAGGAACTCCGCCCGTGTTCGCAGCCAAAATTTGCATCTTTTTTCGTTTCTCGCGACGATGGCGATCAGGATTCCGAAACGATGTCGATCAAGATTACGAAGTGATGCCGATCATGATTCCGACGCGATGCCGATCACAAATCGCGACCGCTTCGGAATGGTGATCGACATGTCGTAACGGTTTTATTAAGAAACCTTAAACGCGCTGGGCAAGTGGCGCGGCAAAAGCCCTTCACTGGAAGCGGAGGTAGTCTATTGCCGCAAGAAAGGCTCAGCATGCGGAAGTTCAAGGAAGTTCTCCGGCTGCATTCCATGGGGCTCAAACAACGCCAGATCGCGGGTAGCTGCGCGATTGCGCAAAGCGCTGTCCATGAGTACCTGAAGGCTGCGGCGCAGGCCGGCGTGAGTTGGCCGCTGCCCCTGAATGGAATGAGCAGCAGTTAGAAGAGGCTCTTTCCAGAAAGCCTCGTCCTGGCGCGCAGGCCCGCCAGGCCGCCCTGCCGGACTTCCCCGCCATCCGCAAACAACTGCAAACCCACCGCAATCTCACCCTGCAACTGTTGTGGGAGGAGTATCGCGAAGGGAATGCGGCGGACGGGTACAGCTACAGCCGGTTCTGCGAGCTGTTTCACGGCTGGGCGCGTAGGCTCGATGTGGTCTTGCGGCACGATCACCGCGCGGGCGAAAAGATGCTTGTGGACTATGCCGGCGCCAAAATCCCGATGCACGACCGGCAGACCGGCGAGGTCGTTTACCAGGCAGCGATCTTCGTTGCCGTTCTCGGCGCTAGCAGCTACACCTTTGCCGAAGCCACTCAAAGCCAGGAACTGGCCTGCTGGATTGGCTCCCACGTGCGCGCCCTGGAGTTCCTGGGTGGCGTACCCGAAGCCGTCATTCCGGACAACGTCAAGACCGGGGTGAAGCATCCCTGCCGCTACGAGCCGGATTTGAATCCAACCTATCGCGAGATGGCCGAACGCTATGGGCTGGCAGTTCTCCCGGCGCGTCCCTACAAGCCGAGGGATAAGGCGAAGGTCGAGGCCGGCGTGCAAGTAGCCAGCGCTGGATTGTGGCGGCGCTGCGTCACACCAGGTTCTTCGCGCTGGCAGACCTCAACGAAGCCATCGAGCGCCAACATTTCAAAACAAAACCTCCTATGAAAGGAAAAACAAAAACACAACCGCCCCCGCCCGAGGCGCGGTCCAGCCTCCCGTTGGTCGGCCAAGCGACGGCCCGGTTGCCGCCAGGCAGGCTTTACTTGACTCAAGCCGATCAATCAGTCAACATATAACTGTCCAGCGAAACGATGCTTCAATCTTGATCGACATCAGAATTGGAAAGAGCGATTTCCTTCGCCGGAATCCGCAGCGACCAGTCGGGCAGCACGGTAAAGGTCTTGTGGCACGGGCGACAACGGCCCCGGCGAATCCAGATCTGCTGATGCCGTCGGTCGTGCGCTAGTTTGAGCCGCTGTCCGTGACCGATGATGGTCCGCTCGCCGCAAACCGGGCAGAGCCGGGGAAGCAGCCTCAGCGGGATCTCGGTCACCCCGGGTAGGTCTTGTTTTCTGACTCTGGCAGTGCGATAAAAGAATCACGGCAGGTGGGAAGGCCGTCCCGCTGCCAAGTTCGACCTGGTGACCGGCCTTCACCCTCCAGGTAACGTCAGTTCCGAACGAAAAAGAATATCGCGTTTTGCCTACCGCCCGCAAGCCCTCGCTCACAACATTGGCCGGTATAAAGGTTCATGTCAGGGCGGCTGAAGCCGTACAGAGAGTCCACCGGCGGGGGACGTGCTTTACGGCAGCACACGGAAAGGCAAGTTGCTCGAAAGTGCGCCGCCGGAAGTCACCACTTTGACCGGGCCGGTGGTCGCGCCGGCGGGCACGGCGGCGGTGATTTCCGTTTCCGAACCTGAAGACACTCCGAAAACAGCGGGCGTGCCGTTAAAGGTCACGCTGCTCGCTCCGGTCAGATTGGTCCCCAGAATCTTGACGACCGCTCCCACCTTGCCGGAGGTGGGCTGCGTTTCCACAAACGGGCCCAAACCTACAGACAGGCTGAAGCCGTGCCAGCACCGTTGGCCCCACCACCATCGGTTGTTCCGTAGAAGCCGGCGCAATCTCAAGGCCACCGCTGGAGCAGCGGAGGACCAGCGGAGGAATGGCACGCAACTCGCCCTCGTCCTAATGGCACTGTTCTCCGAAACCAAAACAGTAGTCCGTTGTGGCGTAGTGCCGAACTCGGCGCACCGGCGAATTCCGGCAAGAATCATTGGCACATATGGATATAAGATAAGATCGCGTGCCTGGGATGACGGCGTAATGCCGAATCTGAGTCTTGAACTCTCCTGTCGCAGCCGTCCCCACTACGCGCAATTCGGCATTACATCCAGTTTTTCGACGATCGCCTTCAGGCTGCAACTCACAGATTCCACAATGCTTGTAGAAACGAGCAGTCGGATCGGGTTCGGCTTTACACCGACGCAAACCACAGTTATGGCCGGCTGCACATCGCCACGGAGTTGGCACGACGGTAATACGTTGATTCCTCCGCTGGTCCTCCGCTGCTCCAGCGGTGGCCCAACCGACCGCGCGGGACCTGGCCGGCTGGCAGGAGCCAGCGGCGCAAAATGGGTATCTTGCGATGAGGCGCTGGTCAGGGATACCTGGTAGTGTCCTGCCTTAAAGTTATCGAGCGTAAGCGGCGTGGCTGCGTGGATGGCCGGCGCCGCGAGTGCGGAGACGACGATTGCTTTCGTTAGTTTGCTGAGTTACGTAGTTTTCTTTCGGTTTATGAAACCGCCTAGCAGCCCGTGGTAGTAGTCACTATTTTCGGAACGGCTGGACGCGGCCAGAGGAGCGCGCGCTCAGAGGCGCTACAACGCGTTGCCGGAGCGGGGTTGAAGGTTCGGGTACTCCTGGAATCTCGGCTGAGAACTCGTTTTCAGCCGCGACTGACTACTACCACGTGCTGCTAGAGGTCGCTACGACGACGGGTTCACGGTGTTTCAAGACCGCCTCAGCAAAGCGATGCTGTACCGCCTGAGCTCCAGCCTTCTACGCGTCGTACTGATCGAGGTCCTCTTCCCGGAAGGACTCGACCAGCCGCCACGACTAGCCGGCCCAGCGCGACAGGTGCCGTGCTCAATGCCCTGGCGTTAAGCTACCTGCATAGCGGGAGGCCGGCCGCGGCGGCTCCTTTCTTCCGGCGAAGCATGGGTATTAGGGAGCGCGCCGGCGGCCACAAGGGATCCGCGGCCGCCCTACGGAACGTTGCCGTTGCTCTGCGTTTCGTCGGCCACCTTCGCGAATCGGAAGCGGCGGCCCGCTGGGGCCCTCGCACTTGATCGCAAGGCTGGCGACCACTTCAAAGAGGGTGCCGGCCTACGACGCCTTGGCGTCGCCCTGGCGGCGCGCGGCGTGTTCGCCGAATCTGGCCGGGCGCTAGAAAGAGCTTTGCGCATCCTTGGCGAAGGCGCGGGCGAGTGGACAGGCTGTGTTAAGGCCGACCTCGCGCAACGGGCCATATGGTTGGGCGATGCGGCTACCGCCGGACAGGACGCGAGTTGCGCTTGGGAACTGGCACCGGCTCAACGCCGCGAGCGAGAATTCATCCGAGCGGCGCGGCTGCAAGGCGAAGCGGTACTGGCGTTGGGCGACTTGTCGCTAGCCGACGAACGCCTGCGCCACGCGCTGACCCGTGCGCGAACGGTGGACCTCATCCAAGAAGAGCTCCCGGCGTTGACCGCCCTCGCTGAGCTGCATCGCCGCCAAAACAACCCCGCCGCCGCGCTTGAGCTGCTCGACCAAGTCTGGGAACCCGCCGAACGCGGCCCCAGCCCCCTCTTCCACGCCGACGCCCTAAACGTCCTCGCCCAGATCGAGCGCGACGCCGGCAACATCGCCGCCGCCATCCGAGCCGCCACCGAAGCCTACACAAAAGCATGGTGCGACGGCCCGCCCTTCGCCTATCACTGGGGACTCGAAAAAGCCCGCGCACACCTCGCCGCCCTAGGCGCGCCCGAACCAGCAATCCCGCCCTTCGACGAATCCAAATACGAGCCGATGCCGGATGTGGAGATTGATCCCGCCGAGCCTACTCAATCCGGTAATTAGGCGCTTCCTTCGTAATCACCACGTCATGCACATGGCTCTCCCGCAACCCCGCCGGTGACACCCGCAAGAACCGCGCACTCTCGTGCAGCGCCCGGATGTCCGGCGCGCCACAATAACCCATCCCGGATTTCAGCCCACCCACAAGCTGATACACCAGCTCGGCCAGCGGTCCCTTGGCGGCCACGCGGCCTTCGATTCCCTCCGGCACCAGCTTGCCGTTGGCGTCCTGCGCGTAACGGTCGGCATTGCCTTGCATCGCGCCCATCGATCCCATGCCGCGGTAGGTCTTGAACGTGCGGCCCTGGAACAGAATCGTCTCGCCGGGACTTTCGTCGGTGCCGGCCAGCAGGCTGCCGATCATCACCACATCCGCTCCCGCGGCGATGGCCTTCGTAATGTCGCCCGAAAATTTGATGCCGCCATCGGCGATCAGCGGCACGCCCGCCTGCCCCGCGGCGCGGGAGCATTCCTGGATCGCGGTAAGCTGGGGCACGCCCGCGCCCGAAACCACGCGCGTGGTGCAGATGGATCCCGGACCGATGCCCACCTTGATCCCATCCACGCCCAGCGAGACCAATTCGCAAGCGCCTTCATAGGTGGCCACGTTGCCGGCGATGAGCTGCACTCCCGGCAGCGCCCGCTTCACGGCCTTCACCGCCGCCATCACGCGCTCGGTGTGGCCGTGGGCCGTATCGATGGCCAACACATCCACCTTGCGGGCCACTAGTTCCTGCGCTCGTTCCAAATAATCGTTGGTTGCGCCGATAGCCGCACCCACGCGCAGGCGACCCTGCTCGTCCTTGGCGGCCGACGGATATTTCAACTTCTTCTGAATATCCTTGACGGTGATGAGGCCCTTCAGGTTGTATTGATCGTCCACCACCAGCAGCTTCTCCACGCGATGCTGATGCAGGATGGCCTCGGCTTCTTCCAGCGTGGTGCCCACGGGCACGGTGATCAGGTTGTCCTTGGTCATCACGTCGCGGATGGGCACGTCGGAGCGGGTTTCGAAGCGCAGATCGCGGTTGGTCAGGATGCCGACTAGGCGCGTGCCTTCGGTCACCGGGACGCCGGAGATGCGGTAGCGGCTCATCACTTCGCGCGCGTCGGCGATCTTTTGATCGGGGCCGATGGTGATGGGGTCCACGATCATGCCGCTTTCACTGCGCTTGACGCGGTCCACCTCTTCGGCTTGACGCTCGATGGACATGTTGCGGTGGATGATGCCCATGCCGCCCTGCTGGGCGAGCGCGATGGCCAGGTGCGATTCCGTCACGGTGTCCATGGCGGCGCTGACGATGGGAATGTTCAGGGCGATGCGGCGCGTGATCGAGGTGCGGGTATCGGCGTCGGCGGGCAGCACGCCGCTGCGGGCCGGCTGGAGCAGCACGTCGTCGAAAGTGAGGCCTTCGGGAATGCCGTCTTGGTTCATAGGGTAATTCTTAGATGATAGCGTAGCCGGAGCGCCCTTGTGGGGCGGCCAATCTTGGCCGCAGGCCGCCTTTTAGGCGGCCAGAGCCGGCTGAAAGCCGGCTGCGGGCAGAATTGCCCGCCCCACAAAACCAAACTGACCCAGCGCGCAGGATTTCGCGCGGTGGTGCTGAATCTCACGTCGATGAAGTGTTTTCCAGACCTATAAGCCCGCATTAGTGTACTTAAGCTCTTATTCGCGGATTCAGGCCAACAGTTTACTTGTGTTCGCCGCAATTGGAAGCCTACCATTGTTATAGGCTTGCCCCGAGAGCCAGCCGAACAGAGGAGATTCTAACTATGAAGAGATATGTTACTAAGAAGGTTATAAGCGCACTAATGGTAGTGCTTGCGCCCGCATTGCTATCCACGGCCGGCATGGCTGCCAACCTAGACACTCACGTTATCGTCACCGTAGCTTCCACGGTGCCGCCGAACGGAGATTTGAACCCTTATGGCGTGGCGATGGTGCAACGCACGGCTGGAAAGCTGATCGAGGGTCACATCCTGGTCAGTAACTTCAACAACAGCGCCAACCTGCAGGGCACCGGCACAACCATCATGGATATCGCGCCAAATGGCACGGCGAATCTATTTGCCTGGATCGACGCCAGCACTCTGCCGGGCCAATGCCCGGGAGGCGTGGGCCTGACGACGGCCTTAATTGTATTGCGGGCCGGGTGGGTCATCGTGGGCAGTCTGCCGACTGCGGATGGAACGGCAGCCACGGCGCAGGCGGGCTGCCTGCTGGTGTTGAATAATCAAGGCGCAGTGGTCGAAACGATCACGAATATCTTAATCAACGGTCCGTGGGACATGACCGCTTTAGATCAGGATGGCACGGCGAGCCTGTTTGTAACCAACGTACTCAATGGCACCGTGGCGGCCAATGGCGCAGTGGTGTGGGGAGGCACGGTGGTGCGCATCAACCTGACGCAATCGGCAACCGCGATGCCGGCCGCCCAATCGATGACGGCGATCGGTTCGGGATTCGCGGAGCGAACGGATCCCGCCGCGCTGGTCATTGGCCCCACCGGGGCGGCCCTGGCGCCGGATGGGACGCTATATGTCGCCGACACGCTGAATAACCGGATCGTGAGCATAGGCGACGCGGTGAACCGCTCGTCCAGCGCCGTGAACGGCCAGACCGTGTCCAAAGTTGCGGTTCTGAACGCCCCGCTGGGAATTGCCATCCGTCCGAACAACGGAGACATTCTCTCGGTGAACGGCGGTAACGGACGGCTGGTGGTGCTTAACTCCGGCGGCCAAATGATGTCCGATGAATTCCTGGACAAGAGCGGAACGCCCCCAGGAGCCGGCGCGCTATTCGGGCTGGCGACCAGTAACGCAGGTCTGTACTTTGTCGACGATGCCACGAACTCTCTCAATCTGCTGACTAACCCTCTGTAATGATGTCGATCCACCGATGGGGCAGGCCCGCGAACTTCCGCGAGCCTGCCGCATCGTTCCTCAGTAGAATAGTTAGAAGTTGCCAGTTAACTTTACACTTGTAACCATAAGGATTGATTTTACAAGAGTGTCCCGTATTTTCCTTGTTTTCTCTTCCCTGCGCTGCCTAACATCGGGATGGAGGAGAATTCCGCTATGAAACAGCATGTGACGAGGCGCTGGCTGGGTGCCCTGGTGTTGGTGCTGGCTGTTACGCCGGGACTGTTGGCCCAAGGCGGCCGTCCGATCGTTACCGTGGCTTCCACCGTGCCATCCAACGGGGATGTGAATCCTTATGGCGTGGCCATCGTTCCCGTCTCGATGGGAAATCTGGTCGCCGGCCACATCCTGGTCAGCAATTTCAACAATAGTTCGAACCTGCAAGGTACCGGCACGACCATCGTGGATATCGCGCCCAATGGCGCCACCAGCTTGTTTGCGTGGATCGACGCCGGGAGTCTTCCCGGCCAGTGCCCCGGAGGCGTGGGCCTGACGACGGCTCTGGTGGCGTTGCGCGCGGGTTTTGTGATTGTGGGCAGCCTGCCCACCACCGACGGCATGTCGGACACGGCGCAAGCCGGATGTCTGATCGTATTGAATAGCTCAGGCACGGTCGTATCCACGATTGTCAACAGTCTCATCAACGGTCCCTGGGATATGGCGGCATTGGATATGGGCGCGACGGCGGATCTGTTCGTCACCAACGTGCTGAACGGCACTGTGGCAGGCGGCGGCAACTTGGTGGATGAAGGTACGGTAGTGCGCGTCAATCTGGCGTTTCCGTCGACGGTCAAGCCAGTCGTAGTATCGTTTACCACCATCGGCTCGGGGTTTCCGGAACGAACGGACCCGGCCGCGCTCGTGATTGGTCCGACCGGAGTCGGGCTGGCGCCGGATGGCACGTTGTATGTCGCCGACAGCCTGAATAATCGGATAGCCTCGATTGCCGACGCAGCTACCCGGACTTCCAGCGCGGGGCTTGGCGCGACCGTTTTCCAGGGTCCGCATATGAACGATCCCTTGGGTCTGACCGTGCGTGCCAGCAATGGCGATATTCTTACGGTAAACGGCAATAATGGCCTGCTGGTGGAAACCAGCGCCGGCGGTACCCAGATCGCCACCCGACTGCTGGACGAGAGCGGAACGCCGCCCGGAGCCGGCGCGCTCTTCGGCCTGGCCACGACGCCGCAAGGTCTCTACTTTGTCGACGATGCCACCAACACCTTGAACCTGCTGGCGAATATTCCATAGTAGGCGTGCGCCCGCTTTCCGAGCCACGACCGTCAGGGAGTGGTGTGCCAGCATCACCCAAAAAATTGTAGACTGGTTGTTACGCCTATGGTTCACTCGAAAGTCTGCGTCTCTTGCATGGCCTTTGCCATGGTCGCTACCATTGCCTCCACGGTCGCCTTTGCGGCAAAGAAGGGAGATCCCGACAAGGGGAAAGAGGTCTTCCAGCAGTGCACCCCTTGCCACAACTCCGATAGCACCGACAAGAAAATGGGGCCGGGCCTGAAGGGCCTGTTCGGCAAAGACAAGCTGAACAACGGCAAGAAGCCCACCGAAGAAAACGTTCGTGCCCAGGTCGACGAAGGCGGCAACGGCATGCCGGCCTACAAAGAGATGCTGGGCGACGACGAAAAGACCGATCTGATCGCCTACCTGAAGACGCTGTAGTGCCGCACCTCGCAAGTTCGGTCGAGCACGTTCCGCACTCGCGCATCCGCGAGTTGGCCGAAATCGCCATGTCCATGCAGGGCGTACTGCGATTGTATTTCGGCGAATCGAACCTGCCCACGCCGGATTTCATCAAGCGCGCGGCCGCGGATGCGCTGGCCGACGGCTACACCTTCTATACCGAGAACGCCGGGTTGCCTTCGCTGCGCCGCGCCATCGCTCGACAATATGCCGAGTTGCAGGGCGTGGAGTTGGACCCTGACACGGAAATTGTCGTCACCGCTTCCGGCGTGCAGGCCTTGAACGTGGGCATTCGTACGGTGCTCGATCCGGGAGACGAAGCGCTGGTGCTGACGCCCGCGTGGCCCAATGGTTCGTCCAATGTGGCGATGTCGAACGCGGTGGTGCGGCAGATTCCGCATCCTCTGCGCGGCGACCGCTACGGCATCGACTTCGACGCACTGGAGGCGGCCATCACGCCGCGCACGCGCCTGTTGTTGTACACTTCGCCATCGAATCCTTTGGGATGGGTGGCCACGGACGAGGAACAGCGGTGCCTGCTGGATCTCGCTCGCCGGCACTCGCTCTGGCTGATGGCCGATGAAGTTTACGACCGGCTCTATTATGCGGGTAGGCGGCTGGGAGATCCGGTGTTATCCATCCTGCGCAAAGCCACGCGCGACGATGCGGTGATGGTGGTCCAGTCCTTTTCGAAAACCTACTGCATGACCGGCTGGCGCGTGGGCTGGCTGGTGGCGCGCCGCGACCTGGCGCACAAGGCCACACATTTGAACGAATTCATTGTTTCCCACGCGGCCAGCTTCGCGCAGAAAGCGGCCGAGACAGCCCTGACGCACGGCGAAGCGGAACTGGCCGTCATGCTGGAGCGCCTGAAGCAAAATCGCGATCTCTGCCTGCAGGCGCTCGGCGGCATGCCCGGCGTGACGGTACCCAAGCCCGACGGGGCCTTCTACCTCTTCCCGAAAATCGAAGGTCTGACGGACTCATTCGGTTTTTGCAGGAAGTTGCTGGAAGAGTGCCGGGTGGGCCTGGCCCCTGGCGTGGCATTCGGCGCGGGGGGCGAAGGGTCGGTGCGCATTTGTTACGCGGCGGGCCGAGAGATCCTGGAACCGGCCATGGAACGGCTGGCCCGATTCCTGCGCGCGCACGTTTAAGTGAGATTTAAATCCGAATAACGCCACCTCCTCGTACAGATTTTGAAGTTCAACTTCACTTGGAGGGAAGAATGCGAGCAAACGCCTTCCGAGTAGCCGCGGCCGTACTGTCGGACCTCTGCTGCTCGAAGATCAAACAGCCAACCTGAACGATTTCTACATGTTTCGCATTTGGGAGCAAGGGCATACCAACGACGTCGTCATGAGCATGAGCGTTCAGGGTTTCCAGAATCCGGATAACGGGCCCAGCTATTACAAATTTTCCAATAGCGTCCTGTACCGGTTCAACGTCAACAATGCGCGCGGTCTGGATGGCAATCCGGACATGCAGATCGACTTCGTCTTTGTCGACACGATCGCGCCGAATGCGCCCTTCATATCGTATTTTGGGGCAGATCACGAGTATCGACGACCCGGGTATCTTCTTGAAGGAGACCTACGTGGTGGTGATCCGGAACCTGGCCACCAACACGGCCGAGTTCTTCTACAACGACGTGAACGGCCATGTGCTCTCGGTGGCCCCGCCCAACACCGGTCCCAAGGGCACGCCGAACTACGAGCAGAACCTGGGACAGCCTTCCGTATTCACGCTCTCGAACGGCATGCGCGTGTTTGCGGGCCCGCGCGACGACGCTTTTTATTTCGATAGCGGCGCCACGTTCGACTACCTCAATTTCCGCGCTCCGGCGCCGGTGTTGGCGGGCGCCGCCGACCAAGGCAACGGGGCCGCTTATCCCAACGCCGTGGACGGATTCGCAGGCTACAACATCAGCCTGATCGCGGTGGAAGCGCCCATCAACATGCTCACGGCGAGCGGCACGATCCCGACGAGCAACACAGACCCCAACGCGCACATTGCAGGCTGGGCCACGACTTTGCGGCAGCAGGTCACGGTACGGCAAAGCCCCAACGATCCGGTGCAGTTCGGCGATTATGTGCAGGTCGACCGGGTGGGCAACCCCCTGACCGTCGAATTGCTCATTCCGCTGGGGATGAAGGATTACTGGAACCGCAGCTCGCCGGCCAACGACGCGCAGTTCGCGCCGCTGATCGGCGATCCGTTCTTCGTGACCGCGGTGCTCCAGGATGCCTACATGCTGAAGGTACCGCCCGCGCCGCGCAACGACCTGCTGAGCGTGTACGTGCCGGACATCACGCGCATCGACCTGACGATTCCGGGGGTGCCCAACGCGCAGCAGAGCCGCCTCGGACCGCTCGGCGGAGACAATGCCGGGTGGCCTTTCGGCGGCCGACGGCCGGGCGACGACGTGGTGGACATCGGACTGCGCGCGGCTGCGGGCGTGCTGGTTTCCGGATTCAACGTCGCGCCGAACAATGAGCTGGGCGATGGCGTGAATACCAACGACGTGCCGCTGCTGGACGTCTTCCCGTTCCATGCGCCGCCGCATGCCGGTTACCTGCATTGCCAGGAGAACTGCACCAACGGCCCGCGGTACGACGGGCCAGTAATCTTGTGGGGCGGGCTGGAGGGCGGGCAATTCTGCCCGCAGCCGGCTTTCAGCCGGCTCTGGCCGCCTAGAAAGGCGGCTGCGGCCATGATTGGCCGCCCTCCATTTAAGGATTCAACCATGCGAACAATCATCCCTTTCCTGTTTCTTTCCTGCATTGCGTCGGCGCAGGTGAACGAGCCCGACCGCCTGATGCAGGCGTTCACCGACCGCGCCATGGCGGACAAAGTCGCCCGCATGACCACCGACGAACGCATCAAAATGTACGAAGTCCCGGTCAACTACAAGCCGGGCGACCTCCACTATCAAAATCTGCTGGCCGGCCCGCCGGGCGGCGCGGGTGGACCCCATGGACGCTTTGCGGCACGAGTAACCCGAGTTGCGCCGGCCGGACGAGCGTGCATGAAAAGTAGGTTTGCGGTCTGCGGCGGGGGCTTGACGGGAGGGCGCGGAAAATGCCAATGTGGCAATCGACGTGCTAATGTGGTCGCCGGAGGTTGATTGCCATGGACGGCGTGAACCGGGGCATCCTTCAATGCGATGTCGGGGACAAAACGCTAGAGGTCTGGGAAGACGACGGAGGCCATTTCTACAGCGTAACGGACTCTGCTAGAGGAGAAGTTACCAGCGCGAAGGCTGGCAGCCAGGAATACGCGAAGTTTGAGGCTTGCAGAATTGCGGGCGTCGAAAACCTGAGGCTTGTATGGAGAGGTATCGGACATGCTTGAATTCATAGGCTGCGCTGTAGTTCTGTTGTTGGTCGTCGTCGGGCAGTGGATGGAACAACGTTCCTAAGCCTTTAGCCTGGGCTTGACGAGTGAGTGTGGGCGTGCCTGCGCTATTTTTCAGGTACTACCGGCCGGGCGCTCCTTCGCCGTGTGCAGTATAATTTTGGCAGGAATTACCGATGCTCAGCGAATTCCAAATCAACCGGGTATGGGAAAACATGCTGGCGGCAGAGACACGCTCCTTGTACTTCGGCGATTTGGCGTCCCGTTACACGCGCAAGAAACAATGGATCACCGGGCTGTCCTTTTTTCTTTCTTTCGGCGCGGCAGCGTCGTTTATCGGTAAGGCATTCTTCAGAGCGAAAAGAAACCGTCGGAAGTCGCCATGGCCGATGCGCCGAACAATCAGGAATTATTGGGCCAGTAGCAAGAGCGCGTATTTAGCCTGTACCATCTGACTGACCAACATGGCTGATAAAGATTGGCTTCAAAAAGAGCTGGCCGCCTATGCCGAAGCCGGCGCCACCACCGCCGCCACCACCACCGCCTCCTCGGCGAGAGCCGCCACCACCGCCCACAGCGCCCAACCGCTAGAAGGTTCGCAGGAGGTTCGCAAGAGAGTGCGCGGCTTTTCTCATCCTGCTAGAATAATCGCAAGGAGTTTCGCATATGTCGCTGAAAATCTCTTTCGCATCGCTCTTAATGGCCGCCGGCGTCATCCTGGCGCAACAGCCGCCCACCACCACCGCCGCGCCGTCCACCGCGTACACGATCGCTCCCGGCACCCGCATTCCGCTGGGTCTGATCAACACCATAAGCACTAAGAATGCAGCGGAAGGCGACCGCGTCTACCTGGCGACTGTGTTCCCCATCCTGGCCGGCGGCCGCATCGTAATCCCGCCCGGCAGTTATGTCTCCGGCACCGTGACCGAAGTGAAGCGTCCGGGACGCGTGAAGGGCCGCGGCGAGTTGTACCTGCGCTTCGACGCCCTGACGCTGCCCAACGGGATAACCCGCGATTTCCGCGCGCGCGTGGGCGGGCTGGATGGGCAGCGCGGCAAGGAATTCGATAAGAGCGAGGGCAAGATCCAGAGCGAAGGCAACAAGGCCGGCGACGCGCGCGAGATCACCGAAACCGCGGTGGCCGGCACATCCATCGGCCTGATCGCCGGCGCCGCGGCCAAGAACGTCGCCATGGGCGGAGCGGTTGGCGGGGCGGCAGGCGCCGCTGCCGGACTGATGGCCGTTCTGCTGACGCGCGGGCCGGATGCCGTGCTGGCCCAAGGCAGCACCATCGAGATGGTTACGGACCGGCCGTTGCAATTCGAGAAGAGCGAAATCGAATTTGGGACGGTGCAGCCTGTTCGCTTGTCGGACGGGTCCGCCGCGCAGGCCGCTAGGAAGTCCGCCTGGGCCCGCTGGCCGTTCTAGCGACACTCCACGGCTCAGAAGCCTTCTAGCATCCAGACATTGCTGTTGAGAACCTCGTTCCCTATGACAAGGTAGCGCCCGTCTGGTGAAGGTATGCCCCAAGCGTTAGTGCCACCTCCCTTGTACTGCCACAGCACCCTGGCATTTCCCTTCAGGTCGACGTAGAGAAGCGTGCCGCCCTGTGGCGAGCGGGAACCGCAGTAAAACCCTTTTCCGTCAGGCGCCCAGTTAAGACCTTTGATCGCCGGCCAGCCCTTCACTCCGATTTCGCGGTCGGAGCCGCCCGCGAGAGAAAGCGAACGAATGTGAATCACCGCTTCGCCGGATCGTGAAATCGCAAACATCGATCCATCCGGAGAGAAGTCCCCCGACCCAGGATAGTAGTTTTCTATGGTCCGGAGCACCTTCCCTCTGCCCTTTAGGGGGTCGAACGCCGTGACTGCGAGATGTTTGCGGTCCTCGCTCGTCTCCAGGATGACGCAGAGGCGCGCCGGGGCGCGGCCGCATGCGAAGGTTTGCCAATTCCGTGTCTCCAGCACAAATTGCGGAGATCCACCGTTCACAGGGATGCGCATCAGACGCTCTGGCGGGGCGAGATCTCCCGTCTTTCGCGGCGTCTCCACGAAGAGTGTCCAAGCACCATCGGCGCTGACGCGCGGAAGGGACAAAGCTTGCGGCCCTGTGAACAGCGGCTCAGGGGTCTCCTGGCTAATTCCTTGCTCGAAAATGCCGCCCGCGCCATCGCGATCCGAAAGAAACAATACAGCTTTGCTGTCCAGCGTCCATGCTTTCGGCGTATCGATGGTAATCAACCGGCGAGGGGGCTTCATGCGTGTCCCCCCGGTCGTAAGCTCGCCCAGGTAAACCTGCGCCTCCACTGTCAGCTTCAGGAGCGCCAGGGCTTTCCCGCTCGCACTGGCGCTCAATCCCGTAAGATAAGACTCAGACCACTGGGTGATGCGCGCCGGCTTATCGGTGGGCGTGCCGTTATGGTTGTCAATTCCGACTTGCCAAAGATCGTCCCTTGAGCCAGGCGAATCCGGCCGCACGTAGACGATCCGTCCATCCGGAAGCCAGCAAAAATCCCCTAGGGACTGCTCGGCGGGCGCCACAACCACCGCACGGCTGCCCCCCTTCAGATCGCACGTTTCGATCGAGTCCCGGAACCTATCGGGTCCCCTATGCCCTTTAATATAGGCCAAGCGCTGGCCATCCGGCGACCAGCGCGGGCGCACAAGGTACTCGTTTTCTCCGAGCGTGAGGACCTTTTGCGGATTATCTCCCTGGCTGCCCATTACCCAGATGTCGCTCACTCCCGGCGGGCTGAAGACGATGTGTGTCCCGTCCGGCGAAACGCCGGACCCCTCGGCGCCCTCGCGAAGCTCTCGGAGCGACTGCCCCAACAACGAGGCTGTCCACGCGCTCCCCTGGCCACTCGCGTCGGATGCGTTGGCGAGCAGTTGTGTGCCGTCCGGAAACCACGAACCGACGTCCCAGTCGGCGTTGGCGGGAACTCCAGCCGGCTTTGGGATGAGCCGTTCCTCCCCTGTCGAAAGCAGCTTCACGTGAATCCCGGCAGGGTCCGAATACGCAAGGTACTTGCCATCGGGAGAAAGGGCTTGGCTTCTGACAGCGTTCTCGCTGGAGTTGAAAGTCAGCCGCTTCTGCGTCAGCTCGGCCGGAGGCTTGGGCGGTCGGCGTACGAAGAGCCACTCCAGAGCAATCAGCGTAGCCACCACGGCAACACCCCCTACAGCAGCTTTCTTGTTCCGCTGGACGATCGACTGTTGGAGCGGCCCTTCACCCCCGCGCGTCCGCCGCGGACGGTCTTCGCCGCGCACGGCCCCAGGCATCGCCACCGCCAACCGGCCGGAGCTTGTATCGCGCTTGAGCCGCTTCAGATCGGCGCGCATCTCCGAAGCATGCTGGTACCGCACCTCGCGATCCTTTTCCAGAGCTTTGTCCATGATCGCCGCCAGCCCAGCCGGTGTTTCCGGATTCAATTGCGCCAGCGGCGCCGGCGCCTTGTGCAGAATCGCGTCGAACACGGCCGCCATGCTGTCTCCCGTGAACGGCCGGGTCCCTGCCGCCATCTCGTACAGCACCACGCCGAACGAGAACAGATCGGTACGCGTATCCAGATCTTCTCGCAATGCCTGCTCCGGCGACATATAAGCCACGGTCCCCACCACGGCACCCGGACTGGTGAGCATATCTTTGGTCGTCGCAGACGCGCCCGGCTCGATGGGCGAAGGCGCGACGTCCGCGGCCTGCTTGGCCAAACCGAAATCCAGAATCTTGGCCTGCCCGCGCCGCGTCACGAAGATGTTCGCGGGCTTTATGTCTCTGTGTACGATCCCCTTGGAATGCGCCGCGTCCAACGCATCGGCGACCTGAATCGCGATCTCCAACAGTTCGCCGGTCTTCAGCGGCTTTCCGGCGATGTGGTCATGCAGCGTCTGGCCTTCCAGAAGCTCCATGGCGATGAAGTGCTGGTGCGCGTCCTCGCCAATATCGTGGATCACGCAGATGTTTGGGTGATTCAGCGCCGAAGCTGCGCGGGCTTCGCGCTGAAACCTTTCTAATGCAGCCGGATCGGTGGCGTAATCTTCCGGCAGAAACTTGAGAGCCACGTGGCGGCCCAGGCGCGTGTCTTCAGCCTTGTACACCACGCCCATACCGCCGCTCCCGAGCTTTTCCAGGATGCGGTAATGTGAGATGGTTTGTCCGATCATGAGCCGTATGCCAGCCGCATCGCCGCCGCTAAGGGCGTCCGTGGCGGACGCGCAGCCCCGGAGGTCCACCCCCCTTAGCAACGGCTACCCTTCGGCAATCCAGAGGCTCCGCTACACGCTGGCGTGATGCCGAATTGGTTGTTTGAGCGAGTATATCACCGGCCAGCGCGTTTATCCAACCTTTTTTCCCGATTTTCTTATATCTTGAAGATTACCTATGCACCCTACTCGACGAACATTCACCACGCTCTCCGGCGCCGCCGCCCTGGGAATCGGCGCCGGATCCGGTCCCTCCCCCGCCGCGCCAGCCGCCGAAACCAAGCCGGACCCGCGGGATTACTGCCGCTTCCCCGACAACTTCCTCTGGGGATGCGCCACCGCCTCCTATCAGGTGGAAGGCGCCGCCGAGGAAGACGGGCGCAAGCCTTCCGTTTGGGACACCTTCGCGCATCAGCCTGGCCACACCGCCATGGGCCACTCCGGCGACGTTTCGGTGGACCAATACCATCGCTACCCGCAGGATATCCAGCTCATGAAATGGCTGGGCGTGAAGGCCTACCGTTTCTCCATCGCCTGGCCGCGCGTCTTCCCGGATGGCGACGGGCAGCCCAACGAAAGAGGCATCGCCTACTACGAGCGCCTGGTGGACGCCCTGCTGGCCGCCGGCATCGAACCGTATGCCACGCTCTTCCATTGGGACCTGCCGCAGGCCCTCCAGGACCGCGTTGGCGGCTGGCAATCGCGCGAGACGGCCAAGTACTTCGGCGAGTATGCCGGATTCGTGGCGCGGCGGCTCTCCGACCGCGTCTCGCACTTCTTCACCATCAACGAATTCTCCTGCTTCACCGATTTGGCCTATGGCGCCGGCGTGTTCGCGCCCGGTCTGAAGCTCCCTCCGCGCCAACTCAATCAAGTGCGCCACCACGCCGTACTGGGGCACGGCCTCGCGCTGCAGGCCATCCGCGCGGCGGCGCGGCGCCCCGTGCAGGTCGGCTTAGCCGAGAATTCCACTATCTGCGTGCCAGTGCTCGAAACCGAGCCGCACATCGCCGCCGCCCGCCGCGCCATGCGCCAGGTGAATGCGCCCTTCCTGACCGCGATTCTGGAAGGCAAATACACCGATGAGTATCTGGCCGCCGCGGGCGCCAACGCCCCGGAATTCACGCCAGAAGACATGCGCACGATCGGCGGGCGTCTCGATTTCGTGGGCCTGAACTGTTACGCGCCAACTTACGTCCGCGCCGCCGACGGGCCGTCGGGGTTCGCACAGGTGCCGCTTCCGACGTCCTATCCCCACATGGCTTCCCCCTGGCTCTTTATCGGACCGCAAATCCTGTATTGGGGGCCCCGCCACTTGAAGGAGATCTGGGGCGTGAACAACGTCCTGATCACGGAAAACGGATGCTCGTCCGACGACAAGCTGGCCGCCGACGGCCACGTCTACGATACCGACCGCGTCATGTATCTGCGCAACCATTTCGTGCAGGCGCACCGCGCGGTTTCGGAAGGCTGGCCGCTTACCGGCTATTTCCTGTGGAGCCTGCTGGACAACTTCGAGTGGGCCGACGGCTACACCAAGCGCTTCGGTCTCTACTACGTGAATTTCGAGACGCAGGAGCGCACGGCCAAGCTGAGCGCGGAGTTTTACCGGGAAACGATCGCCCGGCGCACCGTGGTTTAGTCAACGCTTAATCCAACGCCGTCCCGTTCGCACCGATTGACGCTTGTCTTTTCTCGATGCCTTGGATGGCGGTCTTGGCGGCACGAGAGATATCCAGGGCAGGCATCAATCCAAATCCGCGGCCGCGTGTGCCCACCGGGTCGTTCTTAGTCGGCGCCCAAAAATTAGTTCGCATTCTGAGCGGGCCGTACGGTATAGTTCCAGCGGCCAAGCAGTTCGTGGGGAACGAGGTTGAGTTGGCGCATTTCCGCGTCTGATATCTGGATTCCGGTGTCATAGTTCTCCGGGATGAGATAGGCATTGACGGTGAGGCCGGATTCCGTTTTGGTGGTACGGATGAACTTGAGGATCTTGTCGATGTCGGTGAGGGGTACGCCAGCCCAGTTTTTGCCGATTTGGCTGAACAGGCGGTGCTCAATGGGATTCCACTTGGAAGCTCCTGGTGGATAGTGGTGACGGTAACGATGAGACCGAGAGGAGTGCAGATTGTGTCCTGAATGGCTTTCCTCCCGGCGCGGCATCGCGGGCCGTTACTTCCTCCTCCGTCAGCCAGGATGAATAGTTCGCGGGCTGCCGGGTATCGTTGGCATCCCTCCTTTAGCCACCATTGAGCGATGGCGTCGACGGCAAAGGCCGGCGTGTCGTGGCTGGTACCCACGAACACAGCGCCCCGATTGGCCTGTGTGTCGTAAATGCCGTAGGGGATCGCCATTCCGTCGGCATCCGAGCGAAAATCATGATCCTTGACCAAGACGGGTTCGCGATCCCATTTGGCGCCGGTATTTTTGAAGTTGCCAATTGGTTCCTTCTTCTTCGTGTCGACACCGATGATGGGCAGTCCTTGGCTGGCAAATCGTTCCCGTTGCCGCCCCATGTAAAGGAACTGTTGATTGCGATCGGGGTTCTTGGTGGAGGCGATCTGCTTGCGGTTCACGCGGAGCTTGCAGTCCATGTCTTTGAGCAAGCGGCCCACCGTGTTCTTGCTCACGGCGATGCCCCAAGCGGCGAGTTCTACGGCGATCTTGCGCGTCGTGCGCCGACTCCACTTCACCCCGGTAATGGGGTCACCGGCCGTGTCGTGCCGCATCAGTTCTTCGATGCGGGAGATGACTTCGGGCGTTTTTTTTCCGCCCGCTTGCGTCCGCCGCCAGCTTTGCGGATGCGGTCTACTGCCAGGTCCTGTTCGCGCAGTTCGCGCCGACCCTTGGCCACCGTGTGTGGGTCCAGGCCGATGAACTCGGCAATCCGCCGATCCCCGCCGTAGCCGAGTTTGAGCGACTCCAGACCAGCGTAGAGACGACGTTGCTTTTCATTCAGCATGCTGGAGAACAGAACAATCGCTGCCTTTAATTCGTCGGACACCACTTCCGCACTGGCCAAGCTGGTGGCCAGATTGGGCTCGGCTTGAAGCCCGTGCCGGGCCAGCAGTTGGCGCTCGCGGAGAACCGGATTCATCGAACAGTAAAGATACAGTCCCTCCACTGGTTGGCGAGCAACGCGCTCGTGTTGCACCAGCCTCAGCAACGGTTCCTTGGTCCCCACGTGGAGCACGCGATCCAACTCCTCCGCAAAATACCCGGCCGAGGAGTTTTCCACGAACGCCTGGGCCGTATCCAGCAGGGTGCCCTGGCGGGAAAACCAGACGGACTGGAAAGACCACAGGCCGTTGCGATCAAAGTGCGCGTTTTCATCCAACGCGTAGTAACTGCC